>ERZ887849.108-NODE-108-length-82102-cov-14.242081_pt1 | contig 82102 bp, 79 predicted proteins | sample MGYA00521267_ERZ887849 | MGnify/ENA primary metagenome ERZ887849 (study PRJEB32303, sample SAMEA104408601) | aquatic metagenome | biome: Brackish water; feature: Pelagic; material: water | place: Baltic Sea | collected 2014-06-06T16:11:00 | depth 2,863 m ...
CCATTTAGTCAATGAGGTGCCGGTGTTGCGGGAGGAAATTTTTGCCGCTTTAAAATTCTAGCTATAGAGCTGTTGGCACTTTACTGCGCTGTTGGCACTTCTCTAGTATTGCCATCGCCGTCGATGGCGACAAAGACAAACTCACCCTCGGTGACTTTGCACTGTTCCCCTTCACTGTCACTATCAATCCAGGCTTCAATCAAAATGCGGACCGAGCTGGTGCCCACCGAGAGGGTCTGGGCATAGCAGCCCACCACCGCACCCACAGGCACCGGATTGAGAAACGACATACTACTAATAGCCACAGTGGCAACTCGCCCTCTGCCAATTCGACCGGCCAAGATAGCGCCAGCCAGATCCATTTGACTGAGCAGCCAACCGCCAAAAATATCGCCGTTGGCGTTGGTTTCTCGGGGCATGGCAATGGTTTGAGAGATTAACTTTCCCGATGGTGCTGGCGACTGAGTTTCCATAAGTCTTTCGTCCTTTGTCTTTCTAATTAGTTATAAATCAATCCTGGCAACCAAGTGGCCAGCGCGGGCCACAGAGATAACATCAGCATTAAGAGTAGCTGAATACCAATAAAGGGGATAACCCCGCGGTACATCTCTTTGGTCTCCACCGATGCCGGTGCCACGCCGCGCAGGTAGAACAGGGCAAAGCCAAAGGGCGGGGTTAAAAAAGAGGTCTGCAAGTTGATGGCAATCATAATGCCCAACCACACTGGGTCTAAACCCATGGCCAACAGCACCGGCCCGACAATGGGCACCACCACAAAGGTGATCTCAATAAAGTCGAGGACAAAGCCCAGCACAAAGATCACCAGCATCACCAAAATCGTTGCGCCCACTAGGCCACCGGGAAGTCCGGTCAAAAACTGCTCAACCATCTCTTCGCCGCCAAAGCCGCGGAACACCAACGAGAATACCGCCGCACCGATCAAAATCAAAAACACCATGGAGGTCACTTCGGTGGTGCTCTGAGCCACTTCCCGCAGCCGCACAAAAGACAGCTGACGCTTAAATAGCGCCAACAGTGTGGCGCCAAAGGCCCCCACGCCGGCGGCTTCAGTGGGGGTTGCAGCACCGGACAGAATCGACCCCAGTACAGCCACAATTAATAGTATCGGCGGCAATAAATTGAGCATGGCGCGAGATAGGCCATGCTGTGGAAGAGGCTCATCACCCTCTGCAGGCGCTGCCGGTTTAATAAACAGAATCACATAGAGGCAATAGAGCAGCACCAAAATCAAACCGGGAATTATCGCACCGACAAATAGGTCGCCAATAGACACCACCTTGGGGGTGAAGATGCCCATACTAAGTTGCGCCTGCTGATAGGCACTGGAGAGAATATCGCCGAGTAATACCAGGGCAATGGACGGCGGAATAATCTGCCCCAATGTACCTGTGGCGCAGATAATGCCCGTGGCCTGAGAGGAGGAATAGCCCCGCTTAAGCATGGTCGGCAATGACATCAGCCCCATGGTTACTACGGTGGCGCCAACAATACCGGTGCTCGCCGCCAGCAGTGCGCCGACCAAGACCACAGAAAGACCCAGCCCACTGCGAAAGCCCTTAAGCAGATCCGCCATACTCTCCAGCAGATCTTCCGCGAGACGGGATTTCTCCAGCATCACTCCCATAAAGACAAACAGCGGCACGGCAATCAGCGTGGTGTTTTTAATGGTGCCAAACAGCCGATTGGGCAAGGCGTGCAGAAACGCCATATCAAAGGTGCCGGTGGCAAAACCCACCAGGGCAAATATCAACGCCGTCCCGGACAGAGACAGGGCCACGGGATAGCCCGCCATCAAGACCAGGCAGACCACCAAAAACATCAGTAGGGGAATAAACTCAACCATCAGATTAGTGGCTCTAGGTGATTTGATTCAATAGGCGGCGTACTGACTGGGGGTTTGCCCAGCAACACCAGAGTGCTTTTAAGAATTTCAGCCAGGCCCTGCAGCATTAACGTAGCCGGCATTAATAACAGCAGCGTCTTTAATAAATAGATGCCCTGAATACCACTGCGCTCCTCTGAGGTTTCGCCAATCGCCCAGCTGGCGACAACATAGTCCCAGGAAAAGACAAAGATCAGTAGGCTTACCGGCAGCAAAAACAGCAGCCCGCCAAGCAAATCCACCAGCGCCTTTTTCTCAGGAGAAAAGCCACGGTAAAAAATATCCACCCGCACATGGCCGCCGCGCTGCAGCGTAAAGGCAATACCCAGCATAAACACCAGCCCATGCAAGTAGGTAATCGATTCCTGAAGGGCGATGGATCCGCTCTGAAAATAGTAGCGCAGCACCACAACCACCAAAGTCATCAGCACCATAGCTAGGGTTAACCAAGAGACCATCCTGCCGGTCCAATCGGTAAAGCGATCAATAGCGCTGATCGCTAGCGAAACATATTTCACAACAGCTCCAGATTATCAGATTCACAACAGCGGCCAGTATAACCTCAGGACAAAGTCCCTGACAGCAGTCGGCCTAGGCCATCAATATAAAATTAAGTAAAACACTGAAAATAAGATTAAAGCTTTTACTACAAGTGCCGATCTTTGACTGTGATAGGGGAAAGTCCCTCAGTAAAAAGCCCTTAAAGGGCCGTAATGATTATTGTTAAATTGCTAACCGAGAATGGTGAAAGATATGTCTGGGATTGAAAGTAATCTCAAATTAAATACACAGATTGCGCCGGCCGCTTCGCGCCAGAGGCCAACGCCCAGTGAGTCTGTGTCTGTGCCAACCAAATCGATTCAAGACGTCAGTCGCGATGTTCAGGCATCTAAAGGTGAGAGCGCCAAACAACTTAGCCAAAATATGGAAGATGTTAAGGCCGCAGTCAAAACTCTCAACATTGCCATGAAAAAGGCGCCCACGAGTCTGCAATTTTCTGTGGATAGCGCCTCTCATCGCTTTGTCGTCAATGTCACCAATAAAGATACCGGCGAATTAGTTCGCAGCATGCCCGGCGAAGCCATACTGCGCATAGCTCAAAACTTAGAGTCACTTAAAGGAGTTCTATTTGACGAGCTGTATTAGTCTTGAGCGCTGTATTGTTCAAGCGGCAACCAAAGGTTTAAATAGCAAATTTTAAAGCTCCTCTTCAACTGACGAGATTCCGACAAAGCGGCAATCTTGTGGCAAATACTGCGGCAAGAATATGCCGCCATGCCTTTTTCCAGCAAAACCCCGCAGCACCCAAAACCCATAAGCCATTGTTTAGAAACACTTTTTAATTTTTTTTCGTGGAAAAATTAAAACTTGGCACCAGTATTGCAATTCCTCTTACGTGAGTCGTCAAAATGCCAACAGGCAGCAGGGCGGCAATTGGTAAATTTTTAGGCTTATCACTGGCTCAGTGGTTGAGCTAAATGAGCCTAACGATCCCGGTTGCACAACGCTTTTATTAAAGGCAGCCGATCAAAAGATTAAAGAGGAATTTGCAATGACTGTTATTAATACAAATGTGGGTGCAACTATTACCCAGAACGCCTTAGCCAAAAATGATCGACTTATGGGTCAGGCAATGGAACGACTGTCCACCGGCAAGCGTATCAACTCGGCTTCAGACGATGCCGCTGGCCTAGCTATCTCCGCGCGTATGACAGCGCAGATTAAAGGTCTGGATCAGGCAGCACGAAATGCCAATGATGCCATCGCTATGATTCAAACAGCAGATGGCGCTTCGATTGAAGTGGCCAATATGCTGCAGAGAATGCGCGAGCTGGCTATTCAATCAATTACCGAAACCAACACTGCCACAGATAGATCTAACCTCAGTGTAGAGTTTGTCGCGCTGCAGTCAGAAATCTCTCGAATTTCCACTACTACCCAGTGGAACGGAGAAAATATTCTCGACGGTAGTGCAGGGACACTTGCAGACGGCGTAGTTTCCTATCAAGTAGGCTCTAATGCAGGCCAAACAATCTCTGTGGACCTGGGCGACTGGGCGACCACCGGCGAAGGTGTCTTCAGCAATGGCGGTGTCGACAACGATATATCTGCTTCAGGTATCAGTCTGAGCACTTCCACAAATGCAGCTGCAGCTCTGGCAAAAATTGATACTGCAATTAACGGTATCAATACACAGCGAGCCTCATACGGTGCAGTGATGAACCGCCTTGAGTATGTTGTCGATAACTTAGCCAATGTATCCCAAAACGCGGCCGCCTCGCGCAGTCGAGTTGAAGATGCTGACTATGCTACAGAGACAACAGAGTTAGCCCGCACGCAGATTATTCAGCAAGCGGGTACGGCAATGCTGGCCCAGGCGAATCAGTCTGCGCAGTCTGTATTGCAGCTATTGAAGGGTTAAAGTCTCACTTATATAGCAACTCCCAGCCCCTGAGCTACAGGGCTGCACAAACTCTACTCCAGGCAACTGGGGTGGCGTTTTTTTATGCTGTTAGATAGACGGATCTATTCAGAAATAGAATATTTTCTCAATCAGGGTTTAAGTATTTACAAGTGATGTCGATGTATAGGTTACGGACGCGCCAGAAAGCGAATGTAATCTTGGCAACGTGACGAAGAAACTTAATGATTTTTTTGAGGATTTTAAAATGACTGTTATCAATACAAACATCGGCGCTACTATTACGGCCAACTCACTGGCGAAAAACGAACGTGCAATGAACACAGCAATGGAACGTCTTTCTACCGGTAAACGCATCAACTCAGCGGCTGACGATGCCGCTGGTCTGGCAATTAGCCAGCGCTTAAACGCTCAGGTTAAGGGTCTTGACCAAGCAGCTCGCAACGCCAACGACGCGATTTCTATGCTGCAAACCGCAGATGGCGCTGCGATCGAAATCACTAACATGCTGCAACGTATGCGTGAACTGGCTGTTCAGGCAACCAGCAACAGTAACACAACCGACGATGTTGCCAACCTCGATCTTGAATTCAAAGCTCTGGCCGAAGAAATTGATCGTATAGTCGACGCTACTCAGTGGAATGGCGAGAGTATTCTCGACGGCACTGGTGGCACAACAGGTACGTTCACCTATCAAATTGGTGCTAACGACGGCCAAACAATCGACGTCGATTTCAATGATTTTAACCTGGCCGCTGGCGCAACTGGTGTAATGGGCGCTGATATTAGCGGTATGGTTGCCGCTACAGCGACTATTGACACATCAACAGCGAATATTATCGCAACTCTGGATACTGCCATCTCTGGCGTAACCACTCAGCGCGCTACTTTCGGTGCTGTTATGAATCGCCTCGAGTACACAGTTGATAACCTGAGAAATATCTCTCAGAACACATCTGCCTCTATGAGTCGTATCGCTGACGCTGATTACGCTGCTGAAACCACTGAGCTGGCACGTACTCAGATTATTCAGCAGGCGGGTACAGCTATGTTATCTCAAGCCAACCAGCAGGCTCAGTCTGTTCTGGCACTGCTTAAGTAATTTAGACAACACCAGCTACACCGCAGTAATGCAAACCCGGCTCTTTGAGTCGGGTTTTTTTATTATCTGTTGTTTTCTATTGCTGACTCTTCACTGGCTTAAACTGACTCTGCTGAGCGCTGAGTGAAAAGTGAAAAGTGAAAAACCGAATATAAAAAACCCGCACAATATGCGGGTCTTTACTGTCTGCAATTCAAGGCGAACTAATTTAGTTATCATATGCCTTAGATAGAGATTCCAGCTGCCCTTCAAGATATTCTCTGGTGCCATTGAGACGCTCCACCATGGATTCCATAGTGGCAAATTGGCCGAGGTAGCGGTCGTATACTGCTGCCATACGCAGCTCTAACTCTTCTAACTGCTCTTGATAGTCTTCCAACGCCACTTCGGCACTTGCCTCTCTGGTAGCCAACAGACTATCACTGTCAGTGAGACTCTCAAGAGTGGTGGCTATATCCTGAGCTAAGCCTTTTGCGGCGGTGCCATAGAGATTTTGATCGCTGGTATTGGCGGTTAGCATCATCACCACATCATCGTAATCATCGGCAATGGCGCTATCGTAGTCATCCTCATCAAAGGTTAGGCGACCTTTCTGATCAACGCTGACACCTATATCCCGCAGCCCGGTTATATCTCCAGAGGCGGTGGAGGAATCGTCAAACAATGAGGTTCGCACCTGCTCCATAACGTGCCGCGCAACGGCGAGATCACGCTGCAGGGCACCACTGAACTCAACATCTTCCTGAGGCGCCTTAACAAAGGTGTCCATAATGTCGCGAAAATCATTGTAGACCGTCACGACATTTTCAATGCCGGTCTTAAGAGTGCTTTTATCACTGCTGACGGTTAACCGCGCCGCCGAAGAGGTGACCGCATTTAATGTCAGCGTGGCCCCAGTAATCAGATCCGACACCTCGTTACTGCTGCGAGTAACCGCCAGACCATTAAACTCAAGACTCGCATCCTGAGCTGACTGCAAGCTATTAGCCGGGGTAGCAAAACCCAAATCAGGAGTCGAAGAAACGCTAAAAGCCCCTTCGCTGCCAGTGGCTCCACTGAGCACAATGCGGTAGTTGGCGCCGGCAATACCCGTATCGATCAGGCTCGCGGTGATACCCATATCGGCATCGTTAATCGCACTGACCACGCCTGCTGGGGTATCGACTTTCACAGTCACAGTGCTGTTAGTGGTACTGGTGGCACCTACAGCAAAGGTAATATCAAAAGCGCTGCCGGAATTGAGGCTAGCGTTGGAGGTGCTGTACTCAGCGGACTTGACCCGCTGTTCGAGAGCCAGCTGGGATACTTCAATAATATGGGAGCCGGCTTCTGAGGTGCCATCGACACTATTTAAGGTCACAGCTGGGTCATTGGAGCTGGCTGTATTGGTGGCCAATTCGTCGGCGTCATTGAGCGTTTCAAAAGCGCTTTGCAGCAGGCTGACCTGATAGGAAATTAAACCGTAGGCGGAAATTTTGGCTTCCGTAGCGGCGACTGCGGCGTCGATTTTTTCTTGGCGTGGCGCCTTGTCCACATCAGTTAGGTTCTGCGCCAATTCGGTGATATTGATCCCTGAGCCAGCGCCCAGATTTTTCATAATCTGTGCTGTGGGGCTATCGGCTGCGGTGACTTCGGCCATCTATACTGTCTCGCTTTTCAATTCAGGGTCGCGTTAGCGGATGTAGTCAAATAATGTCAGCTGGGAAATTTTTGCAAAGCTGCTCTGCCCTGCTTCCAGTGACATAATTTCAGAGGTCAGCTGGGTAATAGCAGTGGCGTAATCTAAATCTTCGGCACCGGACAGCAATGTCTGATAGCGCAGCTTGGCGTCAGCCAGGCTATCGGTTTGCAGTTCGCTGATGCGCAGGCGACTACCGACATCGGCGATAGAGACCGCCATATTCAGGGTTAGCTCGCTGACTTCCGCAAGGCTGTTCTGCAGTTGTCCGGAATCTTGGTTAAGCAGGGCGGCATTAAAATCATCGATCACTTGGAAAAAGCCAACTCGCTCGCTGACGCCATCGGTTTCACGAATCACACTGGAGAACACTTCATTGCCAGGGCGGTTGAGCGCCAGCTGACGTTGATCGGAAACATCTACCAGCATGCGATTTTGGTCACCCTGATAAACCAAGTTGCCCGCGGCGTCTTCAGTAAAAGGCTGGTCTCTGACCATAGAGCCTGAAAAAACATAGTTGCCAGAGACATCCTGAGCATTGGCCAGAGATAGCAACTGATCCCGCAGGGCTGTCACCTCTGAGGCAATAATTTTGCGGTCAGCATCAGACATGGTGTCACTGCTAGCCTGCACGGCGAGCTCGCGAACTCGCTGCATAACGTCCTCAGAACTCATCAGTGCCGCTTCTTCAGCACCCAAACGACTGTTGATCGCATCCAGGTTGCTGCTGTAAACATCCTGGCGATTTAAGGCGCTACTCAGGCGTTGAATCATGCCCGCTTGCTCTGGGCTGTCGCTGGGTCGAAGAACCTGCTTGCCGGTTGCCAGCTGAGTTTGCATTGCAGCGACTTTCGACTGCTGCTGGGCCATCTGGGTAGTGGCGCGCTCAAATATTTGGCTGGTTGAGACTTTCATCAGTCAATTCCTTAACGAATCGTTAATATAGAATCAAATAGCTTGGAGGCTACCTGAATAATTTGTGCCGAGGCCTGATAGGCCTGCTGAAAACGAATCAGTTCAGCGGCTTCCTCGTCTAAGCTGACTCCGGAAATCTGATCTTTTGAGGCCACTGCCTGGTCGAAGACCACCTGCATGGCTTCCTTCGACATCATTGCCAAGGCGGCTTTGCTGCCAACGGTACCAACCAGAGTGATATAGGACTCACTAAAGGTGCGCCCGTCATCCAACAGCGGCTTGTCTTGCAGTTCAACTATGCGACGTATATTGCCGTTGTCGCCAATACCGTCGGCATTGCTCTCGATATTAAAGCGGTCGCCTGCCTGAGGTGTGCCCTGAAGTGCCACAAGCATGCCGTTATGGATAATATCTTGACCCAACCTATAGCTTCGGGTGGCGACAACAGTGTCGCTGGCGTTATCGGTAATACTGTATTCCGTATCAGATAAAAATTTGATGGTGAACGGCTGTTGCTGACTCGCGGCGACAGCATTTTTGTCCATTGCACCAAAGCCCGCCGCCACTGAGGCGCTGCCGCTGCCGGTAACAAATACGGCGAGATCTTCGGTTACCGGGCCATCCACATAGATGCCGGTGCGCAGACCCAGCACTGCCAAGTCAGCTGGCCGCCCATCGTCGCCAAAGGTGAAGCGAATTTCTTCAGCGCCCTGTAACTCAAGCTGTCCGCTAAAGGTTGTGTTTTTCTGACCCAGAGCATTGCTGGTAGACGAGGCATCCGGGTTGCCCAGAGTAATATTGGCGCCCTCGAAGCCCACCGCATTGGTCAGCTGCAAGCGGTCATCTGGGGTCACAGTGGCAACCACATTGGTGTTAGCTGTGACCAGGTTGATGGCATCGGCTAACTGGTCGGCCGAGGTCAACAGAGAGCCATCACCAATGGTGACGTTGTTGATGGTCAACTGCTGGGTGAAGTCGATGCCACTGGCATCGAGCTCAATAATATTGCTCGCCGTTGCGCTGACCCCGGTAGCTGCCGAGGCGCTGTTTAACCAGCTGGCCATGGCCGCCGCAGATGTTGTCTGCCCTGCCGCCAAGGAAAGGTTAGATAGCGCGGTACCGTTTAAGACCAGCGCATTTGCACTGATCAAATCAATCGCCACAGAGGATTCGTTGTCCTGAAGGCGCACGCGGTCTGAGGTCGCTGATGCAGGGATGGTGGTAATCTCAAAGGCATCGGTAATGCCAGTGTCACTCACCTGCCAGTCTTTGCGCTCAACTTCAGTGGCCAAAAAGCCATAGGTCAACTGCATATCCAGATAGGCATCTGAGCCTGTGGCATTGAGGTAAGAGGCGCTGTAACTGCTGCTGCTGTTAAACCCGGGGTCACCAGAGACCAAGGTCACCTGCTCAGCTTGATCGAGGCTGTGACCCAGAACATGCACGGCGTCAGCGGTCATCACCTGAAAACTGAGATCGCTGTCGTAGGGTACTTCCATCATCAGCGAGGTCTGGGTACTGCCCTGGGGAATAACGAAGGCAGGAGATAAATAATTTGCTGCTATCGCTTCGCCGGCTGCCGCGCTGGGGTTATTGCCGAGACTATCGATAGTCTTGCCAAAGTCAAAGGTGGCGTTTTGCTTGACGCTAATCTGTTCCAGACTAACGGTTGCCGTGCCGAGATTACTGAGGTCGCTCATAACCCGCATAGTGTCGCCAGTGGCGACTGATAGCGGATCGGTCTGAACCATACGAATGCCGCTAGCAGGCCGCGCCAGAGGAGCGATGGTATAGCTCTCGCCATCCAGGGGCATACTGTCCACAGAGATATTGAGCCCAGCGTAGTCAAAGTTGCTCGACCCTGGGGCCGCCTGGGTGATGGCACCGCTGCTTAAATCTTCAATGCGCCAGCTATTCTGCTCGCTGACCCAGGTGACACGAAAGGGTGCGTAATCAAAGGCTTCAGGGTCTGTGACCTGAACCTCTAAGCTGGCGTTGTTGTTTCCCGCTGCAGCAGTGATATCAAAAATCGGGTCTATAGCAAACAGATCAGTACCTGGCTCACCGCGTCCATCGAGGCCGGCGTTATGAATCAGATTGACTTCGGCAACCAGGGTTTGCGCTAAATAGTCAAAGCTATCCATGGCTGGAGAGAGTGTCTGGGTGCGGAAGTTTAGCAGTCCACCGAGGGTGCCACTGCTCACCGCACTGGCCGCGCGCCGATCACCGTAGGGTTCGATAATCAGATCCACGCGACCTGGGTCGCTTTCACTAAAAGCGGCACCCAGATCATAGGCGGTCTTGCTGTCGGCGATAAGGCTGCCAGCACTGCTACCCAGACGCACCTGCACCTGACCAGAGGTAGCCTCGGTAACATGAATCTTGGTTACCGCTGACATATCGCGCAACAACTGGTCGCGCTGGTCGAGCAACATCGGCGGCTGACTGTCGAGGGTGAGTTTTTTGTTGAGCTGGCGATTGACGAAAGCGAGCTTGTCAGAGAGGCTGTTTAAGCTGCCAATCTGTGCATCAATGTTCTCGCGAGTTTCGATTTCAACAGCGTTGAGCTGGCCCGATAATTCGCGAAAGCGTGCGGTCATGCCGTCGGCATCGCGAAGAAAATTACTGCGTAAATTAATTGATGCGGGGTCGGAACTGAGCGCACTGGCGGCGGCAAAAAACTTGTCCATGGCACTGGAGAGACCAGAGGCCTCAGATCCCATAATGTCCACCACGCGGTTGGCGTAATCAATCAGCGGTTGCTGAGTGGCCAACTTGCTGCCACTGTCACGCAGACTCGATTCGGCAAATTCATCATAGGCCCGTTCAATATTGGCCAGGCGCGCACCGGAGCCGACAAATACCGTACCCTGCTGGCTCGGCGCATTCTCCGACGTCTCGGTTATCTGTCGTGAATAGCCCTCAGTGTTGAGGTTGGCAATATTGTTACCGACGGTTGAAAGGGCCTGACGATACAACTGAGTAGCGCCTGCTCCGATCGATAGAATATCTGCCATAGTCCCCTCCTTAAATGTGCTTAGTGCTTGTTATTAAATGCTTATCTTTTGTCAATCACTGCTGACGCGAACTCAGCGTCGGCTGTTTAACGGCATAGCGCTTGCGCCATCGCCACGCTCAATATTGATCGGCTTCGCCGGTGGCTTTTGGATTGCCATACCCGCAGCCGGCATCTGTTCATAGGCTTCAATCGCCTTGGACGGTGACGCGCCCTTGACTTGCTCGCTAATCCACTTGCCCATACCGAAGGCGCCATTCTGGGCCATTACCTGAGACAGCTCTTCGTGATACATCTGCTCAAAGGTGTCCTGACTGGAGGAACCCATGAGGTCGCTTTTCATCGGCGCATTGGCTTCGCGCATAGACTTAAACATCATCTGGATAAACATCGCTTCGAACTGCTGGCCCACTTCCTCGGCGGCACCGGCATCGTCGCGCTTGGCACGGGCCTTGAGGTTGCCAAGGCCGGCAAAATCCAGGTGACTTTTGGCTGAGAGGCTAATATCAGCCATTTAGATCACCACTAATTCAGCGCGCAAACTGCCGGAGCTTTTTAGCGCCTCAAGAATCGCAATCAGCGATGAGGGTGTAGCGCCAACCTGGTTAACTGCATCGACGATTTCTCGCAGATCGACACCGGGCTGGAATAAAAACATTTTGTTGTTTGGCTCTTCGACGTCCACATCAGCATTAGTCACACCAGCGGTTACGCCGTCGCTGAAGGCATTGGGCTGACTGATTTGATTGGTCGCCGAAATACGTACCGAGATAGTGCCATGGGTCACGGCAACCGCATTGACGCGCACATTGCGATTGATCACTGCGGTGCCGGTGCGCGAGTTAATAACCACTCGTGCAGGGGGTTCGCCGGGAGTGACATCAAGGTTCTCAATCATGCTCATAAAGGCCACTCGCTGAGAGGAATCTGCAGGTGCCATGACCGCGATAGAAACCCCGTCCAAGGCACTGGCAACGCCGGCACCAAAGGTGTCATTGATCACTTGGGTGATGGCATTAGAGGTGGAAAAGTCATTGTCCTTTGTGTTCAGAACTATATATTCAGAAGTGTCAAAAGGGGTTTCCACTAAGCGCTCAACCGTGGCGCCATTGGGAATACGACCAGAGGTCGGCACACCAATAGTCACGCTGGTGCCGGCAGCATCTGCTGAGATCCCGGTGACGGTCATGGCGCCCTGAGCCAGGGCATAGGTATTGCCGTCAACACCGCGCAATTGGGTCATGACCAGGTTGCCGCCGCGCAGGCTTTCAGCAACGCCGATGGCGGAGACATTGATATCAATACGCTGACCCGGCTTGGCGAAGGCTGGCATATCCGCCGTCACCATTACCGCAGCCACGTTTTCTAATTTCATTTCTTTCTGGGCATTCTGCGAGGCCAGTGACGCCATGGCATCACCTAGATCGAAGTCGCTTACTGGACCGTCGACACTGACACCCAAACCCGACAGCAACGTTTTAAGGCTCTGGGCTGAGAGGGGTAGATCTTTGCCGTCGCCAGTACCCTGCAAACCCACAACCAGACCAAAACCCAGCAGCTGGTTAGAGCGCACGCCGGCGACATCGGTCAGATCTTTGATACGGTCGGCACTGACAGCGCTGGTGATCAGTGCACTCAACAGAATCAACCATTTTAGTTTTAACAAGGTGCTGTTTAACATAGTCCTGTCCAACATAAAGCTATCTCCTGCAACCGCTTAGAACGGCCAGAATTTAAATATAAGTCCTGTGCCCCAGCCTGGCTTTGACGCATTGGCTAGATCACCTGTACCACGGTAAGAAATTTGTGCATTGGCAATACGCCGCGACAACACAGTGTTGTCAGGCTGGATATCCGCCGGGCGGATAATGCCCTTGACGCGAATAAACTCGCTGCCCTCGGTAAGAGCCAATTGCTTCTCACCGAGAATTACTAGGTTGCCGTTGCTCAGCACTTCAACCACCATGGCGGAAATAGAACCTGTCAGTGAAGCGGCCTGACCAGCAGTGCCCGTACCGTCACTGGTGACAGTTCCACCGTCTAATTTAAAATCGCTAAAGAATCCGGTGCCGCGACCGATCTTAGATAGGACAGAGTCTTTTTGCGCTTCAGTGACAACATCGTTTGTTGCCGCACGGCTAGTAGAAATATCGCTGCTGCGGGAGGCTTGAGTGGTTTCGCTGAGCAGCACCGTAATCAGGTCGCCGACTTTAAGATCGCCGCCCTGGTAGCTGCGCAGATCGCCAAACAGGCCCATGCCATTGTTAAAGATGGCACCGGTTGCCGCTGTGGCTGGTGCTACAGGCGCAGGCTGAACCGGGGCAAACTCAGCGCTTGGCATCAGGTTCGGTTGCGTCGCACAAGCACCCAGTAGGGTTGCTGTTGCACTAATTACCATGGCGCGCAGAATAGTCATCACTGAGCCTTAAAGGTTATTGTTCAGGAAGCGCAGCATGCCGTCTGCTGCCGAGATTGCCTTGGAGTTAACCTCGTAGGCGCGCTGGGTCTCAATCATATTGACCATCTCTTCAACCACATTGACGTTAGAGGCTTCGAGAGCTCCCTGCATCAGCATGCCGGCGCCATCAGTGCCAGGCAGCACAACCAGAGGATCGCCACTGGCATTGGTCTGTTGCATCAGATTGCGGCCAATCGGCTGCAATCCAGAGTTGTTCACAAAGCGCGATAACTGCAGCTGACCGATCTGGCTAGACCCGCCGCCATTGGCCAATTCCACTGTCACTATGCCATCGCGACCAATGGTTAGACTGGCAGCGTTCTGTGGCACGGTGATGGCAGGCAATACTGCTTGGCCACCAGCAGTCACTAGGTTGCCATCAGCTGAAAGCTTGAACGAACCGTCGCGGCTATAGGCGATGGTGCCGTCAGCCTGCTGCACCGAGAAATAACCATCGCCGGAAATCGCCAAATCCAAGGCGTTTTCGGTGGTAATAATATTGCCCTGAGCGTGCAGCTTTTCAGTTGCCACAACGCGAGTACCTGTACCCAACATCAGTCCGGTCGGCGTTTCTGACTCAGCGTCAACCTGTCCACCAGCGGGAACAATGTTTTGATAAAGCAGGTCTTCGAATACCGCACGGTCTTTCTTAAAACCCGTGGTATTGACGTTAGCCAGGTTGTTGGAAATAACTGACATGCGCGTCTGCTGAGCAGTTAGGCCTGTTTTAGCAATCCAAAGTGAAGCATCCATCGTTTCTATCCTCTCCAGTTACGCCCTATAAGGCCTAGGGAATTCTCATCATTGTTGAGCCAGCTTCGTCGATCGACTGGGTCTCTTTAACTAATTTCAGCTGCATTTCAAACTGACGGCTGAAATCTAACATTTTGACCATGGTTGCCACCGGGTTGACGTTGCTGCCCTCGAGCATGCCTGGTGAGACCGACACTGGCTTGGGACCAGTGGGAAAATCCTGCCCCTTTAACGCCGCTTCACGGGGCTCGAATAAGCCATCCGTGCGTCGCACTAACTCAGTCTGGCTGGCGTCACGCAACATCAATTGGCCTATGGCAATGGCCGCTGCCTCAGGGTCAGTGGGAAGCTGGGCAAACACAGTGCCGTCTGGACTGACAGTAATGAGATTGCCGACTGGTACCGTTATCGGCCCGCCCTCGCCCATCACTAGTTCACCCTCAGCGTTCTCAAGTACACCTGTTGGACTGACTTTTAGGTCACCGCGGCGGGTAAAGGCAATGTCACCTTCAGCGCTTTGCACGGCCAATACAGTCTGATCGTTCATCGCAACATCTAGAGGCCGACCGGTGCTCATGGGCGTGCCTGGGCTCAGATTGATCACATCATTAATCTGCAGACCTGGCTGATAGCGTGACTCATGTCCCGGGCCATCGATCTTTACTGCAGATGAGGCAATCTGAAAACTCTTCTTAAAGCCGATCGTCGAGACATTCGCCAGTTCGTTGGTAATGGCTGCGCGCACCACAGATTGACTCTGCATTGCCGACAGTGCTGTATAAGCTAATTTATCCATTTCAGATTCCTCTTACCGCGCGCCTAATTCGGCGCTTAACCGCGGATTTGAATAATGGTCTGGGTTAACGATGAACTGGTCTCAATGGCTTTGGCATTGGCCTGGAAGTTTCGCTGGGCGGTAATCAAATCCACCAATTCAGCGGTCAGATCCACGTTGGAACGCTCTCGTGCACCAGCACGAATGGTTCCAAAGCCAGCCGCGCCCGGTTCACCTAGGGTCGCGTCACCGGACCTTGAAGTGGCGTAATAACTTGTATCACCAACCTGACGCAGGCCCTTGGGCGTGGAGAAGTTGGCGAGAATAATTTTACCCAGAGATTTCTGTGAGCCGTTTGAGTAACTGGCTACAACCAAACCGTCATCGCCGATGTTTACACCGACCAAGTCCCCTTCCGGCGCACCGTTCTGGGACTGACTCAAGACCGAGAATGGGCTGTTAAACTGGGTGCTGTTGTCGTAGTTGAGGGTGATATCACCACCGGTGATACCGGCACTCTCTAACTTAACGCCAGCCACTGGAGAGACCAGCGAACCACTGGTATCGAAGGTCAACTCGCCCTTATCCAAGAAGATCGGTGTCCAGTAAGGCACGTCGTTGGAGTCAAATTCACCACCGTCGGTGGTTTCAATCCAATCGCCATCTTTGGTCTGTGTGACATAGACAGTACTGGTACCTGAAGTATCGGGAAATAGCTCGATAAAGGTCGATGACTCACCAAAACCTGGGGCAATGTTTTCCAGGCCCCAGTCAGCGTGACCAGCGATCTGAATAAATGAGTTATCGGTTGTGGTGGATCCGGTGATCAGCAGGGTTTCAGTAGAATCCTGATAGTCCACGGTAATACCGGAAACCGTTCGTCCCAGGGAATCCGCCATAAGGTTTATTTTTTTCTGCAGGTGCTCAGTGAAAGTACCAATCGAATAGAGACCTTCGTCCAGCTCAATCTGGGCAGAGATCGAATCGATAATCACTGTCATGGAGCTGTTGTCTGGATTGACCGAGAATGATTTGCGTGGATCTATGCCCATGGGGTTACCGGTGACGATAGCCGGTGTTGATGCCTGACCACGAACCGCTGGCACATTGTAGATCTGCGAGGTTTCAGGGGAGACAAAATTACCCAGCTCATTGATGCCCAAGAGCTTCTGCGCCAATTCGCCTGCATTGTCGATGGCGAGGCTTGAAGTATCACCTGTGGTCCCTGAAGAAACTGTAAAGGCACCCTCGGCGTAGCTCACTTTCATGCCAAAACGCTGGTCGCGCGTGGCGATAATATTCTCACCGTTGGGCAGTGCACCACGGAGTAATACATCCGCCTCATCCGTATCCAATGGCAGCAACAATGTGCCCATGGAGGTGAGGTCATCGGCGTTAAACTCAGTGTCTGCTGGTACTCCGAAGACGCTGTTGGCACTGGCGCCGCCATTTACATAGAGCGCGTCAGTGGCACTGCCATTCTGAATAAAACGAAAGCCCTGATTAGCCGAGCTGTAGCTAACTTCAACATCAGAGAAATCTGCGCTGGCTGCCAGTGCGGCATTAACTGCGTAGGCTAATGGCTCTGAAGCAACCTGGCCATCCCAGTTAACGTCAGTGGCGTTGGTAAGAGTAGTGTGGGCGGCCAAAATTGTGGGGATATCAAGCTCAATCGAGGTCGAGTTATCAGACCCACGATAGAGCTTTAAGGTCTGGTTATCAGCATTTGAAAAATCAAAGTTTTTGCCATCGCCAAAACGCTCATTAATTACGTTGGTCAACTCAAAGGCAATCTCGGCACCAGACATAGGTGTAGCTGAACCGGCGAGATGCTCAAGGCCAATATTGACCGCGCTAGAACCGTCAATCGAGAGGTTGAACATACCGTCAAGCTCGGCCCGTGACATGGTGCTAAAGTCAACACCATCGCTGTTATTGGTTAGATTTAAAGCGTCTGCATAGGCGGAGTCTTCGGCAATGGTGAGCTTGGCTGTGGCCGGAATCGACTGAGTGGGCTCGGAGAGCACATCATAGGAATACTTCTTGTACAGGGTTCCCTGAGTAATCAGGTATTTCTCACTTTCGGCACTGGTGCTCTGCAGCTCCAACAGTTCAGAGCGAGTTTTTAGCTCGCCATACTTGTTGATAAAGTACTCGTCACCCGTGGTGTCTGAAGACTGAATCAGTGCTGTGTCTACCTCCTGATCGTCCACATAAACATAGGTCTGCCACTTGTTATAAGGAGAGTCCGCTGTGGCGTTGGCGGTTTTAACATAATAAATAGTTGCCAGATTAGCCGATCCCGATGTGCCATAAACGGTTAGGGATGTGGTCTTGTGGTAGGTGTCTGGCTTGTCTGGATTAAAAGTCTTGGTAATCGGTGTTACTTCAGATGGCAGGTTCAAACCCAACTCAACTTCTGTGGTGGGCAAAAACTCTGACACTGTGGCCCGCGGAATAGTCAGTGCACTGGGGTCGACACCAAAGTCGGCCTTATTAGTCGAATCCACCGGCAGTGACTGCAGGGCCTGACCGGCACTGTTAACCATCTGGTTTTGCTCATTGAGCATAAAGGCGCCGTTGCGCGTGTAGATCTTGGTGCCATCAGATGACTCAAGAGGAAAGAAGCCGTCACCGGTGATCGCCAGATCCAGAGAGTTGGCAGAGAACTCGATGTTGCCCTGACTGAATTCCTGGCTCACTTCTTTCAGCGATACGCCTCGACCTACAACACTTGATGCCTTCTCCAAAGGAGAGGTAGCAAAAATATCGCCGAAATCCGTGTCCGAGCGCTTAAAGCCGCCTGTTCCGGAGTTGGCAATGTTGTTCGAGGTCACGGCGAGCTGTGTTGTCGCGGCGTTCAATCCTGTTAACGAGGTATAAAATGACATAAATTATTCTCCAAAAGACCTTTCTAATTCTGTTGTTAAATTGCAATGCGTTCTATATCGGCGAGGGCGACAAAGACGTTGTCTCCCACTTCCAGAGTTATTTCCTGCGCGCTGGGGTCCCAGCTAACGCTGCGGACATCGGCCATAGTGGTCACCGGCACGGTTTCTAATTTTCCATTGATCACGGCACTGGCCGACATCAAATAGCTACCTTCAGGGACGATTTCGCCCTGGCGATCGCGGCCATTCCAGTTCATCTCTGCGCGCCCGGGCAACCTTGCGCCCTGAGTGTCGCGGTAAATAAGGTCACCTGAGGCAGGGTCGTAAACACTCAAAATAACCGACTGAGCACCGTTCTTCAGGTCTATAGATCCCTTGGTAATCTCGCCGTTGCCACCGGTAAAGTTGCCGCCGGCAACCTGGACCTTTTTACCCACTAGGTTGGCACCTGCGACCATCTGGTCCTGGCGCATGCCATTGACCATATTGTCGAGAGAGCCCTGCATACCTTTAATTCCCTCCAGAGAAGAGAACTCAGCGAGCTGGGAGACAAAAGCTTCGTTGTCCATGGGATCCAGTGGATTCTGATTTTGTAGCTGGGCGGTAAACAGCGTTAAAAACGCATCCTGCCCGAGCTCGTCTTCGCCATAGGCGACCGCATTTTCTTTTTCAAGATATTGATCGCTGGTTAAGAAAGTTGTGTCTGTGACTGTACTGACCATGAGTATTTGTCCTAGGCCTTGGTGATATCTAAGGTGCGCATCATCAACTCGCGCGCCGTATTAACCACTTCAACATTGTTTTGATAGCTTCGTGCTGCGCCCATCATTTCAACCATTTCAGTGACTTCATTGACATTAGAGCTGTAGACAAAGCCGTCTTTGTCAGCCAGCGGACTGCCCGGGTCGTGCATCTTCTTTGCCGCAGCGGTGTCATCCACCATGCCGGCAACTTTTACCCCGCCGAGAAACTGTGCGCCCTGATCCAACTGATGCTCATGTAACAGCGCCTGAAACACTGGACGCTTGGCTTTAAACGCGTCTTCAGCTGACCCACCAACAGTGCCAGCATTGGCCATATTCGACGCAGTAGAGTTCATGCGTACCATCTGAGCGTTCATCGCCGATGCGGCAATACCAAAAATATTTGCAATAGACATAACTGTTACTCTCCTCGCAGTGCTTTGCGCACACCGGCAATATTGCCTTCAATAAATCGCAGCGTGGCCTGATACTCGGCTGCCGCCTTACCGTATTTCGCATGCTCAACAGAGATATCAACTGTGTTGCCATCAACCGCAGTGCTAAACGGCACTGTGTAGACCAAGTCGGCACCGGCACTGCCAGCGTGACGCACATGACCCGCGTGAGTTGCGCGCAGTGAACCGCTCTGCTGAACATTGTTGAGCACATTTTTAAAATCGACATCGCGAGCTTTAAAGCCCGGGGTATCGGCATTGGCAATATTCTGCGAAATCACTTCCATGCGCTGAGCACGCAAGTTGAGTGCTTTTTCGTGAAGTCCAAATGCCGTATCAAAAATTTTCATTATCAATTCGCTAAAGTTTTTTGCCCTTGGGCCGATTAGACTCGTTAGGAGCTGTATAGAAAGCGTCACTAAAAGAACCCGTCTCTGGAGATAATGCAAAAGCAATGCCAAACCCCGCCATATTGCCGCATTTCATTTATTAATCCGTTTAAAACCAGATAGTTAGGTATTCTAAATCTGTCCTGCGCTTTGCGCCTTGCCGCTTTTTCGGCACAGTCTTGCCACCGGCAATTGCCGCTATGTCGGTATTGCGTCACCCTCGATCTACACTCATACTCGGCCCATGCTTGTATTTCTAAAAAAACCTTTTACGCTCTTTTTCGGCTGCCTCGCGATAAACCTTGCCCTTGCGGCAACTGCATTGGCTAGCAACCCCAACGATAGTCATGGCGAAACCATTTCTCAGGGTGTTGATAGCAAACATATACTCGTCTCTCAGGCTCAGGATTGGGTAGCGGAGAGTCGTCAGCTGCAGAAGTCCATGGTCGAAGTGGCCCCATCTGACCGGCGGTTAATCATTCCCCTCTGTAAAACGGCCTTTGAATTTAACTACCCTTTTGCCGCCAGCCAGAAGACCCTGCGCGCTGTCTGTCCACCGAGTGGCTGGCAGATTTTTTTAGGTATTAGCGTTCATCAATCTGACAATGCCCTGCGTTACACCGGCGACTTTAAGGCGGGCCATCAACTGATCGGCACTGATGTGGAGCTGGTAAGCCTGTCCAGCGCCATTGCCGGCCTGGCGAGTGATCTTCGCGCCATAGAAGGCTTTAGCCTAGCCTCAGCGGTAAGAGCCGGGGATCTGGTTATGCAGCGCCAGCTTGTCACCCCCGTCGAGGGTTACAGACTGAACCGGGCTGTGGGTGCAGGAGAGATTGTTGAGCGCAGCAGCATAGACAGTATATTGATCGCCTCGGCGACCCTCTCGGCGGGTCAAACAGTGACCCTCGAGCAGCTGGATGGCGCTCGTGCTGTCAGAGATTTAGCCGCGGGTAAGGTGCTCTCTAGTTACGATATAAAGCAGCGGCACCAAGTGTTGATAACCCAGTCTGGAATTCCTCGAGGGCAAGCCGTCACGCGCGCTAATATTGCTCTGCAAGACTATTATGGCAAGCTGCCCAAAGACAGCCTGCAAAACTACAGCAGTGCTGAGCAGATGCAGGCCATTCGCAATCTAGCTGCAGGTAGCATGCTGCGGCTGTCAGATCTGACACCAATAGATATCATCCGCAAAGGTGACAATGTGCAGCTCAGCGTGCGCGCTGGAGCCCTTGAGATTACCGTGACCATGCTGGCCCTAGAAAATGCGCGCCTTGAACAGCGCGTACTGCTGCTCAACCCAGAGTCCGGTGAAGAGATTCAGGCAATTGCCACTGCTATAGGTCAGGCTCGGGGACTGAGTACTGTCGCGAGATAGAGCTGCGTCAATCTAGCAGTCATAATAGACTTGCAGGCTAGAGTGAAATTAATTTCAATATTGCCCTATAGAAAATTTAACTGGTGCCGATATACTTAGGGAAGAAGGTAAACTTTGGGTCTTAGAGCCCGAAAGGACAATCAAAATGACAGATGGTATTTCAAAGCTTGGGCGCAGCGCTGTTGAGATGAACAGCTCCGCGGATAAGTTAAAAAACAATAAATCTGCGCCTGAGGCGACAGCGAACAGTGCCACTGCGGCACCCCGCCCTCAGGCAAATGACGAAGTGATTCTCAGCAAAGCTGCAGAAACCGCAATGACCGCTGGCGAGTTTGACGAGGCTAAGGTGGCTGAGATAAAGCAGGCACTTGCCGAGGGTAACTATCCCCTGGATGAGCGACGCATTGCGGAAAGCTTTGTCGCTATTGAAAGCATGTTAGGTGGCAAATAAGCTTTTTTTATAGCTTAACTCTGGCTTATTGCCTCTTAAACTCTAGGCATATCCGACAATTCGCCACTCCCCAAGAGTGGCGTTTCTCTTAATATCCTTTCGTATTTATCTGCTTGGCAGTATGCTGCAACCATGAATCAATCTGACTTAGACCATCTGACACAGGCCGTACATAAAGCCCAGGCTTTAAAGCTGGTGCTCGACAGCGAGTTTGATGCGCTCAAACAACAGGATCTAGCGAGCTTTGAAACACTCCAGGCACAGAAGCTGGAGATCCTCCATTTCTTGGCTAGCGACGAATTGATGGAAAAAATTAAAGCCCACACCGATGATCAAGATAAAGCTGCAGCCACCGTCGTAATCTGGGATCAGGTAGTGGAGTTGATGGGTCAGTGTCGCGATCTGCACCGGCGCAACGAAATTTTAATCAACCATAAGCTTGAAACCATTCGTGGTGCACTGCAGACCATTCAGTCCCCGGACCCTTTAAACAGTGTTGAAATCTATGACCGCTTGGGCAAGATGCGCCCCAACCGCAATCGCACGTCTGTGGGTGATGCTTAGAGTCTTAATTAGGCTCTGCTCAGGGATTTTTTTCATCTCCCGGCTCCATACCTTTTAACCAGTAAACCCAGGATAAAATCACCGACACTGCCACATAGAGACTCTCGGGTATCTCTTCATTGAGCTCCAGCTGTCCCAGTAGGGCAACCAGCTGAGGATCTTCGGCAATATGAACACCCTGCCTCTTTGCCTCTTCGATAATCAACTCAGCAATTTCGCCCTGACCTTTGGCGGTCATAATGGGCGCTGCCAGCTTGCCATATTCCAGAGCCACAGCCCGCTTTAAAGGTTTGTAAGTCATGTGCTCAGATCTACCATTTGGCCACTGCCACTGAGCCCTTCGCAAGCAGAGGGCCGCCGCGCATTGAGCACATCGAGCTTTTCTAGCGTCAGGCCAAAGCGCTGTAATTCGTATTGCAGTTCACTGGCAGCTTCACGGGCGCGATCTGCAACATCGACACGGGGCGCCCACATCACCATTTGAATACTCGCCGCCGACTGCAATGTGGTTTTCAACCACAATTCACCCAGACTGGGGGATTCCGTGTGCAGATTGATAATCCACTCTTGATCCTCAGCGGCTGAATTGGAGGCCTCACGATAAAGCTCTATTTCCACCGCATTGGCATCCATAAAAGGCAGCACAAAACTATAGCTCAACTCTCTCGACTGTTGCGCCTGAAGACTCTCCAACTGCTTGCTTTCCACTTCATCTATAGCGCCCTTAAGCTCTGCACCAATGGCACTCTGTAGCGGTGCATTGCGCAGCAAGCTGCGCAACAGCTGTTTCAGATCAGGTCCCTGTCTGACCACCCCACTGGCAAGTAACTGTTCACCAAATAGACCAGAGTTACTTAAACCGCGCTTAACCGACATTGGTGAAAGCTTCTCCATGGAGAGCTTTGCCATAGAGAGCATCAGGCTGGCGCGCAACTGCTCGCTGCCACCGAGCTGAGCGGCAAGCGCCTCTATGCCACCAGACTTAAACAGGCCGGCCAAAACCGAGGGCTGATCTGGGCGATGCATAAGCTCCAAAAGTGCAGGTGAAGGGATTGCCGGAGGCGTATTTCCAGGCGAAGTTGTCAGGCCTCTAATAGGCACCAGAGAGCGACCAAAAATACTGCTGTCGACGCGAAAGTCTAATTTGTCACCGAGCTTAAAACGACTACTGCCGGGCCACTCTAACTCTTTATTGTTGATCAACAATTTCAGCAGATCGCCGCGGGCTGCAATCACCCCCTGAACAATCTGGCCATCTTTTAGTCCTAGGTCTTTAGCTGCCTGTTGAGTCAACTGAATCGCGGCTGAGCCCTCCAAAAAAATCGGCGTGGGTCGCGCGGTTAAGTTGATCAGCTCGGGACCTAGCACTGGATTAACCTGTTAGTGGAAAATTATTTTAAAAGGCTGCTCGTAACTGGCAGCCTGCAACTGAATGCAAGAACCCTAGGGATACTTTACCCAACTGACTCGATCATTGGGCTTGAACTTTTTCTGATTGGCTTGCTTGATAAACACCACATTGTGTATATCGTCGGCTCCGGGCAATCTCAAGCGCTTGCCTGAGTACATCCAGTTGGGGTTGCTGCGTTTAAATGCATGGGGATTAGCCTTGACCAAAGCCTGTCGCAAAATGGCTTTTTTAACCGGCATATTGGGCAGCATACGCAACAGAATCATATCCACAGTGTCGCCAGGACGGGTTGTGTAATAGCCGTCTTTTGATGGGTTTTTTGCCAACTTTGGCTCTAGACGCTGCACATCTTTCATCAGTTGGGCTAGAGCTCGCTCAGCACTGACCGGGGCGGCTTGGCTGACATTACTCAGCAGGCACAGGGCGATCACTACTGCCGACCAGCCTTTTATAGTGCTGCAAATACTCAGACTAAAATTGTGCATAGTATCTTTCCTAACCTTTGCCTTCAGTTTCAACTTACTTAAAAATAAATTGCCACATATTGATTAAAATTATGCCTCTCAGCACGGCTATCACCCTGACCAGCAGTCACCACCAGTGTCGCTGCGTGGGAGTCTACTCTCTCCACTCGCGTTAAAACCAGCTTCTCAATATCATCCAGACTAGCCCCGCCACCGCTGATCTGCGGCGTCGGACTGAGCAAGAACTGATCGCCAACCTGAACCCCGGCTACACTGCCCCCATTAATCCGCAAGCTAACATCAGCGTCGAGATCTACTTCTACTGGCATGCTGTTGATTACATGGTAGAAATCAGGCCGACACTCCAGGCTCTTATCCATCTGATCGACAAAACGCCGCACCGAGCTGGTCAGCTGCTCGAGCAGTTTATTTGGCAGCTGGGTTTTACTGTAGCCACGGTGCATATTTGGGTAGTCAATGTCAGCTGTCTCAACAGCAATCGTAGTGCCGAGAACTGGATCAAAAAGCCGCAACTCTAAGGCCAAAACTTTCTTGGGCCAAGACTCTCGAGCCGCTAGGGCTGGAATCTGAGCGCGGCTCCAGCGCAGCGCACTGTCGCTCTGAGCGACGAGGAAGCGCTGTACTCCGCCAATATTTTTACCAAAATCTGGCTGCGCTTGCTGCAGCCGCAGCTGAATTTCAAAGGGCGGTTGATTGCCGCCCGAGGCCGCCATTTTGTGATGATAGCTGCTATTAAACTGCTGTCGCGGCGCCACCGCCCAGGCCGCTGTGCGCGATAATGACTGAGTCAAAATCTGTTGCGCCAAAGTACTTAACTCGCTGAGATAATGATCGCCAAAACGCAGGTCTTGAACGCCCTGGAGAACACCGATCCGCGCCTCTCGCCGCAGACCGGGACGCGCCACCGAGCAAGTACTGGCCGACAGTGTTGCCTCAATATTGGCACTGCTCAAGCCTGCCTCTTCAAGATAGGAGAGCACCCGCACACCGCGCACCCGCGATTGACTGGTCAACAGTGATGACTCATGCAGGACACCGCGCTCATCGAGATAGGCGCTGCTGGCCAGGCGCACTTCGGAACCGAGACTCAAGTCTATCAATGCTTGCTTGATCGCCTCAAGACGCTGATCTGCCTCTATGGCCAGCGCTCCTTGAGCGGCGCTCAGCAGCAGCGACCACAAAAGCCAGCTACGCCACGGACCAGTATTTGAACAAAACCATTTCATCTCAGCTATCTCTCAGCGCAACCTTTAAGCGCAAACTTTAAGCGCCGGAGCGCGTGGTCATCTGGTCTAAATAGAGAACTCGCAGATCATTCACAATATCGCGATCGAGAGACATAGTAACTTCGTAAGTGTCCTCTCCCACTGGCGTGATACTCACCAGATATGCGCCGTAGATGACCCCCTGAACACGGGCACGGAAAGTATCGCTCTCAACCACCATTTGGCCCACCGTGGTGTTGGCATCCAGATACTGGCCGTAGACCTGTTCCATCAGTGAGCGGTAAGCGTCTAGTTTTGAAGCCCTTATGGACAGCAGTCGCTGCTGCGCAGGATTATCATGGGACTGAACGCTTATCACCGCGTAACCAGTAGCAACTATATTGCCTTTTTCGCCGACCAGTGTCTGGACCACAGCGGCATTGTAGTCATCCATAGTCAGCGCGCAGCCTGTCGAGAGCATTACCAAGCTCCCCAGAATAATGATTTTCAAACGTTTAATAATAAAATTGTTCATGGTAAATCCCGCTATAGCTTTTTTGATTATTGGCTAAATATTCTGACTACCACGCCAGCTCAGGCACTGGATCCACAGTCGACAGATGAAATTCATGTTTCTCTCCCTCTAACATCGGCAGTTCGGCGCCAGCCTTTAGATGCATAAGATATTAAATACACTGCCGGAAGTTGCGGCAACAGACGTTATTAATCTCGCCAAGCAGACTAACTTAGGCGGCATGCAGTCTATGGCACAGATATTGCTAACCATGGGTAAGGGCGGCAAATTCCCAATTACTCAAAAAGTTAACTTACTGTTTTAGATAGGTTTTATTTAATGGCTTCAGCAATACTGTCAAACATACGTCAGGATATGTCGAGAATCGAACTCTCGAGCCTGAGCGTTCCAGCGCTGGTACTGCTGATTATCTCGATGCTGATTCTGCCCTTGCCGGCTTTTTTATTAGATTTCCTGTTTACCTTTAATATTATTATCGGCCTAGTAATCATCATGGTCGCCATCAATAGCTCCAAGCCTCTCGACTTTTCATCCTTTCCATCGATCCTGCTGTTGGCCACCATGTTGCGGCTTGGACTCAATGTTGCCTCGACGCGACTGGTCTTGGTCAAAGGTCACGAGGGTCCAGATTCTGCCGGCAAGGTTATTGAAGCCTTTGGCGAATTCGTTATCGCCGGCAACTATTTAGTCGGTTTTATTATCTTTTCGATTTTAATGATCATTAACTTTATCGTTGTCACCAAAGGTGCTGGGCGAGTATCCGAGGTCATAGCTCGCTTTACCCTCGATGCCATGCCCGGCAAACAGATGGCCATTGATGCGGACCTAAACGCCGGCGTTATTGATCAAGAGACAGCCAAGTTTCGGCGCGAAGAGATTACTCAGGAATCAGACTTTTTCGGTTCTATGGACGGCGCCTCGAAATTTGTTCGCGGTGACGCCATCGCTGGCCTACTGATTCTAATTATTAATATTGTTGGCGGTCTGATTATCGGTATCGGCCAACACGATCTGACATTCTCCGAGGCTGGCCGCATCTATGTGCTGCTGACTATTGGTGATGGTCTGGTTGCGCAGATTCCGTCGCTGCTGCTGTCACTCGCCACCGCCATTATTGTCACTCGAGTCACCACCTCAGAATCAATGTCTGACCAGGCCAAGACTCAGCTCAATAATCCCATGGCCTTCTTTGTTGCCTCTGGTATTTTAATTCTTCTCGGCCTAGTTCCGGGGATGCCCCATCTGATGTTTTTAAGCCTCGGCGCTGGCTCTGCTGTACTCGCATACACCCTTGCTCAGAGCGCTCAAAAGCGCGAGCTGACCGTTACCATGGATGCTGCCACCATCGAGACCGCAAAGGCCAATACTGAAGAGTTGGGCTGGGACGATGTGGATCAAGTTGACCTTGTAGGCTTGGATATTGGCTACGGACTTATCCCTCTTGTGAATGCAGATGCCGGCGGCCAACTTTTAACCAGAGTTAAAGGTGTACGCAAAAAGCTCTCGGCTGAACTGGGCTTTTTGATCCAGCCGATTCGTATTCGCGACAATTTAGATCTGGCACCAGATGTCTATCACATAGTGATGAACGGCGTAGTGCGAGGCAAAGGCGAAATTAAAGTAGGTCGGGAAATGGCTATTAACCCCGGCCAGGTGCACGGCAAGTTGGAGGGCACAGCCACCAAAGAGCCGGCCTTTGGCTTAGATGCAATATGGATCGACCCGAGCCAGCGCGACTATGCTCGAACTCTGGGCTATACCGTTGTCGACTCGGCCACGGCCATTGCCACCCACCTCAATACATTGCTGCGCGGCAATTCTTCAGAGTTACTCAGCCATGATGAAACCCAGCAGCTGCTCGACAAAGTCGCGGCGCGAGCGCCTAAATTAGTCGAAGACCTGGTGCCCGGAAAACTGCCGTTGGCGACCATTACCAAAGTGCTACAAAATATTCTCGATGAGTCTGTCTCGGTGCGCGATATGCGCACCATTATTGAAGTGCTCTCCACCGAGAGCGGCCGCACTCAGGATGCGGACGAGTTAACCGCAGCAGTGCGACCACGACTCGGGCGCATGATTGTGCAGGGCCTGGTGGAGATTAATGACAGCTTGCCAGTGATCACACTGGAGCCCTCTCTCGAGCAAATGCTGCATAACGTATTGCAGCAAAGCAGCACTAATCAGGGTTTGATTATTGAGCCAAAGCTGGCCGAGGGGCTGTTTAAGGCCCTCGCTGAGAACACTCAGGAAGTTGAAAATCAAGGACTCCCGGCAGTGCTGGTAGTGTCGCCGGGAATACGCCCCTGGCTGTCAAAAATTATTCGTCACAGACTGACAGATCTCACGGTTCTCTCCTACAGCGAGATACCTGAAGATCAGTCGGTAAAGGTTGTGGCCACAGTCAGTATTGATGAAGAGAATTAATATCCACCATTTAAGACAGGGTAATTGAGCAATGGAACTACAACGAATTTTAGCCCGCGATACACGCAGCGCTATGGAGCAGGTTTTCAACCTTTACGGCGATGACGCAATGATCGTCGCTAACAATCGAGTGAAGGGTCAAACTGAAATCATTGTTGCTATGGATCTGGTGTCCGAGGTTAAAGCCGCTTTGATTAAACCCCTTGAAGCGGCCAGTCAGGATCAAAGTGCCAGCCAATTTGGTCAACTGATCGAGGCTCACATGCAGGTTAAGTCCGAGGACCAAAGAGCGGACATCTCGGACCATAGCGAGATTAGTTTCGGCACCGCTTTCGAGCCTTTTAGTGCGGCAACTGCAATCTCGAAGAAGCCTGCTCTAGATCCGCTAGTAACAGCGTCACTGGAGAATGTCAGCAACGCCCTAAATGGTGAAAACTATAAAGAGGCTGCTGACAGAGAGTATTTAAAGGCACGGGAAATCGTTGATCTGGTGAAGCAGGAACTCAGTCTGATGCGCGACGACTACAAGCTGTCCCAGCACAAAGACTCCTGGACGGGCAAGCTAGCAGTCAGTGACGAGATGGCGCCGCTAGTTGAAGCCTTTAATGAAACCGGCATGCCCTTGGGTATGCGCGAGTCAGTGATTGAAGTGATCAATCAAAGCAGCTCATTGGCCGATGCCATCGACCAGATTAGCAGCGCTATCGGCGATGAAATAGACCATGTAGATCTACTTGATAGCCTGCAGGGCGTGCATATTATTGCCGGCAGTTCAGGTTCTGGAAAAAGCATGATGGCCGGCCGACTGGCCAAGCAGATGGCTCAGCAGTACGGCGCACATGATGTCGCGCTAATTAGTTATAACGACGTGCGCATTGGCGCTTGGGCACAGACCCAACTGATTGGCTCACAGGCCGGTGTCGACACGTTTCGTGCCAACTCAGCTGAAATACTGATCCAGCTGATGAGCGAACTAAGTGCCCGAAAACTGGTTCTTATTGATACTTCGGGTGTGGATGTTGAAACCCACCTTAACGCCCTTAGCGCAGCCCTGCCCGAGGCGCAAAAACACTTGCTATTAGCGGCAGATGCCTCTGAAGCCTCAGCTAAACGACAGCTAAAAAACGGCACTCTACAATGGGACTCGGTGATGCTTTCTCGGTTTGATGGCGACGTACATCCCTGGGCCATTATCTACTTATTGCTCCAGTATGCGGTGCCTCTCTCAGTATCCGCTGTAGAGCCCAACATCACTGGTAAAGTGTTGCCTTTAGATGGATTTAAACTAGCGGAGCAGGCTCTTTCGCAACTGCCTATCCATTTAGTTTGACTAGGTATGGGCGATCAACGAGAATGGTCCAGAGGTGGGTTCCAAAATCATCCACAATAAGCCAGCTTTTATACAGTGCTCAAAGGCCAAATAGCCTTTATTAGAAGCATGAAATTAATAGCTCGAGACATAGTCATAAAAATTTATGAATAAACCGGCTACACAAATTATCGGCGTTGCCAGCGGAAAAGGCGGTGTCGGCAAAACAACAGTCTCCGTCAACCTGGCGGTGAAGTTGGCTTCGCTCGGCAAAAAAGTGATGATTTTTGATGCCGACTTGGGGCTGGCGAACGCTCAGTTGGCGCTGGGTATTCGTGCACCGTTTAATTTCAGCCATGTTATCTCCGGCGAAAAAACCCTCAGCGAAGTGATTGTCGAAGGTCCCTCTGGGGTAAAACTGGTGCCTGGCGCCAGCGGTATTCAGCGCATGGCTGCGCTCGGGCCTCAAGAGACTGCTGGCATCATTCAGGTTTTTTCTGAGATTGAAGATGATCTCGACTATTTAATTGTCGATGTTGCCGCCGGGTTATCGGATGCTGTGATGGCGTTTATGAGCGCCTGCCAGCACAGAATTGTCGTGGTAAAGAATGAGCCCTATTCAATCGCCGATGCCTACAGCACCATTAAAGTGATGATTCAGGAATACAAACTTGATCATATTCATCTGCTGCCAAACGGCGTGGAATCCCAGCGCGAAGGTGAGCGACTCTTCACCAGCATAAATACCGTGGTGCAAAATTTTCTCGACGGGCAGATTAAATATCTCCACTCCATCAGCGCCGACAGCATGGTCACGCAAGCCATGAAAGCCTCGCAGCCACTGGTTAACCATTCTCCTGCATCTGTTGCCGCACTGGACTTTAGTGCGCTGGCAAAGAAAGTCATGCTGCTCGAACAAAATGTTCCACTGAATGGCAATATTCAGTTTTTTGTTGAGCGTGTTGCAGCGCAGATGGCGTCTAAGGTCTCATAGCTATGTCTGATGCCAGAGTCTATGAAGAAATTCAAAATGCCGGACAGCCGAGTGCATCCCTGGTTGACTATCTAGGCCTGGTGAAACGTGTTGCTCTCCATTTGAAGGGGCGACTGCCGGCCTTTATGGAGCTCGATGAGCTTATTCAGGTGGGAATGATCGGGCTGATTGAGGCGGATAAATCCTTCGATGCCAGTAAAGGGGTAGATTTCGAAATATTTGCCAAGAACCGTATTCGCGGCGCAATTTTAGATCAGGTGCGCAAGATGTCATATCTGCCGCGCTCAGCGATTGTCAGTATTCGCGATCACAACGAGGCTACCTCGGCATTGACCGGTGAACTAGGGCGCGCTCCCAGTCAGGGTGAACTGGCCGATTTTATGGGCAAAGATGCAGAAACTTTCCAAAAAGAGCGCACTCATGCCCACCGTTTTCAGACTGTATCACTAGAGGCACAGCTTCCCGATTCGGTGGATCTGCCCATAGCCCAGGGCAATGGCCCTGAAGAGGAGTTTGTCGAAGAACAGTTTATGGGTGCGCTTGCCGCATCCATCGGCAAACTGCCCGAGCGCGATCGAACTGTGGTCTCGCTATATTATGTGGAAGAGATGAATTTAAAAGAAATCGGTTCGGTATTGGACATTAGCGAATCCAGAGTGAGCCAAATTCTCTCTGCGTGCGTTAATAAGCTGCGCGTGCAAATGCACGATCATGTTGGCGATTAAGCATTTAGGACTTAGAAATGGTACTACCAATATTTAAAAATCGTGCGGCTAAAAAAGCCATGGAAAGCGCCAAAGCGTCTTATGTTAAGGCGACAACCTTAACCGGTATGTCCCGGGAATCGCGAATTTTCAAATCGCGGATTGCCGGTCGCGCCAGAGCACACTTAGACAAAGTCTTTATTCAGGGCGCAGAGCAGTCGGAAGCCTATCAAGAGTCCTGCTTGGCCGCTCTTTCAGAGGGCCGTGAACGCCCAGAAATGCCTGAGCCGCAACCTTTTCAAACGGTTAAGACCAAGTCTGAAACGGTCTACACCTATGTGCCATCAGAGTTTGCCAAAGAGATGTATGCTCTGGGTAGCCTCTATCAATCCGCCTCAATTGGGCCCAGTGAAACATTAAATATGGCCGCTGAAATAGCGGCGAAAGTGTCACTGGATATTGGTCTTGAGGAAGCCTTTATCGCTCTACAGTTCCTCCGTGATGAGCTCGAAGAAGATCTCCCTGAAGATGCTGATAGCGATGCAGAAAGCCCTGACAGTGAAGATGGCGCCGACACCTAGTTAGAACCCCAATTGGCCACAGGCAGGTAGCATTTATGACAACTATTCTCCTCTTAGCAGTTCTATTTGGCAGCGTCGTGGCAATCATTTTGATGGTATACCTGATCGATCGTGTTAAGCGTCTCGAGTCACTGTCTATTCAAGCGAACAACGCCTCCGCCGATGTCCAGGCTGCACCAAACGATAATGGTTTTCTCGGGCTATCGGGAAAGGTGCTCTGGGATGCCATGTCCGGTCAGCTTCCCGAAGGCTTTCAGGAGGGTGATCTATTAGCGCTCAAAAGCCGTTTCGAATTTGTTTTGCAAAATCATATTGAAACGCTTTTTAAGCTAGGCAAAAAAGATGGTACAGCTGGTAAGAGCCCGGAGACCCCTAGCAATCCGATCGAGATTTCGACTCTGCGCGGTTCGATCGAATCTTGGATTCCAGCACAGCATGTCTCGGTTCTGTACCGTGCCGGCCACGAATCTGTCGCCGCTGACAGCATTGCGATCAATCGCTTAAAAGCTGATATAGACGAGGCGGCGCAAGTGCTTTTTTCCCGCACCGGCCTGACTATCAAACAAGCGTTCTCGGAAAAACTCTTGGGCAACGCAGTACCAGCGGCGCTGCCTAATTCAGAGACGATGACAGATCTCGATGAAGATCTCTCTGAAGCGCTTTAAACAACCCCCTGTTGACACTTGCTCTGCTAAGCTGCTCTGAAAAGCTGCTCTGTAAAGCAGCTCTGTAAAGCCGCCCTACAAAGCCGCTCTAAAGAGTAACTTTGATCGGCAGGCCTGGAACACAGCTCTACTTGCTAATTGAAATATAGGGATAGACAACCACTGAAGGTGCGGGCTCGGGCTCCACTGGTTTGCCCTCCGCCTGACGCGCCTCTTCCACTGCAACCTGTCGCTGCAGCACATCCAAATAATTTTCTCGCTCTAGAGCGATCAGCGCTTCAACGTCGGCATTGAGTTTCTTGACATTGCTGACCTGCGCTTCGAGAGACTTCATTTGCTGCCCCAGGGCGCCGACAGATTTTGACAGCGTCGAAACTATAGTGCTCTGGCCCGCCAAATCATCACTCAAACTACTCACTTGGGTAGCTATCTGATCCGTTTTTAAGCCCACTTGCTGTGCGGCTAAATCGGGCACTTCTTTGGCCAGAGAACGAGTCGATACCTCTGAACGAGACACCGCCTCAATCAACAGCATCTGGCGATCGCTAAACTGGGCCTGAGTAACGGCTAACTGGCCAATTGAAGAACGCAGCTGTTCAAAGGTATTGAGAGCACTGTTCATCTGCACAATGCGCTTGCTTACCGCGACCAGCATGGAGTCGACCTGAGTGACACGAGAGGCTAATTGAAATGCAATAACACCGTAGAGAAAGACTGAAATCACTAGCGCCGAGACGGCGCCGATCATAACGCGACTAGCCAGCACGGCACTCTTTTCACTGGCGTCATTCAAAGCCTCCGCTTGGACCTTAACCTGGTCGAGTCCCTTTTTTAATGCCGCCGCAGATTTGCGATTGACGTCTGCGGCACTGTTTGTCGCTTCGGCAATTTCAAGCACTCCGGGCAGTAACTGCTCGAGGGTTTCAGTGATCTTCTCGGCAGTGGCATCGCTGCTCTCCACATTAGCATCAGAGACTATATCCTCAGCGCCTAACTCTTCTGTGGGGGTAGTCGGCAGCACATTTTCTGGTGCATCGCCGGCTGCATCTTTAGATTTTTTGTCACTCATAACGGATCCGATAACATTTATTGATCAGCAAAATGTAAATTCTTTAACTGCTTAAAAATATCGGCAGTTTTTCGTTTTACTTTAGCGATACGCGCGCTAAAGATACCCTCATAGGAAAGGCGAATTGATTCTGGAGCGGTTACAGATGAATTAGCTGTGTCACTGTTAACAATGCTGTAGCGAACCCTCATTTCTGGTTCTGCAACGGGCACAAAAACAATCGCATCAGGGACTGCAACAACTTCACTGTCTTGGCCAGCAACTTCGACTGCTCCAGACGGACCGGAAGCGGTGAATAATTCACCGGTGGCAATTTCTGTCATATTTAACGCCTCAAAATGGCCTGCAACTGAGCGGCGCTACGAATCCAATAATCATCGGGCACGGCGCTATCTTGGGTGAAAAGCGCTGCGGCTGCGCGCGTGGTAAACGGTCCTGAGACAACCCCATAGGCATTTTTTTTGCTCAAGCGCAGGGGCACTACTGCTGCGTCACCCAATATCGGGTAACGACTGACATAGGCCTTGGCGGCAAGCTCGCTGCTCAGCACAATATGTTGCACGAAATAGGCATTCGGGGGAGCTGAAGACAGAACTTGAGCAGCGCGCATAAGATCAGTGACTGCGACGTCGGTAATGGCTGCTTCTGCGCTGAGCTCTTCTGCTGCAGGCTTCTCTAGGACAGCTTCTTCCGTTAAAGACTCTTCTGCTACAGGCTCATCTACTACAAGCTCTTCTACTACAGGCTCGTCTGTCACAGCTAGGTCTGCGGATGGCGGTTCGCTAGCTGAAGAGTTATCTAGGGATTCTATTTGAAGGGTAGATTCAGCGTCCTTTTGCTCTGCTGCGGCTTTTTCTTGAGTAACTTTCTCTTGATCAAGTTGCTTTGCCTCAAGTTGCTCTTCTGTAGGCACTGGGATTGACTCTATTCTGTACTTCGGCAGAGTCAGTGTTTCACTACTGCCCCCTTCGATATCAGCGTTTTGGCTAGTAGAGTCAGTAGCGCTGAGGGAATTAGGATAGAGCCACGAGATAACCAGTAATGACAGTGCCAGACTCAGCGTGATTAACATTATGACGAGCCAGGTTCGGCGACCCTTTGGGCTCTCTTCACTACCATGAGCATAATCCGCGGCAGGACTTTCTTCGTCCTCTGCGGTCACCCCCAGCAGCACATCAACATTCAATTCTGGCAAGTCTGGCAGGTCGGGATCTAGGGGTTCGTTGTTATCATCGTTGTGGCGACTGCCGACCAGAGTTCCCATACCCGCATCCACCAACAGGGCTTCGACCTCTATTTGATAACCGCTTTCTTCCGCGGCAATCAGTAGTTGTCGCGCCTCTTCGATGGCTGGCGCCTGGGTTGGCCAACGATGCATGCGCTTGCCGAGGCTCTGGAGCAATTTCTCATGCCCCGGCCAGCCCGATTTGTTGATCACCAATATTAGGCGTGCATTAACGCCGGGAAAATCCCCCAGCAAGCGGACCAACAGAGCCCACTGATCATCATTGATAACCCGCGCGTCATTGATCACTAGACATCTCACCGGCTGTTCCGCAGAGGGCGGCGCAGCGGCTTGTTCCAAGCTCATTTCAGAGAGCATGTCATTAAAACGAATTAAAAGGCTGTCAGTGGTGACCGGTAAAAAAACATCGACGCTGAATCGCTCAAGCTTGCGTAAACGGGAAATCAACATGCGGCTGTAGTGGTCGATCACCGTTTCATTGGAACCAATAATGGCAACCCCAAGATCATCTTCCACCACCGCATCTAAGGCGTCAGCGAAGCGCTTTTTATCCTTGGGTCGAAAGAAAATATCGCCGCCGTCAAACCAACTGTGCAGCTCAAATGTAGGTTCTTGTTTGTTATCTACCATAAATTTTTCTGCTTAAAATTATTTTTCTTAAAAACATTTTAGGACGTTCTAGAACGCTCTATAAGCTTTCTGTGGCAAGTGTGCCATCACTGTTGTATCGCATTTCTTCCGGGACTTTGGGATTGGGTTTTTTCGCCGTTTGCGCGCCCTGCTCGAAGCTGTTTAAGTTAAATATGTAGGCTATCACCTGCGCTACCGCGTAGTACAGTGATTCTGGTACGGTCTGATTAATCTCGGTGGTAAAGAAAATAGAGCGGGCCAAAACAGGCGACGAAAACAGTGGCACACCCTCTTCTTTTGCCCGCTCACGAATCGCCTGAGCGAGTAAATCTGCGCCCTTGGCGACCATAATCGGCGCGCCATCTTTTGACGGATCATAACTCAACGCCACGGCAAAATGCTCCGGGTTAACGATGATCACATCGGCATCGGCAATCGCTGACATCATCATGCCACTGGCTATCTCACGCTGCTTACGACGAATTTGTGCTTTTACCTCGGGACGTCCCTCGGTATCTTTCATCTCGTCCTTGATTTCCTGCTTGGACATTTTCATCTGTTTGTTAAAGGTGTACAGCTGATAGGGAATATCAATTCCCGCGGCAACAATTAGGCACAGGGTAACCAGCACTGTACCAAAGGCAATTATGCGCCCGGCCTCTTGCATAGCAGGCTGCAAATCCATAAATCCAAGCTTGATGAGAGTTGGGAAATTTTCACTCACCACTAAATATAGTACGAAGGCGATTAAGACAAATTTGCTCAGAGCCTTACTCAGATCCACCACCGCTTTGGTACCAAACATGCGCTTTAAACCCGACAGAGGGTTGAGTTTGCTAGCCTTCGGGGCAATCGATTTAAGCGAAAAGATATAACCGCCCATGGCCCCTGCTGTGGCAAATGCGATCAGCACTGCGAGGACAAAAATCGGCACTACTACAAGTAAACTGTCGAAGGCTTGATTGCCAAACGCCGAGGCCAGCAGAGATGGGTCGTAAACTGCCTTGCGATCAAAGGTAAAACCCGCGGCAAACACAGCGGTCAAACCGGCGATAAAATAGCCGCCAAAAAGATATAAAAAGAATGCCACGCCGATCATCATGGCGGCCACTGAAAGCTCCTGAGAGCGGGCTACCTGACCGTCGTCTCGCGCCTTTTGCAGGCGCTTGGCGGTGGGGTCCTGATCTTTTTCTGCACCGGAGTCTTTATCTGACATCAGGTGACTCCCAGGGCTTGTCCAACAACCTCAAAGGACTCGCGCCACAACCACTGTATACGGTAACCAATACTGCTCATGGATAGGGACAGCAATAACATGCCGGCCAGTATCATCGCTGGAAAACCCACGGCAAAAATATTCAGTGCCGGTGCGGCACGAGTAATAACACCCACGCCTATATTGACAAATAGCAGGCAGACCATAATTGGCAGCGCCAATAACAGGGCGCCGAGAAAGATCATCGAGCTCCACTGGAGCAGCACGGCCATGAGCATATCTGCGGCCAGCATCTGACCAATGGGCAGTGATCGAAAACTCTCCAGAATCAGGCTGATCACCAGTACGTGGCCGCCGATCCCCATAAAAATCAGAGTTGAACAGATAATAAAAAACTGTGAAATAACCGGCACATTACCCATATTTGGGTCGACCATATTGGCCATGCCCAGGCCCATGGAACCGGACACCGCTTGACCTCCAACCACTAGTGCAGCATTGACGATCTGCAACAGCATGCCCATCACTGTGCCGATCAAGATCTGATTAAATATCTCGCGCAATCCCGCAGCCGAATAGGGGTCAATGATTGGCCAGTCAACTAATGGATAGATCATCAGGGTGAGTAGTGCGGCGAGTAATACACGAATACGTACGGTGACAGAACGCAGGGAAAAGAACGGCGCAGCGAGCAGAAAAGCGGAGACTCTTATCATCGGCCAGAGCAGCACATAAAAACGCTCAACTACTTCGGAGACGAGGAGATCCATCAGACAAACAGCGCGGGAATACGCTCATAGATACGTTGGAAAAAATCGACCATCACGCCGATTTGCCAGCTGCCAAAAATCAACAGCGCAACCACCATTATTCCAAGCTTGGGAATAAAGCTCAGGGTCATTTCCTGGATCGAAGTAGCAGCCTGAAAAATACCCACTACAAGACCTACGGCCAGGGCAACACCAAGCAGTGGCGAGGCAACCATCACCGCAACCCAAAGTGCTTCACGACCTAAATCAATAACCTGTGCAGCATCCATCGGATTCTCCTAGCTGATCGCAAAACTGGCGGTCAGGGATCCCATAATTAGAGTCCAACCATCGACTAAGACAAACAGCATTAGCTTAAACGGCATTGAGATCATCATTGGTGAGAGCATCATCATACCCATAGACATCAGCACACTGGCGACTACTAGGTCGATAACCACAAAAGGAATATAGATAAGAAAACCGATGGAAAATGCGCTTTTTAATTCCGATGTAATAAAGGCTGGCACTAATGTTAAAAAGGGCACATCCGCAGGCTCAGTGACTTCAGTGTTGCCGGCGATTTCCAGGAACATGCCAATGTCCGACTCGCGGGTTTGGTTGAGCATAAAGGTTCTGATTGGCGCTTCAGCGGCGTCTAGGGCAGTTTCAAAACTGATCTGCTCTTCAAAATAGGGGGTAATGGCGTCGTCGTAAACAGAGGTCAATACTGGCGCCATAATAAATAGCGTGAGAAACAGAGCGAGGCCAACCAACACCTGATTGGGTGGTGTCTGAGCTGTACCCAGAGCCTGACGCAACAGCGAAAAAACAATAATAATCCGCACAAAGGAGGTCATCATTAGCAGCAGCGATGGCAGTAACGTGAGTACTGACATCAGTGCAAGTAGCTGCAATGTCAAACTGTACTTTGTGCCGCCAGTGCCATCGTCCACCATATTGACCACCGGCAGACCCACTTGGGCAGCGGCGGGCAATGCAATGGATAGTCCGATCAGGGCCAACCCAGCAAGCAGAAATTTTGTGAAAATAGTTTTTTTCGACAACATATTATTTTTCTTTAGAGTCGGTCATTTGCTTGATGAGCTTTTGAAAAACACTCGGATTATCACTCTCGGACTCTGCGTCTACCATCACTGCAGATTCTGCGTCACTGGCGGATTGTTGGTCGGGCCAATTGCCCAATCGGTTTATCGCCTGAGGTGTAACGCCGAGCAGAACTTCTTCGTTGTTGATTTTTACAATGATTAATTTTTGTCGCGGACCCAGGTTGTGAACTTCGCGGACCTGCAATTTCTTGCTTCCATCAGCAGCGTTTGTCATACCCATTTTTTTCAGGCCAAACAGGGTCGCGGCTAGCAGGACTAACACCACCGCTAGAGATGCCATCATCGACAACCATTCATTCCAACCAACGTCAGCCATGGGATTGCTACTCTAAAGATTTTTAACGCGATCGGCGGCAGGTATTACGCTCGTTAAGCGCACACCGTAGCGTTCATTGACTAAAACCACTTCACCCTGGGCTACTAAGGTATTATTCACCAGCAGGTCGAGGGGCTCTCCAGCTAAGCGGTCAAGTTCCACCACGCTGCCCTGAGTGAGACGCATTAAATCGCGAATTTTAAGCGAGGTGCGGCCCACTTCAACAGAAATAGTGACTGGAATATTTTGCAGTACATCGGCATTAATTTTGTTTTTCAAGTCATCCAATTCTGTCGAATCTAAAACGTCTACATTGGTATCGGACATATTGTTTCTCTCTCTTACGTAACTAAATATTTTACAAAATCGGCATTGCAATAAATGCCTAAAAGGCTCATCTAAAAAGGTAAGCCGCGCTTTATTTGTTCGGTGCCAGCGGTTTTACAACACGCGCTGCCGTCTGTGAGCCATTGGCGCCAACATCCGCATCGAATACAGGTATTGAATTGACATACATGCGTGCATGTTCACTTTTGCTGAAATAAATCACATCACCTTCACTCAACGCTTCAAACTTTTTCAGGGTGGTTTCGATCTGGGCTAATTCAACGGTTATTTCAAGTTCGGCATCCACAGCTGCAGACTTTAGTTCGGCGCTCCACTCTTTATCTGAGATATCGTCGCCATCGCCAGTCTGAACTCGACTGCGGAGTAAATCACGAATCGGCTTGAGGGAGTTGTAGGGATAGACCAAATCTATATTGCCCGACACATCACGGCCGAGATCAGCAACAAAACGGCTGACCACTACAAGGTCATTCTCGTCGGCAATCTGAGCAAATTGCGGATTAATTTCAGAGCTTACATGTTCACAGTTAATCGCCAGAATCGGCGCCCAAGCTTCCTTTAGCGAACCAAACAGAACATCCAGCATAATTTTAATAATGCTCGATTCAGTTGGTGTAAAAAGTCGGCCAGGTGGTAGCTTGTCGAAACCGCGACCAAAGCCACCGAAGAAATTGTCCAGTGCTGCGAAGACAATAGAGGGTTCGATGACAGCCATTGAATAGCCACGCAATGGATTTAGTCTGATTGTGTTAACCGATAGAGGTGCAGACAGATCTTTAACATATTCGCTAAATTTCATTATCTGAACATCAGCCATATTGACTTTTGGAGTCGTGCGCAGCACCTCAAGTAAGCCCAATCGGAATTGCCTGATAAAGCGCTCGTTGATCATATCAATAGCGCCAACATTGACACCTAGAGACGAGTCTTCGTTGGTCAGGTCGTGACGCATTACGCTGACATCACTGTTCAGCCCAGTATCAGCTTCAATAGAGCCGTCCCGAAGCCCAGCCGTTAGCGCGTCCAGTTCTTCTTGGGATAGTAAATTGTCAAGTTCAGCCATTTTGGCCCTCACACACCGAGAAATTCAGTGTTGGTTGTTGGTGCATTACTGAACAACAAACTCAGTAAAGTAAACCGCTTCGATACCGCCAAAATCTTCGAGAGACTCGAGCACAGCATTCATCTCCATCTTCAAGCTGGCAGCCAGATTGGTCTGAAAATCAGGTCCAGAGATCTCTGACTCAGTCACTCGGCGCATTACCGCTAACATGGCAAAACGCAGTGGGAAATCGTGCTTCTCTACATTGGCGACAACGCGCTCATCGTAGTGGGTCATGATCGCGACAGTCCCCTGCATCACCTTTCTGGAATTGGCAACATTGGCCACCAGAGGTTTTGGCAGTTGAAAGTAGGATTGCTCAAAACGGGTTAACTCTGGAGAATCCTGCTTGACCTTATCGGGCCCGGCGGCTGCAGCTTCAGCTGCAGCGGCTTGCACTGCGGCCTCAGCTTCAAGGGCGGCGATCGCCTCTTCTGCATTGACGTCTTTACCAGCATCAAAAAAGCCACTGGCGAAAAGTGTTCCGCCAACGGTTATGCCGATCAAAAGTAAAATTCCGACGACGATTAAAATAATCTTCAATATCGGGCTCTTGGCTTTTTCTTCGTCTTCTAGCTGCTCGTCACTCATTGTTTATTCCTCTTATCCGCCTATTTCGATAGCGTTGTTTAAACTAGTACATCCAAGCCATCAGCTGAAAGCTGCTGGCTATTTTTCCCGCTAACACCTTCAACATCTGGGTCTAGCCGTTTATCTGATCCTGGGGCACCATTGCCAGAGGCTGTCGGCTTTCCGTCATCCGCACCCTGGTTTGCCGTTCCTAAGTCTTTATAAGCAGTTTCCGTGCCATGTTCTTGAAATGCCTCACGCAATCTAGGCATACCCTCGTTAATCAGGTCTCTTGTGGTGGCGTTAGCGGCGATAAAGCGTGCTTCCAGCTCACCATTTTTCATTTCTAACTGGACTTCCACTCGCCCTAACCTCTTTGGATGCAGCTCCATTTCAACGTGCCAGGAGCCGCGCTGAATCTGTGCAGTGAGGCGCTTGCCCAGGGCATCGGTCAGTTGCCGCGACAGCTGCGTGTAGTCGTCCTGCCTGCGCAGCATCTCCTGCCGCGCATCCTCCGCCGGCGCTGCTGCCGATAGATCCGACTTCAAACCGCTGGCCGCAGCCCCACTGGTTGCGGTTGCCTCAGCAAACATTGGCGCTGAAGCGACGCTTGCGGACAACACCGGTGCTGAGCTAAGCGCCGATGACGCACTGGCAGTTAAAGCCTTGGCCTCGGTAAGATTGATGGCATCCATTTTTGTCGGCGCCAGGTTCTGACGATGTCGGTGTTGCTGTAAGAAAGCGTCAGCCATCTTTGGCCCAATCTTCAACTGACTCGCTTCAGTGGCGACTGAAGCACCGTCAAGCGACGCTGCGCCGGCCTCTAGTCTACCACTGCTAATTGTTGTTTCAGGCTTTATATGCAGTGTTTTTTTAACTGTGTCCACTGCTAAAAGTGAGCCTTGGGTAAGCTTGCCAGAGAGGTTCTGTGAATTTGGGTTGGCGGCTTCATGAGGCTTGAGATCCGACATCGAGGCGTCATCGCCGACGCTGGCTAGGTTGCTGTGCTGCGCACTGCTTAGGTGCTGCTGAGGGCTGAGAAATTTGCCATCGAGCAGGGTGCGCTGCAACACTGCTGTCGCTGCATTTGGATTTATTGTCGCCATCGGGTTGTCAAGCTCGGCGCCCTTTGAGGCGGTCTTAGCTGCCAGCTCTTGGACAGATATAGATGACGTATCTGCGGCTGGGCTCAGTGGCTTAATCATCAGATTACTGAGTGTGGCCTGTTTGGTAGCAGCGCCTGCAACGCTACCTTCTACAACGCTACCCTCTGCAACGCTACGATCCACACCACCAGGCCGCGTAATACTTGCGCCTGCACTACTAGAGCTTTTCGATAGGACAGTATCAGCCATAAATGCGGCTGCATTAAGAGTGGCGCCAGACTGTTGAGGCGTTACTGCGGCGGCTAAGCCTAGGGCTTCAGGATCTATGCCCTGAGCACGTGCAAAGGCTAGCAGGCCAGCGTCAGTGGGCTCGGGGCCAGCAACTATAAGAGCAGTGCCACCCTGCAAGACCCGAGTTGACAACAGCCCTGGGGGCTTTATGTCAGCTGCAGCTGTCTGCTGGGTCGAAAGCGGCGTTTTGTTGCCGCTTTCGGCCGCTTTAAATTTCCCCACTGCAGCCCCAAGCAACGCTGAAAATTGCTCTGGCTTTTCTGCTGCAGCCTCTTGGGAAAACCCTGCAGGGCCCGCATGATCTGCATTTTGGGCTCTACCTATGTCCAGTAGAATATTTTTTGATTCAAGCATATTCGCTTTTAGTCCTGTGCCATATCTTAGTTACAGAGGATATTTGCAAGACACATGCCAATAAACCGACAGGGGGCAGAGTTAACCAACTCGCGGCGACAGGCTTGCGCTTTAGCAGGCCCAGGCAGAGTTATAGTTTGACCACAATTAGTCTGTGATTTAAGGCGCTAAGAGATGCGTGCGCGAAAGTTATGCTGCTGAATCGCTTGAGCATCGATATTGCGAGTTTCCAGTGATAGAGCCTCGCGCTGCAGTTGCTCTTCAGCGCGGGTAGCCAGATGCTCGACTTTCATACGCTCGCGCTCGGCGTTAATTAATACTTGGCGCGCCAACTGAAACTCAATATCGATACGCTGTTGTTCGTATTTTGAACGGCTTTTAAGCTCCTGTAGCTGAACAATAAAGTGACGATAATTATTCACTTCAGTGGCGCTGTGATCGCGCTGCTGGACCTCCTGCAGCTGTTGATTGTAGTCCAACAGCAAGGCTGTCACTTTCTCAGCCTGCAGCAGGGCATTTTCACGGCGCCGATTAATCTCGGCGAGCCTTAGCCGCGCATCGCGCAGTGTTCGCTCGGCTTTCGCGAGCAGTGCTGACCAGACTGTTTTCATTGTTTGCCCTGAGCGGTTAATTGCATAACGATCGCCTGACTCTGGTGCAGCGGCACAGATTCATCGCTGCCCTGTCGCAGAATCGCTTCCATGCCGGGACGCAGGCGGATGGCTTCGTCAAGATCTGGGTTGGTGCCTGCTTCATAGGCACCGACTTGAATTAAATCTTCGTTTTGCTGGTAGAGCGTCCACAGGCGCCGGAAACGGTTGGCCGCTTTAAGTACCTGGGGATCGACTAGGTTGGGCATGACTCTTGAAATTGAGCCGGATAGATCAATTGCCGGATAGTGCGCGGCATCCGCTAGGGCCCGCGACAGTAGCACCTGACCGTCGAGAGAGGCTCGAGCAATATCGACGATGGGGTCGGCGCGGTCATCGCCCTCGGCTAATACCGTGTACATTGCGGTAATAGAGCCGTGACCGTTGCGTCCGACTCCTGTGCGTTCAATTAGCCGCGGCAACATAGCAAACACTGACGGCGGATAGCCTTTTGCAGTGGGCGGTTCGCCAATCGCCAAGCCAATCTCGCGTTGAGCATGGGCGACTCGGGTAAGACTGTCGCAGAGCATCAGGACATTTTTGCCGCGATCGCGAAAGTATTCGGCAATCAAGTGGGTCAGATAAGTGGCTTTTAGACGCAGTACCGGAGAAATATTGGCCGGTGCTGCGACGACCACAGATTTGGCCAAACCCTCCTCTCCAAGAGTGTGCTGAATAAATTCTTGAACTTCGCGGCCGCGCTCTCCGATCAAACCAATAACCACAACATCGGCTTCGGTGTTGCGCGTCAACATGCCAAGCAGAACACTTTTGCCAACGCCAGAGCCGGCCACCAGGCCAATGCGCTGACCTTGACCTAGGGTTAGGCAGGTGTTGATGGCTTTGATGCCAGTATCGAGAATGTTTTTAATCGGCCCTCTTTCCATTGGGTTAATGGCCAGACCTTCAAGACCCAACTGGTCGCTGTAGGCGATGGGACCACCCCCATCCAGGGGCTGCCCGAGTCCGTCGATCACGCGGCCTAACATAGCTTCGCCCAGGGACGCTTTGGCGTGTTTGGAAACCACCCAGACACGGGCGCCAGGGCCTATGCCAACCGGCTCGGAAAAGGGCATTAGATAGAGGATGTCGTCATTAAAGCCGACCACTTCTGCATCAACTAGGGTGCCCATGTCGACATTTTCCACCCGGCAGTGCGCGCCTAAGGGGGCGATAATCCCTTTAGCTTCAAGGGTTAAACCGACCACGCGCACCAGTTTGCCACTGAGAATGGGCTCAGGGACCATCAGCTCGGCAATTTGACTATCGATGGCGGCAGAGAAATCAAGCATCTGGGAGTTCACCCTCAATGCTGGGGTTAAGGTCGTTAGTCTTCTCGGGGCTAGGCTGTTCAGTCGTATCGTTAACAGATATTTCAGCAATATCCTCAAGCGACTCTGCAACAGCCTCAATAATAGTGGCGTCTTCCTCAGCGGCGTTTTGATCCCGAGTTTGGCGTCCAGGGACGGATGCCGGGGCCGAGTGATGTTCTGGTAGGCCGAGCATCTTTTCGCTCAGGGCAGACAGGCGGGTTTCGATTAAATCTTCAACGGCGCTGTCATTCATGGTTATTCTGATACTACCTTGAGTCAAGCTCGGGTCTACACGCAGGCTTAGGTGCTCAAGATCGCTGCTGAGATGGGCGGTAAATTGCCGATGATCTGCAGCGCTTAGATTCACCACTATGGGACCTTCACCCTGCTGTTCAATATCTTTGATAGCTGCGTCGATTAATCGCTCGATGGTGGCTGTGGATTGAGTCAATTCACCGCGAACCAACTGCTCTGCCAGATGCAGAGCGAGCTTTTTTAGAGGTCGGTGAAAATCGCTATCTTTTGCTTGAGCGCTGCGCAGGGATTCGGTGAAGGCGACAAACTCATCTCGGGCGCTGGCCCATTTGCCTTCGGCTTCCTCCATGGCTTGCTGATAACCCTGGTCGAAACTGTCACTGCGCGCTTGGTCTAGTGCCTGCTGATCAAATGAGGGTGCTGCGGGTGGCGACTCTTCGGCAACAGGTTCCATCTCTACTTCTGAGACAGCTGCCTGCTCTGCGAGGGCGGCTTCGTCTATGTCTTGCTCGGCACTGAGGTCTGCTTCGACCTCGCCTTGGCTATCAAGTACTTTTGGCGCCCAGAGCTGAAAGCCAGTACTGCTATCAGCGGCGTCAACCTCGCCAGCTTGGTCTGGAACATTGTTCCAGCCCGCAGCGGCAAAGGCTTTAGCTTTGCGGCCGGCACTAATCAATTCGTTGAGACGCCAGCTGACAGATGAGTCTGATTTAGACAAAGTCATCCCCTCGTCCAGCGAGCACTAGCTCACCTTTATCCGAGAGCACTCGAGCAAGACGCATAATAGTCTTCTGCGCATCTTCCACATCGGTGATTCTGATCGGCCCTTTGGCTTCCATATCGTCGAGGAACATAATCCGCGCGCGCTGGGACATATTGTCGAGGAATTTCTCTCTGACCTCTTCATCGGCACCTTTCAGTGCAGTCATCAACAGATCCGACTCAACGCTGCGCATCAGAACCTGAATAGCGCGGTTATCAACGCCACCGAGATTATCAAAGGTGAACATGCTGTCCTGAATCTTCAGTGCCAGCTCTTCATCGAGACCAGATACGCCACTCATAATTGAGGCTTCCAGATCCACTTTAGTGAAGTTCATAATCTTCGCTGCAGTGGCAACACCTCCAAAGCTTGAAGATTTGGCCGATGAGCTGGAGCTAAACTGCTGCTGCATAATACCTTCTAGCTCGTCCATTGCCGATGGCTGGACTGTTTCTAGACTCGCCACGCGCTGCATAATTTCAGCGCGATTTTCCTTGGGCAAGAAGTTCAGTACATCAGCCGCAATATCGTATTCCAGCACCGAGAGAATAATAGCCACAACCTGTGGATGCTCTTCGCCGATCATATCGCCAATTGAACGGGCATCCATCCAGCGCAAAATTTCCAAGCCTTTGCTCGAAGAGCCGGGCATGATTCGGCCCAGTACTGTAGCCGCCTTGTCTTCACCTAGCGCTCGGTTGAGGACTTTTTCAACATAGTCGCCAGTACCCAGACCCAAGCTGGTCTGCTGCTTTATAGTCACAACAAAGTTGTCGAGCACAATATTGACCGCTTCTTGAGAGAGGTCTGCAACGCCGACCATAGCTGAACCCAGCGCCTGAACTTCTCGCGGGCTGAGATAGCGAATAATATCAGCTGCTTGCTGTTCACCGAGCAATAGCATTATCACTGCCGCTCGGTCTGTGGTGGTCATGCCGTCGAGTTCAGTTTGCAGTGCCTCGGATATGGGTACAGGCTCTACAACTACTGCGTCTTTTACTTTGGGGTCTGCCATTTTAATTCTCCTCGCCGCGTTATAAGGGGCGAATCATTTTCTTCAATACGTTAGCCACTCGACCAGAATCTTCGGCAACCAATAGGCGCACTAGCGCAACTTTGTCGTCGTAGGTATTTGCCGTATCCAACATCTCTGCGGATATGGTGGATTTTTTCGGCTTTAACTTGGCCTTAATATCTTCCAGTGACTCGCCGACGCCCATTTCAATCAAGCGCATTTCTTCATCATTGAGTTCGCCGTCTTTAGAGCTCGACTGAGCGTCTTCAGCGAGACTTTCATCAACCGCTGGCAAGTAGGCTTTGACTACTGGGCGCACTACGCCAAAGAGGATAAAGAGAAACACAATCGCGGCGCCAAGGGTTTTGATGGCGCTGATAATCTGATGGTTTTCGTACCAGACAACAGCCGACTCAAAGGGCGCGGGCTTTTCGAATTTAGCCGAAACTATGGTAACCACATCACCGCGATCGCCATCATAGCCGACAACACCTTTAACCAGGTCGGTAAAGCGCTCTAGTTCGAGCTCGGTAAAACTCTGAGCGGCTAGCACTGCTGCTGGATCATCTCCATCACTGACCTGTCCCACAGGCTCATTGATAACCACCGCCACAGAGATGCGCTCGACACTGCCGCCCTGGCGTTTAACATGGCGGACTGTGCGGTCCATTTCATAATTTCTGGTGGTGGTACTGCTCGATGTGCGCATGCCTGCGTCACTCTCGTCAGCATTCAGCTGGCCATTGACTATAGCCTGCGGTGCCTCTGGAATAGTATTGGTGGTGGCGCCGGGGATACCCTGAGCTTTCTGGGTGGCATCCTGATCTAACGAAAGCACTTCGGAGCGCGCTTTAGGTCCATTGTTATTGCCATCGTACTCTTCAAAGGTCGACTCTTCTTCGGTGTAATCGATTTGAATATCCACTTCGGCGCGCACATTGCCCATGCCAACAACCGGCATCAACAGAGCATCGATACGATTGCGATAGGTCTCTTCCAAGCGCTGCTTATGTTCCATTTGGGCAGAGTTAAGCTGCATGGAGGCAAAATTATTGGCGTCAGTGAGAAGCTTGCCTCGCTGATCAACCACCACTACATCTTCCGTGGCCAGATAGGGAATACTTGAGGAGACCATATGGGTGATGGCTTCAACCTGAGAGCGGGAAACCTGTCTGCCGGGATAGGGCGAAACCACAACCGAGGCTTTTGCCGGGGTTCTGTTGCGCACAAACACGCTCTGTTTGGGTGAGGCTAAATGCACTCGGGCAGAGCGAATGGTGTTGATCTGAGTAATGCTTCGAGCAAGTTCCTGCTCCATGGCAGAAACATATCGCACCTGCTCCATAAACTGACTGGAGGTCATTGAGGCTTCGTCGGTGAGACCGCTAATACCGCCGCCTGTGCCCTCTTGCGGTAAACCGCGAGAGGCTAGGAAAATTCGCGCTTCATGATAGCGGTCATCGGGCACTTTTAGCTCGCCAGTGCCGCTATCGATTCGGGCTTTAAAGTCGGCTCCGGAGAGCGCCTCAAAGGCCATCTGCCGATCGGACTCGGAGAGTCCAGGATAGACTGTGCGATAGACCGGGTCCTGCAGCCATGAATAGGCAATAAGGAAAACCGCCACACTTAGGAAAGCAATAATCGCCGGCATCGCTTTGCGCACCGCAGGTTGCTGCAGAATTTCAGTGACATTGGGCAAGCCAACACTGTTATTCGCCGCGGCCTGAGTGGCCGGTGCTTGAGCCTGTCCAGCTTGAGCCATTGCACCAGCGGCGCCGGCTACTGCGGGGGCCATATTCTGAGTTGTAGTTGCTGCTGTGGTTGCCATTTCTTATATCTCTTTATGCGTTCTTTAAACGGGCATGTTCATAATGTCTTCGTAAGCCTTGAGCACTTTGTTGCGAATCTGCAACGTTGCTTCAAAGGCCAGCGATGACTTCTGCATATTCATTACGACATCAGTGAGAGGCATATCTTCACCTCTCTCATAGGCGGTACGCGATGCTTTCGAGAGCATCTGTGCGCTGTTCACTTCATTCAGTGCGCCTTTGACCGCATCGGCAAAACCACCGCCTGTGGCAGACTGGCTATCGACCCCTTGAGCGGCCTGAGCTTGGTACTGTCGAATCTGACTCAATAGGGATTCAACATTTCCGGCATTAACGGGACTAACCATGATCTATTCCTCTAGCGCGCGTAAGCACGGGTAACATTGATACCCTGCTCGCGCAGTCTCTGTAATTTGTGGCGCAGGGTTCTCGGGCTTATGCCCAGCTGCTCTGCCGCATGCTCGCGACTGCGAGTGCCACTCAAGGCATTCATAATGGCTTGCCACTCACTGTGTTTAACAGTTTCGTTCAATCCTTCGGTACTGGCTTGAGGTGTTGCCCAAACAGCCGAGCTATCTTTTGCTGGTGCCGTTCGCGAAGAGGCGTACTGGGCAAAAGGATTTTCCTGTGGCTGACTCGGGCGGCTGTCAAAGCTATCCGCCAGCTGAATGTCATCAAACAGTAAGTGCTGTACATCAATTGGCGCACCGTTTGCCAAGACCATGCCGCGCACCAACACATTTTGCAGTTCACGGACATTGCCGGGCCAGCGATAGCTCTCTAGGCTGAGCTGAGCAGCGCGGGTTAATCGCAGTGTCTGGATGCCACCGCCCTGCTGACTTAAAAACTGTTCAGCGAGGGGAAGAATATCTTTGGGTCGCTCACTCAAGGAGGGAATTGCCAGCTTAAAGGCGGTCAAACGGAAATACAGGTCTTCTCTAAAGGTCTGTTGCGCAATCGCCGCTTTCAGATCGCGGTTGGTGGCGGCAATAACTCGGATATTGAGGTCAATGGCTTTTTGTCCACCCAACCTGACGACTGAACGCTCCTGTAAAATGCGCAGAAGCTTGGCCTGCAGGTGAAATGACATTTCGCCGATTTCATCGAGGAATACAGTGCCACCCTGAGCCTGCTCAAATAGACCCGGCTGCACTTTGGAGGCGCCGGTAAATGAGCCCTTCTCGTGACCGAACAACATATCTTCAATCAGATTCTCTGGCATAGCCGCACAGTTAAAGGCAACAAAAGGGCCCTGATGCCGCGCTGAGGCATCGTGAAGAATCCGCGCCAGTACCTCTTTACCTGCGCCTGTTGGTCCGGTAACCAATACGGTTACATCCACCTCTGCAACTCGCTCTGCCAAGGCTAGCAAATTGCGGCTCACTGGGTCGGCAAAGACAAACGCTTGCTGGGAATTATTTTTTACCGGCTGGCACTGTGCCAGCTCTAACACCTCAGCCCACTCGTCGGCATTAAAGGCGCCCTGAGAGATAACCGTGAGTGCGCCTTCGCGCATGGCGCCAATGCCCAACTCAAAGTTGCTGCGATCGACTCGCGCAATAATCGGTGCCGAACTGTTTGCCGCCGCGAGATGCGACTGCAACTCTTTGAGTTCCTCGGTTGACTGGGAGAGAGTTACAACAATCAGCTGAGCACTAAATAGTGCTGTGTTCGCGGGTTCTGTGATATCGGCCTGGGTTATGGCTAAACCCTGCTCGGCAAAGGTCGTTACCTCAGTAGGCGATAGCGGTCGATTTGAATCGAACCAAATAACATCAATCATTTTGTGATCAGTCACGGTTGCTTACCTTTCCCCAATAGACGCGTTTATGTGTTTGGATTTGTTGCGTACTAGGACTTTAGCAATTTGCGTGCCAATCAAATTTTTGCTTTTAATACAAGGTGTTAGTGAAAGAGTGGCAAGAAACCGTCAGGTTATTGCCAGTGGCAAGCCGTCGGCAATCTGACACCGCTTCGGCTCTCATGGCAGCGATGCCGGCAAAGGTTTGCCGCCTAGAACAGAGGTTGAGAGAATTTTAAAACAGAAAAAACCGGTTAAGCGCTGTCGGCAAGGCCGTGCTTATTGATTTTTTCGATTAGAGTGGTGCGCTGCAGATTGAGCATGCGTGCGGTTTTTGAGACATTGCCACCAGCGTTGTTGAGGGCGTGACGAATAAGATTACACTCTATATCAAGCAGATGCTGCTTCAACTGCAAACCCTCCTCAGGAAATGCACCGCCCCCCTGAGCTAACAAAATGGTCTGCTCAACTTCATAGTTGAGCTGGGCATCGTTAATCCGATCTAGGCTTTCAGCCTCAGACGCGCCACTGATGGCTGCGAATAGTTCGGCGCCGAGGGGCTCTGACGAACTGACATAGTCAGTCACTGCTTTGGGTGCAGGGCGCTGCTCAGCATTTGCTTGCGGCCAACTGGCCAGGGCGCGGATGCCCGGCGGTACCATGCTCGGAATAACGTTGCGCAGATCCACTTCCTGACCTGGGTAGAGTGACGAGTAGCGGTCGACAAGATTAGCCAGCTCTCTCACATTGCCGGGCCAGCTGTAATCTAAAAATAGCTGCATGGAGGTAGGATGTAATCTAATCGGTTTCTTACCATCTACGATATGCTGTTTGGCGAAATACTCAAACAACACCGGCACGTCGTCCACTCGCTCACCGAGAGTTTTAATCTCGATCGGCATAACATTGAGTCGATAGTAAAGATCTTCACGGAACAGTGATTTCTCCATCAAACCAACAATATCTTTATGCGTTGCGGCTAACACTCGCACATCAATCGGTATCGACAGCAGTGAGCCGACGGGATCAATCTGACGCTCTTGAAGTACGCGCAGTAACTTTACCTGCAGATCGATGGGCATATCGCCAATCTCATCTAAAAACAAAGTGCCTTTATTGGCCAGCTCAAAGCGCCCTTTGCGATCCGCAATAGCGCCGGTGAAAGAACCTTTACGGTGGCCAAATAATTCACTTTCAAGAAGATCTCTTGGAATAGCGCCACAGTTAACCGGTATAAATGGGCCCCCAGCGCGACTCGATGAATCGTGTAATGCGCGTGCAACAAGTTCTTTGCCGGTGCCGCTGTCACCGAGAATCAATACCGTGGACTCGCTCGGCCCGACCATTTCGATAAGCGTACGCAACTCTTCGATGGCAATGCTCTGGCCGATAATTTTTTGCGAACTGGTCAAAAAATAGTTTCTCGTCTCTGTGCAGCAGCTTAATTCAAGTTTGTTTTTAAGCCTCTGAGCTCAGCTTAAAACAGTCGTAATCTGGAAACTGTAACCAATCTTGGCGCCGCGGCCAAGTCACAGGTATCCGTGAGGCAAACTTCTTCGGGCGTCTATTGTAACTAAATACGCTGCATATACAGCATTTATAACCATTCCATCCAAATCAGCTAAGTTTTGCCGCTGTCTTATCGCTGGTAGCGCGGAATCTTTGACCGCACAGTCTCTACTGGATAAGCTGTCCTCCTGTGGGTGACTAAGAATTATTTGGGGAGTATCAGTTTCATGCGCAAAGTACGTGATGCTTTGATTGAAGTGATAATTATTATTTTGATCGGCGGGCTTATCGGTGGGGTGCTAGCTCTGGTCTCCAATCTGTTTGTCATCGGCGTGCAGTGGTTTGGTCAGCAGCGCGAAGCCAGCGACATGCTGTCAGTGACGCTTGCCGGCGAGACTGTCTCGTTTTCCAGTGTAATATTTTTATGGGCTGCCGCAGCCGTGGTGGTGGTGCTCAAAACCGGACTCGGCATTGCGCGCTGGGCTGGCCCGGCAGACTCCATGTATGCCGCCCATCAAGTCAACGAACCACTGGATATCAAGACCGGCTTAGCCTCGACTCTCGCTGCCTTTGCCTCAGCCAGCGGCGGCGGCTCTGTGGGCCAGTACGGACCAATTGTGCATTTTGGTGCGACCATGGGGATCTGGGTTAAGCGCTTTATTTCCAGCCGCCTATCCCATGAGATCTATCTCGGCTGCGGTGTTGCTGCAGCTATTTCTGCTGGTTTTAACGCGCCCATTGCCGGGGTTATTTTTGCCCATGAGGCAATCCTTAGACACTTCTCTGTAAGAGCCATTGCGCCCATCACTGTAGCGTCGGTGTCGGCAAGTGCACTCGGAAATCAGTGGTTTCCCCATACTACCACCTTTGAAATTAGCTCTGTGCTACCACCCCTAGCGGAAGTAGTGCCGGTATTGGTTATGCTGGCGCCGGCCTTTGCCCTAGTGGCGATCTGCTTTATGGCTGCGCTGCGTTACTCAGCGCAGACCGCCGCCAAGATGAATACTTCGCCGCTGCTATTGCCATTTATTGCGGCAACTATTTGCGGCTTGGTTGGGGTCTGGATTCCACAGATTCTCGGTCTCGGTATTTCTAGTATCAATGAAATGATCGCCGGTGAATTTACTCTGCCACTGCTGCTGACAGTGCTAGTAGCCAAGTTATTGATGACCGCGTTATGTATTGGTTTCGGTTTATTTGGCGGGGTCTTTTCGCCCTCACTGTTTATTGGTGTGGCCGCCGGCGCAGTGGCAGGTGAACTATTGATACTGTTTGGCTTTGCTGATATCGCTAGTATTATTAGTGTCGCCGGGATGGCGGCGGTGAGCTCTGCAGTAATTGGTGCGCCGGTGTCAGCAGTATTAATTATTCTTGAGCTGACCCAGTCCTATGAATATGCAGTGGCAGCAATGATCGCAGTTATGGTTTGCAATCTGCTTACCAATCGCCTGTTTGGCAATTCATTTTTTGATCGACAGCTGCTAGATCGCGGAATTGATCTGCTCAAGGGACGCGAGGCCATTGCCCTCAATCAGCAATCCGTCGGCCCCTTTGCCAGTCAGGACTATGTTCGCGCCGAACCCTCAGCCACTGGCTCTGAGCTGCGCGAGGAAATGCGTCAGCGGGGTCATACTGAAGCTTACATTATCAATGCTGACGGTCAGTTCTTTGGCAAGGTTTCTATTTATGAAGTGATCGAAGCTGCCGATAATAGTATTAGTGATTTTGTCGATACGCGGCCGCTCACGCTGTATATGAATGAGAGCCTCGCCGAGGCGATGGAGAAGGTCAGCCAGTTTGTCGGTGAAAGTCTGCCGATTGTTGATCGGGCAACCGGCGAGTTGCAGGGTAGCTTGGCGGAAGGCGAGCTGTTCCAAGCGGTAATCGATGTACAGAACCAGGCCCGCGGTCTTGAGCGGGCGTAATTAACAGTTTAAATTTAAGCCTCTCAGTCTGAGTGGCCAGCGAGATAAAAACACTTATGAAACACATACAACGTGCCATTTTATGTCTTGCACTGATCAGCGGTTCTGCTCTCGGCGGGCCTTTTGAGGCCGGTCTTAGCGCCCTTGATCGGGAACACTATGCTACGGCAATGAGAGCTTGGCTTAAGCTGGCTAACGAGGGCGCAGCAGAGGCACAAAACAATATTGGCCATCTCTATGAGCAGGGGTTTGGTGTTTCACAGAATTATACGGAGGCCATGAACTGGTACCGCAAAGCCGCAGATCAGGGCCTAGCCGAAGCCCAACACAATATGGGCATGCTCTATTACCACGGTTATGGCGTGGCTGAGAATCAGCGCACTGCAGCGAGTTGGTTTAAGCGCGCAGCACTGCAGGATCTGGTGGATGCAGAATATATGCTCGGGCTGGCCTATCACGAGGGCAAAGGTGTTGAGTTGAACTATCAGCTGGCTAAACACTGGTTTAAAAAAGCAGCGCTAAAGGCCTATGGCAACGCGCAGTTTATGTATGCCTTTATGTTGCAGGCCGGTGCAGCTGGAAAATCGAAACCGTTTGAAGCGCTGATTTGGAGCGAAGTGGCAAGACTTAATGGTCAGCCGTCGACATCAGATATAGCGGACATCGCCAAACTCAAATTAGAAGATGAGCAGATTGGTGAGGCCGAGAAGCTAGCGCTGCGCTGTGTCGAAAGCGGCTATGCAGATTGTCCTTAATCAGTAACGTTGAATGAAATAAATAAAACTGCCTTAAACGCCATTTAAAACTAAAGAAATCAGACTAGATCCCGATTCTATTATTAAGCTTAAAGAAATAGTCGATCGGAGATCTCTAGCATGGCCTTAAATAGCAAAGCACTCAACGCATACCACAACGTGCACATTGCATCTGCAGTTCCCTATGCCGATGGTGTTCAGCTTATTCAAATGTTGTTTGATGGTTTAGTCGATGCCCTGGCCACTGCTGAAGGTGAAATCGAGCGTAAAAATATACAGGAAAAATGCCGCGCTTTAAATCGTGCAACTAGTATCCTCTATGGCCTGCAAGATTCTCTAGACTTCAAAAAGGGATCCGATCTGGCGCGCAACCTCAGTGAATTATATGATTATATGATTCGCCGGGTGATGTTTGCCAATCTGCATAACGACGTCAATGCACTTCACGAAGTGAAAGGCTTGATCAGTGAGATACGCAGTGCATGGGCACTATTGCCTTCGCTGTTAAAGGAACAGCCAATCGCCATGGCATCTTAAAAGGCGCTTTTGAAAATAGCTGTTTAAAAACAGCGCTTAAAAAATATCTCTTGAAAGTTAGCTCTTCCAGCCCCAACTTCAAGCACCACTCTGCCAAAAACCCATCTTGTCTTATGGCAGCCGCATTCTGCTCTGCTCTCGTTTCTAACCGCTTTATTGACCTTTAGCTTTAACTTTAAATCTCATCATTATGCTTGTATATCAGTATCTGTGAGCTTGACAGTCCCCTTAGGCACATGGCATAACTGCCCGCAGTTAAAAATTTATTTGGCATGTTATTGCCAAGAAAAGTACGATGGGGGCAGATAAAAAATGATGCTGAGTCAGCAGAGGGTTATGTCAATCCTCAATAAGAGCAACGACGGTGACCGAATTAGTCGCGGCTGTGATATGTTTCTGTCGATACTGATTGTGCTGAATTTAATCGCCGTGTGTCTCGAATCGGTTGAGAGCTTCAACAGCCTTTATCGGACACCGCTGATAATTTTTGAAGCTATTTCGGTGACTATTTTTTTAGTCGAATACTGCCTGCGTATCTGGTCAGTTGCCGCGGACGAAGACAACAAGTCCGCCACGGCAAGTGGGCGTCGGTTTGGCTATCTGTTTAGTTTTACCGGGATTATTGATTTGCTGGCGATATTGCCCAGCGTGCTGCCCCTGGTTATGGGTGGTGTAGATTTGCGCTGGCTGCGAGTGCTTCGTCTGGTGCGCCTGCTGAAGATTTCACATTACTCATCAGCCCTTGAAGACCTCTTTTCTGCGATCTACCAAGAACGTCGTTCCTTTTTTGCAGCACTTTATCTGATGGGTATTGCGCTGTTTTTGTCTAGCTCGCTGATGTATCTTGCCGAGTACGACGCTCAACCTGAGAAATTTGCCTCAATCCCACAAACTATGTGGTGGGCACTGATCACCCTGACCACCGTCGGCTACGGTGATGTCTATCCGATTACACCTTTGGGGCAGACTATTGGCGCCTTTACTGCCCTACTGGGTGTCTGCACTGTGGCTCTACTCACTGGTATTGTTGCCTCGGCCTTTTCCAATCAAATGGCGCGGCGGGAAGCTATTTTTGAAGCCGAAATTACCTCTGCGTTAAGCGATGGTGTGGTGACTGACGATGAGCAGTATCACATTGAGGAATTGCGCGAGAAATTTAAAATTACCGAAGAACATGCTAAGGCAATTTTTGCATTGATCGAAGAAAAGCGCGGCCACTAATACATTTTTAATCGGCTATACGCTGACCGCTAACCTATTTGGCAACCCTGTTAGCTGCCGTCGATAATCACTTCAATGCGACGGTTTTTAGAGCGGCCAGCGGGGGAGTCATTAGCTACCAGTGGTTTGGTGTCAGCCAGGCCAGTGACCGAGACGCGCCCATCGTCAATTGCTGAGCTATTTAACAGGTAGTCTGCCACCGCCGCTGAACGGGCTGCGGAAAGGTCCCAGTTGGAGCGAAACCGTTCGCTAAAGGCCATAGGGATATTGTCGGTGTGGCCTTCAATCGTAATCAGCCCAGAGCTGTCGGCAATCGAGGCGCCAACCTTATCCAGCAGCGGCTTAAAGGCTGGCTGGAGATCTGCGTAACCACTGCGAAACGAACCGCGCTCGGCGAGGCGCACAATAATTTTGTCGCCATCGCGCTCAACCTCCGCCAAGCCCTCGGCAATCTCATCGCTTAGGCGTGCACGAATTTTCTCATATTGATCGGCAATTGCCTGCTCGCCAGCTTCATCGCCGCGACCGCTAAGATCTCCATCAAGGGTCTCTGGCGAGGCATCCATGACCTCAATTTGTGACTGCACCTGAGCCTGGGCAGAGGCTACCTTGGCATAGATTTCTAAATCTGACTGCATGAGCTGGGCGCCAGATTTCGTCTTATTGGCCTCTCCCTGCCTGCCTGTCTTGGCGTCGGCTACCACTTCAACTACCAGCTGTTTGTCTTTAACTGTGACCTTCACCTTGCCTTCAGCAATTTCTTTGGCGAGAGATTTTTTCAATACTTCAACATCAGCGTTGGTGTCAAAATCATTCTTTTTTAGGGCATCTTTTAATTCTGGGTCTTCTGGCTGTGGCTCGGCTGTTGTCTGCTCTTGGATTACATCCAATAGTGTCGGATCCACTTTGGCGGTTTTGTACTGCTTGGCAATAATATTGTCAGCAGTAGGTTGCTCTACCGTTGGGACAATTTTTTGCACGCCAAATTTGTCATTCATAGAGCCACTGACTTCTTTGTATTTGGGCACATTCATATGGGCAAAGGACAGAATCAAGACAAAGAAGGCCATTAGCAACGTGGCCATATCGGCAAAGGTTGCCATCCACGCCGGCGCGCCACTTTTACAGGGCGGGCAGTCCGGCTCTTCTTCAGGCTCTTGCGCTGGTGGCGGCGGTTTCGGCGCGACAGCCTCTTCCGCAGCCGCCTCGTCAACAGTAGCCTCTTCGACCTCTGCTTCGATGGCGGCGTCGGGCTTGATGTCGTCTAGTTCATCAGCCATATCAGCGTTCTCCTACTATGAAATTAGGAACCATCGACAATTACCTCAATACGGCGGTTGCGCGCACGACCCGCAGCAGTATTATTCGACTCAATGGGCCTGGTGTCGGCAAACCCAGCGACGGTGATGGCACCCTGATCAAGCTCGGAATTCTGGGAAAAAAAGTCCGCCACAGAAGCGGAGCGGGCAGCGGAGAGATCCCAGTTGGAATTAAATCGCTCGCTGAACGCCACTGGAATATTGTCAGTGTGACCTTCGACACGGACCTTACCCTTGGCCGCCGATAGAGAATCGCCAACCCGAGTTAGCAACCCGGCAAAGCCCGGCTGGAGGTTGGCACTGCCGGAGACAAATGAGCCTTGGCTGGCGAGGCGAACAATGATTTTGTCGCCATCGCGCTCGACTTCAGCGAGTCCGTTCTGAATATCGGCGGCAAGGGACAGGCGTATCTGTTGGTACTGGTCTTCGACATCTTGGCGCCGTTGGTCGGCACTACCGCCGGAGGACTGACTGCTGTCGCTGTCTGATTGAGAGCCACCGCTCTGGTCTCCTGAGGCCAACTGCTGTTTGCGCACCTGTATCTCTGTGGATAGAGTTGACTGAAGATCGACCACTTTAGAGGCTATTTCAATGGTGACTTGGCTGACCGGGCCTCCGGCGCCTTGCCCACTGTCGTCTTTGTCCTGACCTCCACTGCTACTGTCTGAGCGCAACTCAACGACCACTTTATTATCTTCGATGCTAACCACTACTTGACCCTGCTCGATCTGCTCTGCAAGTGCTTCCTGAACACTGCGGAATTCTTGCTGAGTTTTAAAATCAGCCGCTTTAGACTCAGTTTTTTTGACGATAAACTCTTGGGTGATATCTTCAGAGCGCTGACGCTTTTGGTCAATCACTGTCGGCTCTGCTAGTGCAGGAGTGTACTCCTGCTTGACCAGGCTGGTAGCAGTGGGGATAGAGATTTTTGGGACTATTCGGGCAACACCAAAAGCCGATCTCAGAGAACCGGCAATTTGTTTGTATTTGGGTACACTAACCTCGGCAAATGACAGCAGCAAGACAAAGAAAGCCATTAGCAGGGTCGCCATATCGGCAAAGGTCGCCATCCACGCCGGCGCGCCACCTTTGCAGGGTGGGCAGTCCTCAGCCGGAGCCGGAGCTGGCTCTTGAGCGCCGGCTGGTGGAGCCTGATCTAGATCCTGGTCGTCTGCCATTGTCTTAGTTACGCAGCCGCTAGCTTAGAGCGTGCTTTCGGACCCAGGAAGGATGCCAGGAAGTCGCTGAGTACGCGGGGGTTGCCGCCATCTTGAATAAACAGTATGCCTTCAATAATCAGCTCATTGTTGGCAGCTTCTAGCTCTGCCTGGTTTTCCAATTTCATGGCGATCGGCAAGCAGATCACATTGGCCAAAATAGCACCGTACATGGTGGTCAAAAGCGCCACCGCCATAGCCGGTCCAATGGACTTTGGATCACCCATATTGCCGAGCATCTGCACCAGACCAATCAAGGTGCCAATCATGCCCATGGCCGGCGCAATTTCACCCCAGGCGGAGAAGATTTTCGCTCCCCGCGCGTGACGCATTTTAGTGCTGGTCAATTCTCTGTCCAGGGAGCTTTTGATGATCAATGGATCTGTGCCGTCAACGAGCATGGAAACAGCTTTAGACATAAATGGGTTTTCGATTTCCTGACCTTCGAGGGCGATCATGCCGTCTTTCCGAGCGATAGTCGCAAGCTCAACAATTTGCTCAATCAATGTTGCAGGCTCATCGATTTTATTTTTAAAGGTCTTGCCCATAACGCCAACAGCACCGAGAAACTCCCCCAGTGAAGAGCGGAACATAACAACCATGATTGAGCCGCCAACCACGATCAGTAGCGACGGAGTATCGATAAATGCAGCCATATCGTCGATCGCCATAAAGATCAAACCGAAGGCACCGAGCAGGCCAATAATCGTTGCGATATCCATGAATATTCCTTACACATTTTTGAAATTTTGGTCGCCCGATTCGGGAATCCGGCGGCGGTAATAGTTGCTCTGCGGTACTTCAGTCGCCTTGAAGCGCCCAATTTGTCACTGGCAGAGCTGACTCACTATCTGACTATCTCTATATATCGGCAGCTGTGCCGAAATATTGAGGCCCGCTCCTGTCCAGGCAGAATGATTTAGCTATATTGGAGTTATTGACCTAGCTGCCGATTGTTAAATTAGTCTTTGAGCGGTCAAATTGCAGTGCTGGGATATTGTAAGTTATGCTGCGATGCCAGTGTAACTTGATTTTTAAAGGCATCGCAAAGCAATAGAGGTCAAATCCGAGGAAATGACCTAACGTCTATTTAGCTGCACATATCAGGAGGCTCCACCGTGATAGCAAGGTTAACCAAATTGCCCAGTCGCAGAATTTTTTCAATTCTCTCAAGTTTAATAATAGTTTTTACGCTAAACAGTTGCGGCGATTACCGCAGTGAAGAGACCTGCGGCGACAGTATTGCGGTGGGCGACAAGGGGCGCTTTGAGGTCGACAAAGACGGCTTCGCTAAAGACACAGAGAGCGGCGTGGTGTGGTACCGTTGCGCTGCTGGGCAGCAGTATTCAAACTTTCGCTGCAAAGGCGAAATTCTCTATCTCAGCTGGGATGAAGCTATAGATTATGCTGCTGAATTCTCAGAAAAATCCGGGATTATCTGGCGGCTGCCGACCGACAATGAAATGCAGTCAGTGACCGAAGACGCGTGCGTGGCCCCGGCGGTCAACCATAACGCATTCCCGTCGATTGCTGTCGAAAATCATTGGACATCAAGCAAAGGTCTACACCAGGATATTTTTCGTTGTGCTGTAAACACTTACAGTGGCCGCCTTTCTTGCCGTCAACCGCGTGATGTTGGTCAGCCATTTATGCTGGTTCGCGAGGATTAAAAAGATAGCTTGGGCTGATCGAGCAGCGCTTACCGATTTATTTTTTTAATGTAGGTTTAGGCTGGAAGCTAAGGCAGTTAGTGCCGTCTATTTGAGCCACGGCCAAGCAGGGCAAAATTTTTGACTTAAAGCCCATGGCTTGGCAGCCATAGGGCATTTTTGGCTGATGGGTTATCTGGAAGTGCCGGCACCCCCAACAATCATTTTTTATTTTTTCTGGCGGCATCGATCTTCGGTTTCCAAAATTCATGGTAGGCCTTCCACAGAATGGTGCAGACCAGCATCACGCCAATTAGCGTAGAAAATATATTAGTTAGATCATATCCCTTGAGGCGACTGACTTCTGGCCTGATCCACATTATCAAAATAATCGGCACTGCGACCAGCAGATACATGCGCACTAATTTGCACACCGCGCAGGGTGGCTTGGTCTTTTTCTCCTGCATAATCAGCAAATCCTCTGGGGCTTTTGATGGTCGTTAGTCTACCAGCTTTGCACTCTGTGCCACGATACGATAACCCACCGCTTGCTGGTTGGGCAAAAAATAACTCAGCCCAGTGTTAATCGTCACTTGCTGCCCCGGCTGAAGATCTTTAGTGATGTTAATTGTCTTGGCTGCCGCATAACCCCTCTGGTCCGCCGGGCCCGATATCTGCAAAATAATACTGCGCATGGCTCGTGGGCTGGTATTGACGACGCTGACTAATAGCGCGCCTTTGTTACTCGCTGCCTGACTAAAGGCTAAAAAGCTCTGGGGGCGGAGCTGTAAATTCACCTGCTGAATTTTTTCTCGACTCTGATTGCCGAGCTCACCTCGATCTTGAGCCGCCTGCTGAAAATAGCCATTGGCCTGCTGGTACTCTTTGTTATCTAGCGCTAGCTCACCGAGGTAGTAGCTAGCTTTGGCCGTGGGCAACAATTTATAGCTCTGCGTTAAATCCACTTTGGCGGCGCTTTTATCTCCCTGCTCATAACGCAAAATGCCACGGGCCAGATAGGGGCTATAGATTTGGTTATTTTTGCCGATTGCGGTGCTGTAGGATTTTTCTGCATTACTGTGATTATCCAACATAGTCCAAGCCTGACCGCGTAATAGCCAGAACTGCGCCTCTGCCGGTTGCAGGGCAACCGCTCTATCCAGATGCTTTATTGCCAAGCTGGGTTGGTTGTCGGCCAGAGCCTTGATCGCGAGTTTTTCTGCAGCATATGCTGGCGCATCTTTGATCAGCTGAGCAATCGCCGCCTGATACCGCTGTCGATAGCGCTTGCCGGGAGCAAAGTCGGCAACACGTAACTTATTCGCTTCCACGCGCTCCACAGAGGGTGGATGACTGGCGAAGAGGCCACTGAGGAAATCAGTCTGGCGCGACTTGCTCAATTCGACAAAGGTCTCTTGTAAATCCACTGCACCTCGTACGTCATACCCAGCCTTGGCCATATAAGCCATGCCGTAGTAGTCAGACTCCAGCTCATCGTCGCGGCCATATTTGGCCATCCATGCTGCGGCGCCCATTTGCGAAGCCATGCCATAGAGCTGCTCCCCAGGCTGGCCCTGAACCGCTGCACCAATGGCGATCATACCTATATTAGCCAGAGTTCCACTGGTCATTTGCGTGGCACCGTGACGGGCAGCGGCATGAACAATCTCATGGCCTAATACAGCAGCGAGCTGTGCCTCATCGTCTAGCAACACCAGCAGGCCAGTGTTGATAGCGATTTTTCCACCAGGTAGAGCCCAGGCATTGGGCACTCTGTTATTGAGCACAACAAATTCATAGGGTAAATTGGGGCGGTCACTGACCGCGGCGAGTTTCTTGCCGACGCCACTGATATAGGTTTGCAGCGCAGGATCAAGATAGTAATCACCACCCTGTGACTGCCGCGAAGGACTGTAGTTTTTCTCGCCGATGGCAATTTCCTGCTGCGGCGAAATAATCGATAGCTGGCTCTTGCCGGTTACTGGATTAACTGAACATCCGCCAATGGCCAAAACTGCCGTAGTCATAAGAGCTACTTTTAACCAATTTTTCATTCCCCTTTCTCCCTTGAGATTGCATTTTGTATGTCTGTCCATGAACTTAGAATAGCGCCAAAAATAGAGCCTCGCGCACTCCACGCAAGTTGATATAATAACATCTCTTTTTCTCAATAATTTCCACTAAACGGCGCATCTTACTTATGTTAGTTGTTATTTCTCCAGCGAAAAAACTCGACTATTCAAGCTCTATTGAAGCACCTTTGCTCTCGCAACCGGCACTGCTAGATCATGCTGAAGAGCTTGCGCTGGGCTTAAAAACACTTGCTCCCCAAGACGTCTCCAGCTTGATGCACCTGAGCGACAAACTGGGGGCACTCAATTATGAGCGCTTTCAGGAGTGGCAGACACCGTTCGATGCCAATAATGCCCGAGCCGCTGTATTGGCTTTTAAAGGTGATGTCTATCAGGGCTTGGATGCTGAGAGTATGAGCGCTGAAGATTTGCACTGGGCTCAAGATCATCTGCGCATTCTCTCCGGGCTCTATGGTGTGCTGCGCCCCCTCGACCTAATGCAGGCTTACCGACTGGAAATGGGCACTAAATTTGCCAATCCTCGGGGCAAAGATTTGTATCAGTTCTGGGGCGATGTTATCACTGCCGAACTCAATCGAGCCGAATCGTCTGTGCTGGTGAATCTGGCTTCTAACGAGTACTTTAAGTCGGTGCGCAAGAAGGACATCAGTGCGCGCATAGTGACGCCGGTATTTATGGACAAGAAAGATGATAAGTACAAAATTATCAGTTTCTATGCGAAAAAGGCCCGCGGCCTAATGAGTCGCTATATTATTCAAAAGCGCATTACTCAGATCAAACAGATCAATCAGTTCGACAGCGACGGCTATGTATACAATGCAGCCCTTAGCGAAGCGGATGCACCAGTATTTTTGCGCGGTTAATGTTCCAGACTGTTTTATACACTAGTCTAATAACAACAGCAGAAGGCGTATCAGGAGTAGCAGTGACTTTTAGGGACAAACCGTTTTCTCAGGCCTGTGAGAATAATAAGGCGCCTATTTTTGCGCTGCTGGCACCGCTGCTGCAAGACAAAACCCATCTCTTGGAGATTGGCTCTGGCACCGGGCAACACGCAGCTTGGTTCGCGCCACAGTTGCCGCACCTGATCTGGCAGACCAGCGACCTGAGTGAAAATCATGCGGGTATTTTGCGCTGGCTCGAGGCCTATCCAAGTACCAATTTACGCGCGCCTATAGAATTAAATGTCGCCGAGACAGGCTGGCCAAACGGCACAATTGATGCCGTCTACACAGCCAATACTGCCCATATTATGGCCTGGCAGGAAGTTCAGGCAATGTTCCAGCTGGTCTCCTCCAACCTGCCAGCTAATGGCATTTTTTGCCTCTATGGTCCAATGAAGTATGCCGGGGAGCACAGCTCGGAGAGCAACCGCATATTTGATCAAAGATTGCGTGAGGGATTTGCGCACCGGGGAATTAGAGAGTTTCACGAGATCAATCAGCTGGCCCTGAGCGGCGATCTAATATTGCTCGACGACCATGCTATGCCCGCCAACAATCGGCTGTTGATTTGGCAGAAATCAACTTAGATAAGGTGCTTTGGCAGAAATCGACTTTGTTAAAAGGATTTGGCAAAAGGCCTAATCACAGCAGGATTTAACTCTAGATCAAGGGTTGAACAGATAGTCCCCAGCTAGGCCAATAAAAATAATCATGCCGACACGGTTATTGTTCAGAAAAGCTTTAAAGCAAGCATCCCGCTCCCGTCCACGACTGACCAAATGCTGATTGATAAAGTATCCCGCCGCCACGGCTAAGCCGACAAAATAAATCAGCCCGCGATCAAACAGTATGCCCGCCGTTGCCATAAGCAACACCACCGCGAACTGCATCAAACCAATAATTAACAGATCATAGCGAGCAAATAATATCGCCGTAGATTTTATGCCTATACGCAGGTCGTCTTCCCGATCGACCATGGCGTAATAGGTGTCAAAGGCAATAGTCCATAAAACGATCGCCGCAAATATAACCCATAACTCAGCAGGCAGCTGACTGTTGTGTGCGGCAAAAGCCATGGGTGTAGACCAGGCCCAGGCAATGCCCAAGCCAAGCTGAGGCCAATGGGTGATGCGCTTTAAGAATGGATAGAGCGTAGTGGCAGCGGCGCCACCAAAGGCTAGACCGATGGTCAGCTTGTTGGTCAGTAGCGCCAGGATTAAGGCCACTCCCAACAGCGCAAAAAACAGCGCCAAGGCAGTCCCAGAACGGATTTCTCCGGAGGGTAAAGGCCGCTGGCGGGTACGCTCCACTTCACCGTCTACATGGCGGTCGGCGTAATCATTGATCACGCAGCCAGCGGCGCGCATAACCACTACACCCAGAACAAAGATCAGCACGTTTTCTGGGCGCGGCTGGCCAGCACTGGCAAACCACAGTGCCCAAAGGGTTGGCCATAACAGCAGATAAGTACCTATGGGTTTGTCCAGGCGCGTCAGACGCAGCCATGGATGAGCCATTGAGGGATTAGTCATAGTGCTTAACTCCTAGTAAAAAGCCCGGTAAAAACAGTTCACAGACTAACATGGGTTTAGCCGACAGTTTAAACACCGAGCGGCGTCCCCAGACCGGCGCGTCGATAAGCTCAAGGTTAACCGCTAAGGGCTGGCCATTAGGCTCTATGCAGGTCCACTGCACAGGTTCACGGGTCATGCTTGGGTCGCTAAATAACAGTGCCCCCAGCGGCCTGCTATCGAGACGGCGCAATTTTCGCAAGCGACCCGTCAACGTCTGCAGAGGAATAACACTGCGGGCGAAGACCCAGGGGACACCTCGACCCTTGAGTACGACTTCGCGCACTAGGGCCAGGCGATGCTCGGGAAGCGACAGGGCGCGACGTTCGGAAAGGCTGGGCCGCTGCAAAGATTGGCTTAGCACCTCAACCTTAAATTGGCCATCACTGGCATCGAGCAGACGCTGGGTCAAAGACCCTGGGTCCATTAACCAATCGCGCCAAAAAGGTGGCGCCGGCGTGGCGCTGGCAACTGCAGACTGGCGCCAGATTGCCCGATCAGAAAAATGTACTGAGGCTGCAGAATAGGCACCTTTATGGGTTTTTGGCATAGATCTTACGGCCATCGGGCTGCACGCGGAAGCGCTTGTACTCCCATTGATACTGTTCAGGTGCCAGGGCCACAATACGGGCAACATCTTGGTTTAATGCGCTCACTGCGGTGATCTGGTCCTCACTGTAGAGTCCCTCACTGACCGGTAGAAAATGCAGTCTCCACCCTCCGGGTTCACGGAGAGCCGTGGCAAGTAAGGCACGGCTTCCAGAGCGGTTAATCAGGTTAGTCACCAATGTCATGGTCGGCACTGGCACCCCCATAAAAGGAACAACGATGCCACTGTTCTGACCCGGCTGCTGGTCGGGCAAGATGGCAGTGGTTTCGCCACGTTTAAGGGCTTTGATCAGGGCGGCGACACCACGCACATCAGTGGGCACCAAGGTGGCGCCAGATTTTTCCCGAGAGGATTTTATCCAGCGTCCCAGTGGAGGTATTTTTGGCGGCTCGTAGAGCGAGGTCATCTTGGTTTGCGGCGAGAGCCAGAGGCCGATTACTTCCCAATTGCCTTGATGGGGAACAATTAGCAGGGTGCCAGGGTCAGCGGCCAGGGATTCCTGCAGCAAGTCCATGCCTTCGACGGAGAGTATCTTGGTTTGCAACCAGGCGTTTGAACTACTCCAGACCCGGGGCGTTTCGAAAAAGGCCTGTCCCAGCTGCAGCATGCGCTGCTGACATAGCTGTTCAATGGCGTCCGACGAAAGCTCTGGATAGCAGAGCGTCAAATTGACTCGCGAAATATGCACAGGAGTTAGCTTTAAGGTATAGATCAAACGACCCACACCACGGCCCAAGGCGCGGCTGAGCACCAGCGGCAGAAAAGCGAAGCTACGCAACAGCAATACTAGAATAGAATTTTTCAATACTGTTGTTTAACCTCGCGCCGATAGTCGTGCTGGTTGTTAGCTTTTTAAGAGCTGCTCCACTAGCACATAACCCATAAAGATTCTTATCAAAGCTTTTATTTAAAAGCTTTTATTTAAATGCTTTGAATTAAACGCTCTTAACTAAAGCTTAGCCATCAGCTCATCACGCAAATAGGCGCGCAGATCTTCGCCGATTTCGCCGTGTAATAAGCCCAGCTCTATATTGGCCTTAAGTAGGCCCATCTTGCTGCCACAGTCATATCTGATGCCGGCATATTCATAGGCTAGTACCTGTTCTTCGGTGAGCAGTGTCTGGATTGCGTCGGTGAGCTGAAACTCGCCGCCGGCCCCAGGCTTTAGGTTAGCCAGATGCTTAAAGATTTGCGGAGTGAAAATATAGCGTCCGGTAACACCCATATCCGAGGGCGCATCTTCGAATTTTGGCTTTTCAACAATTTTGTCCAGCAGATGAACTCGGTCAGCCTGACGCTGGCCACTTATTACGCCATAGGCGGAGATCTCTGGTCCTGGGACTTTTTGCACGGCGATAACCGAGCTTTTGTAAAATTCGTATTGCTCAACCATCTGTCGAACAGCGCCTTTCTCACCGTGAATAAGGTCGTCGGCAAGAATCACCGCAAAGGGCTCATCGCCAATCAGATGGGCAGCGGTTAATACAGCATGGCCAAGACCCAGGGCTTCGTTCTGGCGGATATAGGTACAGCTAACACCTTTGGGAACTATGTTTTGGGCTATATGCAGAAGCTTGGTTTTATTGTTCTTTTCCAGTTCATGTTCCAGCTCGTAAGCTTTGTCGAAGTGATCGGCGATACTGCGCTTGTTGCGCCCGGTGATAAAAATCATCTCGGTAATACCGGCTTCTATTGCCTCCTCAACCGCGTACTGGATTAATGGCTTGTCGACGACCGGCAACATCTCCTTCGGGTTGGCCTTGGTGGCGGGCAGAAAACGTGTACCCATGCCGGCTACTGGAAATACTGCTTTGCGAACCTTTTCGCCGTGTCGTACGTGTACCATTGAATCCATTCCTCTGAATAATAAATCGATGCTTGCAATGCAGGATATTCCTGCCGCCTGGTTAGTGGCGGGTATTATATCCATAACTGATTGGAATTCGGGGACTTTAATTTGGGCTTTAGCGCCCTTCCGCCCTTTCTTTATTGATCTGCCGCCCTATAATTGCCCATTCGCGATAAATTTCACCTTTTAACTGTTCATCAGACCTGCAGGTATTCACCTTGAGCAATGTCAGCACGCCCCCTGAAACTTTTCAGGAGCTAATTATCAGACTGCAACAATACTGGGCTGACCAGGGTTGTGTAGTGCTTCAACCTCTGGACATGGAAGTGGGTGCTGGCACCTTTCATCCGGCGACTTTTTTGCGTGCTATCGGCCCAGAGAATTGGAATAGCGCCTATGTTCAAGGCTGCCGCCGGCCCACTGACGGTCGCTATGGTGAAAATCCCAATCGTCTGCAGCATTACTACCAGTTTCAGGTGGCCATGAAGCCTTCGCCACCAGAGTTTCAAGAACTCTATCTGGGCTCGCTGCGCTCTCTGGGGATAGACACTCAGGTGCACGATGTGCGCTTTGTTGAAGATAACTGGGAGTCGCCGACTCTGGGCGCCTGGGGAATCGGCTGGGAAGTCTGGCTCAACGGTATGGAAATTACCCAGTTCACCTATTTCCAGCAAGCTGGTGGCCTCGAGTGCTATCCGGTTACCGGCGAGATCGCCTATGGTCTTGAGCGCATTGCTATGTATCTGCAGGGTGTCGATAGTATTTATGATTTGATCTGGGCTCATGGGCCACAGGGCGATGTAACCTATGGCGATGTGTTTCATCAAAACGAAGTTGAGATGTCGACGTTTAATTTTGAGCATGCAGATGTGGATGCGCTGTTTGCTCAGTTTGATCAGTATGAAAAAGACAGTATAAAACTTGCGGAGGCCAGCCTGCCTCTGCCCGCCTATGAAATGGTAATGAAAGCATCTCATGTGTTTAATCTACTTGATGCCCGCCATGCAATTTCGGTGACCGAGCGTCAGCGCTATATTCTGCGCGTGCGCACCTTGTCTCGCGCTGTTGCTCAGGGCTACTTTGATTCACGTTTAGCGCTGGGTTTCCCCCTCGCCGATAGTGATCTTGCCGAAGAAGTGATTGCTCGCGTCGCCTTAGAAAAGTCTCAGGAGCTGGCTAAGCAGGAACGAGCTAAAAACAAAGCGGGAGCCGCAAAGTGAGCAAAGATTTTTTAGTTGAAATTGGTACTGAAGAGCTGCCACCGAAAGTATTGGGCCAACTTTCTGAGGCCTTTGCCAGCGGCATTACTCAGCGCCTTAAGGACCAGCAGCTTAGCTTCAGCCAGATGACAGCCTATGCTGCACCGCGCCGTCTGGCAGTGTTGATCACCGATCTTGATGAGCAAACTCCTGACCAAGATATTGTCAGCTGGGGCCCGCCACTGAAAGTCGCCTTCGATGCTGCAGGCCAACCGACCAAGGCTGCCGAAGCCTTTGCCAAAAAGAACGGTCTTGAAATTGGGTCTTTGACTGAGTTGGTTGAAAACGACGGCCAGCAGGACAAGCTCTGTGTGCGGCAAAGTATTGCCGGGAGCAGTACTGAAACTCTCTTAGGTGAAACCATCAATCAGTCTCTGGCTGCCCTGCCAATTCCCAAGCCAATGCGCTGGGGTCGCAGCCGTCAGGAATTTGTTCGGCCGGTGCAGTGGGCTGTAGTGCTGTTTGGCAATCACACAGTAGCCATTGATATTCTCGGTGTGACCAGTGGCAATCAGAGTCGAGGACACCGTTTTCACAGCAGCGGTGATATTAAAATCACCTCTCCCAGCGATTACCGCGATGCGCTCTACGGCGCTTTCGTTATGGTGGATTTTGCTGAACGTCGCGAGTTGATTCGTCGCGGTGTGGTGGCCGCGGCAAAAACTGCCAATGGCGAAGCTGTGATTGATGAGAATTTACTCGAGGAAGTCACCTCATTAAATGAGTGGCCAGTGCCGTTAATGGGTCGTTTCGAAGAGCACTTTTTAGCAGTCCCGGCTGAGGCCTTGGTGTCATCAATGGCCCAACATCAGAAATATTTTCATGTGGTGGATGGCAACAATCAGCTTATGCCACTATTTGTCACTGTTGCCAATATTGCCAGTTCAGATCCACAGCAGGTGATCAGTGGCAATGAGCGAGTTATTCGTCCTCGTCTTGCGGATGCGGCGTTCTTCTATAAAACCGATTTAAAAACCACACTTGAGGCACGGCGCGAGTCTCTGCGTAACATTGTCTTCCAATCCAAGCTTGGCACTATTTATGACAAGACTGTCCGAGTCAGCGAGCTAGCAAAAATCTTGGCACCCCTTGTCGGAGCCGACGTTGCCCTAGCTGGTCGTGCCGGGGAACTGTGCAAGTCAGATCTAGTGACCGAAATGGTTGGTGAGTTCGACGACCTGCAAGGTGTTATGGGGCGCTATTACGCACTCAATGATGGTGAAGATCCGGCGGTTGCAGAAGCTCTGTTAGAGCAGTATCTGCCACGCTTTGCTGGCGATGCCATTCCAGCCAGCAGCACCGGCGCGGCCCTGGCTCTGGCGGACCGTTTGGATACCCTCGTGGGGATCTTTAGTATTGGCCAGCAGCCCTCAGGGTCACGGGATCCATTTGCCCTAAGACGAGCGAGCCTGGGTATATTGCGCATTATTATTGAGCGCAATATAGATATAGATCTAAAGGTAGCAATCGCAGGAGCAGCGCAACAGTTAGCTCTCAAAGAGACGCCAGATGGCAACAATGAGCAAGTACTTACTTACGTTATTGAGCGCTTAAAATCTTGGTATCGTGACGAACAAATGAAACCTGAGGTTTTCGCGTCAGTAGCGGTTATGGGACTGTCAAACCCCCTGGATATAGATGCCCGGGTCAAGGCGGTGGATGAGTTTTCCCGTGCACCGGAGGCGGTAGCGCTGGCATCGGCCAATAAGCGCGTACTGAATATCTTGGTTAAACAGGGTGAAGCCAGTGTTGCCAATAAGGTTGATCACAGCTTATTTGAAGATCCAGCCGAGATGCAGCTAGCAGCAGATATTACTCGCCTAAGCTTGCTGATTGCGCCATTGGTAGACCAGCGCAACTATATGGGCGTGCTGGCCGCGCTGGCAACATTGCGTGAGCCGGTAGATAACTTTTTTGATGCGGTATTAGTGATGGCGGATAACCTGGAGGTTCGCGCTAACCGATTGGCTCTGCTTCAGAGCCTGCGCCAGTTGTTTTTAAATGTTGCGGATATTTCACATCTGATAGTGAGTAAGTAATATTCTGTTTGCCAGCAATAGATAGCACAGTAATAGATAGCGATAAGCCAATTCAGCAGCGGGGAGTGCTAGTGAGCAGCGTCAACGGAATGATGAAACTATGCCAGGGGGTAAGAGCCTTTGTATTTTATGTAGGACTAGTGGTGTTAGTCCTGTTGATGCTTCTGGCGCTCTGCTTAGTGGGGTTTTTGCCGTTTCGTTACCGCCAGCTCTGCGTCACCTCTGGCAACAGAGTATTAATGCTCTGGCTGCGCCTGATCTGTGGCGTTAAAATCAGCGTCCGCGGCCTCGACAATATTCCCGCCAATGCCTGCGTGGTGCTAAGCAACCACCAAAGTACCTGGGAAACCTTTTATCTTCAGTATCTGTTTATTCCCGCCAGCGTGATTCTTAAACGCGAACTACTGTGGATCCCATTCTTTGGCTGGGGGCTCCATTTTATGCGCGCCATTGCGATCAAACGATCCAACCCCGGCGGGGCCATTCGCCAGGTATTAAAACAGGGCAAGCAGCGCTTAGCCCAGGGGATTAATGTGATTATTTTCCCCGAGGGAACCCGTGTTCGCACCCCAGAACTGGGTAACTTTATGACCAGTGGTGCAGCGCTGGCTAAAGCCGCTGGGGTTCAGCTGCTGCCAGTGCGTCACGACGCAGGGCATTGCTGGCCGGCAGCCAGTTGGCTGAAAACACCTGGAACCATAAATTTGGTGATAGGGCCGCCTATAGATACCGCCGAGGGCAATCCTCGCGAGTTAACCGAGCGGGCTCGCCAGTGGATAGACAACGCACTGTAATAGCTTACCGAGAGAATAAAACAGCCATAACAATATAACTCAGGCTCTCAGTTGCAGCTGACAAACAAAAACGCCGCCCAGGGCTACTAGGCGGCGTTTTCATATTATAGCTTTAAGCGCCAGGCCCTTAATTAAGCGAACAACGGCCTGTATAAAACCCAGATTACACGTCCAGATTTACTACCGAAAGCGCATTGGTTTCAATAAAGTCACGGCGGGGCTCAACCTGATCGCCCATCAAGGTAGTGAACATCTGATCCGCGGCAATCGCATCTTCAATAGTCACGCGCAACATACGTCGGGCATCAGGATCCATAGTGGTGTCCCAAAGTTGGGCCGGATTCATTTCACCCAACCCCTTATAGCGCTGAGTGCTAATGCCTCTGCGTGATTCCGCCATCAGCCAATCCAATGCGTCAGTAAAGCTTTCAACCTGGGCATTGCGCTCGCCCCGCTGAACATAGGCCCCCTCTTCTATCAGTCCCTGCAAGACTTCGCCAAGACCGGCAATGGCGCGATACTCATTAGCTGCAAACAATTCACGACTAAGCAGGTGATAGTTAGGGATACCATGGGCGGTAATCTCAACTTTCGGCTGGAAGATATTGTGCTCAGTATCCTCCTCAACCAAGACCTTATAGCGATGAGTACCGCTATCCGATATTTCGAGCTTTTCCTGAAGATCGGCACACCAGACCGCAAGATCGCCGGAATTTTCCAGAAGTTCCGCAGAAAATCTCTTCGTATAGACAAGTGCATGAAGAATTTCTTTAGGGTAAACCAGGGACATGCGATCAATCAGGCCTATAACATGGCGGTACTTGCCGACCAGGTCTTCGAGGGCGGTGCCTTTAATGCCGGGAGCCGTGGCATTGACATACAGCGCGGCATTTTCGAGCGCTTTCGCAGTTAAATACTCCAGCAGTGCATCGTCGTCCTTTACATATTTTTCACTCTTGCCGCGATTCACTTTATACAGCGGTGGCTGGGCAATAAAGATATGGCCCTGCTCAACTAGCTCGCGCATTTGGCGGAAAAAGAAGGTTAATAGTAGAGTGCGAATATGTGACCCGTCCACGTCCGCATCGGTCATGATAACCACGGTGTGATAACGCAATTTAGCAACATTGAACTCTTCAGCACCTATGCCACAGCCCAGCGCTGTAATCAGAGTGCCAACTTCGGCGCTGGAAAGCATCTTATCGAAGCGTGCCTTCTCGACATTGAGTATCTTGCCCTTGAGAGGAAGAATTGCCTGAGTGCGGCGATCGCGGCCCTGCTTGGCAGACCCCCCTGCAGAATCTCCCTCCACTAAGTAGAGTTCGGACAGCGCAGGATCTTTTTCCTGACAGTCGGCGAGCTTACCTGGGAGACCAGCAATATCAAGGGCACCTTTTCGACGAGTCATCTCACGAGCTTTTCGCGCCGCTTCTCGGGCTCGAGCAGCATCGATCATTTTATTCACAACGGCACGGGCATCCTGGGGAAACTCCAGCAGGAACTCGGTAAATTTTTCACCCATTTCCTGCTCAACGGCGGTTTTAACCTCTGAGCTAACCAACTTGTCTTTGGTTTGTGACGAAAACTTTGGATCTGGCACTTTTACCGAGATAATTGCGGTGAGCCCCTCACGAGCGTCATCACCAGTGGTGGCAACCTTTGCCTTGCCATTGATACCCTCTTTCTCAATATAGGTATTGAGACCTCGGGTCAAGGCTGAACGGAAGCCGGCTAGGTGCGTGCCGCCATCGCGCTGGGGAATATTATTGGTGTAACAGTGTATGTTTTCCTGGAAACCATCGTTCCACTGCAGGGCAACCTCAACACTGGTGCCATCTTCGCGATGGGTGTTGAAATGCATAACCTTATTAACTGTGGTTTTGTTGGTGTTGAGAAACTCAACAAAGGCTCTCAAGCCACCTTCATAGGCGTAAACCTCTTCCTTGCCGCTGCGCTCATCAGCCAAGACGATGCGGACACCGGAATTAAGGAACGACAGCTCGCGCAGGCGTTTGGCCAACACTTCGAAGTGAAATTTGATATTAGTGAAGGTGTCCACTGAGGGTACAAAGTGGACCTCTGTGCCAGACACCTCTGTATCGCCAACGATTTCAAGGGGGCCCTGAGGCTCACCATGAGAGTAATGCTGCTCATGGACCTTTCCGCCGCGGCGAATAGTCAGGCGCAGCGCAACCGATAAGGCGTTAACCACCGACACACCGACACCGTGAAGACCGCCAGAAACCTTATAGGAGTTATCGTCGAACTTACCGCCAGCATGGAGTACGGTCATAATGACTTCTGCAGCAGACACGCCCTCTTCGTGCATCTCTGTAGGAATGCCGCGACCATTGTCAGAGACAGTGATGGATTCATCCTGATGAATGACGATTTTAATCTCAGAACAGTGGCCAGCTAGAGCCTCATCAATCGAGTTATCAACCACCTCAAACACCATATGGTGCAGACCGGTGCCATCGTCAGTATCACCAATGTACATTCCCGGGCGCTTGCGCACTGCATCCAAGCCTTTTAGTACTTTAATACTGGAAGAATCGTAATTCTGTTCGTCAGTCATAAACTCTCTATTCCCGTTGTTTCATCAATCGAAGCCGCGCCATGTTCCATGTGGAACATCTTGTGGGGCATCTTTTCTAGCAAACTCTCAAAATCTTGTTTATCCACGCCAGTAATGAAGTACTGGCATCCAAGATCATTCAGATAAGCAATCACCTGGCCTCTGTGCTGGTAATCAAGTTCAGCAGGCAAATCATCTAGGAGGAAAAGACAGGACTCACCGGACTTTTCCCTATAATGACTGGCCTGGGCTAACTTGAGCGCATAAACAAGGAGTTTTATCTGCCCTCTGGACAGATGATCAGCCGCTGGCTGGCCATCTACCTTTATTCTTATATCAGCTCGGTGCGCACCATGATTTGTCGTTTTGGCGGCTATATCTCGAACCCGGTCCTGAATATAGACATCTTCAAGTGATCGATTATCGTCCCAACCACAGTAGTACTCAAAGCTGATTTCACCAAGGCCGTCAAAGGCGCCTAGGGCTCTATGGATCTGTTTACTGAGCTGGGCTAGGTACGCCTGCCTGTACTCAGTGATCTGTTCGCAAAGAGGGATCAGCTCAGCTGTCCAGGTGCTCAACATATCCTCGTCCATTCTACCATGTCGCAGCAGTTGATTGCGCTGTTTTAGCGTTTTTTGAAAGCGCCTCCAGACCTCGGTGTAAGTATGTTCCACGTGGAACACACCCCAATCCAAAAACTGCCTGCGCTGCAACGGTCCTCCCTCTAAAAGCATAAAGCTATGGGCATCAATTAACTGCAGAGGTAGCTCAGAAACCAGCTGTACCGCGGACTTTAGGGTCTGCCCATCTATACGGGCCTCAAACTGCCCCTTAGAAGTGCGCTTAATCCCCAGCTGATGATTGGAGCCGCTCAACTCTCTATTGAGACGCGCGGACACGATTAACTCAGCGGCGTGGTTATTGACCACCACACGCAGATCACGATGACGGAAAGAGCGGCCACGGCCGAGTAAATAAATAGATTCTAAGAGACTGGTTTTGCCACTGCCATTGGCCCCGTAGATAATATTGGCCTGAGGATGACAGAAAAGCTGGACCGCTTGCAGGTTGCGCACCTGAAATATATCCAGCTTTGATAGAAACATTAGTTAGCAGCGCCGGCTACTATAGAGAAGTAAACCAATACCCCTCTACAGTCGCATAGGCATAACAACGTAGACAGCAGATCCGTCAGCAGCATCTTCGACTAGGGCGCTGCTACTGGAATCAGACAAGGTTAGCCGAACCGCATCACCTTTTAAAACATTGAGTACGTCCAATAGATAACTGACATTGAAGCCAATCTCTAACTCATCCCCAGCATAGTCAACGCCAACTTCTTCTTCAGCCTCTTCCTGCTCCGGATTGTTGGCAACCATTTTGATTGCGCCGTTAGTCAACATGATGCGAACACCACGGTACTTTTCGTTGGAGAGAATAGCTGTGCGGCCAAAAGCCTGCTTCAGCTCGGCACGATTACCCTCCACTAATTTATCACCGCCCTTGGGCAATACGCGATCATAGTCTGGATAAGCGCCATCAACTAATTTGGACGTAAAACAGTAATCACTGCCATCTACCCGAATATGATTTGAACCCATGGCGACACGGACAACACCCTCATCAGCAACCAGGCGAGACAGCTCAATAACGCCTTTGCGCGGCAGTATCGCCTTGGTTAATTCGGTTACCTCAATAGCGCACTCAGCATCACAGAGCGCCATACGATGACCGTCTGTGGCTACTGCGCGGAGTTTGTTGGCACTTACTTCCCAGAGCATACCGTTGAGATAATAGCGCACATCTTGCTGCGCCATGGCAAAGGAAGTAGCGTCGATAAGATTCTTTAAAATGACGCCAGCTATATCAAACTGAATATTGTTTTCACCGTTATCCACAGAGGGAAATTCGTTGGCCGGCAGGGTCGCCAGAGTAAATCGACTGCGACCACTCACCACCTGAGCCTTACCATCGCTACTGGAAAATTTGATATTCGCACCTTCAGGCAACGAACGGCAAATATCCAGCAACTTCCGCGCCGAAACAGTGACCTCTCCCGCCTCATCCGCACTAACAACATCAGTATGGCCAATAATCTCAACTTCCAGGTCAGTGCCGGTTACTGCCAAACGAGCGCCATCCAAGGTCAATAAAACGTTCGACAGAATAGGCAGCGTCTGGCGCCTTTCTACAACACCAACAACTAACTGTAAGGGTTTGAGTAAAGCTTCACGGGAAAGGCTAAATTTCATGGTAACTATTAATCTCCAGCACTGTTTAAGATGTCTGTTAAAAGTCTTTTAAAGGTCTGTTAAAAAGTCTAATTACTAACTTTACCTAGAAGCCCTTCGGCTCCAGGCTTATCAATTCGATAGGGTGCGGTAGAGATTCTTTAAATCCCGCTCAACATCTCTATCTGTTCCCTCTAGCTCTTTAACCTTGCGACAGGCATGGAGCACTGTAGTATGGTCTCTACCACCAAATGATTCGCCGATTTCCGGCAGACTATAGTTAGTCAAATCCTTGGCTAACGCCATGGCAATTTGCCGCGGTCGAGCCACTGAGCGGCTGCGACGCTTGGAGAGCAAGTCAGACATTTTTAACTTGTAGTAGTCCGCTACCACTCTCTGAATGTTGTCTATGGTAACCAGCTTATCCTGCAGCGCCAACAAGTCTTTCAAGGATTCTCGAATTAAATCTATATCTATAACACGACCACTAAACTGGGCATGAGCCATAACTCTCTTAAGGGCCCCTTCCAGCTCACGAACATTGGAGCGAATACGCTGAGCAATAAAGAATGCCGCATCTCGGGACAGATCCATACCGGCCTGTTCTGCCTTATTAATCAAGATGGCCACTCGCGTCTCCAGCTCAGGGGGCTCAACGGCAACTGTTAATCCCCAACCAAACCGGGACTTGAGCCGCTCTTCAACACCGTTGATTTCTTTCGGGTAGCGATCACAGGTCAAAATCATCTGCTGGCCGCGCTCCAGCAAAGCGTTATAAGTATGGAAAAACTCTTCCTGACTGCGCTCTTTACCAGCAAAAAACTGAATATCATCGATCAGCAGTGCATCCACTGAGCGATAGAATTGCTTAAACTCATCGATTGCCTTGAGCTGCAGCGCCTTGACCATATCAGCCACAAAGCGTTCCGAGTGCAGATAGACAATTTTCGCATCTGGCTTGCGCACCCGAAGAGCGTTACCCACAGCATGCATGAGGTGCGTCTTACCCAGACCAACACCACCGTATATAAAAAGCGGGTTGTAGGAACCACCAGGGTTTTCTGCCACCTGCTGAGCAGCCGCTAACGCCAGCTGATTGGATTTACCTTCAACAAAACTATCAAAAGTGAAGGCACTGTTGAGGTTGCTTTTAAGGCTGTGTTCAGCGGCCGAGGTAATAATTGCAGGCGCTTGAATACGCTGAATAACCGGACTTTCCTGAGGCACAAAACCGGAGGGAGATTGCTGTTCGGCGATCTGCTCAGAGGAAGTCACAGCAGAGCGGATAGTAGGATGGATGGCGGCAGCCTTAACCGGAGAACTACCTTTAAAAGCTGGTGCCTTTTCTGCCTGGGCCACAACGGCCACAGCACAGTGCCCAGCCTCAAGCTGGGCAAACAATTCTTCAATGCGAGAGAGGAACTTATTTTGTACCCAGTCTTCAATAAACCGATTGGGAGCAATCAATTGAACTCTTTGAGACACTACTGCACCATCAGCGTCATCGACAAACAACTGGGCCCGCAGAGGTCTAATCCAAGTATTAAACTGCTGCGCCGGCAGCTCATCGCTTAAATGCTTGAGACAACCAGCCCAAACCACTTCCAACGCGCTTTCATCGATCAACTGTTCACCACCTGTTAGGTTCAACGCGCCATGCCCTGCGATCGGGTTTAAGCCAACTAATTTTGCTTCTTGATTCAAATGGAACCCCAAAACTACACAAGAGTAAGTTAATAACAGCGCCTCGCTATCGATAGGGCACTGGCATCACTCACCAACCAACCCGATTGCGGCACGCCGGCAACGGATACAATTTTATTATTATACTTTCGCTCTAAAACCCAGAGATCCGAAAGTCCAGCGTAACACTGACTTTTTAACAGCCTCGGATTCTATACGCCTAAATAAGATTTATCCACACTGAAAAAATGTGATTATTTTCACAAAAAATTATCAATTCTATATTTTTCAACGGGTTACGGAATATCAAACTTATTTTTATTCACAGAGAAAGAAATAAAATGTGGTTAATATTTAACCAATATCTGTGGATAACCTGTATATAACCAGTATAAAACCCGTGCGTAAGGCAGTTTCCCGGAGCCTGCTGGACGCTGTGTCTACAATCGAAAACTGGGAAGGTGACTCAAGCAAACAAAAAGGTCACTTTCCAATACAGAACGACGAAAAAATATGCCCCAATAGATCATCTGAGGTAAACACCCCGGTAATTTCAGAGAGCTGAGTTTGCGCCAAGCGCAGATCTTCGGCGAGCAATTCGCCAGCCCCGCTGCCGCTCAACTGTCTCTGCCCAACAACCACCAATTCCAACGCTTTCTCTAGGGCTGTAAGATGACGACGACGAGCAGAGAACAGACCTTCGCTGCGCTCGTCAAAACCCATACTGGACTGCAGAAAACCCACCAGCTCATCGAGCCCAGTTTTATGCTTCGCAGAGATGGCAAAACAATTTGATCGCTCTGATAATCTTCCAGGGCTGTGCCCAGATTGATCAATTTTGTTTAACACCAAAGTTATCGGCTGTTTTGCCTCACCAAAGCGGGCAAAATACTCCGGCCATATGGTTGTAACATCAGGATTATCCGACTCATTGGCGTCAACCAAAAACAGCAGCTGATCAGCTTGTTCAATCTCTAGCCAGGCTCGCCTAATCCCCTCAAGCTCAATCTCATCGTCACTGTCCCGCAATCCTGCGGTGTCCACTATATGCAGGGGCATGCCGTCTAAGGTTAGGGTTTCACGAAGAACATCGCGGGTGGTGCCAGCCTTGGGGGTAACAATCGCTGCATCGCGACCAGCAAGGGCATTTAACAGACTCGACTTCCCGGCATTGGGCTTACCTGCCAGCACAACCGTCATGCCGTCACGGAGCAGCGAGCCCTGCTGCGCCTTGCTTAGAGTATCTCTTAGATCATCACTTAACTGTTGGAGGTTTTGTGCCAGTCGCTCATCAGCAAGAAAGTCGATCTCCTCTTCAGGGAAATCGATTGCCGCCTCAACGTAGAGACGAATACTAATCAAGCGATTAACAAGATCATTGACCAGCAGTGAAAAGTCTCCCTGCAGGGAGCGAACCGCACAGCGTGCCGCCTGGATCGACGTCGCATCAATCAGATCAGCAATGGCCTCGGCCTGAGCCAGATCCAACTTGTCGTTTAAAAATGCTCGCTCGCTGAACTCTCCAGGTCTGGCCGGTCTTGCGCCCAACTGCACACAACGCTGCACCAAAGCATCTAAAATCACGGGACCACCATGACCCTGCAACTCTAAGACATGCTCGCCGGTAAAAGAGGCCGGTGCGGGAAAGTAGATTGCCACCCCTTCATCTAATACCTCGCCATTGGCACCGCTGAAATCAGTGAAGGTGGCCTGCCGCGGCAGCAGATTCTTGCCAGTTATAGCCGCAGTGAAAGCGCTGATATCCGGCCCAGATATACGCACGATACCCACACCACCGCGCCCTGGCGCGGTAGCAATGGCAACAATACTGTCTAAACTGTTTTGCACAAATACACCTCAAGAAAAGGACCACTGAAAAAAGACCCCGATAAAAAAGGCCCTCGAGAGGGCCTTTAGTTTTATAGCTTAGTTGTTTGATAACTAACTATTAATTACCTAGTAATACACAATCCTATTTTTTACCCGCTTTACCGGCGGCGGCAGACGCAGTGGCCAACTGGCGGTTTACATACCACTGCTGGAACATCGATAGCAGGTTGTTAACCGTCCAATAAAGCACTAATCCCGACGGGAAGATCATAAAAAAGAAGGTGAAGGCGATAGGCATAATTTTCATTACCATAGCCTGAGTGGGATCCGTAGGCATTGGCTGCAGTTTCTGCATCAACAGCATACTGGCACCCATTATTAATGGCAAAATAAAGTAGGGGTCCTTAGCTGATAGATCATCAATCCAGAATATCCAGGGCGAGTGACGTATCTCAACGCTCTCTAACAACACCCAGTAGAGGGCCAGAAACACTGGCATCTGCAACAGCATAGGGAAACAACCGCCAGCAGGATTAACCTTCTCCTTCTTATACAGCCCCATCAATTCCTGAGACATTTTCTGACGATCGTCGCCATAGGTCTCTTTCAGACGCTCCATTTTCGGCTGTAGGCTGCGCATTTTAGCCATAGAGCGCAAGCTCGCAGCTGACAATGGGTAGAGAAGGATTTTAATCCCGATGGTCAGTAGAATAATCGACCAACCCCAATTACCAACAACGGAGTGAATATACTTCATCGCCGCAAAAATCGGTTTTGCCAACATCCACAGGAAGCCGTAATCCACGGTAAGATCTAGATATTCTGCCAGTTCTTCGAGCCTAGCCTGATCTTTAGGGCCGACGTAAAACTGCGCGGTATATTCGCCGTAAGCTCCAGGTGCGACCTGGATCTTCTCGCCGGTAAAGCCCATCAGATAGACATCTTGTCCGGAGAGCTTGCGCAAGCTGAAATTGTTATTCTGATCACCTGGTGGAATCCAGGCACTGACAAAGTAGTGCTGAACCATGGCCACCCAGCCACCTTCGATACTACTTTTAACCGCGCCATCTTCAATATCAGAGAAATCGTGTTTGGCGAAATTTTTGTCTGCTTCTCTTAATGCAGCACCTAAATAGGGCTGTATGCCACCACTGGATTCAACTAATGGCTCATGTGAATCGCGTTTAATTTGCCCATAGAAAGTTGCTTCCCAAGGCTCAAAACTACTGTTGTTGATCAGATAGCTAACACCAATAACATAGTCAGAGCGGTTAAAGGAGAAGCGCTTAACCAATCTCGCGCCATTTTGATTCAGCGTCAGATCTACATTTAGAGTCGACTGACTCCCCTCGAAGCTGAATGAGCTCGCGGATGTGGAGTAAACGCCCCGACCTTCTCTGGTATCAGTGCCATTTTGCCCAATCAAGCCACTCTGAGCTATATATTCGTTTTTAGAAGAACGGGTCAGCAGGGTAAAGGGTTCGCCACCATCATCAGCCATCTTAGTAAGATGGTTGAGGAGCTTTACTTGCACTATATCGCCACCCAGGGTATCGATAGTCACTTCAATGGTATCTGTAGTCACAGTAACCAGTCGTGCATCGATGCGCTTCTCAACAACCACAACTGGGGCTTGGTCAAGCGAAGGCAGCTCATCGGCCAGCTGATTAACCTGCTGTGTTTCAAGGGCTGGTAGCTGAGATGGCTGTGGAATAGTTAACTCTGTTTCTTGCTGCGGAATCTGACTCGCGGCATTGTCTTGGAAATTGCTCCACTCGATAATGAGCAACCAAGCGACGAAACCAATAGCGGCGATATTTAGACTTTTCTTCCAATCCATTCGATTTATAACTCTGTGTGATTATTGTTGGCGGAGACTGCTGTATCCGATTTACCAGAATGCTCTACCGGTAGTACCGGATCGTAACCCCCTGAATGGAAAGGCTGGCATTTTACTATTCTCAGCAACGTAAGATAACCCCCTTTTACCACCCCGAAGCGACGAAATGCTTCTTCGGCATAAGTTGAGCAACTGGGGTGAAAGCGGCAATTAGACCCTAGCAGTGGACTAATGGCGTATTGATAAGCTTTTATCAGCCCAACTATTAGTCCAACAACCAATCTACCCATCGCGTTTATTCTCTTTATCTAAGCGCACGATCAGTCTACCCCAAGATTGCTTAATTAGGGTGGCCAATTCAGTGGAGGAAAGCTTGCCGAGATCTTTTCTAGCGAGAAATACGAGGTCAACAGCCACGGGCAGCTCAGTTAGACGAAAAGTCTCACGTACTACGCGTTTGATTTTATTGCGTGCAACAGCGGTGGGAACGTTTTTTTTGCCTATAACTAACCCCAATCGCGACGTTCCAGTGCCATTGGGTTCAGAGAGTATCAGGAGATTGGGGTGAGCCACGCGAACGCTATTATTATCAAAAACCTCTTTATAGTCGGAGGATTTGAGCAGGCGCTTGTCTTTACCGAAGGTAGCTCCGGGCATAGGTAGCCCTGAAAGCACTTAAGCAGCTAGACG
>ERZ887849.111-NODE-111-length-80980-cov-9.136311_pt1 | contig 80980 bp, 69 predicted proteins | sample MGYA00521267_ERZ887849 | MGnify/ENA primary metagenome ERZ887849 (study PRJEB32303, sample SAMEA104408601) | aquatic metagenome | biome: Brackish water; feature: Pelagic; material: water | place: Baltic Sea | collected 2014-06-06T16:11:00 | depth 2,863 m ...
AGCTTCTTCAGCTGGAGCCTCAGTTGTAGCTTCTTCAGCTGGAGCTTCAGCAGCTATCTTAGCAGCTTCCTCAGCAGCAGCTGCTTCCTCTTTAGCTACCATTTTAGCAGAACGCTTAGTTGCTTCATCGGTATTACGTTTGTTACGCTTGTCTTCAATTTGCTTAAGTTCTTTCTCCATTCTAGATTGAACTTTGCTCATTTTCTCTTCTGCCCATTCAGTAAAGCGTTTATCTGCTTCATCCTGGTCAAAAGCTCCTTTAGTAACACCTCTTTGTAAGTGTTTCTTGTAAAGAACTCCTTTGAAGGTTAGTACTTTTTTTGCAGTGTCTGTTGGTTGTGCACCGTCCATTACCCATTGAAACGCTTTGTCTACATCCAAGTTGATTGTTGCAGGAACAGTCAAAGGATTGTAATCTCCAATTCGCTCAATAAATTTACCGTCACGCTTGTTTCTTGAATCGGCAACGATAATGTGGTAAAAAGGTCTTTTTGATCGACCATGTCTCTGTAATCTGATTTTTACTGGCATAAAATAAAATTTAGCTTTGTAATTGTTATAAAATATCCGCTTCTTAAAAACGGAGTGCAAAAGTAGTATTTATTTTTATTCTTTTGTTAATGATTCTTCCATATTTTCACCTAGTTTATCTAAACCAGATGCAGAAAGCATTTTCATAGCTTTTCCTTTCAAATATTCTTCTAACGTTGCTTTGTCAGTTTCACTTAAATTACCTTTCAAGGTTTCCCCTTTTTCTTGTAATACTTTACCTTCTTCTTCAAGTACAGCTAAACCTTCTATATCTCCAGCTTTTAATAAATCTCCAGCCTTATCCATATAATCGCCAAAATCTGAAGCAAATTCAGTTAACTCAGCACTTTCTAAAGTAGGAGCATCTGAAAAACAGTTTACTTCGTACTTGTTTTCAGATCAATTGGTATTCCACTACTTTCCAATGCAGCGGTGATAGCTTTAAGTTGATATTCGAAGTTCGCTGTTTTCGAAGCCTGAGTTTTTAACTCTCCAACTTCACTCTTAAGGGCAGCAATCTCTTGCTGCAATTGCGCAATCTGGTTTTGCTGTTCCTGAATGCCTTTTAATAAAATTGGACTCAGCTTATCATAATGAACCACATATTGGTCAATATTGTCTAAATAGCCTACAATCTCTGGGTAAAACTTTAGAAGTTCTTGCGCACTTAATCCGATTTGAGGGCCTTCAGGTAATCCGGTCTCTTCCTTAAAATTGTATCTTATGGTACTTAAACTCATGAGATTCGGCAACACCTCCTCCATGGTAACAATATTTTCTTTAAGTCGAATATCTGAACAATTAGTGCCCGATGCCCATCCACCATAGTTGCCGTCGTTAAAATATAACACTAAATTACCGTCTTCTTGTAATTTCATATACTTTATACAAGTACCTCCTACCTCGCCCCAATATTGGCCGGTTTGGGATCTAATGTCACCGTTTACGTCAAGTTTAAATAGTGGATTCGCTTCACCCACTCCAATGTTAGTCGAAAGCCCATATAATAAAGCATCCCCTAGTAATAATCCACCCTGATTGGTGGCTGTCTGTCCTGAAATTCCTAAAGTATTAGGAAGATTAACATCTTGGATTTGTGCATCATCTCCCAAGCGAATTGCTCCTGCTCCTGCATTCCCGATGCCGCTTACTTTAAATCCGTTAGGCAAGTTAACGTCATCCAAAACTGCGTCATCACCAATTGTTATTGTTTGATTAGCCATAACTGTATCACCTCTTACTGCCCCGACAACATCCAATTCTTGTCCTGGATTAGCGGTGCCAATACCCACATTCTGTGCATGAGTCAATGATGTTGCCATGCTTATGGCAAAAATTATAATTAAATGTCTAAGGTTATCCATAATATTGATTTTAGTCGATTTAGATGAGATAGTTTTAGTGAATAGATTTAATGAGCTTTCTATAGTGTTGGCCTTGAGGGCCATTTAATGTTAAGAAGTAGGTGCCTAGAGCCTTATCTCTTAAGTCGAAGTTTATTTCATTTCTCCCTTCAACTATTTGAATGGTATTTTGTTCAAATACTTGTCCAATATCATTAAAGAAAATATATTCTAAAGTCGCGTCTTTTTTTGTTGTAAGCACAATAGCGGAGAATCCATTTGAAGGATTAGGGGTGAATTCACTTACCATAATGAAGCCTTCTTCGCCAGAGATGCTTGCTGCTCTCATAGGACTGTATTCCACTGTTCCATCAAAGTCAATTTGCTTTAATCTGTAATAATACAATTGACCGATTTCAACATTAAAATCATCGTACTGATAATCTTGTTGAGCACTTGTAGAACCATTGCCATCTTCCCATGCAATATTTTCAAAGTTGATGCCATCTGTTCCTCTTTCAATTTCAAAGCCATCATTATTAATTTCAGTGGCAGTGGTCCAATCTAATTGGATATATTCATTAGCTGTATTGCTTGCTGTGAAGTTTATTAGTTCGATTGGAAGGACTCCACCTCCACTTCCACCTAGTGGTCCAAATTCTGAAAAACTACTTAGAGCCGAAATAGCGTATGTCCCTACAGTTAATCCACTAACAAGGTAACCTGCACTTTCCATCGGGATACCTGGTTCTGAGCCATCCCATGGCGCTGGTGCAGCATTCGTTGATGTCGCATTTCCGACTTCCAGGTCATGCATCAAGTACCAAATTTTCACATTATCGTTTGTTGCTAGGCTAACATTCCCCTCAAATTCAGTCATGTACGTATTACTCGGGAAGGCTTCAAAATCATAATCGATTGCACCATTAGTAGATGATGGTGCTGCCGTCCATACTGCCTGCGATGAGACAGTGAGATCTATGCGTTCTGAGATACCGTCAGTACCAAAATCATAATCAGAAATATTATCAATAGTTGGATTGTTCGCTACTAAATCAGCTACCACATCGTCGTAAACTCTTACAGTACCATATGTTTGAGTGTGTGGGGCTAGAAACCCTAATATAGTTTCACCAGTTCCAGGCAAGCCGGTTCTGATGGTTAAGTTATATGGTTCATTGTTATCTGTTTTAGAATCTCCAGGTGAAATCCCTACGGGGAAAACATAATCACTTATTCCATTTTCAGTATATCGCCTTAATTTTCCTTCTACAAATTTATCACTTCCCGGTGTGATATCGCCATCCCCAATTAAATCGCCGGCATCTCCGGAAAAACCAACAATTAATTCGTTACCATAAGTAGACCATGATGTCAGCGTTTTTGATGTAATATCTGTTCTTATTCTTCCATTGGTAAAAGTTACCGATTCCTTGACTTGAACATCTCCTGTTATATCTACAAAATCTCCATTAATTGCGGATGTGTTATTCGCCAGCTCTACCTTAAAAAAAGCACGATCACCAATTGCGGTCGCATTAACATAAATCCTTTGATTCTTTTCTTCGTGAGTAGTCGTCTCAAGAGCATAACCAGAATTTTTAAACCTCACCGTTCCTGTACTTGAAGCATCTGCCGTACCCACACCTGCTTTAGTTTGAGCGGTATTTACATCCGCTATATAAAAATCGCCTCTAAGCTCTATGAGTCCATCATTGTTTAAGCGTCCATTATATGTGGCATCTCCATCTAAATGAAAATCTCCTTGAACATGGATTAATGCGTTGCTCTGCACTGTTACATGGGCTCCATTTAAATAAAACTCATTTTGAGCTTTTACTTCATGTGCAAAAATCAAAAAAACGAATACCGAGAAACAAAACTTTACCATGTTCGTAACATTTTAGTTGCACAAAAAAACCTATTTTTTTAGGTGTTATTTCGAAAACATCGGCTAATATAGAAAATAATTCACCATTCAAACTTAAATAGTTTACAAATGCCCCTTATAAAAACAACACAAGAGTAGAAGAGATACGTGGGTGCTGGTGATTGTGGATTTAGTATTCCTTTGCCAACACTAAAGTGCAATAATTTTGGTCTTTTAAGTAATTATTGCTTTCAATGTCGCACAGCGTATGAAAAAAGTCCTTAGCGCAATCTAGATTTCCGTTGCACGCCATAAAGTTTACTTCTTGTTCACCACTAAAAGAAGAGGTGTAAGAATTACTCACAGCTTGAGGATGTAAATATTCTTCTTTCTGTAGTCTATTCAAAAATAATAGTGTCGCTCATTGCAAACCAGGACAAGTAACTATCTCTATGTATTTTTTCAATACTGTTGCGTTTAACTTTCAGGGTTGGGGTCATTAAGCCATTCTCCACATTCCAATCCGACTTCATGACGATCATCTTTTTAATCTTTTCGTGCTTTTCAAATTTAGGGTTCACCACTTCCAAAGTCTGAACTAAGCTTCCAGACAATTCATTTTTTGTTTTCGTTTGCCCTAACTCGGAAAGCGTGATTAAGGCGATGGGCTGGGGTAGACCTGTACCAACTAAACAAATTTGCTCAATGTTCTTATTCTTAGAGAATTTCAATTCAATCGGTGAGGGTGAAATGTATTTACCCTTATCTGTTTTGAATTGGTCTTTTACTCGGCCTATAATGGTAAGGAATCCATCTTGATCATATTCACCACAGTCTCCAGTCTTGAAAAACCCGTCTTCGTCAAATACGGAATCAGTAATGTCCTGTGCTTTAAAGTAACCCTTAAACAAACAGTTATTCTTCACACTAATTTCTCCTTCCGGCGTTAGTTTAACCGTCACGCTAGACCAAGGTTTCCCTACGCTTCCAATTTTATAGTCATCCGGTAGGTTTCTATGAGAAAGAATACAATCTTCTGTCATGCCATAGGCTTCCATAATGGTAATTCCAATTGTTTGATACCAACGAATTAAACTAGCCGCTAAAGGCGCTGCTCCAGAGATGCAATATTTTGCATTGCCGAGTCCTAGTTTTTGTTTTAATTTCTTCTTAATGATTGAATTAATTATTGGTATTTTAAGTAAAAAGCTTAACTTTTTTTGAGGTAATTTCCCCAGTATTTTTTCCTGAAATTTTGTCCAAATTCTAGGCACAGCAAAAAACAAATCAGGTTGACATTCGCCTAAGTTGAATGCGAATGTTTCCAAAGATTCTGCAAATGAATACTCAGCACCTTTGTAAATACCTAAGGTCCCAATCGCCATTCGTTCAGCTACGTGAGCCAAAGGTAGATAAGAGAATAGTTTGGGGTGGTCGTCAAGTTCTATTTTTTTGGTAAACTCATTAACGCTTCCCGCAAAATTCCCTATGGAATGCATAACTCCTTTCGGATGACCAGTTGTCCCTGATGTGTAGATAATAGTGTGCAATTCATCCAAATCTGGATTTGGCATATCCATTAAAGGTTTCTCTTCCTTTACAATGTCTTCCCAAAGTTTCCCTTCCTGAATGCCGAATAATCCTATTCCAATTCGATGAATATTGGGAATGCCAGATCGCTGGGATTCAAAATCATCTAGTTTACCAATGATAATAGCTTGCGCTTCGCTATGAACCAAGACTTGATTCATGGAAGCAGCATTCAAAGTAGGATAGACGGGGATCGAAACATGGTCTGCCATCATGATTGCCAAATCTGAAATGATCCAATGCGCGCAATTCTTAGACAACAAAGCAATGTGACTTCGTTTGGCTAAATTTAATGAGGCTAAATAAGAGGCTAATTTTCGAGCAGCCTGACCAGCTTCCTGGAAAGTATAAGTCACCTGTTTTCCATCAAGGGCTTGTTTTAAAAAGATAAGATTGGGAGTTTGCTTTTCCCATTTAAGGAACGCTTCTAAAGGAGTTTGTAGTTTGGTCATAATAAAGGGCTTGTCCTATAAATATAAGAAAAGATTGGCTTTATTACTAATAAGCACCACCGCGACATTCCTGATTTCCGAAGCATCGGGAGTAGTAAGTCCATCAATAATCTTTGTTTTCGTTATGTCCAGATAATTGATTCTCATTCTTGAAATGAAATCTACAGTACATGAATTCGGCCTCAGAAACAAGCTATTCTACCCTATGTTTGAAGTGTTAATCAATGAATCATTCAAAACAAAACAATATGAATTTTTTCAAAAAAACGAGCAACATGGTAGAAGCTTTGGAAAGTAAAAAAGAAGCGCTAAAAGGAATTAGACTTAGCTCAATTAACCATCCACCACAGAGGCACACAAGGTCAAATCGTAATCGGAAATAACAGCTGTTGATTCATATTGTGATTGTGGCTCTAATTAGCATGAGCAAAGTTGATGCTAGGGAGGTTTTGAAAAATAGGAGCTTGTAGCTACAAGATACTCAATCTCATATCGATTAGTTTAATTCAACTCCTTCTATTTCTGCACACAATAAACTACACTTTTTATAGGCTTATGGATTTCTATTAAGCACATTTGGTTTATATGCTAATAAATACTCGCATTTTTGAGTATAAATGAATACGAATGAAAGCTAAAATAAAATTGGCAATCCTAAGCGGCGGACCCTCAGCAGAGAAAGAAGTATCTCTCAAAAGTGCTCAAGTGCTTATGGATAATGTAGATACAAACAAATATGAAGCGTTTTTAGTGGACATCTCTTCCATCCCTTGGCAATCCAAAGGTAAAGATGGAGTAGTAGCGGATGTAGACTTAAATACTTTTGGTATAAAAGGAAAGGAAGCTTTTGATTTTGCTTTTTTAGCCATTCATGGTACTCCTGCTGAAGACGGGAAACTACAAGGATACTTCGATCTATTGAATATTCCTTATTCCGCATGCTCAGTGCTAGCATCAGCCATTACTTTCGATAAGGACATCACCAAACAATTGCTTCAAAACATCAACATCCCCATGGCGAATTCGGTGCTGTTGACGAAGTGGAATTATAGTTTAGATAAAATTAATGCTGATTTATCTTACCCGGTATTCGTTAAGCCGAATAAGAATGGCTCGAGCTATGGAGTGTCTAAAGTTAAACAAGAAGCGGAACTTGCAGCTGCAATTGAGCAAGCTTTTCAATTTGATGATGAAGTATTGGTCGAAGAATTTATTGAAGGTCGCGAGTTAGCTTGTGGTATAATGGAAGATCAAGGAGACTTAGTCTGTTTTCCAATCACAGAGATTTCTACAGAGAATGAATTCTTTGATTTTGAAGCCAAGTATTTAGGGAAGTCATCAGAAGTAACACCTGCACCAATTAGTGATGAACAAAGAGACCGTTGTTTTGATTGGACTAAAAAAATATTTAAGCACCTCAAATTGTCTGGTACTGCTAGGGTTGATTATTTTCTGAAGGGAGATACCTTCTATTTATTAGAAGTGAATACGATACCAGGTTTATCTGCAGCAAGTCTATTGCCACAACAAGCTGTTGCTCATGGTTTTTCATTAGCTCATTTTTTTGATAGTATTATCACGAATGCGATGGGGAACACAAACAATTTAAGTAGATAAAATCCGTTTTACTGCTAATAAATAATATTTTTGCAAGATGAAAGAATGGTTGTCCTTCGTTATGAATAAGGCGTTTTGGAAACACATAGGCTTAATATTAGTGGCCTCATTGGTGTTTGTTTTGTTACTATTTAAGTGGTTTAACATATATAGCTTGCATGGAGAGTCATTGACGCTTAACGACCTTAATGAATTGACCATCTATCAAGCTATTGAAGTATTGGAAGACAAAGGGCTAGGCTATGCGGTTGTAGATTCAGCCTCATTCAACCCTGATTTCTTGCCGCTTGCCGTTATTCAGCAAAACCCTTCACCAGAGTCAAAAGTGAAGAAAGGACGAACAATTTACCTTTGGTTAAACGCAGGTGCACCACCTTTTAAATCTATTCCATGCCTAATGGGAAATGCAACTTTAGAAGAAGCATTAGAGCGCTTACCGCAGTTGGGACTTGAAATAGGGGAGATTAGCTATAAACCGATGGAAGAATTAAAAGAGGGAAATCCAATTTTAAAAATGTTCTATAATGACATAGAAGTTAAATGCGGAGATAAAGCACAATATGGAAGTAAGATTGACCTAATTGTAGGAGAGAAGGCTGGCGCTAACAAAGTAAAAGTGCCTTTACTCCTAGGAAAGACTTTAGCTGAAGCAGAGTTTGTAATGAATGCTGACCTTAATTTTGGAACAGCGATCTATGATGAAGAGGACTTAATAGATTCTTCAAGTGCAGTAATATACAAGCAACTCCCTGATTTTGGGAATGAAGACATTCGAGTAGGAAGTATCATAGATATTTGGTTGCGTCAAGACTTACCTGAAGATGTAAGCGAAAGATTGCAAAGTTTAAAGAACGATACAAGTGCGTCAGTTGAACCAACTGAAGTAGAATAATAAATAGAGAAGTAACTAATGAGTAGAATCACCTTAATAATAACAAGCCTTACACTGAGTTTTACAAGCTTTGCACAGGCCGATTTTGTTGGGCCTATTGGTCATAACGCCGTTTTACAGCATCATAGCATTCAAGCAAAACTGGACTTCCAATATAATAACTTCATTCTGACAACAGATACCTTAAGTTTACCTTTTGTAGATGATTTTTCTGTGCCTTCACTAAAGCCTTACGATTTTGCACAAACAGCTATATCAGATACGGTTGAGTTTGCTGCCGGATCATGTGTAGAAACAGGGGATTTTGAATTAAATACGGGTTTTTTCAATACCACACCATCTTACACTCACTTTTTTGATACCATTACCGATCAAATTGATTCGGTGTTAAACAATCCAGTTACAGTTAATTACTATACTAGCGCAACTTGCTTTCCTGTTCCTAGTGCAACGGCTAATTTCTGGCCATTGGCTTATGAATATACTTTTGATTCTATAACAGGGGCTAAGTTAGATTCTATGGCTTTGCCCGTAGATAGTAACTTTCAATATGCTACAATCTATTTCGGCACTTTGGATACTACGTCAAAGTGGATTGATAATTACGCTTTCCAAAATACCACATTCCCAATAAATCCCCCTAGCATCGGAGTAGCCACTTTAGATGGTTTGAATGAGTTTGGACGACCTTACAACAACACGGTTGTTAACCCTGTTGGAAATGCCGATGTGTTAACTTCAAAACCAGTTAACTTAAATGGCTTAACTAATGACAGCGCAGTCTTTATTAGCTTCTTTGTGCAAGCAAAGGGTAGAGGCGACTTACCTAATACACCAGATTCACTTGTACTAGAATTGAAGAATGAATATGAAAACTTGTGGGTTCCAGTTTGGGGAATAGATATAGATGATGTGACTAGTGAAAACTTCAAACAGTACTACGTTCAAATTCGAGATACTAATTTGGTAACTGGACCACGGTACTTTTATGATGACTTTCAGTTTAGATTCAGAAACATTGCTAGTCTAAGTGGAAACAATGACCATTGGCACATTGATTATGTGCGACTAGATAAGAACCGATCTTTATTGGAGCAAGATACCGTGATTAGAGATGTTGCTTTCCTTTATGACTTTCCTAATAGTTTGGAAACATATACAATGCTTCCCTGGAGTCAATTTCAAGCAGGAGCAGATTCATTTGCTGCCGAAATAGAAATTCCGATTCGCGACAATGGACAAATTAATGGAGTATCTGCAGGATCATTTCCCATTGCTGTTTTGGTAACAGATTCATTGGATACTGATACAATCTTTCAATTGGGTGGTTTGAACTTTAATCCAACTTCGGAGATCAAGAATCAAGTGTTTACCCCAATCTCTGATTTTGTTAAACCGAGTTTTGAAGGAGATTCTATCTGCTTAAACGCTGGAATGGCCATTTATCCCACTTCAAGAAATTTAATCTTTAGCAATGACACCACATTTAGTAGCATCTGCTTTGACAAAGTAATGGCCTATGATGATGGCTCAGCTGAGCGCGCCTATGGTTTAAGTGGCAACCCTAATGAAGTGAAGAAATTCGCATACAAGTTCAGTGTATCTCACCCAGATACTTTGGCGGCTATTCAAGTTCACTTCTCTAACATTGATGAAGATGTGAGTAATTTGGTTTTCAACTTCAATGCCTGGGATAGCTTAGAAATTGATCAGCCACTTTCATATGAAAATGAAATTGGTTCAATTGAAAACAAGAAGCCAAGCTATATTAATGTGCTGAATGGTTACGTGACTTATGCCTTTGATACCCCAATTTTAGTGACGGGGGATTTCTACATTGGATGGTCACAAACTGATTCAAGAAACCTTCAAATAGGTTTTGATATGAATAGTACTAAAGGTAGAGCCAATATGTTCACCTATACAAGTAGTACATGGAGAGCATCAACTATTTCGGTAGAAGGGTCACCAATGATGAGAGCTGTTTTGGACGCCGACTTTGTCTTTGAACCATCTACAGGTATAAGAGATGTTATTAGTCAAGCAGCCATAAAAGTATATCCTAATCCAAGTCATGACATCTTTAACATAAGCTTACCTAGTGATGCTTATACCAATGAGATTCAAGTCTTTGACTTGTCAGGAAGCCTTATTCTTCAAAAGGAAAATAGTGATTTCGTTAACCTTAGCGGGTTCTCAAGCGGAATGTATCTATTGCAAATCAAGATCGATAAGCAAGTATATCGATCAAAATTGCTTAAAAGATAAGATGAAAAATTCAGTGGTAATCGTATTTGATGGAGTTTGTAATTTGTGCAATTCTTCTGTTCAAATAGTACTCAAATACGATAAAAACGCATACTTTTCTTTTGCTTCGCTTCAAGGTGAATATGGCCAAAACTTATTAAAGCAAGAAAACCGGGGTGCTCAGAATTATGATTCATTACTTTTGCTTGAAAATGGACAATTGTATACCCAATCTTCTGCCGCACTTCGTGTAGCACGAAAACTAGGCTTTCCGTTCATATTGCTTTACCCTTTTGTCCTAGTTCCAAAATTCATTAGAGATCTAGTTTATAATTTCATTGCCAATAATCGATATCGTTGGTTTGGAAAGCGAGAAAGTTGCATGATGCCTCAGCCAGAATTTAAAGAAAGATTTATTGCTTAATTTTACTCCCAGATGAAAAAGCTGAAATACATTTTCTTAGCTATACTCTTGTTTGGAGCATTTGGCATATTCTATGCCTACACCATCTTCTTTGGACCTACAGTTTATCAAGAAACAGTGCTTTATATTCCTAGTGAATCTAGCTATGAAGTACTTTTAGGTGAATTAAAGGCGAATGATCTCATAGCTAATGAAAGCCTTTTTTCATTGCTGGCCGAGAAGATGAACTTAAAGAATAATGTTCATGCTGGTCGTTACGTTTTTGAGGAAGGAACGAATAGTTATGAGCTGATCTCCAAACTACGTGGAGGAATGCAAACACCGGTTAAATTGCTTATTAATAATGTAAATTTTAAAGAAGATTTAGCTGCTAAAATTGCTAGCCAGGTTGAGGTTGATTCACTAAGTGTTTGGAATCTTATTCATGATGAAGAGCAAATTTCTGCCATGGGGTATAACTCGGATAACGTAATGTGCTTGTTTATTCCGAATACTTACGAAGTATATTGGAACCTTGGCTTAGAATCGCTGCTTTCAAAATTCAAAGCATCTCATGCGCAGTTTTGGAATGCAACAAGAACCGCAAAAGCGAATAGCCTAGGATTGTCTCCCAATGAAGTATTTGTATTAGCATCCATCGTGGAGAAAGAATACAAGCACCTTGACGAAAGAAAGCGAATAGCGGGAGTGTATGTCAATCGCTTAGGTCTTGGAATGAAATTGCAAGCAGATCCAAGCTGTAAGTTTGCTTTAGGCGATTTAAGTATTAAAAGAGTATTAACGGTTCATACCGAGTATGACCACCCCTACAACACCTATTACTATGCAGGTTTACCTCCAGGGCCAATTTGTTTACCAGAAACATCAACGATTGAAGATGTGTTAAACGCCGAAGACCATAATTACCTTTACTTTTGTGCCAAAGAGGATTTGTCAGGCTACCATTCATTCAGCAAGAACTATTCAGATCACCTGAAAGCTGCTCGCTTGTATCAGGCCGCTTTAAATAAATTACAGATTTATGAATAAGGTGTTCGAAAATAAACTTCGCGTGAGATATGGTGAAACAGATCAAATGGGTTTTGTTTATTATGGTAATTATGCCCTTTATTTGGAAGTGGCTAGAACAGAGTTGATTCGAAGTACTGGATTAAGCTATAAGGAAATGGAAGAGCGTGGAATTCAGCTTCCAGTGGTAAACCTAAATGTCAATTACAGAAAGCCAGCATGTTACGATGACTTGATTACCATTCAAACCAAAATAGTAGGGGAGATAGGTAGAAAAGTGTGTTTTAGTTCTGAGCTTTTCAATGAGCAAGGCGACTTACTCGTTAAAGCAGAGGTAGAACTAATTGGAGTAAATTCAAACACAAAAGCTGTTATGTCTTGTCCAGATGATATTAAAGAAAAGCTAAGCCTGTATCAATGGATTTAAAAAAAGAAATAGAAAATTTCACAAAAACCCATCCTACGGTTAGAAAGTCCTTGATGTTTTTACGTAAATTTACTTTGCCTGGCTTTGATGGGATACCCGTATTTATTGTTATAAAGTTTATTGCTTCGGAATTGCAAAAGGATTTGATTCCCACAAGAGCACGATCAATAGCCTATAGCTTCTTTATAGCCTTTTTTCCAGGTATGATCTTCCTATTGACTTTACTTCCTTACATCCCTTTAGATGGGGTGCAAGCTCAATTCTTTTCAATCATTAATGAATTTGTTCCAGATAAAGTAGTCAACTCATTTATTCTGACTACCGTAGACGATGTCATTAATCAACCAAGGGAAGGGCTTTTGTCTTTTGGTGCATTGCTAACCTTGTACTTCGCCACACAGGGAGTTGTATCCATGATTATGTCATTTAATAAGACGTATTCCATTTATACGGTTAGGAACTTCTTTACCTTGAGGTGGGTGGCCTTAAAACTGACCATATTGCTGTTGTTTCTCTTTTTGATTTCTATTATTCTATTGATAGCTGGTGAAGGGCTTATCAATTTATTCTTGAATTTTGTTGCTGTCAAAAGTTTCTGGGTTAATATTTCATTGAATGCTTTGAGATATTTAATCATTTTGATTCTCTTCTTTATGTCTATTTCAACCATTTACTATTATGGTCCTTCTGTCAAGAAAAAATGGAAATTTATTACACCAGGTTCGACTTTAGCAACCCTTGGTTCTATCATCGCCTCATTAATTTTCTCTAATTACATCAATGGTTTTGATAAATACAATACCATTTATGGAATTTTTGGTTCTATTATCCTCTTTTTGGGTTGGTTATATGTCAATGCATTTGTCTTACTCATTGGTTTTGAGTTGAATGCAGCAATCTACTATCAATCTAACATCTTGCAGGAAAACGAAGATGAATCAATCGCTTAAAGATTAGGCTCTTCGGAATCTATTTATAGCTCTTTCAAAATAAATTTAATTTTTTTCACAAAAAGTGGCTTGAAATTTAAAAAGCTTTTTACTTTTGCAGCGGAGAATTGGCAGAGTGGTCGAATGCGGTGGTCTTGAAAACCACTGTACCGCAAGGTACCGGGGGTTCGAATCCCTCATTCTCCGCCAAAGCCCCAGAAATGGGGCTTTTTTATATCTAATAGCTTCTATGGAAACTGAAGGAAAATCTTATCAAACAGAATCGCACCTTAGAAGTGTAATCAAAGGGTTTACATGGAGAATTATAGCCTTCGTAGATACGATGGTCATGACCTTGTTAGTTACATGGATTTTTGATGGTGAACCACACATTGAAGCAGGCTTAACCATTGCGGCAATTGAGTTCTTTGTGAAAATAGCAATTTACTATGGCCACGAACGTGCATGGCAAATAGCTTGGAAGGATGGTGTATTCACTCCAAAAGAGACTTTGTTTAAGACTGCCACGTGGAGAATTATAGCCACTTTAACTACTTTTATTATTTCAGGTAAAGTATTGGGTTCCTTTGCAGGCGCTGCATTAGGTATTACACTAGCGGAATCAGTTACTAAGTTTATATTCTTTTATCTTCATGAGCGACTATGGCTCAGAATTCCTTTAGGAACAGTGCGTAAAATTGTTCCTCTCAAGAATAAGTCGCAAGACTAATATTTAGATTCTTAACAATTTCTTCTCTTTAAAAAAGGCTATTAAAGCGTAACTTAGCTATTCATAAATACATGAAATGGCTATGAAGTATTCAAGAAGATCTTTTTTAGAGTTTTTAGGAAAAGGAAGTGTTGTAGGGGTGACAAGTATTGCGCTAGCGCCTGTACTAAAAGCTTGTAATCCAACAGGGTCGGCAGAAGTTGCTGTTTATCAAGCTAAAATAGCGTTCCAAGGCATTGATGCTTTTAAAGCAGATAAAGTCCGATTGGCCGAAGGTTTTACTCAAAATTTATTAGTGAAGTTTGGTGATCCAATTAGTGATTCAGATTACTTCGGTACGCATAATGACTATCTCGCTTTTGTTCCTTTAAATGAGGATGGAAGTGAAGGGATCTTGTGGAGTAATCATGAATATTTCGATCCTATTCTTATGGATACTTACGCACCTTTTGATGAAAAGACTATAGAGCAAGTGGAGAAAGAACAATACGCTGTAGGCGGAAGTTTAGTTCACATTCAATTGCAAGAAGATGGATCATGGGCAGTTAAGAAAGAGAGTGAATACAACAGAAGATTAACAGCAAAAACACATATTCCTTTTTTATGGGATGAACCTATAGCTGGAAGCACAGAAGCCATTGGAACTTTTGCGGGTTGTGCTGGTGGGGTGACTCCTTGGGGAACTATCTTTTCTTGTGAGGAGAATACCGATTCGTATTATGGAGAGAACTTCTATGACGAGAACAGTGGAGAAGTGATCAATCATTTACCTGGGAATCATAGTTGGGAGAAGTATTTTGAATATGCTCCTGAACATTATGGCTGGGTAGTAGAAGTGAATCCTAAAACAGGTGAAGCACAGAAACTAGTTGCCATGGGAAGATGCGCACATGAATGTGCAACCATGCATCAGTTAGAAGATGGTAGAGTAGTGGTTTATACCGGAGATGACGGGAATGATCGTTGTTTGTATAAGTATGTATCCGATAAACCCAATGATTTAAAAGATGGCACCTTGTATGTGGCCAATGTAGAAAAAGGAGAGTGGGTAAGTTTGCGTTATGAGGACCACGCTATACTTCAAGAGAAATTTAAGAATCAAACGGAAGTCTTAATTCGAATGCGTGAGGCAGCCTACTTCGTTGGAGGTTCAATGCTGAACAGACCTGAAGACATCAAAATTGATCCGGTGTCAGGAAGTGTATTTATTAGCTTAACTAACAATAAGCCGAAAGGAGACTTACACGGTTCTATTATGAAGTTAACTGAAGATAGTGCCGATAAGACCGGATTGACCTTTAAAACGGAAACCTTCCTCGCTGGAAGTAAAGAAGCAGGCTTCTCAGGTCCTGATAATTTGGCATTCGACCTAAAAGGTAATTTATGGTTCACGACAGATGTTGGAGGATATTCCTTAGGAACAGCTGGCTATGAATTCATGCCTTGCAATAGCTTGTTCTTAGTGCCTAGAAGTGGAGAAAAAGCAGGAGAGATTATTCGAGTGGCCACGGCCCCGCACGAATCTGAATTCACAGGTCCATTTTTCCATCCAGATGGGAAGCATTTGTTTCTAAGTATACAACACCCAGGTGAAGCCTCTCAAAGTTTAGATGCACTGACCAGTCACTGGCCTGATGGCGGAGATGCTGTTCCTAAATCTGGCGTAATTGTAATCAGCGGAGAAAGTTTATCCAATCTGCAAGCTGACTAGGCACAGCTTTGTGAACAAAAATTAAAATTTAGCCCTCAATATTTCTTATCTTTGTGGCTCTAACCAAACGAGTAAATTTATATGAATTACGATGTAATTGTTTTGGGAAGTGGGCCTGGTGGCTATGTCACTGCGATCCGTGCTTCTCAATTAGGATTGAAGACAGCAGTTATTGAAAAAGAATCATTAGGCGGTGTTTGTCTAAACTGGGGTTGTATTCCTACTAAGGCTTTATTAAAAAGCGCACAAGTATTTGAATACATTAATCATGCTTCTGATTACGGAATATCTGTAGATGGGGCTTCTGCAAACTTTGGTGAAATGGTCACCAGAAGTAGAGGAGTGGCAGAGGGAATGAGTAAAGGTGTTCAGTTCTTGATGAAGAAGAATAAAATCGACGTCATCATGGGTTACGGTACTTTGCAGCCTGGAAAAAAAGTTGAAGTGAAAGCCGATAACGGGGAAACAACAACTTATTCAGGAAATCATATCGTTATCGCTACAGGCGGAAGAAGTCGTTCATTAAACGGAATCGAACAAGACGGTCAAAAAATTATTGGTTATAGAGAAGCCATGAGCTTAAAAGAACAGCCTAATAAAATGGTTATTATTGGTTCTGGAGCTATCGGTGTTGAGTTTGCCTACTTCTATAATTCAATAGGAACTGAAGTTACTATTGTTGAGTATTTAGATCAAATCGTTCCTAGAGAAGATAAAGATGTTTCTAAAGAGCTAGGTAAAGTTTTGAAGAAGAAAGGAATTAAAATTTTGACGGGTTCAGCTGTTCTAGGCGTTGATACTAGCGGAAAAATTTGCCAAGTAACTGTTAAGAATAACAAATCAGGCGAAGACAGCATTTTAGAATGTGATGTGGTTTTATCTGCAGTTGGTGTTACCCCAAACACAGATAATATCGGTTTAGAAAATGTAGGAATTGCAGCGGATAGAGGATTAGTTACTGTTGATGAGCAATATCGCACCAATGTTGAAGGCTATTATGCCATTGGAGATGTCATTCCTGGACCAGCTTTAGCTCACGTAGCTTCTGCTGAAGGGATTCTTTGTGTTGAAAATATCGCAGGTCATACTATAGAGCCAATGGATTATAATAATATCCCGTCTTGTACCTATTGTATTCCTGAAGTAGCGTCAGTTGGCTACACAGAAGAGGCAGCTAAAGAAGCTGGTTATGAAATTAAAGTAGGTAAATTCCCTTTCTCTGCATCAGGTAAAGCAAGTGCCGCTGGTGTGAAAGAAGGTTTTGTGAAAGTGATATATGATGCAAAGTACGGAGAATGCTTAGGGGCTCATATGGTTGGAGCAAATGTAACGGAGATGATTGCTGAAGTGGTTGTAGCTAGAAAACTAGAGACAACGGGTCACGAAATACTGAAATCGGTGCATCCACACCCTACTATGAGTGAGGCGATTATGGAAGCTACTGCAGCAGCTTACGATGAAGTAATACATTTATAGTGAATTGAATGCTCACACAGATTCTAGAGAATCTTCATCTGCTAACTTGGCTTTATCTAAGGCAAGAGCGAAATCTGTAGTTGATTACTTAGTTGCAAAAGGAATCAATAAGAGTCGTTTAGTTTCAGGTGAATAGGGTGAAACTAGATGGGTTAACAATTGTGCTGACGGTGCAAACTAATCAACTCTCTTCTTCGTAATATATCTTGTAGAAATTCCCTTTCTCATCGCTCTGCTTCTCAATGAGGTCATGGTTTCCATGCACGTAGATATGGAAATTCTTATCGAGTTTGATCACACTTCTTAGGTAGCGAGCATTCTTTTTATAAGCACTGGGAGACACAAAGAACGTAGTATCTAACTCCTTGTTATGTTGCTCTATGTACTCTTCTTTGTAGGTTTTAAACTCATCTATGATTTCCTTATTACTAAAGAAAACACGGTCTTCATAATCATTGTCTTCAAATCGCTCAACACGCTTGAAATATTCTTTGCTTCGATTAAGAATGCCTGCCTGTTCAAATTTCTCCATTTCAAATTCTGGCACTAAGCGCTCCTTGATAAAAGAAGTCGTTAAATCGATAACGTTCTTCGTATTGTGGTAGTCGTCATTTTTGGCTTTCAAGTTTAGAAAGTCGTCTTTCCAATACTGCGCTTCATTGTTCTTATTTCCTTTATCTACAATACATACCTTGTATCCGTCACTTTCTTCATCGTTCAAAATCAAGCAACCCTTATCTAACTTCTCTATATTTACCCCTTGCTCATAGCCCAAGTCTATCTGCTTAGCTTGGTGTTTAAACTGTAGAAAAGCATCTTTCGACTCCGATTTAAAAATTCCAATCGCGTTTTGCATTTGATCATCTATCACTAAGTCTTCGATAAATGCAACCAGGAGGTCACCTGGCTTTATATTTGGGTGACTGCTTTGCTCATACAAGTGCTTCGCAATGAAAACAGATTGGTTATGCAGCAATGTTGGATCCTGAAAAATAGCTCGTGCAAAATTGAACATAGGATTCAAATTCACGTCGTCATTACTGAAAGTGAAGCCGTAAAATTCGGGTTCCTTGAAACTCTTAAAGAAATACTTAAACAACAATTCTTTTAAAACATCATCTTCTAAAGAGATTCCTTGTTCAGAAATATTGATTCCTTCATTCTCATTCTTTACTCCAATACCGTGGATAGAAACTCCTGCCAATTGTGCCGCCGCTAGATTAATCATAGTTCAATTATTTGTGCGGTAAAACTAGCCTTAATTCTTACAAGAATCCGCAGATTTTAGTATCCTCTTTCCACAATTTCAAGTCCCCTTTTGAATTCAGGAGAGTAAGGTGCTTCAATATGGATTTCTTCCTGAGATACAGGATGGGTAAATGTTAGAGATTTAGCATGCAGAAGCATGTTGTCTAGCTTGAAGTGCTCTTTCCAAAATCGGTTTTGTTTATTGCATCCATGTGGACGATCGCCAATAATGGGGTGCATGATATGTGCCATGTGCTTGCGCAATTGGTGATAACGACCCGTTTGTGGTTTGAGCTCTAACAAGGTGTACCTTGAAGTGGAGAAATGGCCAAAGGGAACATCAATCTCATAACGATTTAGCACAGTATAAGGGCTCAAGGCATCTTGCACTTTCCCTTTAGTATTGCTTAAGGCATAATCAACGATTCCATCTTCCAATACATGTCCTCTAAGAATGGCGTGATAAGTCTTATCCACTTCCTTATTTGCAAAGAGTACTTGGGTAGGGCCATCTAATTCCTTTTCCAAAGCAAACAAAAGCACTCCGCTAGTCTTTTTATCTAAACGGTGAGAAGGATAAACCTTTTGACCAATCTGATCGCGAAGGGTTTGTAAGGCAAAATGAACATCACCACTATACATTTTAGAAGCGTGTACAGCCAAACCATGCGGTTTATTGATGGCAATGAGATGTTCATCGCGGTATATGATTTCTAGTTCTATGGGTATCATTGTAAATGAACTCCTTCACTTTTAATAGCAGCTAAGCAGTCATAGAGATAGTGCAACTCATCTTCTGTGTTGTAGGCTTGATAAGATAAGCGCAAGAAGAATTCATTTCCCCTATTGGTAATAGGAATCTCTATTTTATAATCCTCATAGAGTAACTCTTTTAACTCAATGGGGTCGGGGGTAGAAATGGGCACGCTAATCATTTGACCTAAAAATTCAGTGCTAATTGGACAAATAGCTTGCGTGTTAAGTAAGTCACAAAACTTCATATACCAACTGTGTAAGCACTCTTTGGCATTTTTGCTTTGTTCTAGCCAGTTTTCTTCATCCCAAAATTTCTTTAATGCGGGCAAAACTAAATAAGCAGATGAATCTCGAGTTCCAGTGTATTCAAAATAGTCTAAAAATCGACTGTGACTAGGCATTTCACTTTCATATCCCCAAGAAACAATTAAGGGGTCTAGTCTATCTTGATATTCTTTTTTAACGTGTAGAAATGAGCAGCCTTTAGGCGCCAGTAACCACTTATGCAATGCACCTGTGTAATAGTCGGCTTGCAATTCGTCTAAGTTCAATGGAATATGTCCAGGAACATGAGCGCCATCGATCATGGTGATTAATCCTAACTCTTTCGCCTTTTTGCAAATCTCCTCAACAGGTAAAATTAGGGCAGTAGCACTAGTTATGTGGCTAATGAACACAATTTTAGTGTTAGGAGTCAAGCCCGACCAGAAAGTCTCTAAGAATTGTTCTTTTGATTGAATGGGAAGGGGGATGTGTTGTTGAACGTATTTGGCTCCGGTTTGTTTACAAACGAAGCTCCAGGTTTTATCCATGGCTCCATATTCTAAGTCGGTGCTGAGTATTTCATCACCTTCTTTTAACTCTAAACTCTTCATCACCGTATTAAATGCGGTTGAAGGATTGGGTGTAAAGAAGAAATTATCGGTTGAACAATTAAACCATTCAGCAAAAACTTCCTTTGATTGTCGATAAGCTTTTACTCCTGTTTTGGTGATAAACTGAATAGGTTCTTCCTCCAATTTCGCCTGCCAACGTTGATAATCATCGTACACAGACAGAGGACAAGCACCGAATGAACCATGATTTAGGAAAATGATATCTGGATGTAATTGAAATAATTGTCGAATTGGAGCTTTAGGCATTATGATTTACTTAGTTTAAACCCTAAATTTATAGAAATTAACTCATAGTTTTTGATGGATGAATTAGTCAATTTTGTTGAAGGGCAGCAGCAACTGCTAGTTGCGGGAATAATACTCTTCTTTGCCATTTTAGAAATAGCTGGAGGAATACTTAAAAATACGAAGCGAAGTTCAGGCGATTTTGTACAAGAAGTTACTAGCTTTCTCTTACTTAGTTTGCTAACAAAACCTGGCATAGTTATAGCAGTAGGCTTTATAGGTTCATTATTGCTGCCTTCAGCAAGTGTATTACTTAATGGGGTAAATTTCTGGGCCATTCTAATAGTCTTCCTATTAGTTGATGATCTCTTGCAATATGCCTATCATCGTTCAGCTCACGAATATGCTTTTTTATGGAAGCTTCACCGCCCACATCATGCTGCAACAGAAATGGGCCTATTGGTTTCATATAGAAATGCAGCCTTATACTATTTGTTGATGCCTAATATCTGGTGGATAGCTCTGGTTACTTTTTTAGGTGGGGGAATCCCTGTTTCTGTTGGACTAGTAATGAAACAGTTAGTGATTATTGGGTCTCATTCAACGGTAAAGTGGGATAGATTCCTGTACAAGTTCAAAGTGCTAAGTCCCTTAGCTTGGATTGTTGAGCACGTCATCGTAACTCCGGCTTTTCACTTTGCGCATCATGGTAAAGCAAAGAGTGATGAAATAAGTGATCCTAATGGAAATTTCGGCAACATGTTTAGTATCTGGGATCAGTTGTTCGGCTCAGCAGTATTTACGCGCAAATACCCCCAAAACCTGGGGCTACAATCGGATAGCGTAGATCCATGGCAAGCACATACTTTTTATCCAGTTATTAAAGCGGATAATCCAAACAGTGAGATTGGAAAAGGCTTCGAGAAATTGAAAACAACAACAAAGGAGCCAATCAAAATTGCTTTATTAGAAGGTAATCATCTCTGGTGCAGTTGTGGCTTTAGTCGATCTCAACCATTTTGCGATGGCAGTCATCATGGAACGAAGTTTAAACCACAGTTGATTAAGGTCGAAAAGATGCAGGATTATAATTTATGTAATTGCAAGCAATCTAAGCTAGGAGCTATTTGTGATAATAGTCATAAATCACTGTAATTTAGCTTGTTAAATGAGTGTAATTGTGCTTAAAAAAATAGCAAATATTTTAAGAGATAAAGGGAGTGTGAGCTGCTTAGAAAAGGCAAAATCCTTGGAGGTAGGAGAGTTCTAAATTAATAAGCCTGAATCTAAGAAACCTAGGCTTAGGAGCAAAAGATATATTTGCAATTGCTGATGGCATTAAACAAGGACACGGAAGTAACGGCGTGCATATTCATTCCATTAGTTTCAGCTATAATCACTTAATGGGGAATCTAGGATCAATTGCTCTGAACAGCTAAAGAGGACTTTAAGGCTTTTAAAAAAAAAGAAAGTCTCAAGTTATGGTAGTTGTTTAAATTGAGCGTGTTGAATAGATAGATATTTGTTTAATAAATAGTTAGTTAATAATCATTTATGAGTTTAAATGAAAAAGTTACTTTAAGCAATGTTTAAGAGTGTAAATCCATATACCAATCAAGAGGTAGAGAACTATCTAAGGAAGGCATTCTAGAGTTTGTGAATAAGAAAACGGTTTATATTAAGTAAGTGTTTCACGCAAAGACGCTAAGGCGCATAGTGTTGAATGAAATCCGAACTAGGGAATAGATTGCCGCAGTCTTCGTACACCACCAATCCCCTGAACAAAAAAGGCACCTGCCAGATGACAGATGCCTTTTAAAAGTTAATCGAAAGTTTTACTCTCCAATAGAGATGACTTCAATTTCAAACGTTAAGTCCTTCCCAGCTAAAGGGTGGTTCCCATCAACGATGATAGACTCTTCCTTAACTTCAGCAATAGTAAAATGCATCTCTTGTCCTTCTGGATTTTGAGAAGATAAAGGCATTCCAACTTCAGGCTTAATTTCCTGAGGTAATTGGCTCTTTTGAACTTCGTGCATCATTTCGTCCTGACGAGGTCCGTAAGCTTCGTTACTTGGAATTTGAATAGTTTTCTTGTCACTAACACCCATGTCAATTAAACCAGCTTCGAAACCTGGGATTAATTGTCCTTGACCTAAAGTGAATTTTAATGGCTCGCGTTGTAAAGAGCTATCGAAAATTTGTCCGTCTGCTAAAGTTCCTGTGTAGTGCACTTCAACAGTATCATTGTTTTTAATCTTTGTCATCTTGTATTTTTTTTTTGTGCTAGAGCACCCTATTTGTTAATAAGCTGCAAAGGTCGGATTTTTATATACGGGAAACAAGTTTTTAAAGTTTTTTGACATTTGCTAGGCTTCCTTGTAATCCTTAACCAAATCAATAAAACGCTTACCATATACATCTAGTTTTCGTTGTCCTACACCATTGATCTCTAAGAAGTCTTCCTTGTTGGTAGGTTGAACTTCTGCGATCTCTTTTAAGGTAGCATCATTAAACACCAAATAAGCTGGAATACTTTCTTCCATAGAAATCTCCAATCGCAATAGGCGCAGCTTTTCGAATAAGCTATTATCTACTTCAGGCTCGGCGAATTGGGTTTGTTGATTGGCCTTAACACCCGTTTTACGTTTAAGCACCGCTAAAGCTTTCGTCATTTTAACGGATAAGCCATCAAACAACACTTGGTGGGAGAGGGTAGTCATTTTTAAACTGTTATGCTCATGAAAAGCAATTTCGCAATAACCCTGATTCATCATCTGGATAATGTATTGCTGCCAATCCATATCAGTCAAATCTCTACCAATTCCATAGCTCTTGATTTTATGATAGCCCTTATCTATAACACTTTGACTGCCAGAACCACGCAAGACAGCGATAACCATTCCCATTGGCTCTTGTTCTTCTAAGCGGTGAATTACAGATAGAATCTTTTGAGCGTATTCAGTACCATCAATAAATTGCGGTGGATTTTTACAGATATCACAGTTCCCACAATCTTCTTCCAAGAGTTCTCCGAAGTAACTCAACAGCGTCTTTCTTCTGCAAGTCTTCGCTTCAGCAAATTGCTTCATTCTATCCAATTTGGCCGTTTGAACATGGGCATTTTTCGCGCCCTGAATGAACCGCTTCAATTGAATGATATCGGCATAACTATAGAACAGTAGGGCAGTGGCATCAAGACCATCTCTACCTCCTCTTCCTATTTCCTGGTAGTATCCTTCTATATTCTTAGGTAAATTATAGTGAATAACCCAACGCACATTCGACTTGTCGATACCCATTCCAAAAGCAATGGTTGCACATACAATTTGTGTGCGGTCATAAATGAAGTTTTCTTGAACCTTGTTTCGCTCCTCATGACTTAAGCCCGCGTGATAGTAACTAGAACTGATCTTTTCAGCCTTCAATTTATTAGACAATTCTTCACAAGATTTCCTACTTAAGCAGTATACAATACCTGATTCATTGGGCTTTTGCTTAACAAAGTCTATGATTTGTTGAACTCGTTTGTTGGATGGTCGAACATTCAAGCTGATATTATTTCTATCAAAAGAACTCAAGAATAACTTGGCTTTTGGAATGTTCAACTGATCTGCAATATCTTTTCTTGTCGCTTTATCAGCTGTTGCTGTTAAGGCAATAATCGGCGTGTTTGGTAATTTGTCTTTTAAGTAACCTAGTTGCTGATAAGAAGGTCTGAAATCATGTCCCCAAGAAGAAATACAGTGTGCTTCATCTATGGCAATGCAAGAAACATAGTCTTCATCGAGGATGTTTTGCAGTAAACTTAAACTCTCTGGAGCCACATAAAGAAGTTTTAAACTTCCATCCATTACTTCATTCATGATGGCTTCTTGTTCAGATGACTGTTGAGAACTGTTATAGAAATTAGCATTAATACCGTTCGCTTTTAAACCATCTACTTGATCCTTCATTAAGGCAATGAGTGGAGAGATAACAATCGTTAACTTAGGGAATATTAAGGCCGGTAATTGAAAACAGATGGACTTCCCTCCACCGGTAGGCATGATAACTAGCGTATCTTTTCCACGTAACACGGTTTCAATGATTTCTTGTTGCTTATCCCTAAATGCTTCGTAACCGAAGTATTGTTTGAGTGTGGTATGCAATTCTTTTAAACTAATCTTGGACATAAAAATATTTGAGTTGCGAATTTAGGGATTTAGGTTTTATTTATCCGTTTTATTCGGTTTAAGTAGTTTAATGTTAACATGAATTAAATGCTACGCTTACAAAGTGTATTTTTGCATGATTCAAAACGAGATAGATTATGAAAAGTGTAATAATAACAGGGGCTTCAGGTATGATTGGGAAAGGCATTCTATTAGAATGTTTAGATCATCCAAAGATTGAGCGGGTCTTGCTTGTCAATCGCTCGTCTATAGGCATGGAACATTCCAAGCTTCAAGAGATTTTGTTGAAAGATTTCACGCAAATTGCCACTTTGAAAGAGCAGCTAAAGGGCTACGATGCATGCTTTTATGCCATGGGAGTCTCAGCTATGGGAATGAGCACTAGACAATACACCGACCTTACTTTTGCACCCGTATATCTGGAATTATGCTAATTAGCATGTATAATATATTTACTCCGTAGTTACACCACAAATAACTTTTAACATAATTCCTGACGATATAGGCTCGTAACTCGCGCTATATCTGGAATTATGCTAAATAGCATAGCTATACAGTTATTAGTAATGTGATTCCTATAATTTATATTATGTTAAATAGGGTTTGCAAAAAGAAAGGAGCCATCAATGACAACTCCTCTCTCCAACTCTTATTTTAAAGCTGAATTAATCTTGAATAATGCTTTCTTACTTGCATCATCTTCAGGAATCAATTCTAATACTTTATCAAAGTATGGCTTAGCTTTCAAATACATTTCTCTACGTTTCTCATTCAAAGCATCATACTTTGTAGTTTCATTGTAGTTCAAATCGTTCATTTCTTTAATGAATGCATTCGCACCTAAGAAATACATCGCTCCAGCATTGTATAGGGCTTTATCGTTTTCAGGATTGATTTCAATTGCTTTTTCGTACTCAACAATTGCTTTGTCCATGTCACCGCTCTTATCGTATGCATTTCCTTTTACAAAGTATAACATGTCATTCTCAGGCTGTAACTGTATCGCTTTATCTAACTTGTCAATTGCGCCAGTTAAGTTTCCATCTTCAATGAAGTAGTTTAATTGCTCAATAACAATCTCAGCATTCTCTGTGTACTTTTCAGCTGCAACATCTAAAGTAGCCATCGCTTTTTCTTTGTCACCGCTCTTCTTGTACAACCTAGATAAGAATACGTAGTTATTCGCATCATCAGTCATTGTTAACAAATCAGTCATTGTTAACAAATCTTCGTAAGCAACGATAGCTTCAGGAACCATTTGAGCCGCTTCAGCAGACGCTGCAGCGTTAGAAACGCATCTTTCAGTAGATACAACTAGTTCCGCACCATACTTCGTTAAAGTTTCATTTATACTCTTCATAGCATTGAAATCGTGGTATGCTTGAGCATAATCACCCTTTTGGTAGGCATCGGCCCCGCTATTAAAGATGTCTGAAGAGATTACACGAATGTAGGTCACTGCATCATCCCGGTTTCTGAATTTATTATCTTCTAAAGAAACTGCTTTCTCAAAACTTTCCAAGGCTGTAGCTGTGTATGTTGGATCTGTTAGGCTCAATACTTCATCTTTCGCTAGCATTTGGTATATCATGCCTCTATAGTACCAAGATTTACCCTGAACCCCAGTCGATTCATGCGATACCGCTTTGTCAATGGCTTCTTTAGCTTCCACTAAATCACTTCCATCTTTACCCAATTTATACTCTTCTAAGTAATTGTATGCCGCCATTACTTTACTTCCTTGTGCAAATGTTAATTGCCCAAGGAAAAGCACACCTATCGTTATTAATACTAATTTTTTCATTTTAATCTGTTTTGTTATTTGCTATAATTCTTTCAATTATTTTGCCAAAATTGGCTGTTCACAGAACATTAACAATTATTCTGTTGTCTCCTCAGCAGTATCTTCTGAAGTTTCTGGATCATCTCCTGCCTCTCCGGAAACATCTGGATTCGTGCCTGCTTCTCCTGAAACTTCAGGGTCTAAGCCTTCTTCTTCCGAAGATTCTCCAGCTAATTCCGCCTCAGCCGCATCATCCAAGCGTTGTTGCTTACCTTCTTTAATAATACTTACCGCAGCAATGCTATCTTTTCCTTTTAAAGAAATCAATCGCACACCTTGTGTAGCTCTTCCTAAAGTTCTCAAGTTTTCTAACTCAATTCGAATAGCAATACCTGACTTATTAATGATCATTAAATCATCATTGTCACTTACTTCTCGAATCGTAATTAATTTACCTGTTTTGTCAGTTAAGTTCATGGTTTTCACCCCTTTGCCACCACGTTTAGTGATTCGGTAAACCGGCTCCCATTCTTGGGTTTCTTCATTATACTCATCTAATAAAGTACGCTTACCATAACCGTTTTCAGAAACCACTAATACTGTAGACTCCTTATCATCTTTAGATGCGCTAATCATTCCGATTACTTTATCGTCTTCAGCTCCTAGCCTTACTCCTCTTACTCCGGTAGCTGTTCTTCCCATTGAACGAACATCACTTTCGTCGAAACGAACGGCTCTACCATACTTAGTAGCCAAAATGATTTCACTATCACCTGTAGTTAAGACCACTCTTACCAAGCTATCTTCTTCTCTAATAGTAATGGCATTTACTCCGTTAGTTCTTACTCTTGAGTAATCTCTAATTGAAGTCTTCTTAACTGTTCCATCCTTAGTAGCAAAGAATATAAAGTGAGAATCCAAGAATTCATCATCTTTCAAATCTTTAATCGGAATGTATGCTAATATCTTATCGTCAGAAGGGATATTAATTAAGTTTTGAAGTGCTCTACCTTTAGAAGCTTTACTTCCTTCAGGGATTTCGTAAACTTTCATCCAGAAACATTTCCCTTTCTCTGTGAACAACAATAAGTAGTTGTGCGCAGTGGCCGTAAACATGTGTTCGATGAAATCTGCATCTCTTGTGGTACTTCCTTTTGAACCTTTACCACCTCTATTTTGAGTTTTGTACTCAGAGATTGCAGTACGCTTCATGTAACCTAAGTGTGAAATTGTCACAACAACTGGCTCATCAGGAATTAAATCTGTAATGTCGATATCTCCAGCAGCGAACTCAATATTTGTTCTTCTTTCATCACCGTATTTCTCTACAACTTCGTCCAATTCTGCTTTGATGATATCAAAACGCATTTCTTCACTTCCTAAGATCTCTTTCAAGTTGGCGATGGTTTTCATTAAGTCGTCATACTCCTTACGCAACTTATCTTGTTCCAGTCCAGTTAACTGACGCAAACGCATTTCTACAATTGCACGAGATTGAATATCAGAAAGGTCGAAACGCTTCATCAAGTTCTCTCTTGCTAACTCCGTGTCATTAGACGCTCTAATGATTTTGATTACTTCGTCAATATTATCAGAAGCAATAATTAAACCTTCTAGAATATGTGCACGCTCTTCCGCTTTACGCAATTCAAATTCTGTACGACGAACAACAACCACATGACGAAACTCAATAAAGTGACGAATCAATTCTTTCAGATTCATCAGCTTCGGACGACCGTCAATCAAGGCAATATTATTTACTCCGTAAGAAGTTTGTAATTGGGTGTGCTTAAATAAGGTGTTTAATACAATGTTTGGAATAGAATCACGCTTCAAATCAATTACGATTCTCATTCCGTCTCTATCAGACTCATCATTGATATCAGAAATACCATCAATTCTACCATCATTCACTAACTCAGAAATTTTCTGAATCAATGTTGACTTGTTGACTTGGAAAGGGATTTCGTCAACTACAATTTTATTTCTACCTGTATCAGTAGTTTCAATAGTAGTTTTACCTCTAACAACAATCTTACCTCTACCCGTTTCAAAAGCTTCTTTTACTCCATCATAACCGTAGATCGTTCCACCTGTTGGGAAATCAGGAGCGGTAATGTGCTGCATTAATTCTTCAATTTCGATATCGTTATTATCGATGTACGCTTTCATTCCCGCAATAACTTCTGTTAAGTTATGTGGAAGAATGTTCGTTGCCATACCTACAGCAATACCTGAGGCTCCATTAACTAGAAGGTTAGGTATTTTAGAAGGAAGAACTGTAGGCTCCTTTAAAGAGTCATCAAAGTTAAATTGAAAGTCAACTGTTTCTTTATCAATGTCGGATAGAATGTCTTCAGCAATCTTTCTAAATCGGGCCTCCGTATAACGCATAGCTGCTGGTGGATCACCATCAACAGAACCAAAGTTACCTTGACCGTCAACTAGTGGGTAACGTAGCGACCAATGCTGAGCCATACGCACCATCGTGTCATAAACTGAGCTATCACCGTGTGGGTGATACTTACCCAGCACCTCTCCCACTATTCTTGCGGATTTCTTGTGTGCTTTGTTTGGTGCTAGACCTAAATCATTCATACCGAATAGCACTCTTCTGTGCACCGGTTTCATACCATCCCTCACATCTGGAATAGCTCTTGAAACGATAACTGACATAGAATAATCTATGTAAGCACTTTTCATTTCATCTTCAATATTAATTGGAATTACCCTTCCGTTTTTTGCCATAATAAATAGTTCGATTTACAAGCTTACAAAAATAAGCATTTATGAGGCTAAAACATTAGGTTTATCGGTAATTTATCAACATTTTGGATAGGTGAATTGGTTAATAACTTTCAAGTTGTTTTCTGTGCATAAATCTTCAAGATTTAATCCTAAAAAAAAGTTGGTGTATTCTAAGAATTAGAAGAAGAATCTAAGCCCTATTGTAAATAAAAGTAGACAATTAGAAATGGGCGTTGCAATAAATGGAGATGCAAACAAGTTATTAATCCTATACATTTGTTTCAAATTTAAAAATGAACCTATGAACGTATTATTGTTGCAAATTACAACGGCCGCTGTTGACACTACTGCAGCTAATCCAGAGTTGACATCTTCGAACCTCTTTACTATGGTCTCACAAATCGGTTATTTTGGTTTGTTTGTGATGGGATTGATCTTTGTTCTTTCTGTTATTACAGTCTATATCACTATTGAACGCTACACGGCTATTAAGAAGGCTTCAACTATTGATGAAAACTTCATGAATCGAATTAAAGATTTTGTCGCTAATGGAAATATTGCTGGCGCTAAAGATTGGTGCGATAAAGAAGACTCCCCTATTGCACATATGATAGGTAAAGGAGTGGTTCGTATTGGAAAATCGCTAAAAGATATTCAAACGAGTATTGAGAATCAAGGAAATTTGGAAGTTGGACGTTTAGAAAAAGGCATGAATGTATTGGCCACTATTTCTGGCGCAGCTCCTATGTTGGGTTTCTTAGGAACCGTAACAGGAATGATTACTACGTTTAAAGATTTAGCAGAAGGTAATACTGGCGCTGGAGATTTAGCAGGTGGATTGTATGAAGCCATGTTTACCACTGCCTTTGGTTTGGCAGCGGGTATTATTAGTTTTGTAGCTTACAATATGTTAACATCTATGCTTGACAAGATTATTCTTAAGATGGAAGCGGCCAGTATTGATTTTGTAGATATGCTTCAAGAGCCTTCAAAATAATTTGTATTCACTTAATCTATTGGTCCTATGAAATTGAAAAGACGAAATAAAGCGAGTGCAGCCTTTAACATGGCATCCCTGACGGATATCATCTTCTTGTTGTTAATCTTCTTCGTGATTAACTCTGAGATGCCTAATGCCTTAAAATTAATCTTGCCTAATGCTTCAGGAAAAACACCTGCAAGTAAATCTATTACTGTTGTATTAAGTAATGACTTAATATACATGGTTAATAGCCAAGTCGTGGTTTATGATGAGGTAAAAGCAATCTTGCAAGGAGAAATAAGTAAAAGCAAAAGCGATGAGCCTACAATCGTTCTTAAGATTGATAAGGATGTGGCTTTAGAGAAAGCAGTGGAGTTATTAGATATTGGTAACCAATTAAAAGTCCCTATGATTTTGGCTACTAAGCCAAAGTAGTTTTATGGAAATGCTTTAGTTAGCGCATCTAAAAAGTATGAACCTAGCAATTGAAAATAAAAAAGGTCAACGAATAGCAAAAATAAGCACTGCTGCTTATATCTTGCTATGTGCCTTATTCATGTTTGCCCTCAAGTGCGAAAAGGCTAAGGAATTGAATAATATGGGTATTATGGTCAATTTAGGTACCATGGAAACGGGGATGCTTGAAGATAACACTCCCACTGCAGAGAATACAGAAGTTGTAGAAGAAGTAGTGAATGAAGAAGTTGTAGAAGAAAGTGCTAGTACTAATGAATTGGAAGCGGTAACTCAAGATCTTGAACCTACTCCAATTACTGCAACAACTGAACCTACTACCGACCCGAGTCCAAATACCAATACGGCAGAGACTTCTGAACCAGAAGTAGAGGTGATTCCTGAACCAGTGGTTGATGAAAATGCCTTGTTTAATGGAAATAACAACGCTAATCAAGGAACGGGAAATACGCCTGGTGATCAGGGAAACCCTAACGGTAACCTAGAATCAGATATCTATGGAGATATAGCAGGTAGTGGTTTTGGTGGATCTGGTGATGGGGCAAGCTTGAAAGGTAGAGGATTAGTTTCTAAGCCTAACTTCAGTAACCCTACCAATGAATTTGGAAAAGTTGTCATCAAGATTACCGTGAATAAGCAAGGGCAAGTTATTAAAGCAGAGTTAGTATCCCTGTATAGTACCAATACGAATCAGGCTTTAGTTAGCTACGCCATGCAAGAAGCTTACAAGTTTAAGTTCAACAACGTGGCAAGTGTAGATGGTGCAAGAGATAATCAAGTAGGTAAGATTATTTACAACTTTAAAGCAAACTAGCTCACACCGTGACTTACAAAGAAACCCTTTCTTATCTTTTCGAAAAGTTGCCCATGTTTCAACGGCTTGGAGATAAAGCCTTTAAAAAGGACTTAACAAACACTTTGGCTTTACTCAACGCTTTAGGTAATCCTCATAAGTCATTTAAATCCATCCATATAGCTGGAACAAATGGCAAAGGAAGCGTAACGCATATTCTAGCATCAATGCTTCAAAAAGCAGGATACAAAGTAGCTTGCTATACTTCGCCACATTACAAAGACTTCCGTGAACGGATTAAGATTAATGGAGAACTAGTCAGCGAGGACTATGTGATTGACTTTGTAGCGCAGCACCAAGGCCTCATAGAAAAAATAGAACCTTCTTTCTTTGAGATTACGGTTGCCATGGCATTTGATTATTTTTCTAAACAAGATATAGACGTAGCTATCGTGGAAACAGGCATGGGAGGGCGATTCGACTCAACAAACGTGCTCACTCCTCTCCTTTCTATTATAACCAATATCTCTTTAGATCATCAACAGTTCCTGGGAGATACTATTGATAAAATAGCAGTTGAAAAGGCGGGGATAATTAAGCCTGAAGTTCCTGTATTAATTGGTGAGTTTCAAGAAGAAACCGATCCTGTCTTTGTAAAAAAGGCCATGGAATGCAACAGCAGCGTATTCTATGCGAAAGAGTTGTTTGAAATCATTGATTTTGATAGTAGCTATGGAGGCAGTCGCTTTACTTCCTATTTTGGCAAACGAAAATTGCCATATACCACAGATTTGAGTGGGAACTATCAAAAGAAGAATATACAAACAGCGCTCGCAGCCACGATGCTACTAAGAGAAGAGTTTACCATTCGGGATAAGGCGAAACAAGCGGGTTTAGATGACGTTCGACAAAGCACACACTTTCTAGGGAGATGTATGAAGTTGCAAGAAAAACCTTTGGTCATCGCAGATAGTGCGCATAATGAAGCCGGAATTACGGAGTTGAATACCGTTATACAAACCACAACATTTAAGCGCTTACACTTTGTTTTTGGGACGGTATCGGATAAAGATTTGACTAAGGTCTTTCCCTTACTTCCATCAAATGCTCAATATTACTTTTGTAAAGCCAACATTCCACGAGGTATGAATGCTGATGACTTGCAAGAAGCTGCACATGAATTTAAACTTGAAGGCAAGGCATACTCAAATGTAAAAGAGGCCTACAACGCTGCATTGACGGAAGCCTCTAAAGAGGATTTGATTGTGGTAAGTGGAAGTATTTTTGTTGTGGCCGAAGTAATTTAATTAACGGACCGGTAAACTAGTGAAGCAGCCAACCAATACATTAGTAAACTAGTAATCTGAACCAACAGTAATCTAGTCAACTAATAAGCTCCTACGCCAAAAATTAAAAGCTAATTACGAAAGTTTCGAACCTAATAATTTTAGGAATTCCATTCTGGTAGCTTGTTTTTCAAATTCCCCACTAAAAGATGAAGTAGTTGTACTAGAGTTTTGCTTTTGAACACCACGCATCATCATACAAAGATGCTGTGCTTCAATAACAACCGCTACACCATAAGGCTCCAAAACATTATCAATAGCATCTTTAATTTGAACAGTTAAACGCTCTTGTACTTGAAGTCTTCTAGAGAATACATCAACGATACGAGGAATCTTACTTAAGCCTACAATCTTACCTTTAGGGATATACGCTACGTGAGCTTTACCAAAGAAAGGCAACATGTGGTGTTCGCACAAAGAATACAATTCAATATCCTTTATAATCACCATCTCGTTGTGGTCTTCATGAAACAAGGCACCGCGCAAAATAGCTTCTGGATCTAAATCATAACCATGGGTTAAAAAGTGCATGGCTTTCGCAGCTCTTTCTGGAGTTTTAACTAAACCTTCACGGTTCATGTCTTCTCCCACGTTCTCAATTATTGATTTATATTTCTCGGCAACTGTTTTTACAGCTTCCTCATCGTACACATTTTTATTTGTAAATCTCTTCATAATTCTTGCTTCCGTATTATAACAAATCTGACTAGCTTAAGTTCATTACTCCCCGTAATACTCAACATATATTCTAGGTGTTTCCATTAGTTTGATACAATGCAAATCCCCTTCCTTGATTAAGGGTTTAAGTATATCCCAAATTACTTTAATGAAGTTCTCTGATGAGGGTTGAACATCTTTGAAATAGTCAACATCTAAATTTAAATTTTTATGATCGAATCGATCACAAATCTCTCGCTTCATTAACTCGCTTAAACCATGTGCATTGGTAATAAATCCAGTATCTGGGTCTGGTTCACCCTTAACGGTTACAAACAAATCAAAGTTGTGACCGTGAAAATGGGCATTACAACATTTGCCGAATACTTCTTTATTCTTTTCGGCTGTCCAATTGCTATTGTATAATTTGTGAGCAGCGTTAAAGTGCTCTACACGTGTAAGATAAACCATGTTCGTAGTAATGTTTCGCAAAGATAGTTGTATTGAATGGAATCCGTGAACTATCTTTAGCTTTTCTATGAAAATATTAATTGCATACGCCCACCCCGATCAAGTAGCTGCATTCAATGCCCATATAGGTAATACTGCTCTAGAGAAGAGTTTCACCTACAAACATGTGCAAATTGATTTTGTACAAACTGCTTACACGGTTTACGAAACTTCTTTTGCTATGGCACAAGCATTAGCTCCTACTCGATATCATTTGGTTTTATTTGCTGGTTTAGCGAATAGTTTGAATAGTAAAATGAAAACGGGTGATGTGTTAAATGTGATTAACGATATTCCTTTCGCCATTGGTCGAAAAGATGATCAAGGATTTGAACACGCTTACACCTTAGGCTGGTTAAATAAAACAGAAAAACCACATGTTCGTGGTGGCTACATTAATTTGAGTAATGCTTATTTCAATGTTTTTCTTCCCTTCATGAAAACAGCGGCTATTACTAGTCCAACTTTAGAAGGAAACAAAGAACTGGTCGACTTAAAAATGAAGCGTTTCCCGATTCATATAGAAAGTAGTAATGGTATTGGCTTTCATTATGCATGTTTGTCCATGGCCTATCCTTTTTATCAATTGCGTGCTATAGAATATAATGTGGTTGATGGCATTAGAAATCAAGAATTAGCTCTTGAAAATTTAAATAAAGCACTCATACAAATTATCAATTTATTATGATCAAGTATTACAACGACGCGCAACGCCTAAACGGAGAAAAATTCAGAAAACAAGCGAATGGAATTGGATTTAACTTTTACTTGTTAGCCAAACTTCCTGCAGCCTATTTTTCGGGAGTGAGAGTGGTAAGTTTTACTGAAGAAAGTTGTAAAGTAAAGATTCCTTACAAATGGTTTTCCCAGAACCCTTTTCGCTCTACTTACTTTGCCTGTTTATCTATGGCAGCTGAAATGAGTACAGGTCTACCCTGCTTAATGGCTATTGATAAAATGCAACCAAAAGTATCTATGTTGGTTGTTAATTTAGAATCAACATTCACTAAAAAAGCAAGGGATATTACCACCTTTGAATGCAAGGATATTCCTGCTATTTATGAAGCGGTATATAAGGCAATAGAAACTAAGGAAGGACAAACAGTTGAGACCTTTCCTGTAGGATATAATAAAGCGGGTGACGAAGTGGCTCGATTCAAAATTACTTGGAGTTTTAAGTCCCAGTAATTGATACTCTTAGTCTTCTTATTTCTTTACAATTTGTCTATAAATACTGTCTTTGTTTCCCAAGAAGCTACTTTAATCCAAGCCTCTAAAGTGAAAACTTTTGAATGCAGTAATGCATTATGAGGAACAGTAATATATGAGCTCGAGAAATCATAGGCATTTCCTGATTCTGGCAGTTGTGCACTAACAATTAGGGATAAACTTAAAAAAAGACTGGCTAAAAGTATCCGTGTATGTATGAAAGCGGGTTCTTATTCTCTTCACATATACTCAATAAATAATTGAGTGTAAACTTTTAAATAAGTCTATTGCTTAATCAATTTGTAGGTAGAATGGAACTCATTACTGCTTAGTGTAACTATGTACAAACCATTGGAAACGTTTGTCAAGTCAAGACTTACTTGATTTTGGAACTTAATGTTGTCTCTTACTACTTGACCAAGAACATTCTGAACTTTAAGCTCAATTTGCTCGTTCCAATTCGCTGCACGAACACTAAATTGGCCTTGACTAGGATTTGGAAGAATAGTAATGTTCGCCACCTCATTCAAATCTTTGATACTCGTAATTATAATCTCTGCTGAACTACCTGAGCAAGGCCCCGCAACACTTCTTACTGTATAAGAACCAGCTGAAACAATCGGCAAAAATTCATTGCTTTCTCCAGGCAATAGATTACCATTGAAATACCATTGAATATTGGAAGATAGAGATGATTGCAGTTGATTACCTACTTGAGTAATGCTTGGAATTATAGGTGTAGATGAGATAAAGACGGTAGCTGTGTTTGTTGATACGGTATTGCATCCATTGCTAATCGTACAATAGTAATTTCCGCCATCACTAGTTTGAACATTATTAATACTTAAACTTGCTCCTGTTTCTCCTTGAATGGCTAAACCATTGTAAAACCATTGGTATGAAGTAATTACTAAATCTGGAGAACTCGCAGTAAATGTTAACTCCCCTAGCGTGTTAACACACCAAGTTGCATTAGCTATTGGATCTACAATATTTATTGAAGGATCAATAGCCCCACAATTAGAAACGATTTCAAAGTTCTCATTAGATATATCGAAAAAGATATTATCTGCAGCCTCTACACGCACTCTAGCTTGAGAGCTTAAAGCAAAAGGTGCGGTAACAGCGGCAACTCCATTATTAGGTACTCCACTGATTAAGATCACTGGGTAGGTATAACCACCATCAGTTGATAAAAGGATATTAACCGTATTGCATGAAACTGGATTCTGATTGGTGTTTGCCACATCCCATTCCACGTTATAACTATCACCAGCTGTCCATGTAACATTGGTATTAGGTGCAGTTACTAAGAATGGACCAGCAGTATTTGTTACGTCTACATCAATGTCATCGTAATTTACCGCTCCACCACCAGGTACATTATCTCTTACCGTTACTCTGAATGTCATTTCTCTTCCATAATCAGGTAAAATTTCACCCATAGTTTGGTCATTATTGACAATGTCATCCCATTGAGGAAAAGTTCTTATAGGATTAATCGTTGGTTGAAAACTTCTAAATAATGGCGCATTTCCTGAAGGATTATTTGGATCACCAGATGGACCTAAATCGAATTGTTCCCAACAATAGGTAATAGCATCTCCGTCAATATCATTACTCAAGGCTTGAAGCTCAAAAGGAGTAGACTTTGGAATGGTTTGATTTGTAGGTGTAAGTATTTGAATAGTAGGGATATTATTTCCGGTATTCGTTTTTACTGGACAATTATCTCCTTGGAACTGTGTGGTATAAGTTAAAACCTGATCAAAGGTTCTGGTATGAAAGTAATCATCGCTATTGTTTTGAATGTTTTGTGGTGAGCAAATACCCGCATAACCCATAATGGTTGTAGCACTACCCGGCTCATAAGCTGAAGCCGCTGATAAATTGTTTCCGCTACAAGAACCTGAATTACTATTAAAGGTGTGACTTCCTGCAAATTGATGACCTAATTCATGAGCTAAATAATCAATATCAAAAGGATCGCCAATAGGGTTATTGATTCCTGTTGTTCCTTGAGCTTTATTGTTTCTACAAACGCTAGCATAACTTGCTAAGCCACTTCCCGAACGTCCAACTACGTGTCCAACATCATAATTATTAGAACCTATAACGTTATTAATAGAATTCTGATTTTGACCTAAAAGCTGACCAGGGCTATTCGGATTGGTAAAAGGATCTGAATTAGCATCAGTATAAATGATTTGATCATTATTTCCAACTAGCAACAGGCTAGCAGTGAATTCTCTTTCATAAACACCATTGACTCTGTTAACTGAAGTAACTACTGCAGCTAGTCCGTCTACAACCGTTCCGCCATGAAACTGAGTATATTCTGCGGTAGCAGAAACAGCTATTCTATAGGTTCTTAAAGTCCCACCATTTGAATCTTTAGCTGATTTTAACTTTTCCATACTTTGCTGATTTACTCCGGTAGAAGCATCTTCAATGATAAAGTCATCATTGTCTTCTGTAAGACAATTCGGTAAAGGTTTGTCTGTATGAAAGTTTTTCTTGTAATAAGAGATGTAATTCTCGTTACTGCTTGCTGAGTAAGGGTCAATAAATAAGCTTCCTTCAGGACTAAACAACATTAAGTGAAAACCCTTGTGAGTGAAGTCTGCTCTACCATAACGCAATTGATTACTCGTGCTTTTGAAAATGAAGGTTTTGATGTTTGGAAATTTAGCGGAAAGGCTAGCTTCCATAATAGGTGCTTCAAAAATCATGAAATTATCCGTCGTTCCACCTGGCATAGGAAGTTCAATAAATACTGAACTCAAAGCCTGAGAATTATACAGCGGTGCTTCCCAAAGTTTAGCTTGAAATGCACTCAATTCTAATTGAAAATATACCGCATCAGTGGCTTCAATTTGAGGGTCACCTGCTATAGTATTTTGATCAACTGTCTTCCAAAAGCTATTCTGTGCATGAGCTATGCTGAAAAGTAAGATGATTGTAAAAATATTTTTCATAGTTATTCTTTAACAGTTCCTACCCCTTCAGGTAGGTCTTTCTTATAGTAAACGAAATATAGACCAAGGTCGTTCAGGTCTTGAATGTAAATGCTTGCATCATTACAAAAGATGACAATTTTAAAGCTTTCATCTTTCTGGTCAATTCGAGATTGACATAATGAATTGGCTTCGTTATAACCTTTGTACGATCGAATATTGGGGTATTTAGCTTGAAGTTCTTCACTCATTGTTTGGCTATCTTCTACAAGATGGCTACTCAATTCTCCATTAGGCATGGGAAGTTCAATTTTCCCTGACTTTAATTGGCTAGTAAAGTTTTCAGCCTGAAGGGTAAAAGTAGAATAGGCATTCGGCAAAATCATTTCCTTGTTCGGCTTGAAATCAACTTTTTCCCAAGTAATATGGCTTTCCGTTTGCTTTTCTATTTTTGTACTTTTACATCCAAAGAGTCCAGCTATAATGGTGAGAATGGTTAAATATTTCAAATGCTTAATTTGGTTTTTAATTGCTTCATAATTTCCATTGAACGCTCTTTGGTCAGCGGTCTTCCTTCATAATTATCTACACATTGAATGACTTGAATTCCATTCGTTAGAAAAATTTCATCAGCCTTAGATAAAAGCTCTTCTTCTATATCAACCAAGTTTATCGGTAAAAAGTTTAGTAAACAAGCACGTACAACTCCTAAGACACATCCACTGGTATCTTTAGATGTAAATGCCTCACCATTGCTAATCACAAATATATTCGAAGAACTAGCTTCAATAAACATATTTTGGTCATTTTTTAAGAGAACTTCATTCCATCCATTGGCTTCAGCATACTGTTTAGCTAAAACATAGAGTAAGGCACTTGAGTGTTTGATTCCACCTAAGTCATTAGTTGGTTTTGTGAATGTTGGATAGTTGCCTAAATTTTTAATCGAAGTAAACACTTGATCTACAGACTCCGTTTCAAGCAAGCTATTTATTGCGGTGCCATACGGCATATAGTTTTTACCAGATTTTCGAATTAAAGAAAGTCTCACTCTTGCCATTCCTTCACTCAGTTCATTGCTGTTTAACAGTTCAATGATTTGGGATTCATCTATAGTATAGGAATCAAAGCCTAGCTGACGACAAGCTTCATCTAGTCTTATTTGATGGAAATTGAGTAAAGGAATCTGCCCATTAATAAAGAGCATCGATTCGAAGCAAGCATCTCCTACGCGGAATCGTTCAACATCATAAAAAGAAATTTCATCAGCTTGGATGAATGTGTTATTAAAACAGATTAACTGCATTAATCTAATTCCATGGTTTTAAGATTTGGAGAAATCTTTAAATTTCCTTCTGTCTTTTCTTGAACTTCTTCTTGAGTCACTCCAGGAGCTAACTCTTCCAAAATGAAAGTTCCATCTTGAATAGAAAACATGCCTAGATTAGTGATGACTCTTTTGATACAATTTTTACCAGTTAATGGTAGGCTACATCTTTTTAGGAGTTTAGACTCTCCTGCTCTATTGGTATGCATCATCGCTACGATGATATTATCTGTTCCAGCTACTAAATCCATTGCCCCCCCCATACCTTTAACCATCTTTCCAGGAATTTTCCAGTTGGCAATGTCGCCATTTTCAGCTACTTCCATGGCACCAAGTACCGTCAGCTGAACATGTCCGCCACGAATCATAGCAAAACTATCAGAAGAATTAAACAAGCTAGCTCCAGGCAACATGGTTACGGTTTGTTTTCCAGCATTTATTAAATCTGCATCAATTTCAGATTCCTTTGGAAAAGGCCCCATTCCGAGTAAACCATTTTCTGATTGCAGCTCTACATTTATTCCTTTAGGGATATAGTTAGCCACTAATGTTGGAATTCCAATTCCTAGATTAACGTACCAGCCATCATGTAATTCTTTGGCAATTCTTTGAGCGATTTGATCTTTCGTTAGCATAAGTCTAATTTGTATGTTTGGACAATTTGATTTCTTCGAGTTACTTGAATTAAGCGGTAACTGTTCTTTGCTCAATTCTCTTTTCGTAATTCGTGCCTTGGAAAATTCGTTGAACAAATATTCCTGGTGTATGAATATGATTCGGGTCAAGTACACCTGGTTCTACTAATTCTTCTACTTCAACAATGGTAATCTTTCCAGCCATTGCCATCATTGGATTGAAATTTCGAGCGGTTCCTTTAAAAACTAGGTTACCAAAACGATCTCCCTTCCATGCTTTTACAATAGCAAAATCTGCAGTAAGACTTTCTTCCAGTACATACATGCGTCCATTAATTTCTCTGGTCTCTTTTCCTTCCGCTACTTCAGTTCCGTAACCCGTGGCGGTAAAGAATGCTGGAATTCCAGCTCCTCCTGCCCTGCATTTCTCTGCCAATGTGCCTTGTGGGGTTAACTCTACTTCTAATTCACCTGAAAGTAATTGTCGCTCAAATTCAGCGTTTTCTCCTACATAACTAGAGATCATTTTTTTCACTTGATGCTGTTGTAGCATTAAGCCAATCCCAAAATCATCAACACCAGCATTATTTGAAATGCAAGTTAAATTCTTCTGCCCTTCTTTAACAATGGCGTTTATACAATTCTCTGGAATTCCACATAAACCAAAACCGCCAAGCATTAGGGTCATCCCATCTTCAATTCCTTGGATAGCTTCGAAAGCATCTTTTACAACTTTATTCATATCAATGATTTTAATTCTATTTCTATTTTACTTAACTCCTCCAAGACCTTATCATACATCTCACTTAAGTGAGATAAGTCTTGTCCATAAATGAGATAGGCTTCCTCAAACTCTTCAGCGGTATAGCCATGTTTCTCAAAAACACTTTTATAGAAAGTAAGTTTCTTTTGATAAATTAATTTGTTTGTAGGTAATAATTCATGTTCCACTTTGGCATCTGACATAGACAAATCAACCATAATTGCAATCATCTCATCTTCTGGGATTATTGCTTCAGTTCTAGCTTGTTCTGCGGTTTGGCAAGCAGCCAATGCAGTAAACAGAAAAAAGATTAGCATATTCTTCATTAGCGTAAAAATAATGAAATAACTTTGCAGGGAAAGCAATAAGCGGTAAATAATAGATGGTTAATCAAAATAATTGGAACGAAGTCAATAAAAAGTGTCTAGCACATCACGCCAATCTAGTTGCAGTAACTAAGACTAGGTCGGTTGACGAACTAAAGGATTTGTATCAAACTGGTCAACGTCATTTTGGAGAAAACCGGGTTCAAGAATTACTAGACAAGAAAGACAAATTACCTGAGGATATTCAATGGCATTTGATTGGTCATTTGCAGCGGAATAAAGTCAAATACATTGCACCTTTTGTTCATCTCATTCACTCAGTGGATAGTCTCCGATTGCTTAAAGAAATTAATAAAGAAGCAGAAAAAAATAATCGAATAATTGATTGCTTGTTGCAGTTTCATGTAGCTCAAGAAGAAAGTAAATTTGGTATTCCTCCCAGTCAAAAAGATGAACTTGTAAAGGAGCTAAATCAATACAACTTAGAGTGGGTTCGAATAAGAGGTATTATGGGGATGGCAAGTTTTGTTGACGACCAAAAGCAAGTTAAGGGAGAGTTCTCTCAGTTAAGAGATATTTACAATGACTTGAAAAACAACTTTTTTACAGAGAAGGATAGCTTTGACACTTTAAGTATTGGAATGAGTGGTGATTATGAATTAGCGCTGCAAGAAGGAAGCACCATGGTGCGAATTGGAAGTAAATTATTTACTTAGCCTGCTCTTTTTGTTCTACCACTTTTAATGCGAGTTGTTTGAATAAAGTCCCATTACTTATGCTGGCATATTCTTGTTGCAGTATTTTAAACGTTTCTATATTTTTATCGGCTTGATATTGCTTCTTACCTTCTATCAAACGGAAGTCCTTCAATGGTAATTTATCCAAGTTAGTTTTGTCGAATGAAAAGTCCTCATTACTCTTCGCTTCCAGGGCATACATGAGCACATACTCACTTAAGAAATGGTACACTTCAAGTCGCTTAGGTAAAGCCCGTTCTACAAACTGAATATCTGAAAGGATTTTATCAAATACTAAATCACTAAAAACATCTAGGTGATGTTCGCATTTATTTGGTTCATTGGTTTTAAGTAGCTCCCAGTTTTCAGGAGTAATATGAGCCACCATTAAGTACTTTAAAAATTCTTCATTTAAAGGTTCTAATTCCTCTTTATTTAGTCTTCTGTACTTCACTGGTTTCCTTCTTTAATATAGGTAAATCGCCATTGCTAGAAAGTAGAATAGCAATCCAACGTAAATCTTTAAATTGAGTGCAAACGATAATTAACATAATAGCAATAGGTACACTTATAATCATGCCTACTACTCCCCAAATCCATCCCCAAAAAGCCAAAGAAATTAGCACAACTAGCGGACTAACATTTAATGAGTTTCCCATTAATTTTGGTTCTAGAATATTACCCACGAAAACTTGAACACCAGCAACTGCAACCAGAACAATACTTGGCTGTATCCAAGTGCCAAACTGAATAAAAGCAATCAGTACGGGGAATAAAGTCGCGATTAGAGATCCAATCGTAGGGATATAGTTTAATAAGAAAATGAGGTAGGCCCAAAAAATAGCAAAGTCAACTCCTACTATGCTTAAGATGATATAACTAAGTATCCCTGTCAATAAGCTGGTCACTGTTTTTAAAGAAATGTAACTACTCATTGACGTATTGATAGACGATAAAATAGCATCTACATCTTCTTTATCATTTTGGTTTGGATAGAGCTTAACTAGCTTCTCTTTAAAAGAGGATGACTCAATAAGAATAAACAATAGATAGAGTAAAATGAGTACCGCATTGCTAAATATTGAACTAACTGAACTAACTGCCAAACCTAAAATTGACGAGATGTTAAACTGCTCACTTATTCGCTCGAACAAGCCTTTAAAATCCATTTGAAAAGGAAGCTGAATTTCGTGAATGAGTTGATTTAAATTCTGCTGATATTCTGGGATTTTCCCCTGAATGGCTTCTGCACTATTGAACAGTATTCCACTGAATCCAACAAAGGCCCCAATCACCACAATGAAGGCAAATATATTCTGTAAAAAAACAGGAATTTTTCTACCTTTCAATGCTAACTTATTGATGTAGAAAATGAGTTGCTTAATGATGAACCATGCGATAATGGCAAGTGTCAAAGGCATAAATACAGTCTTACCAATGTATAGCATAAATATGCTAGCAATAAAGATGATTAGACCGTATGCATATTTTTGAAGAGCCATATTAAAAACCTGAAGGGTTAAATACTTTTTTTGCTATTCTCAGGGAGTCTTCGAATGCATTTAAATTGAAATTGTGACCAATTGTTTTTGTGCCAAAATAGTTTACAAAATGCTCTGTAGGCATATTGCCAATCAAATCATCTTTAGCCATAGGGCAACCACCATATCCAAATATGGCTGTATCAAATCTTCTACACTCATGTTCAAAAGCCGTATCAATTTTCTCCTTCCAATTGTGCGGGGCTGTATGCAGATGTGCACCAAATTCGATACCTGGGAAACTAGGGATTAGATTGTCGAATAAGTAGGCAATAGTATCCGGTTTTGCTACACCAACGGTATCGGATAAAGAAAATATTTTGATGTCTAATTTGCTTAGTTTATGAATCCAAGATTCTACAATTTCTTTATTGTATGGATCTCCGTATGGGTTTCCAAATCCCATAGAAATATACAAGACCATTTGCTTGTTGTTTTTCACACAAATTTCCTGAATACGTTTAACTCGTTCGAATGACTCCGCGATTGTCGAATTCGTATTGCGAAGTTGGAAAGTTTCTGAAATAGAAAATGGATAACCCAAATAACTAATTTCCTCAAACTTGCAGGCGTCTTCTGCTCCTCTTTCATTAGCAATGATTGCCAATAACTTAGATTGCGTATCTCGAAGGTCTAATAGCTTAACTAATTCACTGGTGTCTGCCATTTGTGGAATGGCCTTGGCAGAAACAAAACTGCCAAAGTCAATAGTATGATAGCCTACTTTCAGCAAAGCGTTAATGTATTCCGCTTTTTGCACTGTAGGAATAAAATCTTTGATGCCTTGCATAGCATCTCTTGGACATTCTACTAAATGAATCATTTTAATTTTTTAATACCCAGCTTCTAACCAAGCATTGTATCCTCCATTGAGGTCGTATACTTGTTTGAATCCCATTTCTTTTAATAGGCTTGCAGCCTTTCCGCTTCTTCCACCACTTCTACAAAATAACATTACAGGAACTTCTCTGTCCATGGCATCCATGTTTGCTTTGAAATCTTCTGCATAGAAGTCAACATTCTTAGCCCCTTCAATAGTTCCATTCTCTGCTAATTCTGCGGGAGTTCGGATGTCAAGAAGAGTGAAGTTTTCTTCATTGTTAAGTTTAGTTTTGAATAGCGCTGGGTTTAGCAACAAATGCGCGGTTTCAATTTGCATGATTTCTGGTACACTTTCTTCTATTCCATTATTTAATGCCACATCCTCAGTGGATTCTGTTGTAGCTTGTGAATCTTTGCATGATACTAGTAAAATACTTAGTAACGCGGCTCCTAATATTCCTTTGTACATAAATGCGTATTTATTTTTACAAAAATAAGATAAAGCTGCATTGATTTAAGAAAAACTGTCATTTTTGTGAAATGATAAAAACAACTGAACAGGATTCTAATCATCGGCATCTCGAAAAGATGACGACTAAAGACTTACTTCTTAACATGAATAAGGAAGATCAATCGGTGCCTAAAGCAGTGGCACAATGTATTCCTCAAATTGAACAAGTAGTTGATTTAGTAAGTGATAAGTTGTTGGCTGGCGGTCGTTTGTTTTATATTGGAGCAGGCACGAGTGGACGCTTAGGTGTTCTAGACGCTAGTGAATGCCCTCCTACGTTTGGAGTTTCGGATCACTTAGTTATCGGAATAATTTCAGGTGGTGATAAAGCTATTCGCAAAGCGGTTGAATTTGCAGAAGATAGCCAAGACTTGGCTTGGAAGGATTTACAAGAATATGATGTCAATACCAACGACGTGGTAATTGGTATTGCGGCTTCGGGAACTACGCCTTATGTTATAGCGGGTTTAGAAGCTTGTAATAAGCAAAGCATTCAAACAGCTTGTATTACCTGTAATGAGGGAAGTCCGTTAGCTGAAGTGGCTAAGTATCCGATTGAATGTGTGGTTGGCCCAGAATTCGTAACGGGAAGCACACGAATGAAATCAGGTACCGCTCAAAAGTTAATTTTGAATATGATTAGTACTTCCGCAATGATTAAAATTGGTCGTGTGGAGGATAACAAAATGGTAAATATGCAATTGAGCAATCATAAATTGCTTGCTCGAGGCGTTAAAATGATAAAAGACGCAACTGGAGTTGATGAAACAAAAGCAAAAGAAACTTTGTTAGCGCTGAATAGTGTTAAACTTGCGATTGAAGCATTAAAAAAATAAAGTATGCACGGTATTGAGCCATATTGGCGTTGGCGCGATTTATATATAGCCGAGGAAGATCAGTTTTCCCCGTTTTATGAAAAAGAGTACTCTGAAATGGAGTTCACTCACGCTATCTATGATCATGTGATTCACCCTCAATGGGATTTCATAGGTACACCTACCCTTTTTATCAAGATCCTTTTTGTCGATTATGATGAAGGAGTGGCTACTATTGAAATGATCGGAGAATGGAATGATGCCATAAACAACGACATCATGTTTTTTAAAAGGGACATTATTGATATCCTTATTGGAAACGGTATTTATCGGTTTATAATTATCGGTGAAAACGTATTGAATTTCCACAGTGATTCAGAAGACTATTATGAAGAATGGTACAATGACATTATTGATGAAGGAGGTTGGATTGCCTTGGTGAATTTTAATGAGCATGTGGTCGATGAAATGATGAAAGATAATATTCACTATTATATGCACAGTAATGAGGCTTTGCAAAACCTAGCTTGGCGTAAGTTTAATCCTGATAAACTCTTAATTCTTGTAGAAGATAAATTTCTTCGAGCATTGCATGTATAAATTAGACCTGCGAAGTCTTCGAGACTTGCCAGGTCTAATTGAGAAATATGGCTAGAACAGCTATACCACCACTACTTTCTTAATTTCCTTGGTCTTTTGTTCCGTTATCTGAATCCATAGCTGTTTTCTTTTTTGTAAGATAGTATTTTTAGTAAATAACTGCTAGAGCATCTACTTTGAAATCACTAGTTGTATAGAAATTAATTTCAGGGAAATCATCTCGAGCTACTTTTAATATCCAAGGTGAATCCGCCAAGAATACTAAGTTGCCATCTTTATCATCTACGATGTTACTATGCTTTCTACGCATAAACTCACTTAATTTCTCTTCATTGTCGCTTTGAATCCAACAAGCTTTGTAGTAATTCAATGGTTTAAAATCAGCAGTAGCTCCGTATTCATGTTTCAATCGATATTGAATAACCTCAAACTGCAACTGTCCAACTGTACCAATGATTTTTCTATTCCCCAACTTATGCGTAAACAACTGTGCAACACCTTCATCACTCAATTGCTTGACCCCTTTCTCTAATTGCTTAGATTTCATTGGATCCATATTGATAACCTCCCGGAAAAGCTCAGGGGAGAAACTCGGTATTCCTTTGTAGAACAACTTCTCTCCTTCTGTTAAGGTATCTCCAATTTTGAATGTACCTGAATCATATAGTCCTACTACATCGCCGGGATAAGCTTCCTCAATGATATTTTTCTTTTGGGCCATAAAACTCGTAGGATTATTAAATCGCACTTTTTTATCTAATCTACTGTGGTAGTAGAATGTATTTCGTTCAAACTTTCCAGAGCAAATTCTTAAGAAAGCAATTCTATCTCTATGCTTTGGGTCAAGGTTAGCGTGAATTTTAAACACAAAGCCAGTAAATTTTTTCTCTGAAGGATTGACTTCTCTAGCTTGGGTTTCTCTAGGTCTTGGATTCGGTGCAAACTCAATGAAGGTGTCGAGCATCTCTTTCACTCCAAAATTATTTACTGCACTACCAAAAAATACTGGAGCAATTTCTCCTTTCAAATAAGGTTCTGCATTAAAAGGTTCGTAAACTCCTTGAATCAATACTACATCTTCTCTAAGGGTATCCGCGTAATCTTTTCCAATTATTTTATCCAATTCAGGGGTGTCTAAATCCTTAAATTGTTGAATTTCATCTTGTTTTTGTCCAGGGGAGAATAAATTCAATTCATCTTGAGATAGGTTGTATACCCCTTTAAAGGTATCTCCCATTCCAACAGGCCAAGTAAGTGGTCGTACTTTGATCGCTAGCTTGTTTTCTAACTCATCTAATAGATCATAAGGATCTTTACCGCTTCTGTCTAATTTATTGATGAATACGATTACAGGTGTATTCCGCATACGACAAACTTCCATTAAGCGCTCAGTTTGCTCCTCTACGCCTTTAACGCAATCAATTACAAGGATAACACTATCTACAGCTGTAAGCGTGCGATACGTGTCTTCAGCGAAGTCCTTGTGCCCAGGTGTATCCAAGATGTTGATTAACTTTCCTATATATTCAAAAGCCATTACAGATGTGGCAACAGAGATTCCTCTTTGCTTTTCAATCTCCATGAAATCCGAAGTGGTTGCCTTCTTGATTTTATTTGACTTTACTGCACCCGCTGTTTGTATGGCTCCACCAAAAAGCAATAGCTTTTCCGTTAAGGTAGTTTTACCCGAATCTGGGTGGGCAATTACTGCAAAGGTTTTTCTTTTTTGTATCTCTTGTTCTAAGCTCATGGCTAGTATTCTTGAAGCGCGAAAATACGGGGATTAAATTGAATACAAAAATAAGATCGCTTTTATGCAGAGAATACTATCAATCTTTTATGAATTTGTGGATTGCTGAGTTAATTGTAGCCAATTTTTGTTTTTGATTGAGAATTCTTGGTTCTACTGCCCGCTCCTTACAATCACTAATGCTGCACATTTCACAAGCTTCGCTAACCTCTCTTGAGCTTAAGTCTTTATCATTAGCAAAGGATACGGCTTTCCTAAAGTTCTCATTAATTAAAATTCCAACGGAAACGCTAGTACTATATCCACTTACTGGATACATTGATCGAGCCACAGAAATAATGAAATAGGCGTCTTTGCTTTCCACATAATTAGAAATCTGTGCCTTAATCAAGGATTGGTCAATGATTGCTTTATTCTTTCCTAATTTCTCCAAATCATCCAACACTTGCAAACTAATCCATCGTCTACAGTAATGTAGGTTCTTGCTGGAGGCATGAGGATTGTGCAGACGACCTAAATGAAGTTCTTTGGTAATGTTATACAAAGCTTGGTCTTGAGGTTTAGATAAGCGCAGAAAAAAGATCGAATTTAATTTGAAAAACTTCGGTAGAATATTGGTTATACGATGCATGTACATTTCAGCAGATACACCTGAAGCATCGGTAAGTTGTTCGAATTTATCAGCATCCCATTTATCCAGTTGAAAAAAGGCTTTCAAATCTTTTACCATTTCCTTTTGTGGCAATAATAATGCTGTTGCAAAATAAGAGGCTAGGAAGTTGTTGAATATTTCTTGAAAACCTGCATTATTAAAATGAGTGGTAACGTATGGTCTAGGTTTAAGTTTAAGATAGTTGAATGCAATTTCTCTTCCCAGCACAAACAACAATTGATGCTCGTTCAATTTTGGGTTTACGTATAGCGTATTAAGCTCTTCCTTATAGATTGCCCGCATCTGCTTAAAGTCGTCTGAGAGTACTTCGAAATTGTAGCCATACAAATCGCTAAGCATATTTTTGATTTGACCGGAACTCATATTCTTTGAAGTATCCATAGAATACTCCTCTATGAAATCAAGTGCCGCTTGCTCTGTGTCTTCGAAAAAATTCTCTTTTAATTCTTGGTATGAGCGTAATACTGAAAAATAAAAGTATTCAGTTTGTAAATCGTGGTTCCTAGCTATTTCAACAATTGTGTTTAAGAAGGCGTTAACCTTCATGGGAGAGTTTGAAAATAAATCAACCAAGCTATTGAGGTCAAAGCCTAACATATCTAAGGGTAAGTCACTTAAGATATTAGATTGTAAAAGTAGTTCTAGTGCTGCATAGTCCTTAGGTAGCTTTAGAGAAACAAGATCATCGTACTTTACACCAAGCGCATTAGCTAATGAATCAATTTTATCTCCTTTAGGATATTTCTTTCCCTTTTCTATTTCATTGAGGTATGAATTAGAAATACCTGATTTTTCAGCGAGTTGCTGAGGGTTTAATTTTCTCTTTGATCTTAAGTGTTTTAGTTTAAGTCCGAAAATAAGTTTAATGTTTTCTTCTGAGGGCAAGTTCCTGTGTTTGCTGCTAAGTTAATTTAATTTTTAATATCCAAAAAGCGATGTAAAAAAAATGCCCAATAACTAGTATTGGGCATTTGCAATTTTTAAGGTTTTTTTAATACTCTTCTTCATCAAAGAAGAAATCATCTTTCGTGGGGTAATCAGGCCAAATATCTTCGATTCCTTCATAGATTTCATCATCGTCTTCTAACTCTTGCAAGTTCTCTACAACTTCAACAGGAGCTCCTGAGCGAATTGAATAATCTATTAAATCATCTTTTGTAGAAGGCCACGGGGCATCTTCTAGATAAGTAGCTAATTCTAATGTCCAAAACATAAGCTTTTAATTTTTTTTTTTAGCGTGCAAAAATAACTTAATACTCGTAAAAAACTACCTTTTTCATTTATTTTTTTGGTTGCCATTTTATTTCCTCTACATACAAATCCTTTGCTAACTTTCTGGATAGTACAAATAGGTAGTCTGATAATCTATTTAAATATATGATAATCAAACTATTAATAGTTTCGTTTTTTGATAATGCGACAGCTAAGCGTTCGGCTCTACGACATACGGTTCTGGCAATATGACAGTAAGATACATGGACATGTCCACCTGGTAGGATGAATGCATCCAAGTCAGGTAGATCTTCATTCATTAAATCAATCTGTTTTTCTAGCGTTTCAATGGGTGTTTTATCTATTTCTTTGAAGTAAGTATTTACTTTTCCTTCAGGGGTAGCTAGAATAGCTCCCATGGAGAACAATTGCTCTTGAATTTCTTTTAGAATAAGGCTTTGATTATTATCACAAACATCTTTGACTAAGCCGATATGAGAATTTAACTCATCAACCGTGCCATAGGTATCAATTTTCAAATCTGCTTTTGATATTCGTTTACCTCCATATAAGGACGTATCGCCTGTATCTCCCGTTTTTGTATAAATCTTCATGCTACTTGTTTTAGTAGTGCATTGATTTGAAGGCCAGGTTCATTCGTACGCCTACACCTATCCATGCAGCACTTCTATCCAACTCATCATTGTCACTGTTCATTGATCTATAACTAACATTAAAATCAGCGTATATGTTGTGCCAAAATTGATAAGACGCCATAAACTCTATGAAATTAGTTCTGCTTGCAGTTCCTTGTCCAACCCAATTATCAAATTCATTGGTAGCTAAGACTCCATTGGAAGCTTGAAAAATATCTCCACCATAAAGCATACCTATAGTATCACCTCCATGCACTGCATTGATATACTTTAATTGAAGGTTTAACTCTGGTAAGCTAGCTGGTTGATACCGTACTATACCGACAACTTCTCTGAAGTTAGCACCTAAAGGATGCGCAAGTTCTTGGTTGTAATGCGTGTAATTGTCAAGGTTGTCTCCATTTTTACCACTATGAGTATAGATAAACGGACGTGCCATATTATACTCGAGTTGTAGATCTAAATTTTTAACACCTCCAACATTGATATACTTAAACCCCTGTTGAATCGCATATTTATTTCCCCACCAACCATTAAATTGTTTGATCTGAGTAAAGTTAAACTCGTCGATTACAAACTGCCCATAGAACTGAGCGGTACTAGCCACATTGGCTTTGTAATCGAAACCTATAAATGCATTATCTGGACTACCTAAAGATTGCTCTATACTTCTGTAAAAGATTAAAGGATTCAAATAGTGCAATTCGAAACCATCGCTTCTTGACATTATTACTCCTTCAAACACACCAATGTCTAACCATTTAGTAGCACTAAAATTTAAATGATGGAATGCACCATATTTCTTGTTTAACAACTGATCTAGACCTCTATTATATTGCCCTGTTAGCTCAGCAAAAATACTTTGGTAGTTAATCTTCCAAACTCGAATATTCATTTTTAAGAATAAGTATGCGTTTGCATTGTCAGAGAGAATCATTGAACGATATCCATTTCCAATAAAATTCTTGTCATAACCAAATTGAAAATCTAAATGATCAATTACATTAAATGTCATGTACCCTCTTGCTGAGAAGTAATCTTGCCCTTGTTGGTTGTTCGCTTTGTAATATCCATCTCCTGGTACATTTTCAAACTCTCTGTTTATACGCTCGTCTCTTACAAAACTTGGGAAACGCATTAAGTTACTTCCTAGATGAAAGTAAAATCCTAGACGTTTTTTAATGTAAGCTCTAAATTCTAATCCTCTAGTGATGTTGAACGTTAAGTCATTATCCAACTCAGGAGCAAAATGCATTTGGATTACAGGGTTCATACGCAAAGTAAAAGCTTTGGTATTTACACTAAATAGCGATGCTTTTTCTGGATAGAAAATTTTCCAAAGTGGTTTGCGAGCAACATCGAATGAGTCTACCCATTCGCTGTTATCATTCATGATATACTTTAAGTTGAAGTCCGTTTGGGCACTCAATTCAATATTCGAATTGTACATGCTTTCAGCGTATTCGGCTAACCACTTTCTATTATATGGTTTAACCGAAGTATGCGGCATGGGGAGGATCTTTCCATACTGGATGTCTAATCGCTCCATTTCGTGATAGGTGTCGGTATTTAAAGGGGTGTAAGTTCCTTGTCCCCTAGTAATTAAGCCAAAGCTTAGACAAATTAAAACTATTATATATCTCATTCTATCCGTGTGTGAAAACAAAAATACTATTTATTCAAAGAACTTGTTTTCTTTTTGCATCATTCTAAACAAAAGCCATAAAGAAAATACAGCAACAAGCGCCAAAATTAAAGCTAAAACATAGCGACCGAACAACAAATGACCAATAGCAAACAAACCACTAAAACTTACAGTCATACCCAATACCCACATACCTACAGTCATTAGAAATTTGGGGCCTGATTGGTTTAAAGGTACAACCCCTTTCCAAAGTCCGATAGGTAAACATTTTTCAGCAAAATTCTTCAAAGTCTCTTCTCCCACTTGCTTGGTCATTAGTGTAACACTAATCGAAACTATCAATGTGATAAGGGTAATTAGCAAAAGTCCGTATGTTTCGTAATGAGTAGAAGCACCCTCTGGTTTGAATGTACTTAAGAGAAAGGTAATTATAATGGCAGAGATCATCGCACTAATTTCGGTATAAGCATTTGCTCGCCACCAAAACCAACGAAGTATTTGGGCTATTCCCAAGCCTGCTGCTGCATTGATAAAGAACTTCCACGCTCCTTCTATACTATTCATTTGTGAAGCGGTAATAATGGCAAGAATGGTAATTAAAAGAACCATTCTCCTACTGAATCTTATCAAGTCTTTTTGACTAGCATTCTTGTTTAAAAAGCGACGATAAATATCATTGGTTAAGTAACTTGAACCCCAATTTAAATGGGTATCAACCGTACTCATAAAGGCCGCCATTAAACTAGTAAAAGTTAAGCCAAGCAAGCCAACAGGTAGAATCAGTTTCATAATAATCGGGTAAGCCACTTCCCTACTTTCAGCTACTAATTTCCCTTCACTTAGATAGCTTAAAGTTTCATTGCCGATTGGGAACATCACTAGGGAAACAAGACCAATCAAAATCCAAGGCCATGTTCGCAAAGCGATAAAGGCAATTGCAAAGAATAAAGCACCTTTCTGGGCATCTTTCGCAGATTTTGCGGTGTTAATTCGCTGCGCAATATATCCAGTTCCATCTGAATCAAATCTCACCCACCATTGAACTAAAGTATAGATCAGGAAGATTTGAAAAGGCAAAAGCGGGTTGTCCATGGATGGAAGGAATTCTGTATAATGATTCGCCGCTTTTTCACCGTAAATGTTAACTAATGACTCTTGTATGCTTTGCATACCCCCTAACTCAGTGACCGCATAATAAGCGAACACAATTGAAGTAATCATAGCTATTACGAATTGAACTAAGTCTGTTAATATTACTCCACGTATCCCGCCTAAAGAACTATAAGTCAGTACAATAACAAGTAGGGCTACGATGGTAAGTGTTGCATTTAAATCTCCCTTAAACAATAAGAACGTAGGGTACCAAAGTTCCATGAAATGGTATACATTGGGTAACAACTCTGTCCATTGAATGAAAGGGCTTGCTATACTTACTGCAGCTGTAATTACCCATCCTAGGATAAAGCAGTTAAGGATAACTCCAAAGAAGAAAGCTTTAAAGCCTCGTAACAAGGCTGCTTGCTTTCCGTCATATCTTAATTCAATAAATTCTACATCGGTTAACACGCCACTCTTTCTCCATCGCTGAGCAAAGAAGATGGCAACGGTGATATAAGTAGCAGCCCAACTCCACCATAACCAGTTGCCCACTATACCGTTTTTTGCAGTAATACCTGTTACGGCCAAAGGAGTATCTGCTGCGAAAGTTGTTGCAATAATAGAAATACCTAACCACCACCAGGGTATATTTCTGTCGGCCACGAAATACGATTCTATGCCTGTGCTTGCTTTTTTAGAAGCCCAAATTCCCAGCAGGAAAACAAATACTAAGTATACGCCAAATATGATCCAATCTAACTGCTCCAAATCCGTTTATTTTCAACAAAAATAGTATTTACATTCTAATAATAATACATTTCGTAATTTAGTATAAATTAAAATGAAATGAAAAAAATAGCTTTGTCAGGAATTGTTTTCCTTCTCATCATTATAAGTGCTTGTGGTAGTGATACTCCTACAGTACCTAACTGTGATTTTACTTCTATTGATGACTCCACTCCTGTTAAAGGATATTCTTTGTTTGAAAAACTTCCGGGTATTTGGAATGGCCCCGTTGGTTCGTCTACGCCAATCGGTAGTTTCCCAGAGTGGATCGTTGATTTCAGACCTATTTCATCTTCTCACGTCTCCGCAAAGAATGAGTTAGATCGATTAAATGATATTTTCATGAGCTTCTTTATTGTAAAGCATGATTGCGAAAGTAAAATTGCATTTAGAAATGGTGGTGGGTTTTCTGGAGCAGTAAGAAATTCATATATGCTTTTAGATAGTGTATTTGAAAATGCTTCTGTAAGTTACTATCGATTTTCTGATCCTATTTCTGGAGGCGACCGGGTGTACAGTGATGTTATACTTAAGCAGGATAGTCTGATAATAGAGGTTTATACCAATAAATTTGGCACCTTGCAAAGTCCTGTGTCTCATATGAAATGGACGGCTAAACTACTTGATAAAACTTCGGCTCAAGAAAGTATTAATTACTTCTCTTTTCCTAAAAAGAGTCTAGCTAAAGACTTCACTTCAACTTTCGATGGATTAACGGATGCCGTGTTTTATGCTGCCGCCCAAGATCCATTTCCGGAGGAAGATCAACCATACTTAGGGAAAAGTAATGTAAATATCACCATTGCTAACCCTGCGTTTGTTGACCCGAGTAAGAAAGTACTCCTAGTTATTACTACGCAAAAACTGTTTAACGGTGTATCCTTCAATGTGGGCAATTTAAAATATCGTTCGCGCTATGTACTACTAGATGCTGCAAGTACTCTAAGTTTCCCATTTAATTATATGCATCCAGGTGAATATTATGTAAATGCCTTGTACGATGCTAATGGGGATCTTAATTTCTCTAGTGGAGATTACATCAATTCTCCATTTGATAAAGCCTTTCAATTGCTTCCTGAAGATGAGGTGGATGTTAGTCTAACCATTAACTTAGAAATCCCTTAGTCTTGATCTTCAACGTTTATAAGTATATAGTTTAAACAATCTTTAAAGCTCTCAAAGACATGCTCTTTTGGAATGAGGTCATTTAAGATTTTTATTCGTTCTAATCGTTTTCGAGGTTGATCTTGAATGCCAACGAATAGAACTCTAATATCCTGATTACATAAAGTTAGCAGGGCCTCTTCAATAGCATATAGCCCAGATTGGTCGATGTATGGAACTTTATCCATTCGAATAATAACATGACTAGCACTTGCAGGTATTTGTGAGGTTAGTTTTTGAAATTCACTTGTAGAGCCAAAGAATAAGGGCCCATCTAAGTGTTTGATATAGACTTCTTCCTTCATTTTTTGCGGAAAGTTGGCTTCGTCGTCCCACAATTCCTCACTTTTGTCTAATGTCTTAACTGCGGATCTTTCTCCAGATAAATCACCAATTTTTTTCATAAAAGTAAGTGAAGATATTACCAAGCCTATTCCTACAGCATAGATGAGGTTCCAGAAAGTAGCCAGAAGCATAACTGCTATCATAATAATTACTTCAGAGCTCAGTTTAATTGGACCAATTTGAACATCTTTTTGTAAGAATGGAATAGCTCTAAGACCTTTATAATCCATTACTCCAATTCCAACTGTAATTAGTATTCCCGCAAGCACTGCGGCAGGAATCTTAGAAGCAACAGGGCCTAAAGTAAGCAAGATGAATAGTAACAAAACACCAGAGATCATTCCTGAAAGTTTGGTCTTACCACCCGCATTAATATTTACAACTGTTCTTATCGTAGCCCCTGCTCCAGGAAGTCCTCCAAAGATTGCAGCAACACTGTTCCCTATTCCTTGCCCTATAAGCTCCTTATTAGGCTTGTGACGAGTTTTAGTCATGTTATCCGCAACAACACTAGTCAATAAGGAATCGATTGCTCCCAAGAAGGCCAAAGTGATTGCTGTGAAAATATAAGGTGAAATGCTCCCAAATTTAAATCCTGAGAAAATCTCAAATTTAGGGATTGGTATTCCGCTAGGAATTTGTTCTATGGCTCGATAATCAAGACCTAGTCCTATAGCTACAGCAGAAACGACAAGTAAGGCAACTAAGGTACTTGGTACTTTAGTTGTAATTCGTTTAAAGCCATAAATGATTATAATCGTAGAGATGGCTAATAGAAATTCCAACCAATGAATACTTCTTATGGCTGCAGGTAATACTTTCAAGGATCCTAATACGCTTGAAGCTTCTTTCTTTGCTAATGTTTTAGATTCCTGTAAAATCTCTTCTTCAGAAATGTCATGAGCCCGATTAATAGTTTCTTTGAAATCTTCCAATACCAAGATTCCCTCTCCGGCCTCATCCTTCAAGATATTCTCTAAAATTAACTCTTCAGCTTCAGCTTTGAATGTTTGAACATAAGCCACATCTTCTTTAGGATAGTATCCTAGCATTGGAGAGAATTGAGTAAATAGAATGATTAAACCAATTGCTGTCATGAATCCAGAGACCACGGGATAAGGGATATACTTAATATATTGACCGAAACCTAAAATACCAAGGCCTATTTGAATCAGACCAGCCAATAGGAAAACAGCTAGGATTACGGGTAAAGCTTTAGTAAGGTCTCCATCATTTAAAGCAACAATTCCGGCTATAATCACCATACTCACTGCGGTCATTGGAGCAGTAGGTCCAGATATTTGAGTAGCTGTTCCGCCAAAAGCGGCTGCAAAAAAACTAATGAATATAGCTCCATATAGTCCAGCACTAGGGCCTAATCCTGAACTAACCCCAAAAGCAAGGGCTAATGGCAAAGCAACAATACCGGCAGTAAGTCCGCCAAATAAATCTCCCCTAAAATTTGAAAACAACTTTTTCATCTTATCCATTTTATTTTGCTAACAAATCCCATTGCCTAAGGGACAACTATTCTAGCTTTTTATGAAATCTATTGGAAACTACTCTTTGAGCTTAAGTAAGAATTACTTGCTTAATTCCTTCTTAAAAAAATCAACAACATACTTAATCTCTTCTATAGTTGTAAAAGTAGAAAAACTAAAGCGTAATGTTGAACAATCGGGATTAAGATTAAGGTTTTTAATAACATCTGATATTTTACTTGCACCGGAAGTACAGGCGCTTCCTGCTGAAACAGCAATTCCCGCCATATCTAATTGAATAGTAAAAGTATCTTGAATTAATTCATTGGGAATGGAAACTGATAAAATAGTAAAAGTGGATTGTCCATCCTGTTCATTAAATAGTATAGAGGAGTTTATTTCTCTAAGTCCCTGTTTAAGTTGAGCTTTCAATGTCCCCATTTTAACTGAATCTTCATCTAAATTTTGGTAGGCTATGGATAGCGCTTTTCCCATTCCTACAATTCCAGCAACGTTTTCCGTGCTAGATCTTAAATTCCGTTCATGTCCACCTCCATGAATCCAAGTTCCTATAGGGGTATTTGCTTTCTTGTATAAGAATCCAACCCCTAAAGGCCCATTAAACTTATGGGCTGATGCAGATAAGAAGGTAAGCTTACTTTCTTTCACATCAATGTTAAAGTGACCGATACTTTGCACGGTATCAGAATGAAACAAGGCGTCATGATCATCGCATAAAGTGCCTATTGCATTCAAATCATTTACAGCGCCTAGTTCATTTTGTATATGCATTAGACTCACCAATGTTTTTTGAGAATCTATTTTAAGTAATCGTTCTAAATCGGATAAGTCTACCTGACCGAATGTGTTGGTTCTAATAAATTCAAGACGAACGCCATGTTCATCTTGCAAATATTTAGCGGTATTTAAAACGCATTTATGCTCTAGTTCCGTGGTTAAAATACGTTCAACTTTTAAGTCACTGGCAGCAAGTTTTAGCGCAATGTTATTAGCTTCTGTTCCACTGGCACAAAAGAAAATTTCACTAGACTTTGCACCTAAAAAGGAAGCTATAGATCGGCGTACATTTTCAATTGCAGCTTTTTGTTTCCTTCCAAATGCGTGTATAGATGAAGGGTTTCCAAAGGATGCACCTAAATACGGTAGCATTTCTTTAAGTGCTTCAGGATGTAGTTGGGTAGATGCTGCATTGTCTAGATAAACTTGCATGCTATTTAGATTCAAATGACTTAATATCTTCTTTGATTTGTTTTACAATGTTTAGGGCGATGTTGAGACTATCACTTTCCGCATATACACGAACAATGGGTTCAGTGTTAGATTTTCTAATCATTACCCATCCATCAGGCATGATAATCTTCAAGCCATCAACTGTATTGATCTCGAAGTTGTCATACTTTGCAGCTAGTTTAGATAGAATCCCATCAACGTCTGTTTCCGCTTCTAAAGGAATTTTATCCTTTACTATTTCATAATTTGGATACGTAGAACGTAAATAAGAAATGCTCTTACCTGTTTTCGCTAATTGAGTAAGGAATAAGGCAATTCCAACTAATGCATCTCTTCCATAATGAAGCTCAGGGTAAATAATGCCACCGTTGCCTTCACCACCTATTACAGCGTCAACTTCTTTCATTTTATCTACTACATTAACTTCACCTACTGCACTTGGGAAGTAAGAACATCCATTACGTTCGCAAACATCTTTAAGCGCCATTGTTGAAGATAAATTAGAAACAGCACTACCCTTCTTATGTTGTAATATATAATCTGCAATAGCTACTAGTGTATACTCTTCACCAAACATTTCTCCATCTTCATTAACCAAAGCTAATCGGTCTACATCTGGGTCAACCGAAATTCCTAAATCAGCTTCTTCTCTAACCACTGTATTCGACAAACTAGTTAAGTTCTCAGGTAATGGCTCAGGATTATGGGCAAAAACTCCTGTAGGTTCACAGTTTAATTCGATTATTTGCTTAACTCCTAAAGCTTTTAAAAGCAAAGGCACATAAATTCCTCCACTGGAGTTAACCGCATCAACTACTATTTTGAAATTAGCTTTTTTAATAGCCGCTGGGTCTACCAACTCTAAGTTCAAGATATGTTCTATATGTTGCTCACGATAATGAACAATGGTGTGTGAGCCTATATCATCTACTTCAGGAAATTCAAATCCTCCTTCTTCGGCGATATCTAAAATAGCTTGACCATCACTTGCAGAAATAAACTCTCCTTTAGCATTTAACAACTTTAATGCATTCCATTGTTTTGGATTATGACTTGCAGTTAAAATAATGCCTCCACTAGCATCTAAATCGATTACAGCCATTTCCACCGTTGGTGTAGTAGATAATCCTAAATCAATCACATCAAATCCAGCACCCATTAAAGCACCAACAACTAAGTTGTTTACCATTTCACCAGATATTCTGGCATCTCTTCCGATAACTATAGGTTTACTGTTCCCCGCATTTTTTACCCAGAAAGCATAGGCTGTGGCGAACTTTACCACGTCAAAAGGGGTAAGACCTTCATCTTGTTTTCCGCCTATTGTTCCTCTGATTCCAGAAATCGTTTTAAGTATTGCCATAGTTTTATTTTAAAAGGTCAGCAAAAATAGTTTATTTAGAGTGGAAATTGGAATTAGAAGGGAGATAATTTATGAAAAAGGAAGAATGGTTTGCAAGTTGGTTTAATACGCCGTTTTACCATATACTGTATCAGCATAGGGATTTTGATGAAGCAGAAAAGTTTATTGATTGTTTAATAGAAAAATTAGCTCCACAGGGCAATTCTACTATACTGGATTTGGCATGCGGTAAAGGCCGACACGCTTATTATCTAGCGAAAAAGGGCTACGTGGTTAAGGGGGTAGATTTGTCTTCGGAATCCATAGATAGTGCCCAAAGACATTTTAGACTGGAAAATCTAAGCTTTAATGTACATGACATGCGTCTTAATTTGGATGATGAGCGATTTGCTTATGTGTTTAATTTTTTTACAAGTTTTGGATATTTTGACACCTTAGAAGATAACAAGAAGGTTATTGAAGTAATGAGTAATTCGCTCAATTCTGGAGGAACTTTGGTTATTGATTTTTTAAATGCTGCAAAGGCTGTTCAAAATATTGTAAGCGAAGAAACTAAAAAATTGAGCAATGTTTCTTTTGAAATTGAAAGAAAACTAGAGAATAATGTACTTATCAAGGATATCCGGTTTAACTATAAGGATGAGGACTATCATTACCAAGAAAAAGTGCAAGCGTTGAGACTTAGTGACTTCCAATCCTTAATAAAAAATACAGATCTATCTTTGCTAGAAATATATGGAGATTATGCCTTGAATGCTTTTGATGAAACAAATTCTGATCGTTTAATTATGGTTTTTAAGAAGGCTTGATGGATTATTTAATTCAATTAGATCATCAATTATTCAATTTCATTAATCAAGGGCTTTCTAATGACTTTTTTGATTGGGTCATGCCGATTATCAGGAATAAGAAAACTTGGATTCCTTTTTATATAATAGGTGCTGGATTGTTGTATCGATTAAAGGGAAAAAAAAGTCTGTTCATTATTCTTGCAGTATTGCTAGCTGTAGGTATGGCTGATGGATTTTGTAGTCATGTAATGAAGCCATTTTTTGAACGAACTAGACCGTGTTTGTTACCAGAGCTTGCTAGCCAAGTTCAATTAGTAGTCGAACGTTGTTCAGGTGCATACAGCTTCCCATCTTCTCATGCAGCCAATCATTTTGCTATTGCTTTTTTATTATCCTTTTTTCTACAGGCGCATTCTAAGTTAACGGCTTGGATCTTATTGTTTTGGGCAAGTTTAATATGTTTTGCACAGCTTTATGTGGGAGTGCATTTCCCTTCAGATATACTAGCAGGTTCAATGGTAGGTTTAATAGCTGCTATGATTGCATATTGGATATATACTTTACTGAACAGAAAATTCAACTGGAAGTAGTGCGTGACTCTTATTGCTTAACGCCAGTAAAAGTAAAGTCTCCCCAAGCATCTCTGCTTACTTCAATATCCCCGATAATGTTATCAAACTTCTTGGTCAAATTCAATAGTGCCATCAATATTTATGTTAGCAAGACCTTGGTAATTGTATGTTTCATTAGTAATAGTAATCGTCTGACCAGCTAAAGTACCATTAACTTCAGGAACTAATGTTTCAGGAGCAGCACCTAAGAATCTAGAAATATCGAAGGTTAACTTATAAGAAGGACTATTATAGTTGTTTTAGTACATGCAGGTGCGCTCAATGCATACTTCTCCAATTTCACATCTAGCTGCCAAACAAGAGCTATCTAATTCATCTCTACAGGATGAAAAGAAAATGCATATAAGCATGCCGATTAGAACAATGATGTTAGAGTTACTCCTATTTAAGTATACAAAAAAAGCCCCGTTCCAAATATTTCGGAACGGGGCTTTTATGTTAGTTGTAATTTTCTTATTGCTTAACGCCCGTAAAAGTTACATTTCCTACTGCGTCACCTGTTAAAGCTAAAGCACCATCAATGTTTACAAATGTAGCATCATAGTCAACAGTACCATCAATTGTGATGTCAGCAAGACCCTGGTAATTGTATGTTTGATTAGCAATAGTGATCGTCTGACCAGCTAAAGTGCCATCAACATCAGGAACTAAAGTTCCAGCAGGAGCACCTAATAAAGAAGAAATATCAATTGCCATGTTGTATGAAGCAGCAGTTGCATTTTCAGTAACTGTAGCAGAAACAAGAACACCGGTGAATACTGTATCAGTAAGTGTTATAGAGATCGCGATGTCACCATCAGCAGATCCGTCAAAAATTCCACATACATCACAAGTAGCAACGGCATCAGGAATACAGGCGCCATCAACACAAGTTTCGTTAGCAGCACAAGTTACACCTTCGCAAGCGTCAACTTCGTCTGATCCACAAGACTGTAAAGTGAAAGTTAAAGCACCAGCTACAAATAGACTTAAAAATAATTTTTTCATGGTTGTAATTTTTTTGATTAATAATTAAATAAGGTTAATGATATATTTACGACAAAAGTACAAAAAATTCTTAACACTGCAACTATTTTACAATAAAGTGCTTTTGAATTTGATTACCATTGATTTCGATGTTTAAAACGTAGAAGCCTGCACTCATGTTGTTCGCTAAATCAAAAGTTTCGCTAAATCTTTTATTTACGTTAGGATAGCTATTTGCTAAAACTCTTCGACCGGTTACATCATATATGGCAAGATTCATTTCACTTCTTTCCAATACATCTAATGTAACAGTAAATGAACCATTATTTGGATTTGGATAAATGTTAAAAGAATTTAAATCAACTAGATCTCTAATCCCTGTAGCACAATTAACTGTAAGAAGTGTAGCTGATCCGAAAACATTACAGTCTGAATTAATTGTAGGAAAGTTTGCAGGAATTGGAGGTAATGTGAAAGAAACTGAAGCTGATGTATTTCCACCAATAGTGAATGTTAACCCAGGAATCGTTATCACTTGATCAACTGTAATGACAGGACAAGAATCTGCATACACTGTTGAAATAATATCATCCACATCTATAGTTAAAGTACCGGTTCCTACGTTTAATGCAGAAATTGACCAAGTTCCATTCGGATCACCTGCATAGATATCTGTAAATGCGAAACATAAAGCTCCACCAGGAACAACAGAAGGTAACAATGCAATCAGTCCTTCATTAATAGTATCAGGTAGCAAGGCTTGGAAACTAGCTGGAACAATATCTCTTAGTCCAGCAGTTGAACCATCAGGGAAAGTGAAAATTAAACTGTCAGTTATTAATAATACGCCAGGAGTAGCACTTAAATCTAAACATAACTGAGCATCTGAAACACAACCACTATCAATTGAAGGGAAGTGAAAGATTGAATCTATTAATAATGCAGCAGCTGATATTGGCGTAAAGTAATAGTTTCCATTATCTAGATCTGCCGGGATTGAAGAACAATCAACTGTAACACCAGTGCTATCATCAGAGGGAAGAACCCATCCAGCACTGATAGCAGCTTGCAAGCTAGCCATGTCTGTAACTGCGCCATCGGCTTCAGTTGAAATAGCCCATGCAACATCGTTGCCTGGTTTTAAAATAAAATTATCATGAGTTAAAGTAACACTGTTACCCAAGCTGATAGTTGTTCCGCTGGCAGTTGAAGTACCTTCCAAACAAAGGTCAAATGGAGCTGACAAGGCTTCACATCCAATTGCTGAAGTAAATGAAACCGTAAACGGAGCATTCGCAGGATTAAAGTTAGCTAAGGTATCACTGGTAGCTGCAGGTATTGGAACAGCAATGCCCGATCCGTTTGCAAACCATTGTAAGGTATATCCATTTGGATTATCTACAAACAAACCACCAGTTGAAGTTAAGTCAATAATTGAAGCAACAAGTTCTTCAAATGCCATATCGTAAAAACCTTGTTCAGATAAGCAGATATTTCCAGAGTCAATAACTTCAAGCGAATACAGCCCACTTGTTGTTACTGTAAGTGTTTGATTAGTTTCTCCTCCAAGAGCTAGACTGTCCTTATACCATTGATAAGATCCCGCAACAGAAGACTCTAAAGTAACCGTATCTCCAAGACATGCAATCGGGGCGCCATTCAAATTAGTAATGATTGGAGTTGGAGATTGACCATAAACATTAATAGTGTCTACAAAATTATCAACGCTTAATTGTCTTCTGCTAATGGTGATTGAAGCTGAACCGCATCCAACTGAAAAAGAAAGTACTTGTCCATTAGTAGGTGTTGATGTCAAAGTTTCGATATCAGAACCAAAAAAGTCATTTCCATTAAGCAGGCCACCATCTTCTTCCCAAAAATTTATAGCTAGGGATACACTCGAAATTGGGATATCTAAATTACTCCATGAGGGGCTTGTTCCTGACCCAGCAGGAAGCGTAACATCTCCACCGCCAGTATTAATAACCAAATAAGGTTCTGGCCCATCAGTGCAAGCGAATATAAAGTAAAGGTCACAAAAACAACCATCAGCATCAGATACTGACATAGATGCTGCGGAAATATAAAACTCATCAATAGTATAAGTCATATTTACTTCTTGTGTACCTATATTAGTATAAGTATAGTTTGCTAAAGTGCCACTAGTATCCATTGTGCCATCATTTGTGAAGTCCCAGGCATAGTTAATTGGATTAATAATTGGGTTGGGAGAAGGTACAACTGCTTCGAAATCAACATTAACGCTGTCACAACCTTGACCAGGTGCGAATGTGTAAAAAGGATTTCCTCCAGGAGAAGGCACTACCTTCACGTAAACTGAAATCGGCAATGAGCCCGTTTGATTACCAATTGGAGTAGACACAACAGCACTAACAGATATGAGTACTTCATATACACCCGCCGCAGCAAAAGTAGTCCCGCATAATCTCACCGCTCCATATCTATAAGTCTGAGGATTGTAAAGGTTTCCAGCATTAGTTCCAGCTTGGTCTAAACCAAAATTTAATCCAGCCGGTAATCCCGTTATTCCAGAAATTGAAATTGTTTGAACATCCACTAGACCTATAACCCCTCCACTCAATGCTGTTGCATCGAATTTTTTAGGTATTAGATATTGAAAGTCTGCAATAGAACTTTGTCCTTGTATAACTTCTGCCGTATCGACATTAAATAAATCGATTGAATCATTTGAAAATGCAAAGTCTTCATCTCCGGGCGTTCCCCACCAGAAATCTTTAACAGGAGGAAAAGTGCCACAGACTTGCGCTTGCAGGGCATTAAATGTGAATAAGACAATGATTAAAAGTAAAAATTTATTTTTCATATTAAGCGCTTAGTGTTCTTAATCAAAGATAATGATTTTTTAATTTTAAACTATTTAATTGTAGTAACAATTAATATGTGAACAAAAGGAAGCTAAAAACTTGAATTATAACGTCCTTTTTTTTGAATAAAAATATATCTTAGTCGCTCAAACCAATCGATAAACATGAAAAAAATTACCTTATTAGTATCTTTTGTTTCATTTGCAGTGTTGAGCTTGTTTGCTCAAAACGCTACTTTAAAAGGAACAGTAACTGAATCAGATGGCGAGCCAGCCATTCAAGCAAACATTATTGTAGATGTATCTAAAGGTTGGGCTTCAGTTACGGATTTTGATGGCAATTACACGCTCTCCTTGCCTGCTGGAACTTATGCTGTGTTATATAAGTATATAGGCAAAGAAGATCAGGTCTTAAAAATCACTTTAAGTGAAGGAGAAACTAAAACTCAGAACATCGCTTTTAACGATAAGATTGAAATGATGAATACGGTTGTTGTTTCCGGTTCCAAGTATGCAAAAAAATTGAGTGAAGAAACAGTAAGTATGGAAGTCCTTAAAAGTGATCTTCTTGAACAAAACAATATTACATCTGCAGAAGATGGCTTATCTAAAGTGCCTGGAGTTGTGGTAACTGGTGATGGACAAGCTAGTATTCGTGGTGGATCTGGTTGGAGTTATGGTGCAGGTAGTAGAGTTCAAGTATTATATGACGGTCTTCCTTTGTTATCAGCTGAAGGTGGAGATGCTAAGTGGGCTTTAATTCCAATGGAAAACATTGAAACAATGGAAGTCATAAAAGGTGCAGCTTCTAGTATTTATGGTTCAGGTGCATTGAATGGGGTGATTAACTTTCGAACAGGATGGGCTAAGAAAGAGCCCGAAACCAAGTTTAACATGTGGAATGGCGTAACTCATAGTCCTAGAAATAAGAAGGAAGCATGGTGGTATGATCAAAATCAAGTGCCATTTGAGGTAGGTTTTAATTTTGTTCACAAACGTAAATTTGGACGAACTGATTTTGTGTGGCACGGTCAGATGTCAAGTGAAACTAGTCATTTACAATTTGGCGGTTTTAGTAGTGTCCGTTTTGGTCAGAAATTTAGATTTAGACCCAAAAAGATTGAAGGTCTAAGTATGGGAATTAATGTTAATGCCTATAGAGGTTTAGGAACCAATTTCTTTCTTTGGAATGGGGCTGATTCTCTAGCTCGTGTTCCATTAGATGGCACGGCCTCAGCCTATCAAAGTACAAGAGTGGTTATTGATCCATTTATTTCATACTATGATAATAAAAACAATAATTATAGTTTTAAGTTTAGATACTTTAATGCCAAAAACCAGAATAGCACTCCTGGTCAAGGCTCTATTCCTATTAATTATTATGGCGAGTTTCAATACAATAGGTACTTCCAGAAAATCAAGTTTAATATAGTAGCTGGTTTAACGGGTTTTGCTGATGTAGTGAATCCGGAAGATCCTAATGTGCCTTCGTTATCTGGTAAAAATCGGAGATATAATATTGCCCCTTTTGTACAATTAGAAAAGAAGCTTTTTGACCAGAAACTAACGGTAACTATGGGAATGCGTTATGAGTATTTTAGAATGAGGTCGATTACAAATAATATTACTAAAACAAGCACACTGAATAGGCCACTATTTAGGTTCGGAGCAAATTTTCAAGCTGCAGAATATACCTTTATTCGTGCTTCTTGGGGTGAAGGATATCGTTTTCCAAGTATAGCAGAATCTTTTGTCAATTTGAATTTGGGTGGAATTGGAATATTTCCTAATCCTAAGTTAGAAGAAGAAACCGGCTGGTATGCAGAAGTTGGTATAGCACAGGGATTTCCGATTGGGAAAAATTGGAAAGGAATGGCTGATATGACCTTCTTTTCCATGCGCTACAATAACATGATTGAGGTGAATTTTGGGAAATTTGGTGACCCAGTGCCAGGAGCCCCTTCAGTAATAGAGCAAGCAGGATTGGGCTTCTCTTTTCAAAATGTAGGAGAAACGCTAATTTTAGGTGGAGAAATTACTGTTAAAGGAGAAGGTAAAATTGGAAAAGTACCACTAACTATTCTTGCAGGATATACTTACGTGAAACCTAAATCTTTAAATTGGGAAGAAGAGTTAACCTTGTATGACGTGAATGGTACTGTGTTAACAGACTTTCCTTCAAGAATTCCTGGTGATATTAGTTATCAAAGTACCTCATCAGGTGATAATAATATCTTAAAATATAGAAATCCTCACGTATTTACAGTAGATATGCAATCAACGTTTCGAAAAATGGATTTTGGAATTAGTGTACAATACCGTTCTTGGATGGAGAATATTGATTACGCATTTGTTAGTGATTTATTCCTTCTTGCGGAAGGTTCATTAGGGACATCCGCATTTTCAGCCTTAAAAGAATTTAGAACGGAGAATGAAGGAAGAGGTACTACCCTATTAAGTGCTCGGATTATTTACCACTTTACGGAGAAAGCATCTTTAGGTTTAATTGGAAACAATCTATTAAATTTAACTTATGCTGATCGACCTGCATATTTAGGTCAACCACTTAACTTTAATGCAAGATTTTCTTATAAGTTTACTGGGAAAAACCGTGATAAAAAAGTAAAAGATATTGAATAGGTTCAGATTTCTAAATGGAGACTTCAATAAATTTATATACATTAAATTTGAGGGCTAAACCTAAACAGTTTAGCCCTTTTAACTTAAAATGTACTTATGAAGAAAACAATATTAATTATTTCTCTTATCCTCACCCACTTTGCTTTCTTAAATGCACAAGAAGCAAAACTCATAGGTAAGATAGTTGACGAAAACAAAGACGATTTAATGGGAGTTAACGTTGTTGTTGATGTTAGTAAAGGATGGGCTTGTCAATCAGATTTTGATGGAAACTATAGCTTAAGTTTACCTGCTGGTAGGTATCTTGTTTTAATCACCTACATTGGTAAGGAAGATCAAATAAAGGAAGTCAATTTAAAAGCTGGAGATTCTAAATCGATGAACATTTTTATGGCCCGCAATGATGTTGAGCTTAATTTAGTTACCGTATCTGGCGGTAAGTATGAAAAGAATTTTGGTGAAGAAACAGTTAGTATGGAGATCTTACCTACAAGTATTATTGAAAACAATATAGCTCAAGCACAAGAAGCTTTGAACAAGGTGCCTGGGTATCAAAATTTAGGTAAAAGTCCAAGTATACGTGGAGGCAGCAGTTTTGCTGCTGGAGCCTCATCAAGGACTTTATTTTTAATAGATGGCGTTCCTCAGTTGAGCCCTGAGAATGGAGCTATATATTTTGAGACCATGCCTTTAGAAAATTTAAAACAGGTGGAAGTTCTTAAAGGGGCCTCCTCTTCTTTATACGGATCTTCGGCATTAAATGGTATCATTAATTTTAGAACAGCTTGGCCAAAAAAGGGAGAGCCTTATCATCGCATAACAACTGCTGTAGGAATGTATCAAAAATTCTCTTCGAATCTTATTAAATCTAAGAACGATAGAGAAACAAGAAGTCAAGATCCAAATTGGTGGTGGGACGATGAAAACCATTTACCAATTTTCTTAAATCAAAGTTACGAGTATCGACAGTCCTTTGATAAAATTGATGTTGTTTTTGGTTCCTATTTTAGACATGATCAAAGTTTTAGAAAAGATAATGAATATGACCGATTTAGAGTAAATGGAAAGATTAGACACCTCTCTGAAAAAGTGAAGGGATTAACTATAGGTGCAGCTTGGAACTTTGCTTATGAGGAAGGTGGAGAGTTTTTTATGTGGAGTGGCACGGATAGAGATATTTTACTTCCCTCCGACCCATTGTCGGCATTTAATAAAGATGTGCGCACCGACTATGTACTTAGAAGAATTGGGATCTCCCCTTTTCTGACCTATTTTGATAAAAAAGAGAATAAACACGACTTCAATTTCAGGTATTACAACAATCAAAGCACCAATTTCACTTTAGAGAGTAATCAAACGAATCATATCTATGGAGAATATACTTTCGAACACCGTATGCCTGCTAAAGGTATGAATTTGATAACTGGTGCTGCTGGATCGTATACTTCTGCTACTGGAAAGAATTTTGGCAATAAAAGATACCATACAGAAAACGCAGCAGTCTTTGTTCAGATGGATAAGAAATTTTTTGACAAGCTTAATTTTACCGGTGGTGTGCGTGTTGAATACAACAAAGTAGATAGTATAATTCCGCAGAATAAACTACAGATATTATCCTTGTTTAAAAAGAACGGGAATTTTACTTCTCCAGTAAAACCCCTTATTCGTTTTGGAATGAATTATGAACCGATTAAAGGGACCTATTTAAGGGCTAGTTGGGGACAAGGATTTAGAGTCCCTACAATTAATGAGTACTTCATTGATTTGAAAAGAACTCTTCAGGTTATTTCTAACCCTAATTTACTTCCTGAAAATGGATGGAGTGCAGAAATAGGAATTAAACAAGGACTTAAAGTAGGGAGTTGGCAAGGGTTCTTCGATGTGGCAGGATTTGTAATTAAATATGTAGATCTTATTGATTTCACTTTAGTATCAGGAGCCATACAGGCACAAAATCAAGACAATGCTCGTATTTCGGGTTTGGAAGTTTCTGCCTTAGGACAAGGGAAGCTTTTTGGTTACCCATTCACTTTTCTTACTGGGTATACCTTCATGCAGCCAATTCTACTTAATCCAGATTCAGCTAGAATAAGTATTTTTCCAGATACCTATCAATTTATTAGTTATAGAAATAAACATAGTTTTAAAGCAGATATAGAAGCTACCGTATGGAAGTTTGCATTAGGTTTTTCTACCAATTTCACTAGTTATATGATTAACATCCCGCTTACCACAGGAGCCATTTTAGGAGTTCGAGATTACAGAGAACGGAATCCAGATGGAGAATGGGTGTTTGATAGTCGTATACGATTTAACGTAAGTGATAAATCTAACCTTACTTTCGTTATTAAAAATATGTTTAACAATGAGTATACTACCCGTCCTGGAATTTTAGAAGCACCAAGAAACTATACCATTCAATACCAGCATCAATTTTAACATAAAATGGTGTTATAGCGCTTTCCTCCTGCTTGATTATTTCGTAGGTTTAGGACTAACTATAAATTTTACGAGATTATGTTACAATTAGGCGTGGCCAAAGCGGATATTACAGCTTTTAAGGAAGGAGTTGGAATGTTGGGATATGGAATGTATTACAACATCATGGAAACGGTTGAAACACAACTCTTTGCTCGTGCCTTTGTATTTAAAAATGAAGAAGTTAAAATTGCCTATGTCAATTGTGAAATAGCTTTTATTACTCCCTCCATTAAAAGAGGTGTGGTGAAAAAACTGAATAGAAAGCATAAAGAACTAGGCTACACCAATCAGAACATTCTTCTGAATGCGCAACATACACATAGTGGTCCTGGTGGTTATTCTCACCATGGTATTTATAATATGAATTGCCCTGGTTTTGTTATTGATGTTTATAATGTTATTATAGATGGAATTGTTGAAGCGATAATACTTGCAGAACAAAATACGGAAGAAGTGAACTCCTTCATAGGAGCTAGCGAGTTTGCTCCGGATAAAGAAGTGGGTTTTCAACGTTCAATAAAGGCCTATTTACAAAACCCTGAAGCTAAAAAAATAGGAAAAGACGAGCGACACTTAGGGATTAATCGTACCATGACTTTAATGAAGTTTGTAAGCAAAGATTCTAAATTGAAAGGTGCTATTAACTGGTTTGGAATTCACCCTACTAACCTGCCTAATGACAATACAAAAGTATGTAGTGACAATAAAGGATACGCAGCTCAATACCTCGAAGATGAATTGCTAAAGGAAAATGAAAGTTTTGTGGGAGCATTCGCTCAAGGAACATGTGGGGATGTTACTCCTCGCTTTAGATTTAATCCGAAGCATAACAAACAAAGAGGTAAATGGGATGGTAAATTTTTGAATGATGATATCAAAAGCGCTCAATACAATGGGCACCTCCAGTTCAAAAAAGCTTTGGAAATAATTGAAGACTTGTCTTCCCATTCAATGGAAAGTGACGACCTAGATTACGGTCTCTTATATGCTGATTTTGGAAACATTCTAGTCGATTCAAAGTATACAGGTGGAAGAGAAAACGTTCGTACTAGCCCAGCATGTATGGGGGTTTCATTTTTAAAAGGCACCTATTACGATGGACCAGGAATGCTCGAACCCCTAGGGTTTTTATCCAAACTGATAACGAAGTTTGTAAAGGTTTGGGAATACACAAAAGCTGCATTCATGCCTATGGAATGGAGAATTGCTATGCTTCAAAAATATGCTTCTCAGGGTAATAAAAACATTGCGATTGAAACTGGTGAGCGAAAAATAATGGGAACTTTTAATATCAGTAAATTAATAATTCCAGCTTGGGCAGATGAGGTGGTGAGTAATCTAAAAACCTTTCACAAAAGAGGAGCTTTGGATAAGAATCCCTGGTCCCCACAAATTTTGCCTTTACAAATCATAAAACTAGGTTCGGTAGCCTTGTGTGCATTTCCTTTCGAGATTACAACCATTGCTGGTCAACGATTGAAGAAAACTTTAGAAGGATTGTTAGTCGGCAATCAAGGGTTTAGCGAAGTTATCTTATGTCCGTATTCAAATGCCTACAACGGATATGTAACAACACATGAAGAGTATCAAGTGCAAGAATATGAAGGAGGCCATACTGTATTTGGAGAATGGACCTTAGCAGCTCTTCAAACAGAATTTGAAAAGTTGATTGTTGAAATGCTAAAGCCTAAGGCTGAAAGAAGTTTGAGTAATGAAGTTAATCCTCTGGTTTTCTCTCATGACGACTTAAACAAGTTTAGTTACTTTAAAGGACAGTACTATCTAGCAAGATTAAAGCGTAAGGAAAAGCTCGAAAAATTGAAAGAACGCAGAAAAGCGAAACTTGAAAAAAGGAAAGGTATTATTCAAGGTAAAATTGATGACCTCAGTTAATTAATAATAGCCTCTAGCAACAAAGACATACTGAACTCCCACACTTAAGGCCGCATTAAAGCTATGAGAGGGGCGATACTTTGCATCGTTATTGCTAAAGTAATCTAATTCTCTTATCGCTTTACCATTAATGTCTATCAAACCTGCGTATAGGTTTAAGCTAGTAAAAAGGTATACGTTTTTATTAATTCTATATTGGATGCCGTTGTTTAATATTGCACCAATATCAAGCTTTCTAAACTTATCTGATTCACCAATTCCAGCTAGATTGTTTCCAATGTCTGGGTTGTCAATATCTACCTCTTCATAAACTGAAATAAGATAAGCAATCTGTGGACCAATACTAAAGTAGTAATTAATTTTTTTGGACATACTTCTTCTCTTAGGTACCAACTCCCATTTATACATTAAGGGAAGCTTGATGTAGTTCAATTTCACACGCCTAGAAACGTCCACTGGAAAATTTAATGACATGTTATCATCTTGATAAATTTGTCCTTTATATTTCTGACCAGTAAAATCGTAGTATAGGGCAAATTCTAAACCATGACGTTTAGATATATTGTACCCTCCAATCATTCCAAATCCACCACCCAGTGTAACTCCGTAATCTAGCTCTGAACCTCGAGCAAATGGATTATTAAATCCGTCTAAAGTTCCAAAGTTATTCTGATTGATAATCCATGGACTTGAGAAATTTGCAATTGCACCAAGGTGAAACGCTTTTTTCTGACCGTATACAGTCGAAGCAAAAAATAGTAGTGCAAAAAATAGTAGTCTTGGAAACATAGGCTTAACTTTGCAAAATATTAATTAATCTTGAATATATCCACAAAAATACACTCTTTAAAGCATTATTTAAAATACGCTTATAATTCAAAGAGTAAATTCAAAATCCATTCTCCTTTTGTTTTCACATTTATAATCAATGTATTAGAAAACAGAAAGAAGGATTATATGCATTTTCCTAAGCAACTTTTAAGTCATTACAAAGCTTTGAAAGTTAAAGTAAGTGTTAGTGGTAATGCCGGTGAAGGATCCAAAAGTTTAAGCGAAAAACAGATTCCAGCCATAAGATTTATGGGAAAAGTAGGGTTACCTGCCAAGTATGGGAAGGTTCTTAATGGTTTAATTGAGGAAAACAAAATTGAACATGTTATCGAGCTAGGTACGTCTTTAGGGAGGAGTACTTCTTTTTTAGTATCGGGAAATAAGGTGAAAGTAACTACTGTTGAGGCAAACAAAGAAATGTTAGATATTAGCAAGGAGGCTTTTAATCACTTAGGGCAAAGTGATTCTGTAACTTTCGTACATGCCCGTTTTGACGAGGTGTTTGGGGAACTTTGCAAGAATGAATTGAGTAATACCTTAATTTTCATTGACGGAGATCATGGGAAAGAGGCAGTCTTAAATCTATTTAAAACCTGTTTGCCGTATACTAAGCCTAGTACTATCCTCGTTTTTGATGATATATACTGGAGTCCAGGAATGACGGAAGCATGGTGTGATATACAGCAGCATGATGAGGTGAAGTTAAGTTTAGATATTTACAGAATGGGTATCGTTTTTTTTAGAAAAGCCACGAAGGCAAAAGAACATTTTCAATTATGGTATTAACAAGAGTTATACTCATTATATCCTTTGTGTTTTCTATGACACATGCTCAAGAATTATTCTATACAGATTCTTACCTTTCCAACTTCTATCATGAAGTAGAAGAAAAGTTTGTGTTTCATAACAATACTTTCCTTTTACTCGATGCGTCTACAAAGGAGGAAGTTCACCAACTAATGTTCAATTTCTTTGAGGAGAACGGAATACAATCAACTTTGATAGAATCTACTGATAAGGTTTTTTTTAGTTTCACTTATAAATCTCCTAAGTTTAATGGAATAGCATGGAGTAAAAGCTGGCATCAAAACTTTGAGAGTCGATTGAATTCAATATTGAACGATTACTTGGCGGATTACTTTAATCAATCTATTCCTATACCTGAAAGCATTCAACACGCTGCAACTATTAAGTTGGCTTATTACAATTGGTTAAATTATAAACATCGTTCAAGTGACTTTTCTACGACTAGGATAAACATTTCTGCAAACGGAATAGATACTAAAGCGTTTACCGCAGAATTCATTTCTCCAAATCTTTCATTCGGTAGAATTGTAAGCAATTCATTTCAAAATCTTTATAATGAGTCCTACCCCATTATCAATCTTGATTCGAGTATTAGATTTGTCTTTGGACCAACAAGTAAGGCACGATTAATCGATTGTATCTCCATGCATATACATGCCGGGATTCATGGGATTCAGTCGCCTATTTATCTTAGTAAACAATCGCTAATTTTGGTTCCTGAGGAGAGAATAGAAGTTAATGAACAACTTTGGGACGTCATGGTTTCTTCAGCGATTATGGCCATTGTTGCTAATGCAAATGATTTGCACCAATCTTATTATACTATTGATGATGTGGATAGATTGTCTGAGTTAGCTGAAGTTTATAACAAAGCCGACTACTTGGATTTTGAACGGATTTATTTTGAAGAAAATAGTTTTAACCTAGGTCATCCCATTGAACTTGCCGCAACTTGCTTTAATAAATCAATTCTAGATAGTAAAGTAAATTTCAAAGCTAATTCAACTCTATTCCTGCATGAAATGGATAGTCTGGTATTAAATGTATTAGGACAATTCCTTACTCACAATAAAAAAGTAAACTTGCTATTGATAGGGTACCAAGAAAAGGGAGAGTATACCAAAATTGATAGAGACAAGTTTAAAGCATTGGTGGGTAAATATTCAGATTATCCTCCAGTTAAATCTAGTAAAAGAGTTAATCTAGCTATATTTCGCTCTGTAATTGTATTTGACTATTTAGTGCAAGTTGGAATCGATCCTAAACGTATTTCATGCTTATCAAGCAAAGTTAAAAATGAAGAAGAAAAGAGTAATAAGGTTGATTGGACGTTTAGGTAATGAACAAGACTAAGTAGATAACTGACATGGATAGTAAACTCACAAATATGAATGAGTAATTTAAATGCTCAAATTCTCTATTTCTGTTAATTGCAATGTAGCGTTTGTGGAAATTGAAAAGAAATATAAAACCCACCATCGATAACAGCACAAATACCCTTATAAAATCGATTGAAAGGTAATACTCGAAATTATACCCTGGGGAAAAGATTAATAAAGCAGCCATGATCACTGAGACAAGTAAGTAAGGGAGTAAAATTGTATTTGCCAAAAAAGATATTCTTGTCCATTTGGTAAGTAAAAACCTTCTAGAGTAGGCTATTTTCATAAACGTTTTGGAGAAAGACCAACTGATAAAAGGTATGATGGCCCAAAAAAGTAAGGAGATAATGAACATGGTTTCCTTCTTAATATAGTACCAATCTGCCACTACAGATACTCCGTGTCTATAAAAAGGAGCAGATACAAAATCAGCAATAACAAAACTCAGGCTTGAAAGAATTGACCACAATAAGAATAACTTAACTTTCGAACTGTCCTTGAAAGAAAACTTTTTCATCATTACCCAGAATCCCAATGCCAATACAAGCATCATAAACGTGGGGACTCCAAATAACAGAACTACTCGCAACCTCGACCAGCTTTTATATAGGGAAACGTCATAGTCTATGTATGCGAAATAAAAAGTAGTTTCAGGAAGATCAATTAATATAGCACAAAAATAAGTGAAGAATAAGTACAACAAGTGCACTATCATGTACGAAATCAAAAAGATTATCGACACATTAATTAGTCTATTATTTAAAACGAATAACCTCATTGTCTCAAATATACAAGAATGTACGTTAAATTAACTACTAATTTTGAACAGCAATAAATTGCTTATTCATATTTTTGGCTGCTGAGGCAGGATTCGAACCTACAAAAGGAGGTTAGTTGAGTAAACTCAATTTTTCCCCAATTCCTTACCCTCGAGACAGGAGGGCATGTTTGCCATTTTCATCACCCAGCAGTATATTTATGAATCAAATATAGATAATATGGGTATTATGGAAAATAATTTCAATGATTTAGTTTTAAATTAAATAATATATTCATTTATGCCTACATTTATTAAATAATATTCATTTTTACAAAAAAATTCTTATGATAGTCGAATTAGATTCATTAGATAAAGATATTCTTAACCTCATGAAAGAAAACTCGAAACTTCCTTATGCTGAGATGGCAAGTAAACTTCACTCTTCAGTAGGAACGATACATACCAGAATAAAAAAAATGGAACGGCTTGGAGTTATCCAGAAAACGGACATTCAAATTAACTATGGGCTTTTAGGATATGACATCACTTGCTTTATTGGGATCTATTTAAACAAGAGTCGGGACTATGATCAAGTGGTAAAAGGATTACAAAAAATTAATGAAATCACTGATCTTCATTATACCACTGGTCAATACAGTATGTTTGCGAAATTAGTATTAAAAGATACCCAGCATTTAAGAGAGATACTGCACGATCAAATCCAGACCATTGAAGGAGTGCAAAGAACTGATACTTTGCTATCCTTGCACCAAAGTTTAAAACGAAAAATTAAACTTACTTAAAGATTACTTTCTGCTGATAAAATCCATCATGACTTTGAATGAAATACATTCCAGGAGGGAGATTTACCTTGAAGTCATTGCGACCCATAGTCAAATTGAATTGTTTAATTAAATCACCGGTAATTGTATACAAGTTAAGCTCCATTGGAAGTTTGGAAGGGTTTAAAATTGAAAACATTCCATAACTAGGATTTGGGAATAATTGAAGCGTTTTACTTATCTTATCATCTCCAATTCCCACTGATGTAGCATAGGTTTCAGCAAGCTTTAAAGCATAAAAGGCATTAACTCGTCCATGCCCCATTTCTTCGTTCCATGTACCATGGGTGCCCGTTGAATCGTAACTATAGCCTCCTACTCTTTCTGCACTTAGATTAAGAACTGCTTTTACATCTCTCGCATGTAATCCTGGGCTAAATGACAAAATTAATGCTCCTACTCCAGCGGCGTTAGGACATGCCGCACTTGTGCCATTAAAGGTATTCGTATATGAATTGTTAGTGTATCCATTGAATCCAGTCATATCAGTAGTGGAAATGCGAACGCCTGGTGCCACAACATCTAAACTTAAACCATAACTACTACCCCAATTTTCAGGGGAACAATCATTTGGGTTTTTTCTTTCATCACACATGGTACTAGCTCCTACTGCAATGGTTGAGTGTAAATCTCCAGGCCATAAAACATCATCAAAATCGTCGTTGCCGGCAGAAAAGAACATCGGCACACCATATCCGTTCCTCCCATCACTAAATGACTCATTTATCTCATCTGTAACTAACTGGGTGTTAATTGATAGAACTCCTATAAAAAGTGGACTGAGTCCTGCAGATGTGCTCATTATATCTACATTTGCCACTCTCCAAGCAAAAGCTGAACCACTTATCAATGCATCTGTATTTGTTGTTGCCTGAACGCCAACGCTTCCTCCATAGTCTTGATAATAGAAAATTCGTATAGGAACGATTTTACAATTTGGAGCAATACCAGCTATCCCTTTATTGTTATTGGATATTGCAGCTGCTATGCCTGCACATGCAGTTCCATGGCCATCACTACTAAAGTTTGGTGTTGGATACCCTTTTGTATCTGTTGAGTCGGTAGCAAATCCGTCAAATCCCGAAAGCATGTTGTCTATGAGGTCTTCATGTAAAGTATCTACTCCACTATCTAATATCGCAATTTTGATAGTGCTATCTCCTTCACTTATTGTCCAAGCAGAATCTACATCCATATCGGCATCTGTTATACCGTTAGATTGCAAAGGAGTTCCATTGTTCTCAATTGACCATTGTCGATTAAATATGGGGTCGTTGGAACTGGCTTGTATAGTAAATACCTGTTTGGTTTCTAGCTGGTGAACATTTGAAAGCATTTTTATGCTTTGTAATACTGGAATTAGCTCTGAATCCTCTTTTACAGCGCAATGCACATAGTATAGCTTGGGTATAAAGTTATGAGGTATTAGCTTGTAGTCTATGCTTAATGCGCCCAATTTAAGCGGAGAGTTGTCTTTAGTTTTAACCAAGATAACGTTTGTATTAAAAACAATCTGATTCTCTATTTGGCGAACTTTGCTGACAAAGCCAAAAGGGGTTAAATCATCAACAGAGGCATCGGAAATTATAATTGTTCGCTCTTGAGGAAGGAGGACGTACGATTTGCTTAAATCTTTGCACCAAGTCTCTAGTGCCAATTGACCATTGTAATCTAATACTTGAACAGCATGTTGTTGCGCACTTGCAAAAAGCATATTACAAATCAGAAACAAAAAACTTAAAATTCTCATAGCTTATCTTCAATTTTTATAAAGATAAACTTTTTGAAAATAAGATCCTTGATAGTATCAATGCTAAGAGCAACTTATGAATAGGTGGTACTACTCGAAACTGAAGTCCTTTGTCGGAGGAACCCATTCACAAGGATAATCAAACAAGCAATTCTTCTTGATTAAATAAGCCACTTTTTCTGGTACTTTACTTTCCCACTCATCTTCACCAGCTTTAATCTGTTGAATAATTTCATCTGAGAAAATTTGTAAGTTATTTTCATCAAATTCCTTAATGTCCTTGATGTATCCGTTGGCCAAAAACTGCTTATGTAGGTGTTCTATTTCTCGATAAGTCTTAAGCGTTTTTGCACTAATAATCTCACCATTTTTATAGCGTTGATATGGGTAAGCATACATGGTAACGTCATGTGAAAAAAGTTGTCCAAAGGAGTTCATCACTTCTTTAGAATTATCTTCAAGTGTACTTAGACCGTATATTCTTAGTAAGTTGAGGATGCCAATAGCGATTCCTATTTTCCCTGCTCTACATTGCGCTAAATACTCAACTAGTTTATAATGCTCATGGAAGTTGGAAACCATTACATTATGCCCCAAAGAACAAAGTATCTCGGCGCGATCTAAGAAGTCTTTCCTACTTTGATCATCAGCTCCTTTATAGAGATTGTTGAGAGTCATTTCATTTAGAACAATAAAATCATCTTCAGCTACTCCATCAGCAACAAAGCTTTTTGAAGCATTTTTCAGCATATCTTCGTTGACTAAAGTCGGCGGTCTGAACCTTCCACGCATAACCATGATATTCTTCTTATATAAAAAATCTTTAGGTTGATACATCATCCTATTTGGCCCAAAAATCGTTGCATTCGTGAATCCCATTTTAACCAGGAGCATGCCTAACAAACGATTGTCTACATCTTTGAAACAAGGACCAGACATTCTAATCATATCGACTTCCAGTGAGTTCGTACTAAGATTGTCTTGTAGGGATTCTACAAGTGTTTCAGCGTCATCTTGATGATAGTATGCACCGTAAATTAAGTTAACTCCGATTTCACCTATTACACGTTGTTGTAAGATTGCATTGTTGTCATGTACTCGTACATGCAGAATAATGTCATTAGGTTCACCTTTAGGTTCAGATTGAAAACGAAGACCAATCCAACCATGAGGTTGATTTGTTCTTGTATAGTTCAGTGTGGTTACCGTATTGGCAAAAGCAAAGAATTTGGTTTCTTCATATTTCTCATCACCCAATCTTTCCGTCAATAAACTATACTCGTGATCGAGCATTTTTATTAAACGACTTTCACTTACATAACGACCATCAGCTTCTTCACCATAAATGTTGTCGCTAAAAGCCATGTCGTAAGCCGACATAGATTTAGCAATTGTACCCGACGCAGCTCCTACTCTAAAAAAGTTCCTAGCCACTTCTTGGCCTGCGCCAATTTCCGCAAGCGTACCATAAATACTATCATTAAGATTAACGGTTAAAGCCTTCTTCTTAATTGGCAATAATTCTCTTTTTATACCCATATTTAATCTTACAAAGTTCTATTTGCATCAAAACCTTCCAGCAGTTCTGCTACGCGTTTTACAAATCTTCCTCCCATAGCGCCATCTACGATTCGATGATCATATGAATGAGAAAGGAACATCATATGTCGGATGGCAATTACATCTCCATCTTCAGTTTCCAATACTACTGGTTTCTTCTGAATAGACCCTACAGCTAGAATTCCTACTTGTGGTTGGTTAATAATAGGCGTACCCATTACATTCCCAAATGACCCCACATTGGTTAACGTATAGGTGCCCCCAGTTGTTTCATCGGGCTTCAATTTATTCTGTCTAGCTCTGTTGGCTAAATCATTTACTTTCTTGGTAATTCCAACAAGGTTGAGTTGGTCACAATTTTTAATAACAGGAACAATTAAGTTGCCACTTGGTAAAGCTGCAGCCATTCCAATATTGATGTCTTTTTTGAGAATGATGTTTTCTCCATCTAAAGAACAATTCACAAATGGAAATTCTTTTAATGCTTTTGCAACAGCCTCAATAAAGATTGGAGTAAAAGTAATTTTCTCTCCTTCTCTTTTTTGGAATTCATCCTTCACTTTGTTTCTCCATTTCACCAAATTGGTCACATCTGCTTCAACAAAAGTGGTTACATGCGGAGAGGTTTGCACAGAATTAATCATGTGCTTCGCAATCATCTTACGCATACGATCCATTTGAACTACTTCAACATTTCCTGTATATGCTACACTTGGAGCTGTAGTTTGCGCTACTTTTACTGTCTTTGGAGTTTGTACAGGACCAGTATCCTTTTGAACGGGAATGTTTGCTTGTCCTCTATTTTGTAAATAAGCTTGCATATCAGATTTGGTCACTCGACCTTCTTTTCCCGTACCAGGAATACTTTCAAGTTCTTGCATTGCAATTCCTTCTTCTTTTGCCATACTCATGACAAGAGGCGAATAGAAACGTCTTCCTTCACTTGAATCAATGCTTTCTGTTTGAACTTGGGCTTGAGCCACTTCAACAGTCTCTTCAACTTTTTGAATAGTACTTTGTACAGGAGCAGCTGCACTTGGAGTTTCAACAGCGCTTTCTCCAGCTTCTGTTTCAATGAGCGCAACAGCGGAGCCAACTGGAACTACATCTCCTTCTTCAAAAAGAAGCTTAGTGATTTTACCAGCAACTTCACTAGGTACTTCGCTATCTACTTTATCTGTAGCTATTTCCAAAACGGCTTCGTCCACTTCAACGGTATCTCCCACTTGCTTATTCCAAGTAAGAATAGTTGCTTCAATGATACTTTCGCCTAATTTTGGCATTATTAATTGA
>ERZ887849.116-NODE-116-length-80307-cov-11.255221_pt1 | contig 80307 bp, 68 predicted proteins | sample MGYA00521267_ERZ887849 | MGnify/ENA primary metagenome ERZ887849 (study PRJEB32303, sample SAMEA104408601) | aquatic metagenome | biome: Brackish water; feature: Pelagic; material: water | place: Baltic Sea | collected 2014-06-06T16:11:00 | depth 2,863 m ...
CGGCCAAATCCGACGCCTCCATCAGTGTATCTAAATCAATTCCGGTGTCAAAACCCATCTGCTGCAGCATCATCACTATATCATCGGTGGCCACATTACCCGATGCTCCTGGAGCGAAAGGACAGCCACCCAATCCAGCAATGGAACTGTCGAAGCGTCGAATACCCGACTCGACCGCAGCATAGACATTGGCCAGACCCATGGCTCTGGTATCGTGGAAGTGACAGCCGAGCTGCGCGGCCCCATGTGTCGCAACCAGCGCTGCAGTCAATTCTCGCACCTGCTGTGGATGGGCAGCGCCAATAGTATCCGCCAAAACCAGCTGATCTGCACCAGCGTCAAGAAACTTTGCCACTATAGATTGTACCAAGGCGGGATCTGTGGGCCCATCAAATGGACATTCTAAGGCCACGGCGATGGTGGCTATCACCTCTATGCCATCTTGCTTGGCTAATTTGAGAATATCCATGGTAACCGCTTCAGTTTCAAGCATGCTCATGGCGGCATTCTTTTGCGCCATACCGTCGCTGGCATAGAGCACCATGGTGACTGTTTTGGCACCGGCGGCGCGGGCTAATTCATAGCCTTTCATATTGGGAATAAGCGCAATGGTTGGCGTACCAAACTCAGCCGCCTCTAGCGCTGCCAAGACCTGATCTGTGCCAGCCATAGCTGGAACTGCCTTGGGTGAAACAAAACTGCCCACCTCAATTTGCGGCACGCCTGCAGCGGCAATGGCACGCACCAGCTGGAGACGCTCATCTATGGATAGAACTTTTGGCTGATTCTGCAGGCCATCTCGCGGCCCAACATCGGTGATAAAAACTGAGTCCGACATTATTTAATAATCCCTTGGTCTTTCATCTGTTGAATCTGTTCTACGCCCAAATTGAGCAATTGGGTCATGACTTCATCTGTATGTTGCCCCAGGGTAGGCGCGGCAGTAAATACCTCATCACTGCTGCGGGATAGCTTAATCGGATTGCCCGGCCCCTTAGTCGAGTTGCCATTGGGGTGCTTTAAATCCACCACCATATTGCGGTGTAATACCTGGGTGTCGGCAAGGGCCTGACTCAGGCTATTGACCGGCGCACAGGGAATACGCTGAGCTTCAAATAACCCTAACCAATGTGCGCAGCTATTAACGCTCAATAACTCATTGAGTCGAGCATTGATCATCTCACGGTCTTCCCAGCGACCGGGCTGGGTATCGTACTTGGCATTCTCAAACTCAGCACAGTTAACTACGCCCTTGAGATTGACCCAAAAGTTGTCGGTGATCACCGCAATCACGATTGATCCATCTGAGCAGGTAAAAGTATTGTAGGGCACATGAACAAAGTGACTGTTGCCTATGGGATAGGGATCCTCTGCCGAAAGAAAATGCATGGTCGCCATATAGTTGAGCATAGAAATCTGGCAATCTAACATGGAAATATCCACATGCTGGCCCTGACCGCTGCGCTCACGTTCATAGAGCGCCGCTAAAATTCCCATCACGCCAAACATGCCACCGCCGAGATCCCCTATCGGAATACCCGCTCGCACCATGGTTTCTTGATTCGGCCCGGTAATCGACATCCCGCCCCCCATAGCTTGAGCCACCTGATCAAAAGCAGGTCGTTTGCTGCCCGGGCCATCGGAACCAAAGCCCGACACCGTACAGGTGATAATACGAGGATTCACCGCGCTTAGAGACGCGTAATCAATACCCAGCCGCTCAGGCACCCCGGCACCAAAATTATTGATAACAATATCTACATTGCAGACCAGATCTTTAAATAGCGCCAAGCCCTCTGCAGTCTTGAGGTCTACCGCAACGCTTTTCTTATTGCGGTTCAGGGTAATGTAGTAAGCCCCCATGCCGTCGAGAGAGTTATTCGGATCTGTGGCCAAGAGTTTGCGTGTACCCTCACCGGCCAGAGGTTCAATCTTGATCGTTTCCGCACCCAGATCAGCTAGGATCATGCTGCCATAGGGTCCTGACAACATATGGGTAAGATCGAGGACGCGAATACCGCTAAGAGGCTGACTCACAAAATCTCCTGATTGAGGTTATAGGGTAAGACCAATGGTCGAGGTCGATTACAACTGACACTTTTAATCACTGCCTTTGCAATACCAGCCTTGTAACGATTGACCTGTGCTGCAAATGATCGTATAAACTTCAAGGAAATTTACTGCCTTTACCTAAAAGGTATAGTTTTATACCAAATAATAGACGATACCACAACATACTTATCTTATGGCCACTATTCGCCAACCGACAAGGCAGCCCCAATGAGCAAGACGTCAAGCGCAACCCTTTTCACGAGTAATCTATGCCGCCATATTTCTGCTGCCCTCCCTGCACCCCTCTACCACCAGCTCTACAGCCTTATCAAAAACTATATTCTCGATGGCTCCCTACATCACGGCGACAAGCTGCCCGGCGAGCAAGAGCTGGCGGAGCTGTTTGACGTGTCGCGTATTACTGCCAAACGCGCAGTCAATGAGCTGGCCGCCGAACACCTGGTTGAGCGAGCCCGTGGCAGGGGCACACACATTATTTACAAATATTCACCCAAGCCGTTTACCGCACCAGTGATTGGCGTGCTCGAAGAAATCGAGAGTATGGCCGAAAGTTCAACCTCAACAGTGCTCGAATGCGACATGGTCAAGCCGCCCCAAGCCATTAGCACAGAGTTCGGTCTCAAGCGCGGTGACACCCTGATGCACTTAGCCAGAACACGAGAACGGGGCGGTAGAAAATTTGCTTTTTTAGACAGCTGGACGATTGGTATCCAAGCACCGGAGAATCACGATATATTTTCCCAACAATCGCGATATCAGTTTTTTCGCGACCATGACATCCACATTACCCACATCACTCAAATCATCAGTGCTATAGCCGCAAGCCCAATTGTCGCCAAACACCTTGATATCGAGGTAGGCACGCCATTACTGAGCCTGGTAAGACATTCCTTTCGGCAAAATGCCGAGGAAGAAGAGTTAGTTGACTATATCAACGCGCTATTTAATCCCGCATTGTTCCAATATCAAATGGATCACAAGCTGGACTAACTCCCCGCAACTCAATCTCCTCGCAAATATGAAAACAGCTCAAGCAAAACCGCCATCACTAAGTTTACGTTGACGTAAACGTTAGATAATAATTATACTGCCCTCCGACTAATCACTAGATCGGATTTTGCAATGGCAAAAGCAGCTGCCAAAGGCTCTGACACCAGCGCCGAATACAGTATTTCGCAACTGGCAAAAGAGTTTAATATCACCACCCGCAGCATTCGTCACTACGAAGATGTTGGCCTACTCTCCCCCACTCGAAGCGGCCAAACCCGTATTTACACTCAGGCGGATCGCACCCGACTGCGACTTATTTTGCGCGGCAAGCGCCTGGGCCTCTCTCTGGAGGACTCCAGAGAAATTATCGATATGTATGAGCCGGGCAAAACCAATGTCGACCAGCTGAAAAAACTGATCGACGCGATCCAGCTTCAACGCAACAAACTCAATCAGCAGCTCGACGATATCAGCAAGTTATTAAAAGATCTCAATCAGGCCGAAGCGGACTGCATCGACGCCCTTAAAACAAATGGAAACTAATAAGCCATGAACACCATGTATCCCAGTTTAAATTTTAATCTCGGCGCAGACATAGATATGCTGCGTGACAGCGTCTTTCAATTCTGCCAGACAGAAATTGCACCTCGGGCCGCCGAGATTGATCAGAGCAATGAATTCCCCATGGACCTGTGGCGCAAGTTTGGTGATATGGGCCTCCTCGGCATTACTGTCGATGAAGAGTACGGCGGTTCCGGCATGGGTTATCTGGCTCACTGCGTGGCCATGGAAGAGATCTCCAGAGCCTCGGCCTCAGTTGGCCTATCCTACGGCGCTCACTCCAACCTCTGCGTAAACCAACTGGCCAAAAATGGCAGCGCCGAACAAAAACAAAAATATCTGCCTAAACTCTGTTCCGGTGAACATATAGGCGCCCTCGCCATGAGTGAGCCGAATGCCGGGTCCGATGTCGTGAGCATGAAACTCAGCGCCACTAAACAGGGCGATCACTATCTGCTGAACGGCAATAAGATGTGGATCACCAATGGTCCCGATGCTCACACCTATATTATCTACGCAAAAACCGATACCAGCGCCGGTTCCAAAGGTATCACCGCCTTTATTGTCGAACGCGACGCCCCCGGGTTTTCCCGCCACCAGAAACTCGACAAGCTCGGTATGCGCGGTTCCAATACCTGTGAGCTGGTCTTTCAAGACTGCCCAGTGCCAGCGGAAAATATTCTCGGCGGCGAAGGTCGCGGTGTCGCCGTGCTTATGTCCGGCCTCGACTATGAACGCACAGTTTTATCCGGCGGTCCCGTGGGTATCATGCAAGCCTGCCTAGATGTAGTGCTGCCCTACATTCACGAGCGCACCCAGTTCGGCCAGGCGATCGGAGAGTTCCAATTAATGCAGGGCAAAATTGCCGATATGTATACCGACCTAAACGCCTCCCGCGCCTACCTCTATGCGGTGGCCAGAGCCTGCGACCTGGCCCAGGACTCACGCAAAGATGCCGCTGCAGTGATTCTATTTACCGCCGAAAAAGCCACTCAAATGGCCCTGCAAACCATTCAGGCTCTAGGCGGCAACGGCTACACCAACGAGTACCCTGCAGGGCGCTTACTGCGAGACGCCAAGCTCTATGAGATTGGTGCCGGTACCTCTGAAGTCCGACGCATGTTGATTGGCCGTGAACTGTTTGCCCAAAGCTAGTAAAAAATAGCTAGTAGAGAAAAAATTATGCCGATTATCAAAACCAAGATTAATAGCAAAAGCGCTGACTTTATTGCCAATGCAGAAGCCATGCAGGCCCAAGTGGATGACTTAAACAGTACTCTGGCAACAATTCGCCAGGGGGGCGGCGAAAAAGCCTGTGCCCGTCATGTGGCCCGAGGCAAGCTACTCCCCCGAGAGCGCGTTGACGCACTACTAGATCCAGGTTCACCCTTCCTCGAACTCTCCGCACTCGCAGCCCATAAGGTATACGGTGAGTCCGTCCCAGCGGCGGGCATTATCACCGGCATAGGTCGAGTCAGCGGCCAGGAATGCGTAATAGTCGCCAACGATGCCACCGTTAAAGGCGGCAGTTACTATCCCTTGACAGTAAAAAAACATCTTCGCGCCCAAGCCATAGCAGCAGAGAATAACCTGCCCTGCATCTATTTAGTGGATTCCGGCGGCGCCAACCTGCCCCGCCAAGATGAAGTCTTCCCCGACCGCGAACACTTTGGTCGCATCTTCTTCAATCAAGCCAATATGTCAGCCCAAAATATTCCCCAGATAGCCGCCGTTATGGGCTCCTGCACTGCCGGCGGCGCCTATGTTCCCGCCATGGCCGACGAATCCATTATCGTCAAAGACCAGGGCACTATTTTTCTCGCTGGCCCACCCCTAGTTAAAGCCGCCACTGGTGAAGTGGTGAGCGCGGAGGAGCTCGGCGGCGCCGACGTTCACTGTCGCACCTCCGGCGTGGCCGACCATCTGGCTAATAACGATCATCATGCCCTGGAGCTAGCCCGCAATGCAGTGGCGCGATTAAACCGTGTTAAACCGGTGAATGGAGATCTCAAAAAAGCTGTAGATCCGGTCTATAACGGTGCAGAAATTGGCGGCGTAGTGCCCAGTGACTCGCGCAAGTCCTACGACGTTCGAGAGATCATTGCTCGGGTCGTCGACGGCTCTGAATTCGATGAATTTAAAGCCCTCTACGGCACCACATTAGTCTGTGGATTCGCCAGAATATTTGGCTACCCTGTGGGCATAGTAGCCAACAACGGTATTCTCTTTGGCGAGTCAGCACAGAAAGGCGCGCACTTTATTGAGCTCTGCGCCCAGCGCAAAATCCCTCTGGTATTCCTGCAAAATATCACCGGCTTTATGGTCGGCAAACAGTATGAGAATAATGGTATAGCCAAACATGGTGCCAAAATGGTCACCGCCGTCGCCACCGCCAACGTCCCCAAGTTCACTGTTCTGATTGGCGGTTCATTTGGTGCCGGCAACTACGGCATGTGTGGTCGCGCCTATGATCCAAGATTTATGTTTATGTGGCCCAATGCGCGCATCTCAGTGATGGGAGGTGAGCAAGCCGCTGGTGTCTTAGCGCAGGTCACCAGAGACAAGTATGAGCGTGACGGGATTGACTGGAGTGCCGAGGAAGAAGCCCATTTCAAGCAGCCGATTATGGATGACTATGAGCATCAGGGGCATCCCTATTATGCCTCAGCAAGACTCTGGGACGACGGCGTGATTGATCCAGCGGATACGCGAATGGTGTTGGGCCTGTCAATTTCGGCAAGTCATAACCGAGTGATAAAAGAGACCAAATTTGGCCTCTTCAGAATGTGATATCCGCCCACGGCGGATATCATCCTGAGAGAGCGCGGCGAACCGAAGGATCTCATGCAGAATGGCGGCGTAATAAAAAAACGGACTATAACCAGCAACAAATGGACACAAACATGTTTACCAAAATACTAATCGCCAACCGCGGTGAAATCGCCTGCCGTATAATCCAGACGGCGAAAAAAATGGGCATTAAAACCGTTGCCGTCTACAGCGATGCCGACCGCAATTCTCTGCATGTGAGTCTTGTCGACGAGGCCATTCACATAGGTCCATCCCCCTCCATCGAATCCTATTTAGTCATCGACAAGATCATCCAAGCTGCTCTCAGCAGCGGCGCCCAGGCTATCCACCCAGGCTATGGCTTTCTCTCCGAAAATGCCGATTTCTGCCGCCAGTGCGAAGCTAACAATCTTGTCTTTATCGGCCCCCCAGTCGAGGCCATCTTGGCCATGGGTTCCAAATCCGCCGCCAAAAATATCATGGCAAAAGCCAATGTGCCCCTAGTCCCCGGCTACCATGGTGACGACCAAAGCTCCGCCATTCTCAAACAGTCCGCAGAAGATATGGGCTACCCGGTGCTACTAAAAGCCGCCGCCGGAGGCGGTGGCAAAGGTATGCGCGCGGTCTACCATGCAGATGAATTTAACCAGGCATTGGCCGCCGCCAAACGTGAAGCCAAAAACAGCTTTAACGATGAAATAATGCTAGTGGAGAAATATCTCCAACAACCTCGCCATGTGGAAATTCAAGTTTTCTGCGATCAACACAACAATGCAGTCCACCTATTCGAGCGCGACTGCTCACTACAGCGCCGCCACCAAAAAGTAATCGAAGAAGCACCGGCCCCGGGCATGACCGAAGAGTTGCGCCAACGCATGGGTGAAGCGGCAATTCGCGCAGCCAGTGCGATCAATTATCAGGGCGCCGGTACAGTGGAATTTCTTCTCGATAGCAGCGGTGAATTTTTCTTTATGGAGATGAACACCCGTCTTCAGGTGGAGCACCCAGTCACCGAAATGATCAGTGGCCAAGATCTCGTAGAATGGCAGTTGCGAGTCGCCAATGGCGAACCCCTGCCCTGCACTCAGGATCAATTAAACATCAAGGGTCACGCCTTTGAAGCACGGATTTACGCTGAAGATCCAGAGCATGACTTTCTGCCCTCAACCGGCAGACTAACAGTGCTGCAAGCACCACTGGAAACAGGCCATGTGCGCATCGACAGCGGCGTTACCCAAGGAGATGAAATCTCAGTATTTTACGACCCAATGATCACCAAACTAGTGGTCTGGGATATTGACCGAGAACGCGCCCTAGAGCGCCTCATCCAAGCCCTAAGCGAATATAAAATCGCCGGCGTCACCACTAATATTCCGTTTCTCTACAACCTCGCCAGCAGCCAAGCTTTCCGTCGCGGTGATGTGAATACCGGTTTTATCGAAGAGCACGAGGACGAGATTTTTCATCGTCGCCAAGCGGATCTCGACTACGCCGCACCATTGGCCGCTCAGGCCATTCTGGCCGCACGCAAAAACACTGCCCAAGACCTGGCCGAACAATCCAATGAACCCAATTCCCCCTGGCATCTAGTCAACCACTGGCGTATCAGTGACAACAGCCCACAGCAGATAAATATCACTGTTGGCACAGAACAGGTTGAAGTGATGACAGCAGATTCATCGCTACCGGCCAATATAAAACTGGTCAGCGACGAAAGCGGCTTTAAGCTATTTACTCCAAATGGTGTTTTTCACTGTGCCGTAACACAACCTGACTTGGGCCTCGACCAAGCTCAGGAGAGTGGCGGCAATCTAGCCGCACCCATGAACGGCACAGTGGTTACCCTGCTGGTGGATGTGGGCGCAACGGTAGCCAAAGGCGAAACACTAATGGTCATGGAGGCAATGAAGATGGAACATAGCATCGTCGCCCCCAGCGACGGCAAAGTCAGTGAATTCTTTTATCAACCTGGTGAATTGGTCGATGGCGGAGCTGAGTTACTCGCATTTGAAATAGCCGAAGCCTAGACAAGAAACTTGGCCTGCAGCCTCGCCAAATAGTTGGCACTGCAGGCCAGTAAGCTATACTAGCGTCCTCTCAACCCCATCCGGAGTAGGCACCTTGACCGCGTTTCGTCCATGTATAGATCTTCACCAGGGTCAGGTAAAACAGATTGTCGGCGGCAGCCTCAATGATTCCGGTGCCGAGACCAACTTCGTTAGCACTCACAATGCAGCCTACTATGCCAGTCTCTATAAGCAGCTGGGCCTCACCGGCGGTCACGTAATTGCGCTGGGTCCCAACAATCAACAGCAAGTTCTCGAAGCTCTAACAGCCTATCCCAACGGGATGCAGTTTGGCGGTGGCGTCAATCGTGAAAACGCCACAAGTTATTTAGAAGCCGGTGCCTCAGCGGTTATTGTCACCTCCTATTTATTTGAGAATGGAGAGTTCTCTTGGTCCCGCCTGGAGCAAATAAAAGCCGAAGTGGGGGCGGATAAATTAGTCCTAGACCTAAGCTGCCGCAAAACCCAAGAGGGCTGGATGATCGCCACGGATCGCTGGCAGACCATCACCAGCATGCCGGTTAACCGACAGACCATCGCCGAACTGGAAAGCCACTGTGCAGAATTTTTAATTCACGCCGCAGATGTCGAAGGACTCCAGGCGGGAATCGACCGCGACCTCGTCAGCCTCCTCTGCAACTGCTGCACCCTGCCCACCACCTATGCCGGTGGCGCCCGCTCCCTCGCCGACCTCGAACTAGTACAGTCACTATCCAAAGGCAGTGTCGACCTCACCATTGGCAGCGCCCTAGATATCTTTGGCGGCTCCGGCGTCACCCTTGATGAATGTGTACGCTGGAATCAACAGCCCTGAGCGGGTAAACAGCCCTGAGCAGGAAAACAGCCCTGAGCAGGAAAACAGCCCTGAGCGGATAAACAGCCCTGAGCATGAAAACAGCCCTGAGCAGAAAAATAGCCCTATGAGATTCAGGATGGCAAGAACGGTAGTCAGAACGAAATTAATGACAAGTGCGCCAGAATCACCGACCGGAGTGCAAGGCAGTACTACCATAATCGAGAAAGACCCTGGCCCTACCTTTGCGATCAATCAGGGCCCGTTTATGAATCCAATGATTTCCAGGAAAAGAGAGCACCTGTCTGAGCGACAGCGAGTTGTGCGAACGCTGGAAATCATTGAATTCATGGGACCGATCGCAAAGATAGGGCCAGGGTCTATAGGCACCCAGCAATCCTCCTAACTCACTTCTCCAGCTTATTGCGAATCCTCTTCACCAACATCAACGCACCAGTAAAAACAAACGGCGTCATAATCGCCAATGCCATAGTCTTAGACATTAACAAATATTGCTCAACCGGCAACGGCTCCATCAGCAACTTAATCAAATTCATACTGTAGTAAGTCATAGCCACCACCGACAAACCCTCGACCGTTTGCTGCAAGCGCAACTGCAGTGCACTGCGCTTATCCATCGAAGCCAACAAGCGCTGGTTTTGTAATTCCAAGGACAACTGCAAGCGCGAATTCAGCAATTCAGTCGTCCGACTAATCCGTTTCGACAGATCCTCCTTGCGCTTAACCACTGACATACAAGTGTGAAATGCCGGAATAAAGCGCCGCACATGAAATTGCTTCAACGTGCGAAAGGTCGGCAACTTCTGCTCCCGCAACATATCTAAACGACTTTCAGTCAAACTAAAATACGCCTGTGTGGCAGAAAACCGAAAGTTATGATCAGCCACCAGCTTCTCCAACTGGGTCGCCTCCTCAATCAACTCAGTCATCAGATTTTGCTCATCCTCCACCGTCTCCAGCAGATTAAGCTTGGCATTGGTGCCCACCAACTGCGCCTCCAACTTGGTCACTGCCGGAATCAATTCCCGCGCTATAGGCAATGCCAACAGCGTCATTGCCCTATAGGCCGCAATCTCCAAAAGATTGCGAATCGCACGGCCCGCCTGCAGCGCATCAATACCCTCATCCACCACCAGAGTGCGAATAAAGCCATCAGCATCGTCCAGCACCGAGGTCCAGACAGTGGCCAAGCCATCATAAATTTTGCTGCCCACCAGACGCTTGCCGTCAAAATAATCTTGTAACTCTTGAGGATTGAGAGAAGTCGGACGCAGATCTATATGGTTCGCCGCGATCACCTCACCGGGCATAGTGTCCAACCAGTCCGCATCCATTAGCAAGAACAGATTACGGCACAACTCTGTCTCCGGTTGACCCTGACAAATCACCGTGTAGGTTGAAAATTCGTTGTGCCGCTCCCAGCGAAAATCAAATTCTTTAAAGCTTTGGTAGTAGCAACTTTCACCAGCCTGTGGCGGCGCGACATTGTGTTTGTGGGCTAAATCAGTGAGTCGATTTATTTCACACTGACGGTCGCCAGGATTGAGTAGCACCAGGCTAGAGACCTGTGCTGGCAACTGCACCACGGGAAAGGTGCGGTTGTGAAGTTCTTTAATTAATGTATTTTTTTGTGGGTGGAATTTCATCACAACTGCCCCATTTATTATTTTTTTAAATACAGTCCTTGCTTTAATTATCCTTGCAGAAAATAATTTTTAAATTAAATACTCTTGACCTAAGTGCGGCTGTTACCAAGTCCTGGCACCAGCCGCACCTCACTTTACCTAAACCTTAACTACCTATCACTCGGATTCGACAGCAAAGGTCAGCCCTGCATTGGCTTGCAAGCGCTCGATCAAGGCTGAGCCCATGGCCGGTGCTGAAGTCCAAATGCCGCCAGAAGCCAGCTCAGGATTCATCACCAGACATACCGCACTCTCGGCAATCATCTTCGAGGTCGAGCCGTAACCCGGATCCATATCACCTTTAACGCTGACCCGCACAGAGCGACCATCAGTGGCTTCACCGATCAACAGCACATCATAGTGGCCGTTGACGCGTTCATCGAGATCTGGACCTTCGCCAGGTTGACGGGGATCATTAGCCATAGACTTATCTTCAGTTACAGCTTTAGCAATAGCCTCACCGCGATCACCAGGGCCGGTAACCAGCATTTCGTCATAGACAAAGTCAGTGCCATAGGCATGGCCCAGCAGCTTGTTTGAACGGTGAATATTCTTAGTATTAATGCTCGCCATAACAAAGGGGGCAACCCAGCTCTGCAGCGCGTCATCAAACTCGGGCTTATCGCCACGAGGCTGATCGGCACCGACAAAACCTTCAGTCAAGGCAAAGGGATTACGCAACACGTTGATCAACTCGCGATCTTTACCTGCAGCTGCCATAGTAGCGCGGAAACTCGCCAGCGTACCGCCGGAAAAAGTCCCTTTCATAGAGCGCACGCGGCCTTTAACCCGCGGCACCATAGCACCCAACTGCTGCTCCGCAGTCTGCTGTAAAAACAACACACCCAGATCAAAGGGAACCGAATCAAAGCCACAGGAGAAGACGATTCGCGCGCCGCTAGCCTCAGCCGCTGCGGAGTGCGCGCCAATCATTTGATACATCCAAGCTGGCTCGCCACAGAGATCCACATAGTCAGTGCCGTGCTCGGCACAGGCGGCAACCAACTCATTTCCGTACAGCTGATAGGGACCGACAGTAGTCAAAATAACCTTGCTACTAAGCACCATTGCATTCAAAGATGCTGAGTCAGCCGCATCGGCAACCACTAATGGCACCTCTTGAGAAATTCCCATTTCATCGCGCACTGACTCAAGCTTGGCCAAACTGCGCCCCGCCATAGCCCACTTCAAATCGCCATTGACACCGTATTGATTATTCAAATATTCCGCGACCAGCCGGCCAGTAAAACCGGTGGCACCGTAGACCACTACATCTAATTCTCTGTTACTCTGCATTGAGGCGTCTCTCTTGTTTGAGTGATATAAAAAAATGAGTAGCCAAAAGTATATCAGCCTATCGTACAGAATGGGCTTTGATAAAGTGACTGGCCAACCACCGCCATCACTGGGCCAAGAAAAATAACAAAAATTTAAATAGCAGCGGTTTAAAAACAACAACAAATAATAATTCAAAGTGGAGAGAAGTATGTCAGTAGTCAGCCCTTCGGTTACAAGCTATGAAGTACGCGGTGATATTGGAATTATCTGGATCAACAACCCACCGGTGAATGCCTTATCTCAGGCACTGCGCGACGGTATCTATGCTGCAGTTAACACCGCCCAAGACGACGCCACCAAAGCCTTGGTGCTGATCTGCCAGGGGCGCACCTTTATTGCTGGCGCCGATATCTCCGAATTCGACAAGGCCCCCACAGAGCCCTCCTTTAATCAGGTTCTTGAAACCATAGAGCAGTCATCCAAGCCCATGATCGCCGCTATTCACGGCACTGCACTGGGTGGCGGATTGGAAACCGCCCTCGCCTGTCACTACCGCTGTGCAGTCAACACAGCAATGGTCGGTCTCCCTGAAGTTAAACTTGGTCTTCTGCCTGGTGCCGGCGGAACCCAGCGTGCACCGCGCCTCACCGGCGTCGAAGCGGCGATCAAGCTGATTACTAGCGGCAACCCAATCAAAGCCAAAGCTGCTGTTGGCTTAAATCTAATCGACCATATTATTCAGGGCGAAGACCTGCTAGAAGGCGCGCTGGCCTATGCCCAGCAGCTGCTCGACGATAATGCACCGCTGCGAAAAGTGCGGGACATCAATATAGATCCAGCCTCTTTTGATCCAGCTATCTTTGATAGCTCACGCGAGCAGCTCCACCGCCGCGTCCGCGGACAGCTCGCACCTCAACGAATTGTCGACTGCATCGAAGCCTCAGCTACACTGCCCTTCGACGAAGGCTTGGCCACTGAGGGTCGCCTGTTTATGGCGCTCAAAGACGGTAGCCAGTCAGCCGCCATGCGCCATATGTTTTTCGCCCAGCGTGAAGCCAACAAGATTAAAGGCATAGGCAAAGAGACCGCCAAGCGGCCGATAAAGTCTGTGGCAATTATTGGTGGCGGCACCATGGGTGGCGGTATTGCCATGAACTTTGCCAATGTCGGCATTCCCGTGACCATGCTGGAAATCAATGATGAAGCGCTGCAGCGCGGCCTCGGCATTATCGACAAAAACTATTCCATGACGGTGAAAAAAGGCCGCCTCAGCGAAGAGCAAAAACAGGGTTGTATGAGTCTGATTAGCGGCACCACTGACTATCAGGATCTGGCCAATGCCGACTTGATAATCGAAGCAGTGTTTGAAAATCTGCAGATCAAACAGCAGGTATTCGCCAAGTTAGACAAAGTCTGCAAGCCCGGCGCTATTTTGGCCAGCAACACCTCTTATCAGGATGTTAATGCCATTGCCGCGGCCACTCAGCGTCCCGAAGATGTGATTGGCCTGCACTTTTTTAGCCCGGCCAATATTATGAAACTGCTAGAAATTGTTCGCGCTGACAAAACCTCTGACGAAGTCATTGCCACGTCTATGGCAGTGGCTAAGGCAATCGGCAAAGTACCGGTTCTCTCAGGGGTCTGCTTTGGCTTTATCGGCAACCGTATGTTCAGTGAATATGGCCGCGAAACACAGCTCTGTCTAATTGAAGGCGCCAGCGCCGAACAGATTGACCGCGTGATGGAAGAGTACGGCATGGCCATGGGGCCATTGGCTGTGAGTGATCTTGCCGGTATCGACATTGGCTATAAGGTTCGCGAGGGCTTAAGCGATAAAGAAAAAGGTGATCCACGAAGTTTCTGTGTTGCCGACGCCCTAGTGGAGCAGGGTCGCTTGGGTCAGAAGAGCGGTGCCGGTTTTTATCAATATGATCCCCAGACCCGAGCTCGCATTAGCGACCCTGAGGTCAGCGCACTGATCGAAAGTAAGGCCGCCGAATACGGCGTTCAGCGCAGAGATTTTAGCGATGAAGAGATCCGTGATCGCCTGCTGTTACCGCTAATTAATGAAGGTGCAAAAATCCTCCAAGAAGGCATAGCACAGCGCTCCGGCGATATAGATGTGGTCTATGTGTTTGGCTACGGCTTCCCGGTCTATCACGGCGGCCCCATGCAGTACGCCGATCATCTTGGTCTTGATGCTGTGTATAAAAAGCTCAGTGCCCTGCATCAAAAGAGCGCTGCAGACTATTGGAAACCAGCCGAGTTGATCAAGACGCTGGCGGAAACTGGCAGCAGCTTTGCCAAGTGGTCTCAAGAGTAAATCAACTCTATTCCATGACAAGAAATCACGCCCGACAAGGATTAGTCGGGCAATACATCACTGCGTCCTATCAACAGTCTGAATATCTTAATCATTGCACCTCTTTTCACTACTCCTAATTCGCTATTCCTAATTCACTAGCCCTAATTCACCATCATCCCTAATCACTGGTACAATCGCCGCCGCGGCAATGTTCCGCAAAATCATATTGACCTTAGGTCGAACACTCTTATAAAAAGGATTTCTCTATGCGGATTCAGCTACTGCGCAATTTTGTCGCGCTTACTCTGCTGTTTTTCACCTCTATTTCTAGCGCCTCGCCCTCTGCTTCTAGCGCCGCAGCTGGCCCTGTCAGCGCCAAGCCATTTGTCTTTAGCGCCATCCCCGATCAGGACGAAGCAAATCTCCAAGAGCGCTTCGATAAGGTTGCCGTCTATTTACAGGATCAGTTGGGTATAGAAGTACGTTACATTCCGGTTAAGAGTTATGCCGCAGCAGTCACCGCCTTTCGCAACAATCAGGTTCAGCTGGCCTGGTTTGGCGGTCTCTCCGGTGTTCAGGCACGACGCCTGGTACCAGGTAGCCAAGCTATTGCCCAGGGTACTGAAGACCCGTTTTTCACCAGCTATATTATTGCCCACAGCAGTGCAAGCCTGGAGCCCAGCGACAATTTCCCAGCCGGCATAGCTGGCAAGACCTTCACCTTCGGCTCCAAAGGCTCAACCTCTGGGCGATTAATGCCCGAGTATTTTATTAGCGAAAATTTGCGCGACACCCCAGACAAGCTGTTCAGCAAGGTCGGTTACAGCGGTGACCACAGTCGCACCATTGCCCTAGTGCAATCAGGTGCCTACCAGGTTGGCGCAGTAAATTACAAAGTCTGGGACAAGCAATTGGCCGCCGGCAAAATAGACAGCGATAAAGTCAAAGTGATTTGGCGAACCCCTAGTTATCCCGACTATCAGTGGACTGTGCGCGGTGACGTGAATGATAGCTGGGGCCCAGATTTTCAGGCGCGTCTAACTGCAGCCTTACTGGCTATGGATGATCCGGATCTGCTGGCCAGCTTTCCCCGCAGTGGCTTTATTGCCGCCGACAATGACCTCTACCAACCGATTCTCGATACCGCCATCAGCGTCGGTATTATTGATCCAGGCAAATAGGCAACACCGTTGACTAACAGCAGCAAACAGTCGGCACCGCTGTTCCAGCTTAGGGACCAACGCCTGCAGTATCAGGGGCGTACGGTACTGGACAATCTCGCTCTAAGCATTGCCAGCGGCGAGCGCGTGGCCTTAATTGGTGAGAGCGGCTCCGGCAAATCAACACTGCTCAAGGCGCTGCGTGAACAGCGTCCCTATCAGGTTGCCTGGTGCCCCCAGCAACCGGGTCTGGTGCCTATACTCAGCACCTTTCACAATATGTATATGGGCGCACTAGACCGCTACTCACTGGCCTACAATCTGGTCAATCTGGTCAAACCACTGCCCGGCGCACGAGCCCTTGTCGAGCCCATCGCCAAGCAGCTGGGCCTTGAACAGCAGCTATTTAGCTCCACCGACAAACTCTCTGGCGGTCAGCAACAGCGCACCAGTATCGGCCGCGCACTGATTCAACAGCGAGCTATTTTTCTCGGCGACGAACCTGTGGCCAATGTCGATGAATACCAGGGTGATGCCCTACTGCAACTGATCTGCCAGCAGCATCAAACTGTGGTACTGGCACTCCACGACATAACCCAAGCCCTATCCATTTGCACGCGCATTATTGGTTTGCAAGACGGTGCCATTGTCCTCGACGCCCCCAGCGACCAATTGCAGGCCAGTGATCTTGCCGGTCTCTACAGTGCCAGTTAGCAACCATGTCAGCATCTAACTCAATCAACACCTCCGCCAGTGCCCTGCGCAACCTCAGCTTCTGGTTTGCCCTCTCGGCCCTGCTCTGCCTATTGCTAGTGGATATAGAAATCAGCAGCGCAGATCCCTGGGCGGAACTCGGCTTGATGACTGCCGGGGCGCTAAGCCCATCGGTGTGGTCTTGGCCCACACTGCTCAGCAGCCTGGCCAATACCTTCGCCTTTGCCCTTCAGGGTGTAACTCTCGCCGCCATCGGCGGTTTTGCACTGGCACTGGGCTACCGTTTTACCTTGGTGCGGGCATTCTGTGCCTTTATTCGCTCGATCCACGAGCTGTTCTGGGCGCTGTTATTTATGCAGGTGGCCGGACTTTCGTCTCTGACCGGGCTGCTGGCCATCGCCATTCCCTATGCTGGCACCTTGGCGAAAATCTATGGTGAGCTATTTGAAGAAGTGGACCCAGCACCGGCGAACAATCTGCCCCCCACTACCAGCAGATTAAGCCATTTTTGCTATTCAGTGCTGCCCCTGGCATGGCGTTCCATGGCCACTTACACCAGCTACCGTTTTGAGTGTGCCATTCGCTCCAGCGCCATCCTCGGTTTTGTCGGTCTACCGACGCTGGGATTTCATCTTGAGACGGCCCTTAGCGATGGCCAATACAGTGAAGCTGCAGCGTTCTTTTATGCATTATTGCTGCTGATTGGCACGCTGCGCCTGTGGCTGCACAAGCGACTACTGCCGGTCTATCTGGTGGCGGTGTTCTACTATCTGCCGCCTCAGGCGACGATCTCTTGGCAGCTGCTGGTGCGCTTTATAAGCGAAGATATAGTGCCGGCGCCACTTCGCGGGCAAACTATTGCAAATGCTGAAACCCTAAATAGCCTAAGCCAGTGGTTTAGCCTGCTCTGGCAGCAGCAAATTTGGCCCGGATTGGTCAATACAGTGCTGCTCGGGCAGATTAGTTTGGTATTTACCGGTCTATTGGCGCTGGCACTGCTACCCCTGAATTCAGCGCTGTTCTTTAGGCATGGGCGCTTTGTTAGTCGCCACCTGAAGCGGAGCATCGGCGATTCCATCTTAGTGCTGCTGCGGACACTGCCAGAATATCTACTGGCCTTTATCGGGCTGCTGATATTTGGGCCATCAATGTTGCCGGCAATTTTAGCACTGGGAATTCACAATGGCGCTATTATCGGCCATCTGCTTGGACGCTACACTGAAGAGCTCAATCTCCGCGACGATGCCAGCCGGGGAATCACATTGTATTTTTACGAAGTGCTGCCACGAATTTACCGCCAGTTTTTGGCGTTTTTGTTTTATCGCTGGGAAGTGATTCTGCGGGAGACCGCGATTCTCGGAATTCTAGGCATTGCCACACTGGGCTTCTATATTGACTCAGCCTTTGAGACCTTTCGCTTTGATGTGGCACTGCTGCTGATTTTAGTCAGTGCCGCACTGAATATTAGCGTCGATCAATTTGCCCGCTACCTGCGTCAGCGACTGCAACTCAAGACGGTGCCTGAATCACTTTAATCGCTTAAGCTGGTGTAAACCTGGAGAGCTCTATTGCCCGGCTGCCTTGGCTGTGGAGGCCTCTACCTTATCCATATGCCCGCGCATCCGCGCAATCAACTCCGGCAAAACGTTTTCCGGCATGTTGTGGCCCATTTCTTCGAGTAGCACAAACTCCGAGCCCTGGATTAACTCAGCGGTATGAACACCATGAGGTGGCGGCACCAGAGTGTCGTCAATTCCGTGCAGCACCAGAGTGCTGGCCTCAATGCTGGCTACATCTTTAGAGCGATCGCCGGACTTAAAAATCGCCATCAGCTGGCGCGGCATGGATTCAGGGTAGAAACCCCGCGCGCGCATCATCGCGTCCCGCTGAGCAGCCGCATCGCCAACTGCAAGCTCGCGTAAATTACTCTCTGCTCGCCGTGTCGGCGAGGGTAGATGGCGCGCCCCAGTGGACGACATAATTGAAACCAAACTGCGGGTACGCTGAGGATATTGCGCGGCGACAACCTGAGCGATCATGCCACCCATAGAGGTGCCGATAATATGCGCGTCCCGATAACCCAGATGATCCATCAGCGCCACCGTATCCGCCGCCATATCATCAAGGGTATAGGGTGCGTTGACCGGCAGACCGAGCTTTTGCTTAATCAGCTGTAACCACAGAGTCGGCTGACCCCAGCTATCGAAACGGGTGGATCCGCCGACATCGCGATTATCAAACATCAGCAGCTCATAGCCTCCCTCTACAAGGCCCTTGACCAGAGTATCGCCCCAGACCACATTGGAGCCGCCGAGGCCCATAATAATCACCACCTTGGGTTTGTCTGGGTCTTCACCGACAATTCGGTAGGCCATTTCAAGGCCGTTCACTGGGGCGGTCTGCAGCGCAAAAGACTCAATATAAGTGCGGGAATACTCGGCACTCGCCCAAGGCGCACACAGGGTTAACAGCAGAGCTAAAACAATGATTTTCATAACCGCTTCCTTATCAAACAGTCCATTACGCGACCAACGAAGCCAGCACAGTGCGTTTACCCTGAAAGGGCCGCCGTCCATGCATGACCAAAAAATTATCTAACAGGGCAACATCACCGGACTGCCATGGAATATCAAAAGTCAGCTTGTCAGCCAGATCTATGGCCAGGGCCATATGGCTACTGTCGATAGCTGATCCATCGCCAAAACAGATAGATTTTTCACCGCTATTGCGGGCATCTTTCCAGCCACGAAAGGCGGCAATCAGCTGATTAAAAAATACTGTGCGGCCATCATTGAGTTGCCGTACCGCTGGCAACACAGGGGTAGTCACACTGAGTGAACCGTCCTCCTGCCACTGCCAGTCATAATGTAAATGTGCTAGTTTGCCCTCGGCCTGCTGACGATTCTCGGCACTCAACGTACTCTTCCAGCTGCGGCCCTGACCTGAGGCCAGGTCCTCTTCCAGAGGCATGGTCTGGGAATAGCGCACGCCTTTGCTCTCGCAAGCTGCAACAAAATCCGGCAGTTGCTCCCTGAGTTGCTGCAACAGAATATCCGAGCGGCAAATGGGTGTAGCACCGCCCTGTTCAGCAGCCTGCTCACAGAAAAACAGCAACTTCGAAGGATAGACCGGTGTCTGGGCCATCTCGTGATGTAAAAAGATGGAAACCGTTGACGGTGCTTCATTGGCGGTAAACACCAACTCAGTGCGATTGCGTCTTACGGCATTGGAGAGGGACTCGGCGTAGGTGAAATTGGGCCAGTCAAAGGCGCGAATAAAGGCATCAAAATCGGCATCATTTACAACACCAAAACCGCGAAACAAAATCGCACCGGTAAGCGCCAGCTGATCTTCAATCTGAGTTCTATGCTGTGCAATCCACTCTGCTATAACAGCCTTATTCGCCGGCTGATCTGCGCCGAACGCCAGCGGAAAAACCGCCTCATCATAATGCTGTTGTCCAGCTAGATTAATCCTATCAACGTCGAATTGGCTCATAGTGATCAATCGTAAATCGAGTGAAAAGTATTAAACGCGGCTTCGCAAAACTGCGCCGGATCATTAAACCGGCGGTTCTGATTGAGCGCAGAAATGGCATCCATTTCTTCATCATTTAAGCTGAATTGCATGAGGGCCAAATTCTCAATCAGACGTTGAGGATTGTTGGTTTTTGGAATCACCGCCGTGCCTCGCTGTATACCCCAGCGCAACACCACCTGAGCCGCCGTGGCAGCGGTTCGCTGTGCCGCTGCCAGCACTGCAGGGTCAGTTAGCACTGTGTCATTGGCGCTGGCCATATTCAGTGCCACATAGGACAGAGAACCCAGGGGCGAGAATGCCGTGACTGCAATATTGTAAGACCGCGCAGTGCGCAATAAGGCTTCCTGAGTAAGGTAAGGGTGAGATTCAATCTGCAACATAGCCGGTTTAATACGCGCATAACTCATCAGGTCGTGTAGCAGTCCAGCATTGTAATTACACACGCCAATTTGACGCACCAGGCCATTTTCCACCAACTGTTCCATGGCGCCCCAGGTTTCGCTCAGGGGAACCTGGTCAAGCTCCATACCCGAGCTCTCGGCACTGGGGTCAAAGATCCACTCCGCCGGGTAGCGATCATGAAAATCCACATAGCGCAAAGCAATGGGGAAATGCACCAGATAGAGGTCGATATAATCTAAACCTAAATCATCCATTGATCGACGACAGGCTGCCTCAACATGCTCGGCACGGTGATAGGTATTCCAAAGCTTGCTGGTTACCCAGAGCTCTTCACGACTGCAGAGACCATCGGCAATGGCTCTGGCGATACCCTCACCCACCTGCTGTTCGTTGCCGTAATCCGCGGCGCTATCCAAATGGCGATAACCCACCTTGATTGCCTCATAGACCGCATCCGCAGCGCTGTCCTGATCGATCTTCCACAGACCCAGACCCACAGCGGGCATAGATTTAGAGGAGACTTTGATAACCGGTGCTTTGATAGCTTGAGACATAGTATTCCTAATCGTTGATGTAATCGGCCAAACCATTGGCCGTCATAAATTCATTGATATCCACTGCCCCACCGCTGACCATAGAGGCCTGGGCGGCACTGGCCAGGATCATGGACCAAAGTCCCTGGAGTGATGTTGCCGCGGACACTGACTTTTTTTCAAGCTGATCCACAAAGGCAATATGTTCAAAATAGGTGGCGCCATGATGGCCGCTCTGCTCTATAAGCGCAGGATAAGTCACATCCATGGTTTTCGATGGACCCAACTCTCCGGCTTCAATCGCCAAGGAGGCAACAGAACCCTGCTGTTGATGAAAATTAAATACTTCTTTAGTGGTTAAACGACCGCAATCGCCACTGACAATCAGCTCTTCCCTAAAATCATGGCAAAACATATTCAAGGTGAAATTGGCTTTGATACCGTTGGCATAATCAATCACCACAAAAGCATGATCATCAATATCAGACTTTTTGCCGTCGCGCTCAAAGTCGACAAAGTTCACCGCCTGCCCGCCACTGGCATAGACTTTTATCGGCTGAGACTGGGCAAGGAGATTAATTAGATCAAAATAGTGGCAGCACTTTTCCACCAGAGTGCCACCACTGGTGATATTAAATTTATTCCACTGTGCCACCTTATCCAAAAACGGCGGGCGGTATTCGCTGAGACTAATAGTTTTAATTTTACCCAGAGAGGCTCTGTCCAGAGCCTCGTGAAAGGCCTCCACATACTGCGCCTTGTAGCGGTACTGCAAACCGATCTGGATAAACGAGGAATAGTCTCGGGCCATCGCCTCGGTGGCCGCAGCATCTTGCAAGTCAGTGGCCATAGGCTTTTCTAAAAAGATCGCCTTGCGGGACTTGATTGCAGTTTGCAAAATCTCGAAGTGGGTATAGTTTGGCGTGCAGATAAACAGTGCGTCCACAGCCGGGTCATTACAGGCAGACTCTAGGTCTGCATAGCGCACCAGCGACTTATCCGAATAGACGGCAAAGTTGGCTTCGGCAATATCCATGCTGTGTTTTTGAGTATCGTAGATACCATGAATTTGCGCACGACCCAATAAAGTCGCCACACGCATATGCTCTTGCCCGATAGTACCTGTGCCAATTATCACTAGGTTGTGGATCGGTGTCGGGCGCTGATAGAGATACTGATCCCCTTGCGTTATATGCTGTTGACCCGGCGCATCTTCGAAGAAGCGCAGTCTTGGTTTAGTCTTATTAGAATTATTCAATCTGGAGTCCGCATTTATTATTTTTATTCTGCTCTTGCGACTTTATCTCTAGTCCCATCCCACCATAGCAGCATATTAATGCCAACCAGCACCAAGATCAGTGGCCAAAATGCCACGCTGATACCACCCACCAAACCAATCGGCGAAAACAGCAGGTATAGAGCCACTACCGATGAGGCCAAGGTCACGGCACAGGGCACCGCATAGCGCCAACGTTGCAAGTCTATTTTGTCACTGCGCTTAAAGGTCCAGGCCTCCTGACGGGGATAGAACTGACCAATCACCAGCATCATCAACACTTCAATAACAAATAGAATCGCGTACAGGTGAAGAAAGTGAATGGTTACCCAGTCATCAAGCACAAACTTCAACAGCCCGTAGGCGATCACATGAAATACAATCACCAGCTTTGCTGCCAGGGCCGGCACACGTCGGGTAAACAACCCGACAATCACAATGGCGATCACCGGAATATTATAAAAACCGGTAAATATACGGATAATCTGCCACAGGCCCTCGGGGGCGAACTGCAACATTGGCGCCACCACAAAGGAGAACAGGGCAATCACCACCGAGGCCCGCTTGGCAATCTTCAGCAACTGTTTGTCATCCACCACTGCGGCGCCTTGCCGCTGCTTCAATGGTAGGTATATATCCAGGCAGAACAGTGTCGCTGCGCTATTGAGCAGTGAATTAAAGGAACTAAATACAGCCCCGAGCAAGACCGCCAAAAAGAAACCCATGGCATAGGTAGGCAACAGATCGCGGATCAGTTGCGGATAGGCCAAATCAATGGATGACAGACCGCCCTCCGAGCCCACCGGACCATAGAGATGAAAGGCAATCACCCCGGGAATCATCATCATAAAAGGCACCAGGACCTTAAAGAACCCAGAGAACAACACGCCTTTTTGCCCTTCGGCGAGGTTTTTAGCCGCCAGGGTTCGCTGAATCACATATTGATTGGTGCACCAGTAAAACAGATTGGCAAAGATCATTCCGGTGAACAGCGTACCAAAAGGCGTTGGATCACTGGGTCCACCAATGGCATTGAGTTTCTTGGTGTGAGTATTAGCCACTATATGCAGCCCATCGCCAACACTGCCACCACCCAGAGCGGAGAGCCCCAGCAGCGGCACTGCAAGACCGATCAGCAGCAGACCAATACCATTTAAAGTGTCTGATACAGCGACCGCCTTAAGGCCACCAAACACTGCATATAGAGCGCCAGTGCTGCCGATCATAACAATGGTTAGGGTTAGCGCCTGAGTGTATGGCAGGTTAAACAGTTCCGGCACATCGAATAGGCGAAGCACCGCGATAGAACCTGAGTAGAGCACTGAGGGGATAGTCACCAGACCGTAACCGAGCATAAATAGCAGCACGGTTAAGCGCCGCACATCGTCATCGAAACGGCTATTTAAGAACTCCGGCAACGTGGAAAAGGCGCCTGCCAGATAGCGCGGCAAAAAGATAAATGCCATACAGATCGTCGCGATCGCAGCAGTGACCTCCCAGGCCATACTGCTGAGATTAACCCCATAGGCAGAGCCATTAAGCCCGATTAGCTGCTCTGCAGAGAGATTGGTCAACAGTAACGAGCCGGCAATAAATACCGCCGTAAGACCGCGACCGGCGAGAAAATAGCCATCGCGAGTGGCCACTTCCCCCCTGCTCTTGCGGTAGGAACCCCAAGCCACCAGCAGCATAAAGAAAAGGCAGCTCAGCAGCGTTGTGCTCAAATCGGATGTAGTGATAGATTCCCCTGCTGGCCTGGTAGTTGGCTTGGCACTTATTGTTATAATTGTGCTGCTATTCTAGCGTAATTTGTGCACTTTAAAATATTGGCGTGGATTCGAAGAGAGGTGCCGACTCTAGAAGATCGTTCCACTGCGGTCGCGGTGACAGAGTTGGTGGTGACTCCCCTTGGACTGTTGTATTAACCCTTTCAGCCCAACAACCGAACTTAGCCTGATAGCCATTCGATATGAGTGATCCGCGATGAGTTCTTTAATTCAGATATGTTCGTCGCTTCTGTCAACGGATGATCCTATAGCCCTGTTTTTAGTGCTGTTGATTACTCCTTGAAACTCCTCAGATTAAACGGCAAGATAATTAGAAAAAGGGGACGTTTATGACATTCACAGTAACCGCTTCGGGACAGGCCTGCGGAGCCAATATACTTGGTCTAGATCTATCTCAACCACTGCCCAGAAAAACCATAGAACAGATTCGTACTGCCTGGCTCGAGCACCATGTGCTCTGCTTTCCCGATCAAAATATCAGCGATGACGACCTCGAGCGCTTTAGCCAATATTTTGGTGAATTTGCTGGCGACCCCTATATAGCGCCCCTGAAGGATCGCAAAAATATTATTGAGTTGCGACGCGCCGCGGACGAGCAGACTCCGATCTTTGCCGAAGCCTGGCACACCGACTGGAGTTTTGGCGTAACACCGCCCGCGGCAACCATTCTCTATGGCATTACCATCCCGCCACAGGGTGGTCACACCAGCTTTATCAATCAGCACAAAGCACTCGATGCGATGCCCAACGATCTCTATAACCGCATCAAAGACAAAGTCGCTCTGCATTCCGCACAGAAGGGTTATGCTCCTGATGGACTCTATGGTGAGCAGGAAAAAGGCGCTGGCCGGGGCTTTAAAATCAACTTTTCAGAGTCCGCTTACGCCGTACAACCGCACCCATTTATTCGCCGACATCCGGAGACCGGTGAAAAGTGTATCTATGGCTGCTTTGGTTACATTGTCGGCATCGAAGGCATGAGCGAAGACGAGTCGATGGAACTGCTTGAAGAGCTTTATCTATGGCAGACCCGCGAAGAGTTCCAGTATAACCATCACTGGAAATCCGGCATGCTGGTCATGTGGGATAACCGCTCTCTGCTGCATAAAGCCAATGGTGGTTATCAGGGTTATGAGCGCGTACTGCACCGCACGGTGGTAGGCTAATTAGAAATTTCAATCACTAAAAAATTTAAACATAGCGTTTGATAATGGCGCGTAATGTTTAACTGAAACTCAGCCTAAATGCCCCGTTTTAACATAGATCAGCGCGCCATCATCTTTGGTATAGGGTCTGTGCTGGCTTAGATGTGGACTGCGCAGCCAAGTGCCCTGAGGATAGGCGCCCAGTTCATCATAGAAGGTCCCTTCTAGAACCAGTATCTCCTCACCACCCCAATGCTGATGACGATTGAACTGGGTGTTTGGCTGCCATCGGACTAGTGCGACGTGCTCAGTTTGAAACTCATGCAATGGCATCACTGACAGGCCCGCAACCATTCCCGGAAACCATTGATCAGTGCTGGTATCAAGTATTTTATGCTCAGTATCCTGCTCGCCAAACTGATGTAGTTTGACAAAAATAGTCGCCCCCTCAGCACCCACTTTAGGTGTATGGGAGGTTCCTACAGGATTGCGCACATAGCTGCCTTTTGGGTAGGAATAATGCTCGTCGGCAAAGACCCCTTCAAGAACCAAAAACTCTTCACCACCGTCATGGCTATGAGACGAAAAGGTACTGTTGGGTGCATAGCGCACAATCGAAGTGGCACGAGCGACCTCGTCGCCAATGCGATCCAGCATCATGCGCTCGACGCCCGGCATAGGAGACGGTAACCAACGATAATCCTGGGGATAGATAACTACCCGCTGCTCAAAGTCCGCGTTGAAGCGCATCGGGCTGGGTGTTTTTTTCATCGCGGTGACCTCAATAGGGCAAAGGGAATATAGTACAGAACTAATGCCCTGGATGTTTGCACCAATCAATTAAATAGCGCACTGAAGACCGCCCTCGAAATTGGCACGTATAAGTTTATAAGAGACTAAAACCTAGGCACAAGGTCCGTTTACAGATGAGCATCTCGGTTGAAAATATGATCGACCTAATACGAGTTTGTCGTGAGCGTAACAATGATCATGGCCCTCACTTTAACACTGCTACAATTAGTGATATCTGCAACCATATCCGACTCCCCTTTCTGATTGAGCCCCTAACAAAAACTCAGCGCACCGTCTTCAACCGCGACAAGGCCTTTAAGCAGCTGAGATCATTTGGCCCAGGCACTGGTGAATTCTATTTTGCCGAAGCCATGCAGCCATCGGTTGTAAATATTGTTACCCATAAGGACACCCGAGCAAGATGGATACATCAACTAATTCAGGAAGGTGAGACTCAGGCAGATGCCGTTGCTCTGGTGGTGGAACGTTGGAATGTACCAGACAATGCACCTGACCTAGATAGACTTGGTGTACAGCGCGAGTATCAGCAATGGCTTGCAAAGCAAGCCTGATAAAACGTTTAAATCTCGAGTCACTGGTTAAGCAGCTGGCCTACTGTCTTGGGGCAAAAAAATTTACAATGAGTCTTCAACCACTAACATTAGCCACTCTATGATCGAACAATCTGCTTTTAAGCGTGCGTATGGCGAGAAAAGATTTCTCCTCTTAGTGCTTGCACCCCTGCCTATGTGGATCTATCTATTTAGCATCAACGGAATAGGCCCTGTTTATAGCTTGGAGTTCTTTTTAACCTTTGCGCTGCTTTACCCGATTGCAGAAGAGATTCTATTTCGCGGTTTAATACAGCCACTCTTGGTGAAAAAATTACCTGCCGAGAATAGGGTAATTTCCAAAGCCAATATAATAACAAGCTTGCTATTTTCATCCGCACACTTGATTAACCACTCCCCTCTTTGGGCGCTGGCAACCTTTGTTCCTTCTCTGGTCTACGGCTATACCCTGGAGCGCTATAAGAGTCTGCACGCCCCGATAATGCTTCACTGCAGCTATAATGCAGGCTACTTTTTAATCGCCGGATAGATACAACCCAACCAGCTTTGTGAAAAATAGCCCAGCTCAATAGAGACGATTAATAGCGGAATCCGAATCTATACTGAGCGGCAAGCCGCAAAATAAAGCTACAGGCTAACAAATTAGAAAGCGTCTATTGCACGCTTACAACGGTCCAAAACAGTAGCTGATCCCGTATACTCGCAGAGTTTTAACACACAAGGTTCGGCCATGACTGGTTTAAAAAAAGCACTATTACCCTATGGAACAACGTCCAGCTCGCCCTCTATAGTGCTGCCTGACACCGCTCTATTTCTCTCGGAGCGCGGCTCATTAACCAAGAACTATTTTGAGAATGCGGTTGAACTGTTAAATAGGGAGTATGAGGCGATAAAAAGTCTTGCTGTACTAAACGAGCTTGTCTATAAAGCGTCCTATAATTTCGTTCCTCGCGTTGGTCAACGCTACCACCTATACAAAAAGATCGATGAAACATATCTCTTAAGTATGATTGAAAACTGGACGGCCCATGAGTTTGTCGTCTCTGTAGAGTACACCGCCGACAGCGTCTGGAAGGATGTCAGTTCTTTTTAGCGAGAGCCGGGAGCGATAAAGGCATAGCTCTCTAAAACCAGCCGTCCAAACTCAGCTATCCAAGTCCGGCTGTAACTTCAGAATATTGGCCCTGTAAAACGCGGGGATAGGAATAGATTTGCGGGTTTTTGGATCGACAAAGACCTGAGTTAAGCCCCCTTTAGCCAAGAGCGTCCCGTCATCACTATGATAGAGCTCAAACACCGCATCAGCACTCGACCTACCCAGACGGGAATAGCCAACAGCCACCCTCACCTGACTGTTACCACCAATCTCATTGAGATAGTCACAGTGAATATTCACCGTAAAGATCAGGCAGGGCGCGACAAGGGGATCCATAATATTGAGACCCAGCTCTTCCATATAGGCACCCAGAACTTCATCGCCATAGACTAAGTAGTTGGCAAAATAGAGGTGCCCCTGAGCATCTAGATCGCGGAATCGCACTTTGACAACTTCACTAAAAGGTAATTGACTGGTCATTCAATGGATGTCCTTGAGGCTGGTGACGTTTGTTTCGAAGATCGCAGTCTAAGGCATAGAAAAACCACTGTAAAATAAGGCCGAAACGGAGACTCCAGAGACCCGACCAATCCAGTTGTTAAACCAGATAGTATAAAACTCATGTCAATCAGCGATCGTTTACTCAAATACTTTAACCGGAAGAAATCAGACTCTACGGATAAAAACCATACCAGATACAGAAATGATATCTGTAATCACTGGGACCTGGACTATCTGTCACTGGAAGAAATTGATAAGCGCCTTGAAGCCGGCAACCTTGAGACCGCTGTTGTGCGCAAGAAAAAAGACGATTGAAAAATAAAGACACAGGATAAGGATCATGAAATCATTTATTTTAGCCTGTGTTTTATTTTTAAGTGCCTGTGGCGGTGGCGGCAGCACTGGAGACAGTGCCAGTGGGCCCATAGCCCCTGCGCCTGAATCCCAGACTCCAAACTCTCCTCCTCTAGCTCCAGAAACCACGCCAGCTTCAGAAACCACTCTATACGAAGAAAAAACCATCACCCAAACGATTGACGGTGCCCTTGTAGACCGAACCTATCGCCTGCGATTTCCACAAAACCCCTCCAAAGAAAAGTACCCTATCCTATTATTCTTCCACGGTGCCGGCGGCCATGGCACCGACTGGTTGAACAATAACCCTAGCCTGGAAAGCTTGATCGATGCCGGGGAATTTATTGGCATTTTCCCTGACGGATACCAAGATAGCTGGAATGTAAGCGGTGAAACCAATGCCGATGATGTGGAGTTTGTCAGCCTAATTCTCAATAGCTTGGATCCCTCAGGCGCATTTGATCTCACCAGAATCTATGGCGTTGGTATTTCCAATGGCGCCGGGTTGGTCAATAAGATCGCCAAAGAGACCAGTATCTTTCAAGCCATCGCCCCCTTACTCAGCCAGCAAACCCAGTCTATAGCCGAGACTGTTGCTCCTCAGGCGCTATCGGTTTTCCAAGTCAATGGCAGCGAAGATAGGTTGGTGCCTGTCAACGGTGGCAATGGGGATGCTGATACGATCTTTATTTCCGCCCAAGCCAGTGCAGAGAACTGGGCGGAAAATGCCAACTGCAATATGACTCCCACAAGCCAAGCCAAAAGCTGGGGTGACTACAGTGTCGAAGAATTCAACTTCAGCGGCTGCATCGACAGTCAAAAGGTTCGCTATTTTATCGTCGCAGATGCCGGACACAGCATTTCCTTTGGCGAAAATTTTGATCTATATAAGCTTATTTGGACATTTTTTAAACAGAGCGAGCCACCCAAAAATATTAAACTCTTAGCGCTTGGGGACAGCTACACCATTGGTCAAAGTGTCTGTGAATCCTGTAGCTTCCCGATGCAGTTAAAAGATGCCCTAGAAGCGGAGTACTCCGAGCAAGATCAGATTGAGTTGCAGATTATTGCTCAGACTGGCTGGAGCACAACTAATTTAAAAGATGCGATTATTACCGCAGCCCCGGCGACGGATTTTGACCTGGCAACCTTGCTTATTGGCGTCAACAATCAGTATCGGAAAATGCCCTTCGATGTCTATAAAACAGAATTTGAAGAGCTGGTTAACTCCGCTATTTCCTTTGTTCGGGGCGACGCCAGTAAACTAATTATCGTCTCCATTCCCGATTATGCTTTTACCCGGCTGGGGCAAAGCAGCGGTCCTGAAACGATTAGCGCAGAGTTGCAACTGTACAACGACTTTGCCCAGAACTATGCTGAAGAAAATGAAATTACCTATGTCTATATAACTGACATCACCGAGCAGGGGCTGGAAAACCCAGATCTAATCGCCTCTGACGGACTGCATCCCTCAGAACTTGCCTATGCTGAGTTTGTTCAGCGCCTTCTGCCTCTAGCTGTAGAAAAACTGCAATAGACTCTTCACAGCAGCTCTATTACAAACAACAAAATCTGATGCCGAAAAAAAAGGGATACTCAGTCAGCGTGCTTAATATCCCGATTTAAAATCTTCAATTAAAGCGCATTTGGCACAATCAAAACCTTGCCGTTTCGACCACGCTCAGCAGCACGAGTAACAGCTTGCTTGATCTGATCAACGCTAAAGCGCGAGTCAACATTGGCGTTTAAAATACCCCGCGCAATCAAGGGAATAACTTGCCCAAAGGCTGCCTGCTTGGCTTTCATATCAGCGGTCTGATACCACTTGTAGAGCCAAAAACCTCTGATACTAATGTCGTTGAAAATAATCTTGCCTGTATTCAAGCTTGAAGGCTGTCCCGAGAGCACGCCATAGGTTACCAGAGTGCCGCCATAACCAAGACTATCCGCCAGTCGCGTAAAGGTCTCACCACCCACCGGATCCAGCGCCAGAGCAATGGCCGCATTGTCTGTTGCCTGAGCAATCTGTGCCGCAAGATCAGGTCCATCGATCAACACTACATCTGCACCTTTGGCCATCAGGTCTTCGGCTAGGCCTTCACGACGCACAACATTTACCGTCTTAATACCGCGCTGTTTGGCCAGCTGAATAACATAGCCACCCACCGCTGAATTGGCCGCGCTCTGAACAATCCACTGGCCCTCTTCAAGATCGGTGAAACTGTTTAACATCAGCAGTGCCGTCAAGGGATTAACCGCTGACATAGCCAGCTGTTCAATCACTTCAGGCCCTACAGGTCCGAGATCAGGCAATGGCAGAAAGCCGGCTGCCGGAGCCACTATCTCCTCGCGCCAAGTGCTGCCGTTGGCAAGTAATACCAATTGACCCACCGCCAAATGCTTCACCTCCGGGGACAGTTCCAGCACTCGACCAACACCTTCGCTACCTGGGTTAGAGGGCAATACTGCCTCTACACCATAGTTGCCGGAAATCTGTAATAGGTCTGATGGATTAATGGGCGCAGCCAATACAGCCACTCTCACTTCACCGGCTTTTAGGGCCTGAGAGCTGTGATGCTTTACTTCTAGTACCTCTGCGGGATTGCCCATCTGACTATACTCGACGTATTTCAGATTGCCCTGAGTGTCACCTGCATTAGCGAACCCGATAGAGCTTATAAAAAGCGCCAAAATTGTACCTGTTGAGAAATTTTTCATGTTCTGGATCCATTACCTTTTATTGTTATTAAACCTAATAGCCAATCGCTTTTAGACTGCACTGCCCTTTGCCGTCATAGCGCCCGTTTCTTTTGCAGAGTCTACTGACTCAGTCTCATCCTGCTCAAACCAGCGACCCAGATAAATACCCACCAGAGACCAGAGCGCGGCTATACCAGCTCCAACCACAGCCACAGCAGCCAGACCCAAGCCGAGGCCCTGGGTTAATCCGGTAAATAACCAAGCCATCAACATATCACCACCACGGTAGGCGACAATATCAATAACCGGCTTGGCCTTAAAACGGGTTTCCCGGTCTACTCGAGTGAATAGCATTTCCCGAGCCGGTCGCGTGACCGCATAGTTGCCAGCGCGACGGATAACCTGCAGGACCACCACTGCGCCCCAAAAGGGTGAAACCGCCAATACCAGCAAACCTATGCAAATCATTACTGGCACCAGCGCAATCGTGGTGGGCATACCAAATCTAGTGACAATGCGACTGGTGGCAAATAGGCCTGTTGCAATGGAGAGAGTATTTACCGCCAGATCCATTTGCGCCCACACTGCGGTGCGCTCGGGGCGACTTAATTCACTAAGCAAATTCTTCAGCTCGAAATAAACAAAAGAACTGATACCTGTGTAGAGAAAGATAAACAGGCCGATGGCGAGCAGATAGGGGTTTGAGAAAAACATCTTGAAGCCGGCAAAGGGATTGCCGCCAATAGAACCGGGGGGATTTTTTATCTCCAACTCTTGATTCCCCAGTTCAGAGGTTTTTAACGACTGTAAATAAAAGATAATCGGTATCGGGATCAGCAGCATCAGACTGGCGATCAACATAAGATTATCGGTGCCCAGAGATGCCGAGAAAAACGACGGAATAGAGGGGCCAATAAGACCGCCAACACTGGCCCCTGCAGCGATAATACTAAACAATCTGCCAGCCTGTTCTTTACTGAACAGATCAGACATAAAGCTCCAAAATACCGAGATATGAAACAGGCTAAAGACACTGACCCAGACATAAAAGGACTTATCGATTAATGTGCGATCCACAGAATTTGACGCCAGCAGATAGAACACCACAAAGGTCAGGGCAAAAATAGCGTACATCCCGGGCACCAAAAGCCGGAAGCGAAAACGTGACACCGCTATGCCATAGACCGCCACCACCGCGGTACTGATAAAGAAGTTAAGCGTCCACAGCCAGCTCACCTCGGCATCGCTCCAGTCGCTGGCCATGGCATCACGCACCGGCCGCAGAATGTAATAAGCCGACATCAATACCACCACAAACAGAAATGAGCTGAAAACAGCTTTCGCCTCCGAGGCTTCAATCTTTGATAGCCTGATTAACAGCTTGATAATCGGGTTGTTGCTGGCGGGCATCACGCTCTCCTGGACTCTTTTTTAATCTACTGTTTTTTTTATTAGACTTATTGGCTAGTCGCAGACGCTTAGGAAGTATTTTTATGCTCGCTGTTATCAGCCTATTTGATATTGGGATAAATTCGGCGAAAGTATCTTTATTTGCTCTGAGGGCAACAATACATACTAAAAGGCAATGCGTCACCACTCTTCTGTCTTCGCCGCAGAGCACAGCGACAAAAGCAGCCATCTAAAACACCTCAGATGCGCTGGAGACGACAGGGGTGACCCACTAATTCAATGCATAAAAAAAAGCCCTGGGTTACCAGGGCTTTTTTAAGGGGGAGGTATAAACGTGTATTTTCTTTGGGGAAGAAGTATGCACACAAAGTAAGACAGCTACTTTCAGAGAAGTTCACTTAGGAATACATTTTTATTTAATTAATTTTTTTCTTCAGAGATACAGTGCCCTCCAATGGAACCGAGAAGCTAATCAAGCAACAGTAACCCGTTGCCTAACCTGGCGAATTTTCAGCGGAGTTGTGCCCGACCAGCGTTTGAATGAACGGCGGAAATTGGCTGAATTGTTGAACCCCAGCAGCGCCGCAATTTCTGAGGCGGGCAAATCTGTGCCCTGCAAGTACTCCAGCGCTAAGCGATATCGCACCTGATCCAGCAAATGCTGGAATCGGGTCCCCTCCTTCGCCAGTCGACGCTGCAGGGTGCTTTCACTCATATGCATCTGTTGCGCCATGACGGCGGCGGTTGGAAATTCCGAGCGCGATAAAAGCAGCAGCTGCACAACTCGCTCACTGACAGCACCAGAGTAATTATCATTGGCCAAGATGCGATCGCACTCGCGGCGAAATACATCCTGAGCTACAGGGTCCGATGTTGAGATAGCCACTGCCAGGCTCTCGGCATCAAAGGTCAGCCCACAGCGGTTGGAGTTAAAGCGAATATTGATACCAAACACCGACTGGTAAAGCCCGCGATCTTCTGGCTCTCCATAATCCAACTCAAGGATTGCACTGGCGCCGTGATTGTCGGTAAGCAAATTCAGATTAGTCATCAGCCCGGCATAGAGGGCCTCTTTATAAAACTGCTCCAATGCCTGAGGCAGGTGAGGCGCAGAGCTGCGTAATTCCACAGACCCATCACCTGAGATTAGCTCAATGCGCATACTCGGCAGCAGCGCGCGTTTATAACGCACCAATAATTTAAGCACATCATCCACTGTGGCACTGGTCATCAGGGCATAACCCAAAATGCCCAGAGAGACCATATCCAACTTAGTACCCAGCTTAATGCCCAGCAACCTGTCACCGGAGAGTGCAATCGCCTTGCCACAAATCTCATCGGCTTGGGCGGCATTAAACAGCTGCGCCTTGCTTAAATCAAAGCCCTCCAAATCGGTATTTTCAAGCAATCGAGTTTTTGAAATACCCTGCTCCGCAAGCAGATCGATTAATACAGGCAGCACAAAAGAGTTGATAAATACCTCAAAACAGCGACTAGAAACAGCCTAAAATCAAATTAAAAAGCCCATAAAGTTGACGGCAAATGACTTAATGATTGACTGCATTTGACACCCCTATGGGTCTATCTGTCAATTACAATCAACCGGAAAGACGTTCCCGAAACAAAAAAAGGAGACCACAATGGCGACCTATACTCTTGAGCATCCAGATAAAGGCTCAATCACCTACACCGATAAAAAACGCTATCTATGGTTAATATCCATGCTGATGCCGGCATTCCCGCTGATGGGTGTGGCTATCTTTTATCAAACTGGTATGCAGTGGACACTAGCCCTACCCCTGGCGGTGAACTATCTAATTCTGCCCTTTGCAGATTACCTGATTGGCAGCGACCAAAATAATCCTCCGGAAGAGCTTGTGCCTCAATTAGAGGCTGACAAATATTACCGTATTCTGACCATACTCACGGTTCCCCTGCATTTTGTCGTACTCGGTGTAATCGCCTATGTGGTGGGCACCAATGATCTGAGTCCTTTTATGGTTTTGGTTATGGCAATTATTGCCGGCGGTTACAGCGGCTTAGGGATTAACACAGCCCATGAGCTGGGCCACAAGCAAACCGCTGTGGAACAGCTGATGGCCAAAATAGTATTAGCAGTTCCCGCCTATGGGCATTTTTGTGTGGAGCATAATCGCGGCCATCATGTGCTGGTGGCAACGCCGGATGACCCCGCCAGCTCGCGACTGGGAGAATCCATCTACGCCTTTACCCTGCGTGAAATTCCCGGCACCTTTGTGCGGGGTTGGAACCTAGAGAAAACCCGGCTCAACAAACAGGGCAAAGGCACTTGGTCTGCGGACAATAATATCCTCCAGTCCTACCTAATTAGCCTGATATTACAGGGTACATTGGTTTATCTGTTTGGCTGGATTATGCTGCCCTTTTTGGCCATACATAACTTCTGGGCCTGGTATCAGCTGACCTCCGCCAACTACATTGAGCACTATGGTCTACTGCGTCAGAAGAACGACAATGGCCGCTACGAGCGCTGCCAGCCGCATCATTCGTGGAATGCCAATTACATTATGAGCAATCTGGCACTGTTCCATCTGCAACGCCATTCAGACCACCATGCCAATCCTGTGCGCCGCTACCAGAGTCTGCGCAATTTTGATGATATTCCCGAACTGCCCAATGGTTATTACGGCATGTATCTGCTCGCCTATATTCCCTGGCTGTGGTTCAGAGTGATGGACAAGCGTGTACTTGCCCTGCCCCATATCAATGGTGACCTAAGTAAGGTTAATATACTGCCCGCAAAGCTTAAAGTGACCTACGAGCTATATGGTCAAGGCCAGAAAGTCCGCGAACAAGCCTAATGACACAAAGCGCCTTTAGGCCAATTGCCTTTTCATTTAAAACACAGGAAACAAGATGACCGTTTATATTATTGCCAAATTCACTATTCACGATCGCAGCGAATATGATCAATACGAGAGCGGCTTTGCAGAGGTCTTCGCAAAGTTTGATGGCAAGATGTTAAGTGTCGACGAGGATCCAATGGTGCTGTCAGGGGATTGGCAGGCCACGCGATCAGTTATTATTGAGTTTCCGTCAAAGCAAAGCGCTTTAACCTGGATGATGTCTGATGAATATCAGGCAATTGCAAAGCATCGCAATGCCGGCAGCACGTCGACCTCTATATTGGTTAATGGCCTCGAATAGGCTATTGAGGCAAGGTCATAACAGCCTACTTCGCAGCCCAAACACTGGGCTGCTCTTTAGCCCCTGCAAAACGTCTTAGAAACGATAGCGAATTTTAGCAATAATCGATTCAACCTGAACCCCATCCCAGCCTTCTCGAATAAGCGTTCCCGGACCCTCATCGCCATCATCACTGGAGAAGTAACCGCCGCGACTGTAAACCAGAAAAATATCTGACAACGGCGCTAACTGATAGCGATAGCGCATTTGCAACGCCGTATCACTGAGGCTGAAATCAGCGGCCGAGCTAGTGGATAAGCCCAGAGTGCCATCGCTATTAAGCTGATAGCTGTCAACTTGCTCTGCGTCTATGCCCACCCACTGAAATTTTAAGCGCACTTCCTGTTTCGCTGAGGGGTACCAATCAAAACGCAGATCGGCATTAAAACGATCAGCCTCAAAACCCGCCAACTGGGCTGTGTCGAAATCCCAGATCAACCATTCCTGTAAGCGTTTATAGTTTAGATCGGCACCCAGAGTAACCGTCTCATTTAAATATATCTGAGCACTAAATTCGAAACCCAAGGTGGCCTTTTGAATATCATCATATTTAACCTCGGCCTCAACATCGAAGGTTAGGTCATTGCCCCGCGGACTTGAGTAACTGGCTTCTAACCAATATCTAGGTGGTTTAGCCAGCAGGCCATTGCCTCGGGTCAGCCGATCGTCCCAGCGCGACGCCGTGCCTCCAGCTTCTATGGCCAGTTTACGCGTCGACTTATAGATCCAGGTATGCTCCCAGTTAGCGCGTAATTGGAGCCGATCGCCCTGAGTATTCTCCACATAGTCATATTCAAACAGCGTACTGCTGGAAAGAATATTTGAATCAGCTTCATACTCCAGACGATCGTGGCGCGTGCTACCGGAAAACTCTCTGAAGTCATTGCGCTTCATAAAGCCCATATCGTTCATATCAAACTGATCACCGTAGTGAGATAAATAGACACTTTGGTACCACTCATCACTGGGCGCATAGGACCAACTAGCCCAACCAGCGAAATCTTGTTCGTCCACAGACTCTTGGCTGTTGGCATTATTCCCTTGCTGCTGAATATCGGCATGCAAAATCTGCCCGCGAAATTCTGTGGTCTCATCTTTGCGCCAAATCATATCCAGCACCTGCACTGTCGCCTCTCGATCGAGAATCGATCTCTGTGCATAGGTTAAACGATGCCCGAGAGTCAACCCATCAACTGTGCGCTGTACTCTACTGGATAAGAAATCACCGCCGTAACTGCTCTCAGCATTATCTTCTCTGACGACAAAAAGACCTAAATCGATAGTCTCACCGAAATGAGTCACCTTGGCCGCCAGATCAATATCCACAAGACCACTACCCTGACCTGCAGGACCAGCGCCAATCCGCCGGGTATAGAGCGTTTGATCGCCATTGGGGATATTGCTGCTAAACAGCGATTGGTTTTCGGTAAAGAACGGGCGTTTTTCAGTGACAAAGGTTTCAAACGCGGAGAAGTTAACCACCAGATCATCGCTCTCCACCTGGCCAAAATCAGGATTAATCGCACCAGTTAGCTGGCTGCTGCTATTGGGCCGCCAAATAAAATCCAACCCCCCATTAAACTCCTCATTAGAGGTCCCCGATGCGCCATTTTGCAGATCACTGCTGTAGCTTATATAGGGAAACCAGTCCAGGGTTGAAGTGGATACCTGCTCCACCTCCAACGGATGCCAGTCTTCCATAAAAGTCGGGCGCGAATAATAGGCGTTAGGGAAAGCGAAGCGCAGGGATTCATCAAACACCACTCTGGAAAACCACAGAGCAATTTTTTTACGGCCATTTCCGGCATCGGTCATGGGCGCCACAGTCCAGGGAATATGCATCTCGCTGTACCAAAAATCCTCATCCGACGATGTTTGGGAATACCAGGTGCCATCCCAATCGCCGGAGTAGTCCCCCGGCGTGACTATGCCGTCCTGCTGAGAGTTAGCCGAGCCCACGGTAAAGTCATAACCTGCCAGAGCAGTGCTATCGAAGTCGATACTGACAACATTTCGATCTGCTTCAATCTGTGCATCACGGGGGAATTGCCGATTAACACGTTTTACTGAAGCTGGCTGGTAGTTGCTAAAGCCAACAAAAATCCCCTCGGGATTGGTAATCACCCGCACCTCAGTCCGATATTTCGCCGAGTCACCGGTGAGCGGTTCCACTGTCACAAAGTCACTGTAAATCTCCGCACCAGCCCACTCCTCTTTATCGAGAACCCCATCGATAACAATGCCGGCGGAAACGCTAAGGGGAGAAATCAGGCAGCTGCCAAAGAGCAACTTGAGGAAGCTTGGAGATATATTGCGCATAAAAGAGTCTATTTATTATTGTTATCAATTTGAGTTGGGAGTTTATGGGATTTAGGACAAAGAAACAGCCCCTTAGAGGTCTATCAATTTCACTCTCAGCCTGTTAATTTAACAGGCTGAAAACCCACAGCTGGACGAGAATGAGCACAAACAACCTAAAGACCTTATGATTCTTTCAAAGGGCTAATAAACGACTCTCACTAACCTGGTTATGAGCACCCAATAATAAAAAAATTAACAAAGGGGCAGTCGCAATGAAAACATTTTCTAACAAAGTCGCAGTAATCACCGGTGCCGGATCAGGCATAGGCCGTTACCTTGCCATACTTCTGGCCAGATCTGGAGCCAATATAGCCGCCTGTGAGATTAATCAAGCAGCCCTTGCTGAGACTGTTGCGATGCTCAGGGACTACCCTGTTAAGGTATCTAGCCATGCTCTCGATGTCGCCGACAAAGCCGCGATTGAAGCCTTGCCAGAACAGGTCATTGCTCAACATGGGCATGTTGATCTTGTCTTCAACAACGCTGGGGTCACCGTTGACTCAACCTTTGAGGACCTGTCGGAAGACGACTGGGACTGGGTAATGAATATCAATCTGCATGGCGTGATCAACTCCAGTCGCGCTTTTTTACCCTATCTAAAGCAACGGCCTGAAGCTGCTCTAATCAATACCTCTTCTATCTTTGGCATGATTGTGGTTGAACGGCAGTCGGTTTATCACACCGCTAAGTTTGCCGTGCGCGGTTTTACCGAAAGTCTGGTCAAGGAACACAAAGAAAGCTCAGTACAGATACACTCTGTGCATCCTGGCCATATAGGCACCAATATACTTGGCAATGCACGGGTAAATGAAGCGAAGGAATCGGCCAATGCCTTTCAGCGCCTGATGGGCAAACTCGCCGGTATAGGTGAAGACCAGGAAGCAATGGCCGCATTCTTCCAGCGAAACGGTATGCATCCAAGTCGTGCAGCGCAGATTATGCTTAATGGCGTGCTCAAAAAACGCCCGCGTATTTTTGTCGGTGCCGACGCTAAACTTATAGACCTGTGCCAGCGCCTAATGCCCATCCACTACGAAACCTTATTCCCACTTATCACTGTGCCTCTGACTCTGTTGCGCAATAAAAAACCGATAAAAGGCCTGCCGACTCTTTGATCAGAGGCTAATAAGCAACAGAGTAGAAAAATCTTTGGTTCCACAAATAGAGTAAGGTGAAAATTAAATGTCGGTATCTTCAGCACAGCATTCAGATAGTGAACTGCACAAAAACCTCAAAGAGCACAGAGACGTGATTATCGTTGGTGCCGGCTTATCAGGTATTGGTGCAGCCTGCCATCTCGCCGAAAAATGCTCTGACCGAAGCTATCTGCTGCTCGAGTCACGCGTGGCCATGGGCGGCACCTGGGACCTGTTTCGCTACCCCGGTATTCGCAGCGACAGTGATATGCACACATTGGGTTATAGCTTTAAACCCTGGGAAGGTGCCAAAGCCATTGCCGATGGCCCTTCTATTCTAGATTATGTTCGCGAAACCGCAGCTGAACATAAAGTCGACCAACATATTCGCTACGGCCATCGCTTAATCGCTGCCAGCTGGTCTTCAGAACAATCCCTATGGACATTAGAGATACGCCAATCTGACAGCCAACAAACTGTGCAGATGACCTGTAACTTTCTCTATATGTGCGCAGGCTACTACAGCTATGAGAAACCTCATGACCCGCAGTTTCCTGAAGTGGCTAGCTTTAAAGGCAAAGTGGTTCATCCGCAATTTTGGCCCAACGACCTCGACTACCAAGATAAGACCGTAGTGATTATTGGCTCCGGCGCTACCGCCATGACCCTGGTTCCCGCCATGGCCAAAAAAGCCAAACAGGTGACTATGCTGCAGCGCTCACCCACCTATGTATTCTCACGACCTTCCGAAGATTGGTTTGCCAATAGCCTGCGAAAAATTCTGCCGGCCACCTGGGCCTACGCAGTGACGCGTGTCAGAAATACCTTGTTTCAGGAGTTTATTTTTAAACTGGCGCGCAAACACCCAGCAGTAGCTAAACGTTTTTTAATCCATAAGTTACGCAAGCAGCTGGGCGCGGATTACGATGTCGAAAAACATTTTACGCCCAACTATAACCCTTGGGAGCAACGTCTCTGTCTAGTCCCTGATGACGATTTATTTAAAGCCATTAGCAGCGGTAGCGCCAATATAGTTACAGACCATATTGAACGCTTTACCGAGACTGGCATTGAGCTGAAATCAGGACAGCATTTGCCCGCCGATATTGTGGTTAGTGCCACAGGTCTTGAGCTAGAGGTTATGGGTGGCGCACAATTTAGCGTCGATGGCCAAGTCGTAGACTTCTCGAAGCTAACCACTTACAAAGGCTTTATGGTCTCCGATGTACCCAACATAGTAACCACCTTCGGCTATGTCAATGCGTCATGGACATTGCGCGCCGACCTGATCTCCGAATGGGTATGCCGAACTCTAAATCATATGCGTAAAACTCAAACTAGCAAGGTCGTGCCACTGGTACCAGAGTCGTTAAAAGATATGTCCACCAAAGACTGGATTGCCGACTTCCCAGCGGGCTACCTAAAGCGCGGCATGCACCTTCAACCTAAGCAGGGCAATCAGGCACCCTGGGTCAATAGCCAAGATTTCCGCAGTGAGAGAGCGCTGTTTAACTTGCCCATAGACTCTGATGACGCATTGCATTTTAGCGCCGCAACAAACAGCGAGTAATTTATTGCAAAATTGGCGCTATCAGTCCTGCCCCAGTGGTCATAGCAACTGTTGCTGAGCCCTGCGCAATACGGGTAATGGCAGCGATTGAGAAACCCAGAATAAACACCGAGAACTGCGCTTCAATACATCCCGAGGCCAACATCTGGCCGGCACTGGAGTCAATCAGCATCTGTTTAAAGGCGCCGCCCGCACCGGCAATTAAAATCACCACCCCCGCCGGCTCCAACCCTTTATTAGCAATATTTAACAGTGCCTCGCGGCTTAAATCACATTTTTTGCGGAAAATTATCAGCGCCAAAATAGTCGCGATAGTGAGTGCTAAAAATGGGTGCTCTAAAAAGCGCATATGAGATATGAGCATTTACTCAACAGCCAAATTGCCGACATGGAGTCCTTTGACAACGAAATACCACTGCTAAGACTCGATACTGCTGATACGTAGAGCAGTTGTTGATCAACTTACGCTCCCCTAAGTATCAGCCGACTCATTAGCCTCGCCATTAAAAATACCCAGCCAATCGTTTGTAACAACAATATCCAGACCATTACTCTGCGTTTATATTGTCATTAAAAACTCTCCGGTTTAACCTATACTAGGCCGGGGTCATTCTGCCCCTAGCTCGTAAATAGCGGCTCTCTTGGGTGAGGCAGGAGGCAGAGGCGAATTCTGTTTTAGTCGTGCACGATTAAGGGACAGAACGTCGCGGCCTAGGATAACAGAGTGTAATTAGCTCAAGAAAACAGTAACCAAGAAGGTATCACTAAACAATGTTTGATATAGGTTTCTCCGAACTGCTAGTCATCGCCACTGTTGCTCTGATTGTGATGGGGCCAGAGCGCCTGCCACAAACAGTTCGCAGTATCAGCCTTTGGATCGGCCGTCTTAAACAGATGATCGCCTCAGCCCGAAAAGATTTCGAGCAGGAAGTCGGTATGGATGATATTCGCCAGCAGCTACACAATGAAAAAATCATGCGTGATCTCAGCCAGACCAAGGAAGAACTGCAACAAACTCTTGATGCCACCGCACTAGAAGCCGCCTCGATAGAAGAATCCATTAAAAGTCCCGTAGACACTATGACGGCTCTGGACAGTCAGGCCAACACAGATTCAAAAAAGGCCACGAGCGATGAGTGAAGAGCCCCTAGACAGCCAACCTTTTATGGCCCATCTGATTGAATTCAGAGACCGGCTGCTCCGCGCTATCGCCTCAGTAGCATTGATTTTTATCGGCCTGTTCTCCTTTAGCAATGAACTCTATCTCTACGTCTCCGAGCCGTTGCGTCAGTATCTGCCCGACTCATCGACCATGATTGCTACAGATGTAACCTCACCCTTTTTAACCCCCTTTAAATTAACCCTTGTGCTGTCGCTGTTTGCCGCCATGCCCTATGTGCTCTACCAAGTCTGGGCCTTTGTTGCACCGGGACTGTACAAGCGTGAAAAGAAAATCGTTATCCCCCTATTCTGCTCCAGTGTCATTCTGTTTTATGCCGGTATGGCCTTCGCCTACTACGTGGTATTCCCCCTGGTGTTTATGTTTTTCACCAGTGTCGGGCCCGAGGGCGTTTCCATCATGACCGATATCCGCAGCTATTTAGACTTTGTATTGAAGCTGTTTTTCGCCTTTGGTATCAGTTTTGAAATCCCCATAGCCGTAGTTATCCTCTCTTGGATGGGCGCTGTGGATCCGGATAATTTGGCCAAGAAACGTCCCTACGTTTTTATTCTCTGTTTCGTCTTCGGCATGTTGCTGACACCGCCAGATATTCTCTCTCAAACTCTGCTCGCCATACCTATGTGGCTACTGTTTGAAATCGGGATTATGTTTGGTCGATTGGTAAAACCCAAGCCAGACAACAGTTAAACCTCACTGCCATTCCAAAAAACAACTGAATGCTGCTGGGACTCGCCGTTCACCCAAATTCTTCACAACCAACCATTTACAACCAACCATTTACAACCGCAACAAAATCCTTATACTGTTTATCCATACAGTATTTGTACCCAGCAATGTCCTACGCCGAACTCCACTGCATCAGCAACTTCACCTTCCTCCGCGGTGCCTCCCATCCCCACGAACTGGTGAAACGCGCCAGCGACCTCAACTACAACGCCCTCGCCATCACCGATGAGTGCTCCCTCGCAGGCGTCGTCAAAGCCCATGTCGCCGCCATAGACCATGACCTAAAACTGATTATCGGCAGCGAATTCCGCCTCGACGGCCACAAACTTATCGCCCTGGCCCCGAACCGCCAAGCCTACTCAGAACTCTCCGCCCTGATCACACTTGCCCGCCGCCGCGGCGACAAAGGCAGCTACCAACTCGACTGGAGCGACCTCAAAGGGAATCTGCGCAATGCACTGCTCATCTGGCTACCCACACAACAGCTCGCCGAAGACCACCAGCGCGGCGAACAACTCAGCAGCTGGTTTAAAGATCGACTCTGGATCGGCATCACTCATCTACTCAGCGGCCACGATGCCAACGACTATTATTACTACCGCAACCTCGCCGCCATGTGGCAACTGCCCATGGTCGCCTGCGGCGATGTGCATATGCACAGCCGCCAGCGCCAACCACTACAGGACACATTGACCGCCATCCATCACAACTGCTCGGTTATGCAACTGGGGCAACGGCGCTTTGCCAATAGCGAACGCCACCTGCGCGGACTCAACCAGCTGCAAAAACTCTATCCCGCCGCCCTGCTTCGGGAAACCCTCAATATAGCCAAGCGCTGCCACTTTTCACTGGAAGAACTGCGCTATGAATACCCCTCAGAAGTGGTGCCCGAACATCTCACGGCCACCGAGCAACTGCGCTTTTTGGTGGAAGAAGGCGTCGGCAAACGCTGGCCCGATGGCGTCAGCCAAACTATCCGCAAACAGATTGAATATGAGTTGCAGGTAGTCGCGGAGCTTAACTATGAAAGTTATTTTTTAACCGTCCACGATATAGTCGCCTTTGCTCGCAGCCGCAATATTCTCTGTCAGGGGCGCGGCTCAGCAGCCAACTCCGTGGTCTGTTACTGCCTGTTTATCACCGAAGTCGCGCCAGACCAGATCTCATTGCTTTTCGAACGCTTTATCTCCAGAGAGCGCAACGAACCACCGGATATAGATGTGGATTTCGAGCATCAGCGCCGGGAAGAAGTGATTCAGTACATCTATAAAAAGTACAGCCGTGAGCGGGCCGCACTGGCCGCCACCGTGATCAGCTACAGACCTCGCAGCGCCGTGCGCGATGTCGGCAAAGCATTGGGACTAGACGCGCTATTTATTGAACAGCTCAGCCAATCCATGTCTTGGTGGGACCGCCAGGCGGATCTGCAGGCGCTATTTCAACAGCAAGGCGCCAGCAACAAAGGCGGCCAAGGACAGATCGCCGAACACTTTTTTAAACTGCTCAACGAGATCCTCGGCTTTCCCCGCCATCTCTCCCAACATGTGGGCGGTTTTATTATCACCAAAAGTCCCATCAGCACTCTGGTACCAGTGGAGAATGCCAGTATGGCGGAGCGCACGGTAATTCAATGGGATAAATACGACATTGAGGCCCTAGGGCTGTTGAAAATCGATGTACTGGCCCTGGGCATGCTCAGCGCCGTGCACCGCTGCTTTGATCTGATCAGCGAGCATCAGCAGATTGATTTAACCATGCAATCTATTCCCAAAGATGATTCGGCCACCTACGATATGCTCTGCGCCGCCGACAGTGTCGGTGTATTTCAGATTGAATCCCGGGCCCAGATGGCCATGTTGCCGCGTCTAAAACCGCGTTGCTTTTATGATCTGGTAATCGAAATTGCCATTGTCCGCCCGGGGCCGATTCAGGGCGGCATGGTGCACCCTTATTTACGTCGTCGACAGGGCTTGGAAGCCGTGGACTATCCCAGTCAGGAAATTAAGTCCGTACTGGAGCGAACATTGGGAATACCGGTATTTCAGGAACAGGTTATTCGCTTGGCTATGGTCGCCGCCGGATTTAGCGGCGGTCAGGCGGATCAATTGCGTCGCGCCATGGCCAGTTCGGGGAAAAGCGGAGCCAGCTCAGGCAATAATCCGACCCTGGCCCACTTTGAACAAAAACTCACCGATGGCATGGTAGCGCGAGGCTATTCCCTAGATTTTGCCGAGCGGTTGTACAAGCAGATCCAAGGTTTTGGCGTCTACGGTTTCCCCGAATCTCACTCCGCCAGCTTTGCCCTGCTCGCCTATGTCTCCGCCTGGCTTAAATGCCACCACCCTGCGGCCTTTTGCTGCGCCCTGCTAAATAGTCAGCCAATGGGCTTTTACTCCCCGTCACAGCTACTACAGGACGCTCAGCGGCACCAGATAGAGATCCGCCCCATCGATGTCTGCCACAGCAGTTGGGACCATAGCTTGGAGACGAATAGCTTGGAGACGAATAGCTTGGAGACGAATAGCCTGGAGACAGGCAGCAGTGCTGAACCAGCGATACGTTTGGGGCTCTGCCTAATTAAAGGCCTCCCACACCGAACTGCGCAAAGAATTGTCTCAGCGCAGCGAAACAGCCAACAGGGATTTAATAGCCTTGCACAACTGAGCCGAGCCGCGGGATTATCCCAAGCTGACCTAGCCCTGTTAAGTAGCGCCGGGGCACTGCGCTCACTGACTAGCAATCGTCGCCAAGCCCACTGGGATGCACTGGCTATTGAAGACTATCGGCCACTGCTGGAATCGGCACAGGACAGTGAATCCCTCCCAGCAATCCTATCCACCCCCTCAGAGGTGGAAGAACTGAATGCCGATTACAGCAGCACCGGCGTCAGTCTCGGCCGTCACCCTATGGCAATACTGCGGGAGCAGTCAAAAACCCTGCAGCGCTGCAAGCGAACTATTGATCTGACCACCCTGGGCAATCGGCGCTTTGTACGCATAGCCGGTTTGGTCACTGGACGGCAGCGACCGGGCACGGCGTCGGGAGTGATCTTTTTAACCCTTGAAGATGAAACTGGCAATAGCAATATAGTGGTCTGGACAAGGGTTCAGGAACGCTGTCGTGAAGCCTTGCTGAAAGGTCATCTACTGATGGTTAAAGGGGTGGTGGAGACCGATGGCAATGTGGTTCATGTGATTGCTCAGGAGCTGACTGATTGCAGCTCCCTGATGGCTGAGCTCTGACTAAGAAGACGCCTCAGCCAGGACCTTATAGGCTGCTATAACAGTGTCTGGCGCCTGCACTAACTCCACCAAAACACCCTCAGCCGAGAGGGGAAACTCTTCATTGGCCACTGGATGAACAAAACACACATCGTGCCCCGCCGCACCTTTGCGAATACCGCCAGGGGTAAAGCGCAGCCCCTGCTCAGTGAGCCAATCCACAGCGGAGGCCAGATCATCAACCCAGAGTCCAACATGATTCAGTGCCGGCTTATCCACCCGTGGTCGTCGTTCCGTATCTAGAGGCTGCATCAAATCCACTTCCACGGCAAAGGCTCCGGCACCCATTTCACAGATATCTTCATCGACATTTTCAGACTCACTGACAAAGGTTTCGCGATATTTCAACCCCAACAAATCAACCCAAAAACCGCGTAACTTGGCTTTACTGGCACCGCCAACGGCGATCTGCTGAATACCTAAAATAGAAAATGGACGTGCACTAGACAAAATTTCTCTCCCTATCTGGATTGTTACTAAAACCTAAAGCTCAGGCGTTAAACGTTAAATGCTTTCTTTAAAGCATCCAAAAACTTAGCCAACATATGCGCTGGTAAATCATTGATCCCCGCAGCAGCCTCACGACCACCCCCTGTAGGAAACTGCATACAGAGTGCCGCCGCACCTTTTTTGTTATTCAGTGGTGCGCGCACGCTAACCAGATAATTGCCATTGGGCTTAACCGTCAGCACCGCATGACCACGATCCGGATTATTATTGGCCAACTGATTACTGTAGACCCCGCTGGCACGACGGGCCCAGGGCGCATCCGGCAGCACAAAGGCAGCAATTGCATCGCTGGACACTAGGGCAACAGTCGACTGCGCCGCCTCAATATCCTGATGGTAGCCCTGCTCAAGCTTTTGGAAATTCTCAGCATTGTCACTAATAAAATCAAATGGGCTGCGGTACCGGCTGAGTAAACCATAGAGCTGATCTGGGGCAAAGTGCAGCTCTTCAAGGCTGGCACCATAACCGTTGTAGTTGATATAGATCCCGAGATTTTCCAACAACTTAGCTTTGTCGGTGGACAACTGCAGATTCTTAATCAATCCAGCAGCTGTATGTTTGAGATTGTCACCATAGGTTCCCACTATGGCCCACTCGCGGTAGGCGCCGCGGAGATAGTGGTTAATCAGTACCGATGTGCAGACATCCGGCGCTTCATTGATCAATGACTTAAGCCCCGCAGAGGCCGGAACAGAACCGGCAAAATGGTGATCCACATAAAACACCTGAGCGCCCACAGCCAATGCCCGATTCAAACCCTCACGGTTTTTATCCAGAGAGATATCCAGCACCGTAATACGGTCGTCAGCCTCGGGATAAACACGGTTTAAAAGATCAATCTCCCGCTTGACGCCAGTGACTAGCTGGGCATCTCGGGGCTCCGCAAAGCGCAGCTGGAGAAGTGCGCAGATACCATCCGCATCACCATTAAAAACATCGAAGTCGGCCATTTATTTGTCTTCAGATTGATTAAATTAATCTTGCCAGTATAGCGGCTAATTAAACCTATTGAGCGTACTGGCGATGGAGATTGTTGATGGCAGTATGAAAACCCGTCATGGTCTCATCAATAACGTCCTGAGCACTCAGTACACTGTCGATACGACCACCCACCTGACCCTGTAGCGGAATCGCCGCTTCCATATCCCCAGCAAAATAGAGCCTCTGCAAATTGGCCATATGCTCCATGATATTAAACTTACCCAGGGGCTCGAGACCTGCAGTTAATTCAGTTTTCAGCGCCCGCAATGCCGGACGACCCTGCTGATTGAGAAATACCGTGTCGGTTTCACGGGAGTTCACAATCGCCTCTTTCCAGTTGCTGTGCACTGGCGACTCAGCGCAGGAGAGCATCCGCGTGCCCATCTGCACGCCCTCAGCACCAAGCGCAAAAGCCGCGGCCATGGAAGGGCCATCGGCGATACCACCAGCGGCGATAATTGGCACATCGCAGTGGGAACGAATAAGCGGCAGCAGCACCATAGTGGAGACCGGACTGGGGTTTTTAAAACCACCGCCTTCGCCCCCTTCTACGACTAAGCCGTCGACACCTGCATCAAGCGCTTTAAGCGCCATCTCCAACGTGGGTACCACATGAAAAACGGTGATGCCTGCCGCCTGGAAATCCTTGGTACAGACACTGGGACTGCCCGAGGAGGTGGTGACAAACTTGATCCCCTGCTCCACCACAAAATCAATAATATTGCTGTCGCGCACATAGGAGAGCGCCACATTCATGCCAAATGGCTTGTCCGTGAGCTGGCGCATTTTCGCCACTTCCAACTTGATATTATCCAGCTCACCTGAGCTGGTTTCGATAACCCCCAAACCGCCGGCATTACTCACCGCCGATGCTAGCTGTGCGCGGGCGATCCAACCCATAGGGGCTTGAATGATCGGGTATTGAGTACCGGTTAATTGGGTAATGCGATTAGAAAAGGTCATTTAACAACTCTTTATTATTTTAACTATTTATTGAGTAAGCGCAGAAAGGTCTTTGATAATCCCCTGCTCGATACGATCAAGGCGATCCTGACCAAAGACTTTAGTTTCCCCATAAACCAAACTGGGGACCCCCCAGAGATCATGGCCATAGAGTTCGGCTAGATTATCCTGAGCCCAGAGACGCCATGACTCATCATCCAGTAATGGCCGCGCCTGATTCCAATCCAGCCCAGCCCGCTCCACCAGCTGCTGTAAACCTCTGTCGGACTCGGAGAGAATCCCTTCGGACCAAACACCCTCGGCGCAGCTCTGCAAAAAGCTCAGCCCCAGCCCGCAGGACTGGGCATAGGCAAACAGTGCATAGCAACGCTCAACGCCGGCACCCAGAGGGTCGGCAATACGGCCAAAGGGAATAGCGTATTTATCCGCCTCGCGTTTTACATCTGCAGTGATATAACCGCTCTTTGTTTTCGGCACCTGCATACGCCGCATCACCATGGGCAATACCGGCTTCACCTCCAGGGGCACCTGATAGTGATCGGCGAGCTGCCGAGCACGCACCAGCGCAAGGTAGGAATAGGGACTGCGCATGGACCAGTACATAACAATAGTCTTTACCTGGCCTGTCCCCTGATCACTGCGGTTAGCCTTTAAATTCTGACCACAGAAATCTCGATGGCTTTTATCATAAACAACAGCATTGCTTTGGTCCTCTTGGAGACCCATCTCATTTAGACGCAGCTCCAGATGCTCCAGCCGATTGAGGCCCCAGTACCATTCGCCGCCATAGTGCAGCATGCCGCTGAGATAATGGCCCTGCTGTTTAAACTGCGCCTCATTAGCCTGTAAGTGATGGCTGTAACATTCCCAATGATCAGTAATATTGCTATCCACAAGTTGCTCCAGACTGTCATTGTCACCCTGCCAGTAAGCATCAAACAGCTGCAGAGCATTGTCGAGATAACCGGGCTGCAATTCCCAGTGCAACAGCTGAGCAGTGAGTTGCAAAAGTCTTTCCTCAGATACCTCAGGTGGCTGAGTCGGAAAACGCAGATCATAAAGCTGAGCAAGATGAACGCCATCGGCAAAGGCATTGCTCTGCCACAGCGCCGGTGCCGGATACATACCTTCCTCAAGATTCAACACAGTGCGAAAATCAAAGCTCACAGGGTAGCGCTGAGCAAACTGCTGCAACACTTGCAGTAAAAGGTAACTGTGAGCGTCATTGAGGCGCAGATAAACGACTATCTGGTGGGCCTGGTTGTTAGCCATACGACGTTTTTCCCCGCGACGGCGACGGCGATTGCGTAGCCACTGGCTGAAAATCAACTGGATAATACGCGGCTTAAGGAGTTTGATCATGGCGATTCAGCACTCGGATTATTGTTTTAGTCGCTTATTAAAGCGCAATTAAGTCACTTATGCAGCAGGGTAACCGCGCTATTCTGAGCAACCCAGAGTTAGATTGAGTTAGAAGGAATTATATTGACACATATGATGACAGATGTAACTATCCAGACTGTTTACTGATTCCAAGCAAAGTATTACGCGAGCTATAAGAACTATGAGAAAACGCTACATAGCAGGAGCCATCGGACTATTACTGACACTCACGGTCTACACTGAGCGCAGCGCCATTATGCTGAAAATACTGCCTGGTGCTCTAGACGGCATCATGACTGCACAGCCTCTCGCTGAACTGCCCGATGGATTGCATATTAGTCTCTGTGGTGCCGGCGGCCCCATGCCCAGTACCAATCGCTCTGGTCCCTGTGTCGCGGTAGTCGCTGGGGAGCAACTCTTTATTGTGGATGCGGGCACCAATGGTGCGCGTAACCTTGGTCGTATGGGAATCAATCAGGGCGAAATTGACGCGCTGTTTCTCACTCACTTCCACTCAGATCATATAGATGGTCTCGGCGAAATGGCTATGTTGCGTTGGGTCGCAGACAATAACAGCAGTCCACTGCCCGTTTATGGTCCGGTCGGCGTAGCAGAAATAGTCAGTGGCTTTAACCAAGCCTATGCTCGGGATGCAGTGCATCGCACCGATCATCATGGCGTTAAGGTTGCGCCCCCCAGCGGTGCTGGTATGATTCCAAAAAGCCTTGCCTTGCCCCAAGCCGGTGAGTCAGTAAGGGTCTATGACAATGACGACCTGCAGATCGAAATGATCAGCGCCGATCACTTTCCGATCACACCCGCCGTGGCCTACAAATTTAGCTATAAAGGTCGCAGTCTGCTTATCTCTGGGGATACGGTTAAGTCCCCTGGCATAGAGAAACATTCCGCAGGGGTTGATCTACTGATTCATGAATCACTCTCGACCAAGCTAGTGGTACTGATGGCAGAGTCTGCGGCGCGCACTGGCAACTCACTGCGAGAAAAGATTTTCAACGATATTCACGACTACCACACCACGCCTGTGGAAGCTGCGGAAATAGCTCGGGATGCCAATGTAGGTCACCTGCTCTACTACCATATTGTGCCACCGCTAATCGCACCTGGTATGGAGGCAATCTGGCTAGAGGGTGTAGATGAAGTCTTCTCCGACGTCACCCTAGGACAAGACGGCACCAGCATTTCACTGCCCGCCAACTCCAGCGAGATCATCCATCACTCGATGCTATAAAGAAGCCAAACTCCATCGGCTAGAATAGCAGCTAGTTGCAGCGCGGCTCTTTAGTCGAGCTCTTCGACCGAGTTCTTTAGTCGAGCTCTGCAGCCGAGTTCAAATGTAGCTCTAGCCCCCCTCTGAACCCCACAATGGCAGGACTAATCAGTCACCAGTTGCCGTTTACACAGCAGTCCCTCAGGCAGATACTAATCCCAAGTAGGCAGGAGAGTGTTTTCATCCTACAATTAGGTCAAATTTAAAAACTACAAAAAGAAAACCAGCGCACCGACAAAGTTACACCACCGGTTCGCCCAGAGGGGAATACTATGCTTTTACGCACGCTCACCAGCCTTACTACAGCTGCATTGCTCGGGCTATCAAGCCTCGCCATTGCCCAGACAGCTGCTCAAGTCACCGTGGTCAACGAACAGTCGATCGCCAATCCCGATGCCGAGTGGCTGAGTTATGGCCGCGACTATCAGGAACAGCGTTTTAGTCCGCTGGACAAGGTTAATCGCGACAACGTCGACGAACTAGATCTAGCCTGGTCGTTTAAGTTTGAGACTGCTCGCGGTATGGAGGCCACTCCTCTGGTGCACAACGGTGTGATCTATGTGAGCACCGGCTGGAGCCATGCCTATGCTCTAGATGCGCGTACTGGTGAAGAACTCTGGCACTTTGATGCCAAGGTCCCCAAGTCCCATTTAATTAAAACCTGCTGTGGTCCAGTTAACCGCGGCGTGGCTATTTGGCAAGAAGATGAAAACTCCCCTCTACAAGTCTTTCTCGGTGCTCTAGATGGTCGCTTAATCGCCCTGGATGCCCTTACCGGCGAACAGAACTGGTCAGTACAGACTACGCCACCCGAGAGCAACTACAGCATTACCGGTGCCCCGCGCGTGGTTAAAGGCATGGTTGTGATTGGCAATGGTGGCGCCGAGCTCGGTGTGCGCGGCTATGTCAGCGCCTTTGACGTCAACACTGGCGAACAAAAATGGCGCTTCTACACTGTTCCTGGGGATCGCAACAAGCCCCAGGAGAGCCCAGCTCTGGAAGCGGCTCTGGAAACCTGGAACGGTGACGAGTACTACACCGTTGGCGGCGGCGGTGGCGGCACCGCTTGGGACTCCCTGGTCTATGATCCCGAATTAGATCTGCTCTATATAGGTACAGGCAACGGCTCCCCTTGGAACCGTGATCTGCGCAGCCCAGGTGGCGGCGACAACCTCTACCTCAGCTCGATTGTGGCGCTAAAACCCGACACCGGCGAATATGTTTGGCACTATCAGGTCACTCCCCGAGATAACTGGGACTACACCGCCACTCAGCAGCTAGTCTTGGCAGAATTAGAGCTTGAAGGTGAAACCCGCAAAGTGATTATGCAGGCGCCAAAAAATGGCTTCTTCTATGTCTTGGATCGGGTTACCGGTGAACTACTTTCAGCGGATAAATTCGCCAAGGCCACTTGGGCTAGCCACATAGATATGGAAACCGGTCGTCCTGTAGAGACTAAATACGCCGACTATCAATCCAATGGCGGCAGCTATATCTGGCCCGCTCCTTTCGGTGCCCACAATTGGCAGCCAATGACCTACAGCCCCAAAACCGGCTTGATGTATATTCCCGTGCAAAATGTCCCTACCTTTTTTAGAGGTATGGATGCCGTCAACTATCAGCTTGATCGCTGGAACACCGGTATTGATCTCAATGAAGTTCGCGACCCAAAAAGTTGGGTTGCTGGTCGCGCCGCAGTGGACGCCCTGATCTACGGTGAGTTGGTGGCCTATGACCCGATTAAGCAGCAGCGTGCCTGGACGGTTAAGCATTCTAAGCCCTCTAACGGAGGCATTCTAAGTACCGCCGGCGACCTGATCTTCCAGGGCACCTGGGGCGGCAAGTTTGCCGCCTATGACGCCACCAACGGCGACATTTTGTGGCAGTACCAGTCCGACAGCGCCGTGCTGGCTGGCCCCATGACCTATGAGCTAGATGGCGAGCAATATATAGCCGTCGCCCAGGGCAGCGGTGGCGCTCTTATGCTTGCCGGTGGTGATGAAGTGAAACGTAACCTGGTCAATCAAAACAAGCTGTTGGTATTTAAGAAAGGTGACTTTAATCTGACTCAGCCAATTCAAGACAATGGTGAGTCGGTGATTATGGCCCTGGGCCATGAAGCCAACAATGATCCCGAGGTGATCCGCCACGGCGAAGAGCTCTACGGCCGCAACTGTGGTACATGTCATGGTGTCAGTGCTAAAACCAACTATGTGCTGCCGGATCTACGCCATATGAGTGAGCAGACCCATATAGACTTTACGGCAATTGTTCTGGGTGGCGCCTATGCCCACAAAGGTATGGCTGGATTCTATGCCAGCCTGACCTCTGAAGATGTGGATGCAGTGCATGCCTTTTTGGATCGCCAGCAGCAGCGTCTACCAGAAATGGTTGAGATGAGTTTCCTGCAGAAGATTGAATACTGGGTTAACTATGGTATTGCCAAGATTGGTGAGCGCTATCCAGATCTGCTAAATGCGACACGAGATATGACGATGTAAAAAAAGAGACTGTAAAAAAGAGAGTCTAAAAAAAGCTGCATCTCAGTCAGTACTGGGATGCAGCTTTTTTATTTTTAGCGGTTTAAAAATGCCTCTTAAACAGTTCGCAAAAGCAGCTCTCAAAAGGAGCTTTAAATCCTTTCAAACCCTTGCACTTTCTTGCAACTATTCTCTAGCCAACCTCTAGCTGCCAGTGTAAACCGGCGGACGTTTTTCTCCAAAGGCATGCATGGTTTCGTGCATATCATTGGATTTCAAACTGGTCATCAGGGTAAACAGCCCATTTAATAATAGGCTCTGCTCAGTGGTCAGATCTTCACTCTGCTGCAGGATAAACTTGGTGCCGCGCACTGCTAGGGGTGGGTTGGCCGCAATGCTGTTGGCCATTTCCATAGCTGCAGCATAGGTGCAGTCAAAGTCAGCATAGACATCATTTACCAAACCGATTTTTTCCGCTCTGGCAGCATTGATATCTTTTCCGGTGTAAGCCAATTCAGCCATATGTCCGGCACTGATAATTTTCGGCAGACGCTGCAGTGTTCCCACATCGGCCACCAGACCTATACGTGTCTCGCGCACACCGTACTGTGCGTCCGCAGCGCTAATACGCACATCACAGGCGGTAATCAGATCAATACCTGCACCCAGGCAGTAGCCGTGGACCGCGGCAATAACCGGCAACTGACATTTGGCCAGAGACGAGATCGCCTCCTGAAACGCCGTTGTAAAGCCCAGTTGATTTAAATTTGCCACCGCCTCAGAGGGGGCTTCCGTGGTGTGCTTTGCATCCAAACCGCCGGCCATCAAATCTATACCAGCACAGAAGTGATTGCCGCGCCCGGCAACAATAATCGCCCTGATATCCGCATCCGCAGCAAGCTCATTCAGGGCTTCTGGGATTGCTGCCCACAGAGCCGGAGTCAAGGCATTAAATTTTTCTGGACGATCTAGCCATAGGGTGCCGACGGCACCGTTTTTTTCAATTGAAACTACATCTGAAGAAAAAGCCATTTTAAGGCACTCCCCTATCTAATAAATTTAAATATTTTGTTATTTTTTTATTCTAAAACTATCTCTAATAACCTGCAGTACCAGCCATAATGTTCTCATAGAGATCTCGCTCAAGTTTCTGATATTGCTTAACCCGCGGCGGCATAACATAGAGTTCATCAGTTACTAGATCCACATTAAACCCCTGCTTGCGCAGATCGCCTTTAAGTAATTTAAAGGTACCAGTGGTAGTTGCTTCAGGCTGTACTCGAACAAATACAGGCTGGGAAAAGTGCGTCAGATTGGCGTTAACAAAATCCGAAAAAGCCTCCGCATCAAAAGTTTGTCCAGACTTCAGCGTCAATGACACCATGCCGGCTTTACCCTCTGTAGCGGGAATATCCACACCATAGACATTGGCCATTTCCACCTGATCGCAGCCATTGAGAATCTCGCCAACTTCATTGGTAGAGACATTCTCTGAACGCCAGCGAAAGGTATCTCCAACTCGGTCGACGAACTGATAGTGCTTCTTGCCAACGGCAAAGCCCACATCCACTTCATTGATCAGGTCCCCGGTATTAAACCAAGCATCCCCAGGTTTAACCACATCACGCAGTATTTTTGATTCGGTGGCATCATTATTGGTATAACCATCGAATTTGTAGCGATCATCAATTTCACCGAGCAATAAACCGGGCTCCCCCACCGCCACTTGGATCAGTTCGCCATCGGCGTCGCGAACCATTTCATCGGCATCAATATCGTATTTAACCAGCATAATGTTGGCCGGGGTCAAACCCATGGTGCGGTCTTTATTTAAGGCATTAAAAAAGGTCACATTGCCTTCACTGGAACCATAGAACTCACAGACCCGATCAATACCGAAGCGCTGCTTAAACTCATCCCAAATATCCGGTCGCAGACCGTTGCCAAACACTCGCGTCAGACTGTTATTTTGCTCGAAGGGGGACACTGGCTGCGCCAGTAGATAGCGACACAGCTCGCCCACGTAGATAAAGTTAGTGGTCTTGTACTTATACACATCGGACCAAAACTCCGACGCGGAAAAACGACGGCGCAGAAAGATAGAAGCACCTGTATAAAATGCACTGCCTATACCGCACATTAATCCAGTGCCGTGAAACAGAGGTAGACAGAGGTAAAAGCGATCACTGGGTTTAGCTCGACAACCGGCTAGGCCAAAGGCGTGGGCCGCAGCCAACCAGCGACGGTGCGGAATCTTCGCTGCCTTGGGCATTCCGGTAGTGCCTGAGGTGAAAATATACATGGCGGTAGTACCGGCCAAGATAGTATTGGTATCCTCTAGATTGGTGGTCGGATACTGCTCTAGAGTGCTGACGATATCTCGAGCATTTTCCGGCACCGGATTGTCGCGCTGATCTGCTACCCAAAGAATATCTTCATCAGCTAATGACAACTGTGAACGCACAGCATCTAGAGAGCCATAGATCTCTTCACCTACAAGACATTTGCTGGAACTCGACACGGTGACACAGTGAGCCAATTGGGCACCGGTTAAGGCATAGTTAATCAGACTCGAAATGGCGCCGATTTTTTGCAGCGCAAACGTACAGGCGAGCATTTCGATTCGATTTTCCATTATCACCGAAACACAGTCGCCGCGCTTAACGCCACGGGCCATCAGAGCGTGAGCAAACTGATTGGTTAGAGCATTAAACTGGCCCCAGGTTAGCTCCCTGCCCTCAAATATAATCATACTGTGGTCAGCGTATTTGGCTACGGTACCCTCTAATACGCTAGCCATGGAGACGGCGTCTTCGTTGCTCGTGGTCTTGACCGACAACACTGGAACCAATTGCAGAAACTCTTTGGTAACGCGGAAAAATTCTTTGATATCAAACATACGTAGCCCGTTTTTTTATTGCTTTTAACCAGTGGTTTTTTACTTTTTATACAGCGCGTTTAAACTAACCGCTTGCCGTTAATCTAAACCGACAATTTTTCTCATCAGCTTATTCATGCCGCCAATCCAGCGATCATAGTTGCTGGTCTTATTGCGCATAAAGTCGAGCACAATGGAATGGGGCAAGATCATAAAGCTCTCGTCCCGCAGGCCCTCGACTACGGTGTCGCAGAGTTCTTCCGGCTCAATCATACCGTTACTGGCAGCCGCCGCCGTAGCATCGTTATCGGTCTCAGTCATTGGCGTGCGCACAGCTTGGGGACAGAGCATAGAGACTTTGATGCCCTCATGTTTGTGATGTATGGCCAACCACTCGCCAAAACCCACGGCCGCATGTTTGGTGACACCGTAGGCGGCGCCGCCAATCTGGTTTAACAATCCGGCTGCAGAAGAAGTATTGAGGAAATAACCGCCACCTCGTGCCACCATCAATGGCAACAGATGACGCGCAGCATAGACATGTGACATGACATTGATATCCCAGCTCATATGCCATTCTTTGTTCGGCGAGTTAATGCTTTCCCCCATGCCAACACCTGCATTGGAACAGAACAGATCGATCGGGCCGACGCGGCTTTCAGTCTCTTCGATGACCCGTTGAATATCTTCTTCTTTGGAGACATCTGCACTCATGGCAATGCCGCCGATCATCTCAGCTGTGGCCTGAGCGCCGGCAAGATTGATATCCACAGCGACAATCTGCTTGGCACCCTCGGCTTTAAAGCGGACGGCCATGGCCCGGCCAATACCGCTGGCGGCACCAGTGACAACAATAATTTTGTCTATTAATTCCATCTTATTCCCCTTCGCAGGCGACAATTAAGGTTAGCCAGCCGAGCGTATTTTTATTGTTCCGCTATTATTTTCTGGGCTCTGTTACCACCTACTCTGCTACTTAGTGCGCCCTTTATCTTGTTCTTTATCTTGTGCTTTATGTCGTGACAACCAAACCATTTAACATTTTCACCACGATCTCTATGGCGGCCTTTTTGCTCAAACCCTGATGATCGCGAAGACGATTCCAAAATTCAAAAGAGGCGATGCCATGCACCGCTTCACGTGAGCTGGGATCGAGACCTTCTAACTCTGGCAGCCAATCCTGCAGGTTTTTGCGCAGTCCGCGCTGGTAGCGGCCATAGTTCTTGCTCAAGGTGGCAAATCGCCAGCGCTGAGCCAGGGTCGAGAGAATCACGTTGCCATAGAGTTCATAGCCTTTGGCGCGCTGTTCCACCGCATGTAAAATGCGCTGTTCCAGTGTTCCCTCGCGGTTACCGCCCAAAAAGATATCCTCATAGCGTTGTCGACGGGTTTCATCGGCCAAAACGAAAATGCTTTCCATATCTTCAAAGTGTCGAAAGACACTGCGAATACCCACACCAGCTCGCTCAGATATCTGTTGTGCCGTAGGGATTAGAGTTCCCTCAGTGATCATGGCCAACATGGCTTCAATAATTGCCTGCTTGCTGCGCTCGCTTCGCTGACGGCGCCCATCAGGAGCTCCACTGGTCGATAGGGTATTCATAAAATTACCTTTAATTCCTCTGTTACTCTAGTTTCCATGAAGTAAAACTGCCCTCTCGACAGGTTACTCCAATGCCATCAAAACTAGGCAGAGTATATGCCATTATTCTGCTGAAACTAAGCCGTCACAGCCGCAGCTAGTCAATATAACCCATAGCCAACTTGGCCAGTGGTCGCACCAACCCTGCCACACCATCAGCTGCAGCATTGGAGGCATTGCCATCCACTGCACGCTTGGCCACGCCCTGGCAGATGGCTGCGAGACGGAAAAAGCTAAAGGCCATACAAAAATTCCAGTTTTCAATTTTGTCTATATTAGTCAGCTCGCAATAGCGGGCAACAATTTCCTCTTCATTGGGTATACCCTGCCTGGCCCAGTCAATCGCACCAAGCCCGCCGACCATGTCTTTATTTGGCGATGCCGGCAGTTTCATACCCATAATCAGATAGGCGAGATCCGCGTAGGGATGTCCCAGCGTCGAGAGCTCCCAGTCGAGCACTGCGATAACGCGAGAATTATCCTTGGCATACATCAGGTTATCCAAGCGGTAATCCCCATGCACAAGAGACACCTTGCCATCATCCGCGGGCATATTGTCACCCAGCCAGACAATCAAGTGCTCCATCTCATGGATGGTCTCAAGCTCTGAAGCGCGGTATTGGGCACTCCAGCGATCCAGCTGACGTTGAAAATAGTTACCTGGGCGGCCGTAATCGCTCAAGCCTGCCCGACCTATATCCACTGAGTGAATAGCAGCGAGCACCTTGATCATCTCGTCGTACATCTGTCCCCGCTGGGCAGGACTCTCAACCTCATTTAGCTCAGGGCGCCAGTGAATATTGCCTTCACAGAACTCCATAAGATAAAACATCGAGCCAATAACATCGCGATCCTCACAGAGGTGATAGGCCTTGGCCACTGGTACATCGGTATCGGCTAAGGCTTTGATTACACGATATTCGCGATCCACAGCATGGGCTGACTTAAGCAATTCACCCGGCGGCTGACGACGCAGTACATAGCTACCGGAAGCGGCATCGATCTTAAAGGTTGGATTGGACTGGCCACCAGCAAATTTACTTACACTTATGGGACCCAAAAAGCCCTCGACACTGGCTTCTAGGTAGGCGAGTAACTTGCTTTCATCTAACGAACTGACTTGAGACATAAACTTGTATTCCAGAGTAAATATAATTCTTGTTACTTGTTGTGAAGGTAGAGAACGCCCGTTTTTGTAGTATTTTTATATGGCGTTCTCAAGTGCTCAAATCCCGCGCAAGCCGCAAATACGACCATTAGCCACATTGCAACCTTATGGCAGTTATAATGCCATAATATAGCGGCCGGACCAAGCCACTTTCAACCTCTAAACTAATATTCAATATACGTTTTATAATGACGCAATCCGTGCCAATATTAAAGACTAAACAAGGCCTGTAGGATCAATAGTCAAAATAACTGAGCCTTGACTGACAGCGCAAAAATCACAAGAGAATCACTATGAGTGACACCACAGTTTACCTACCTGCAAAAGTCTGGGCCTGGGACAAAGACGTTGGCGGAAAGTTTGCCGCCATCAACCGACCCATCGCAGGCGCCACCCATAAGAAAGCACTGCCAGTGGGCGTGAACCCATTGCAACTCTATTCTCTGGGAACCCCCAATGGAGTGAAAGTCACGGTGTTGTTAGAAGAGCTTCTCGAGCTCGGCATTAAAGACGCCGAGTACGATGCTTGGCTAATCAATATCCAAGAGGGTGAGCAATTTAGCAGCGGTTTTGTCGAGATAAACCCCAACTCAAAAATTCCGGCGTTGATGGATCACAGCACAACTGAGCCGACTCGCGTTTTTGAATCTGGCGCGATCATGCTCTATCTGGCAGAAAAATTTGATGCCTTTATCCCCAAGGCACCAGCCCAGCGTACTGAATGCCTCAACTGGTTATTTTGGAATATCGGCAGTGTGCCCTTTCTTGGCGGTGGCTTTGGTCATTTCTATGCCTATGCCCCGGAGAAGCTCGAATATCCTATCGACCGCTACACCATGGAAGTAAAGCGCCAACTCGACCTGCTGGATCAACATTTAGCTGACAACCGTTATCTCTGTGGTGACGAGTACAGCATCGCCGACATGGCCAATATGGCTTGGTACGGCGCCCTGGTAATGGGCAAGCTCTACGAAGCCGCCGAATTTCTCGATGTCACAATCTATAAAAATGTCATGCGCTGGACTCAGGATATACAACAGCGCCCAGCAGTAAAGCGCGGTCAGAGGGTCAATCGGGTGTGGGGGGCGGAAAATCACCAGCTTGCCGAACGTCACGATGCCAGTGATTTTGATAGAGACCCAATAGAGATTCTGCAGCAGGTTATGGCGCGTAAAATGGAAAAGAAATAAGCTTTTAGCTTTGGTGTTTTTCTAGCTTTGGTGTTTTTCAGCGTCAGAACTTTAGAGCCACACATCCTGATTCTCTGACCATCCCAACTCCCGATCCAGCTTGATATCCAGCAGGGATTCTAGACCGCAGCGCTGTAGCAAATCAGTCACCTCTTGCTGCTGCGCTGACTCCCACTGGGCGTACTGTTGTTGTAGCTTCTGTAAAATCACAAAACGGTATGACTGAGCGACGGCGCTAATAGACTGGCCACGCAGGTTAAACTCTGCCATACCAAACATCCGATGGGCCAGTAATCCCTGAGCAGAGGTGCCTGGCACAGGTTGATTATCTGCCAGCCACTGATTGATCACCGCGGCTGCAGCATAAGTCTCTGGAACCAGGTCCTCTGACAGCACTTTGAGCACAGCCACTAGGGTCTCGGGAATACTGTCGTCAGGGAGGTAATCATCGCCTGGATTAAAAAATTCTGCTGCATCCTGATCGGCACGATTCATACGCTCGACCCAACGCGCTACGCGCAGCGCACGCTGCTGCATCAGTCGCAGCGGCGCAGGGTCCCTGCCAAGGTGAGCATAGAGTGGTGCGATTAAACCAAAGTCACCGATACTCGGCTTCCAGCCTAGCAGATAAGGATATTCAGTGAGATGCAGGTTGAGCGCTTGAAGAAACTCCAGATATAGAGTCTCAACCAGAATCCCAGTCTCTTCTGTGACACCAAACAACTGCCCTGCGTACTGCATTTTTGACATCATATACTCAGACTTTGCCTCTCGCTCTGGATGCTGAGGCTGGGAATGCAAAAAATGGTAGCGAAGAAACTCGCTGTTCTCCTCGAGATAGTTCCAGCGGTAGTGCATTGCCGGACGCAATAGACCACTGGTTCCAATTAGGTCGAACAGCGTGCTGACGATTTGCTGTTTCGCAGTCGATGGCTGAAACGGTCTGGAGTTGGCTTTTTCAAAATGTTCAATAATCGCCCCGCCATCGCGGATAACCTCACCCTCTGGGGTCACTAGAACGGGAATGGTCGCCAGTTTGCTCTCAGGTAATACCTCGGTTTTAAAACTTTTATGGCCGCTGGATAACTCACGGAAGGCAGTGCCGCTCTTGATTAGATAAGATCGCGCGCGACCGGTATAGAGTGAGTGGGTTATGCCGTAGAGAGTGTAGCTGTTAGATTTTTTCAAGTGCCGTTTGCCTATTAAGTGCCGTTTGCCTGCCGACTGCTGGAGATCCTTCGGCTACGCTCAGAATGACAGCCTGTCGAGTCTGGATAACAGACTAAATGCACTAAGACGATAAAAAAACATCACAGAAGAGGCGCCACAAAATGCGCCATTGACACCAACCAGACAAGACCCACTGGAACATAAAATCGCGGCCGCAAAAACAAACTCATAGTGATTTTAACTGGAAAGGAAACAGTTTTCTCAATAGCCGAGGTTTTAAAAATATGAATATCAGAAAACCGTTTATCCAGTGTCAGTTCAATCAGATCTCGCCGACATCTGTAGCGCATCATAGCCGTCGCCGCCCACTGGGGGTCTGCATCACAATTCCAGCTGTCAATATAACCGCCCACTTTACGCGCCATAAATACAGGATGCCCACCGCGTTTAAACAGCGCTTTGACGAAGGGTTGAAAGTAACCTCCAATAACCTCTTGGGAATAGGCCGCTTCTCCAGTCACTGGATGAGCCATTTTTCCGCTATGCAAGCTGATAAAATTCTGCATAACAAATTCTTTGCCGTCGTCCTCTTCAAGAAACCGGCGCAATACTTCTACGTCGGTGTATTGAGCACCTGAACCAGCGGAAAAATCGTCGATATAGTCGTCAATTTCCTGGGCTAAAATTGGCCCAGACCAGTTGTTATACCAGTACAAAAAAACCACATAAAGCGCTGCTGCCGTCAACCAAATCGGAGCGATCATTATTATCTCTCCTCAACTTAGAAAAAATGCTGCTTTACACTGCATTTAAAACTTCAATATCAGGTGCAGCTGTAACCAGTGCTCCCATCTTTGCACTTGCCGCTAAGAAGTACTGAGTCTGACCGTGGGCCTTGAGAGCATCTTGGCTGGCGTATTGCTCAAGAACTTTGTATACCTGTGAATCAGACTTAGTTCTGTGCAGGGCATAAAAAATCGCGCCCGGTTCGTTGGCCAGCACCTGCTCTGTTAGAGCAGTAAAAAGCTGTTCAAATTCCGTATTTTTTCCTTCGCGAACCGTAATCGTTGCTATAACACCTATTGCCATGATCAATACCTTTTATTATTTTTAGTTGTAATTATTAGCGCGCCCTATCACGAAGTACCATCGCACTCTTTATCAAACTCTTTATCAAACTCTTTACTGCACTCTGCATCACACTCTGATACCAGACTATTTACACTTATCTCGGGCTACTTTAAGCCTTCGACTATGGGCGCATAATAAGCCTGTTTTATGGCTTTAAAGATACCTGGCTCCTTGCAGGCAAGATCCCGAGCTAACTCCGTGGCCATGCCCAGCAATAATTCTGCCGGAGCCTTACCATCGGCAAAGCCTGCAGCTATGGCATCCTCGGCGTTATAACGTTTGCCTGTCAGTACCGCGTCGCGGACTGTGTTTGCTGGCAATCTAAGGCGCAGAAATTCCATCATGCCCTGGGGCAGAGGCACCCCAGCATCCACTTCGGAGATACAGATCCAACCGCGATCTTGACGCATAATTCGGTAGTCACAGGACAGCGCCATAAAGGCACCGCCGGCAAAGGCATGGCCATTAACTGCCGCTACCGTGGGAAAAGGTAACATCAGCATGCGGCGGTGAATTTCATTCATCTGAGCGGCGAATAGAGTCCAGTCGGCGCCATCGAGTTTATTTAATACTTGGAGATTGAGGCCATTACTGAAAAATTTCCCCTCACCGATCAAGACCATTGCGGTCCCAGCAACAGGGCTGGCCTCCAACTGATCAAGAATTTCCAACATCCTCTGGTGCCAGTCTAAGCAGATTATATTCTCACCATTGTTCATGGTGATCGTATAAATTGTCCCCTCTTTACTTAATTCAATCACTGAGCTTTCCCTTGAATGCTATTTTTAGTATTGTCATATCATATGCCAATGTATGTTATGAACCAAGGGCATTTGATAAATCCAGTGCATTAGACATACTCGACTTTTTACAATATGTTGGCTTGACCGAATAACAATTAAAACACTAACCGGACATCCGCGATCTATGCCCTCATCACCCTCGTCGTTCTGGCTTATGTCAGGCCAGCGTTTAGCTGCCGCGATGGCTTTTCTGGTCGCTATGCTCGCAGCACCCGTTAGTTCCAATGAAACGCTCATTGGCACTGGCAGCGACCAGCGCCCCAATGTGGTAGTAATTCTGGTGGATGATGCCGGCCTGACGGATTTCGCGCCCTTTGGTGGTGAAGCCAAGATGCCGGCCATTCAGACTCTGGCTGAACGCGGCATCAAGTTTAGCAACTACCATACCTCCCCGCTCTGTGCGCCCTCTCGAGCCATGCTGCTCACGGGCATCGACAATCACCGCACTGGCATAGCCACGATTCCCGAGGTACTGACGGCCAACCAAGCCGGCCAGCCAGGCTATTCGATGTTTCTCGAACCCGGCGTGAGGACCTTAGCCGATAGGCTTAAGGCCGAGGACTACCGCACTTATATGACCGGAAAATGGCATCTAGGTAGCGGCGCGCAAGACCTGCCCAACAGCCATGGCTTTGATCGCTCCTTTGCCCTCGACGCCTCCGGGGCGGACAACTGGGAGCAAAAACCCTATATCGGCTATTACGATTTCGCCCCCTGGTATGAAGATGGTAAACCGGCGGATCTGCCTGAGGACTTTTACTCATCCAAATTTATTGTCGACCGCATGATCCGCTATCTGGAAAGCGATAAGCAACCTAATCGACGTCAGCCATTTTTTTCCTACTTAGCATTTCAGGCGATTCATATACCGGTGCAGGCACCTCGGGAGGTCACCGATAGCTACAATGGGGTCTACGATCAGGGCTGGCATCAACTGCGCAAAATGCGTCATCAACGGGCTATCGCCCTGGGCTTGATTGCCCCAGACACAGCTCTCGCTGAGATGCCCGCCAGTAGTCAGGACTGGGGAAATTTGTCGCCACGAGATCGTGCGCTCTATGCCCGCGCCATGCAGGTGCAAGCTGCGATGCTCGAGTCTATGGATAGCCATATTGGTCGCTTTGTTGAGTATCTGGATGGCCGCGGTGAGCTCGACAACACGCTATTTATTGTCACCTCAGACAATGGACCTGAACCCAGTTATCCCCTCGATATCAGCGGCATGAAAACCTGGATGAGCTTCAATGGCTACAACCATCGACTGGATAATCTCGGAGAGAAAGGCAGCATGGTGGCCATAGGACCAGAGTGGGCCAGTGCCAGTGCCTCACCCCTTAATATGTTTAAGTTTTATGCTGCTGAGGGGGGTATTAGAGTGCCTTTGATTATCGCTGGACCTAATATAGAAAGCCAAAACTGGCAGCCGGCAATGGTTATGGTCACGGATATAGCGCCCACCGTATTGGACTATCTCGAGGTCAAAGATCAGCACAAGGAGGCCGTTGCCATCACCGGACGCAGCATGATGCCTCTGCTAGAGGGCTCGGCCACAAAGATTTATGCCGACGATGAAGCTATAGGTATGGAAGTCTCTGGAAACTCTGCACTGATCAAAGGGGATTACAAGCTCAGCCGCAACAGCCCGCCCCACGGTGACAATATTTGGCGGCTCTATAATCTGGCGGCGGATCCCGGCGAGAGTCAGGATTTACGTGCACTGCAACCAGAAAAATTTGACCTGATGATGGAGGACTACAACAAATATGCAAGCGAGTTTGGCGTTATTCCACTGCTTGCGGGCTTTGACTATTTAGAGCAGGCCAGACGTAATTCGATTAAAAACCTTATGCAAAGTAACTGGCGCGGTTTGGCGCTGAGCGCGGTGGTTGTCTTAACGTTGTTCTGGTTGATTATTCGAAGAGTTCGCCGTCGCCTGCAGGGGCAGTAGTAAACCCTAGGATATGCTCTCCACGTTATACCAGATATAAGCCCCTACTAATTGACACTATTTATGTCGATTAATACAATACTCATAGTTTTAGTCGGCGCATAATGTTGGTTTTGAGCCTGCCCTACTGCTAGCCTAATTACACATAATCCAAAAAGAGGGGTTACCATGAAAACAAAAATTACCGAAATGCTCGGAATCGAGCATCCGATAATTCAGGGCGGCATGCATCATGTGGGCTTCGCGGAATTAGCCGCAGCCGTTTCCAATGCCGGTGGTCTCGGTATTATCACCGGCCTGACTCAGGGCACGCCGGAAAAGCTCGCTAATGAAATTGCTCGCTGTCGTACGATGACTGACAAGCCCTTTGGCGTCAATTTGACCTTTTTGCCCTCGGTAACGCCTCCAGATTACCCAGGCTTAATCCAGGCAATTATTGATGGTGGGGTCAAAGTGGTTGAAACTGCTGGCAATAATCCCGCTCAGTGGCTGCCGATTCTCAAACAGAACAATATCAAAGTGATCCACAAGTGCACCTCGGTGCGCCACGCCCTAAAAGCTCAGGCGATTGGTTGCGATGCGGTCTCTGTGGATGGCTTCGAGTGCGGCGGTCACCCCGGCGAAGACGATATACCCAACTTTATTCTGCTGCCCCGAGCTGCCGATGAACTGACCATTCCCTTTGTCGCTTCCGGCGGTATGGCCGATGGTCGTAGCCTGGTTGCGGCACTGGCTATGGGTGCTGAAGGTATGAATATGGGGACGCGCTTTATTGTCACTGAAGAAGCTCCGGTACATGAAAATGTTAAGCAGGCTATCTTGGACGCCAGTGAGCTGGATACCCGTTTGGTGATGCGACCCTTGCGCAATACTGAGCGAGTACTAAACAATCCGGGTGTTGAACGCCTATTGGAAAAAGAAGCTGCACTGGGCAGTGATATTAAATTTGAAGATATAGCGCCAGAAGTTGCAGGCGTTTACCCAAGGGTTATGCAGAATGGTGATATGGATGTGGGGGCTTGGTCTTGCGGCATGGTCGCCGGCTTAATCTATGACAAGCCGACAGTGCAAGAGTTAATCGACCGCATTATGGCCGAGGCAGATAGCCTGATCTCTGAGCGTCTGAAGAATTTTTTGTAAAAAAAACAGTTTTTAAAAACAATTATTTTAGGAATTTAAAATGGCTACAAATCTTTTTGATCTAAGCGGAAAAATCGCCCTAGTCACTGGCGCCAGCCGTGGCATTGGCGAAGCAATTGCCAAACTACTCGCCGAACAAGGCGCTCATGTGATCGTCTCCAGTCGCAAACTGGATGGTTGCCAGACGGTTGCTGATCAAATCACGGCTGACGGCGGCAGTGCCGAAGCCTTGGCCTGTCATGTGGGCAGCATGGAACAGATTGAAGAGGCCTTTGCGACGATCAGAAGCAAGTTCGGCAAGCTCGACATCCTAGTCAATAACGCGGCCACCAACCCCTACTTTGGGCATATTCTCGACACTGATCTCGGTGCTTATACCAAGACCGTTGATGTCAATATTCGCGGCTATTTCTTTATGTCTATCGAGGCTGGCAAGCTGATGCGCGACAATGGTGGCGGTTCAATCGTTAACACTGCATCGATAAACGCACTGCAGCCCGGCGCAATGCAGGGTATCTACTCGATCACCAAAGCCGCAGTGGTGAATATGACTAAATCATTTGCCAAGGAATGTGGCGGTCTGGGTATTCGGGTCAATGCTCTGCTGCCGGGTTTCACCAAAACTCAGTTTGCCGGTGCGCTGTTTACCGATGACACAATCTATCAGTCGGCGATCGCACAGATCCCCATGAAACGTCATGCAGAGCCGAGTGAAATGGCCGGTACCGTGCTCTATTTGGTTTCAGATGCATCCAGCTATACCAATGGCGAGTGTATTGTGGTCGACGGTGGCATGACACTTTAATCCCTGCGTCAGGGTAGCCCTAAAGATGGTTTTAAGTCTTGCACAGCAAGTTCTGAGCAGAGACAGTGAGGACTTTAGGGCCGCAGTGGAGGCACTTGCCTATAATTACTGCATACAGAAAAAATACTACGAATACTTTGAGCTTATCCGCGAGCAGCAGCAGGAAATCGCCTGCTTCTCAGCCCCAAGAAATTAAAAAACCCCGCAATTGAGATCAATAGCGGGGTTTGTCTTAGCGCTTAAAATTAGCCTGAAAATATTTAGGCGTTTTCAAGTTGATAATAATCCATCAAAATTTTAGCCACTTCAGGGCGAGAGAACTCAGGTGGCGGCGCTATACCATCACCCAACATCTGACGAACCTTGGTGCCAGACAGCAGAATAAAATCATCTTTGGTGTGATCTTCAGCTTCGCTCATCATTACAACCCGCTCAAGCTTCTTCGAAAATGCCGTGTGATCCGCATTAAAGATTTCAATCTCCAATGAACCGGCAGGCACTTTCTCAGCAAAAATCGTCTGAGCATCGAAGGCACCATAATAATCGCCAACACCAGCGTGATCGCGGCCTACAATCAGGTGGGTACAGCCCATATTCTGGCGGAACACGGCATGCAGCACCGCCTCGCGGGGTCCGGCATAGAGCATATCGAAGCCGTAACCTGTAACCATCACGGTGTTCTCGGGGAAGTACAGCTCAACCATCTTGCGGATACAGTCATCGCGCACAGAAGCTGGAATATCACCCTGCTTGAGTTTGCCCAGCAGCATATGCACAACAATACCGTCAGCGCCTAAACGCTCCATGGCCATATGGCAAAGCTCTTCGTGGGCACGGTGCATAGGGTTGCGAGTTTGGAAGGCCACAACCTTATTCCAACCGCGCTGAGCAATTTCTTCGCGAATTTCAGTAGCAGTGCGGAAGGTATCTGGGAAATCAGCCTGAAAGTAACTCAGGTTCAACACCTGGATATCACCGGAAATCAGGTGATTACCCAAATTATTAAAGGTGGCAACACCTGGGTGCTCAGGATCCAGAGTACCAAATATATCCGCCGCCATAGATTGAATCTGCTCAGGGCTAACCTCTTCAATGGCCGCCACATCCATCAATGCAATAATCGGGTGACCCTCGGTATTAGGGTCTCTCAGGGCAATCCGGCTGGCGCCGCTGATAGCCGAGATATCCTTGGTCAAATTGATTACGGGTACAGGCCAAAACAGGCCCTCAGTGGTGTGCAGGGATGCGGAGACACTCAGTGCATCGGCAAGATTCATATAGCCGCTCAGGGGATTAAAATATCCGGCACCGAGCATAACCGCATTGGCGGCAGCCGCTGAATTGAGCAGCAGTGAAGGCAGAGATTCTGCTTCTTGTAACAGCGCCTGGCGCTGGGCGTCGTCAACTAACAGGGGGTTTAACTGGTCTGATCCATGGGGCTTAATTAAAATGGGCTTGGTCAAAAGGGACTTCTCCGTTTTTCTTGGTCAATACGCGTTAGTAAGGGTTAATTCTGCTGATGAGCTAGGCAATAAAGCCCTGCCTTTCAAGGTAGGTCATTATTGTAGCCACTTCTTGCTCAAGGCTCATCTGATCCGTGTGCAAATGGATCTCTGGGCTACTCGGCGCTTCGTAGGGGTCATCAATACCGGTAAAATTTTTAATTTCTCCAGCGCGAGCTTTTTTGTAGAGACCCTTCGGGTCACGTTTCTCGGCTTCTGCGAGCGTGCAGTCGACAAATATCTCAATAAAGGCAAAGTCTGATTCAAGGTGCAGCGCACGAACCTGCTCGCGATCGGCACGATAGGGACTGATAAAGCTGGATAATGCAATAACGCCTGAATCGACAAATAGCTTGGCGATTTCACCAATACGACGAATATTTTCCGTGCGATCTTCAGCGGAAAAACCAAGGTTTTTATTGATACCTAAGCGAATATTGTCGCCGTCCAGTCTATAGCTAAGCTTGCCGCGCTGAAACAGGGCTTTTTCCAACGCCACTGCAACAGTACTTTTACCGCTACCTGAGAGCCCAGTAAACCAGAGGGTTGCACCCTTTTGTCCCAGCAGCGCACTGCGATCATCGATCGTAATATCGCCGTCATGCCAGGTCACATTTGTTGCTTTTTGCTCAGCCATGAGAGATTGCCTGTTTAAAAATTTATACTCTGCATGTTAGAGTCTTAAACTATACAAGTAAAACAGGATATTATGTTTTAGATAATCGATTTAACCGATAACGGTAATGCTAGTGAGTAACAGGTATCCAATATGAAATACAGCCTCCGGCAACTACAGATATTCCTCAGTATTGCCCGCTATGAAAATATATCCAAAGCCGCCGAGCAGCTGCATATGTCTCAGTCTGCAGCCAGCTCGGCCCTGCAAACCCTTGAACAAGCTTTTAATCTCAGCCTATTTAATCGCACCGGCAAAAAACTCGAGCTCAACGAAGTGGGCAAAACCCTGCGCAATAAAGCCCAGGTATTAATTGCCCAGGCTGAGGAGTTTGAACAGGCGCTCCAGGGCCACAGTGATATAGGCCACCTAAAAGTGGGTGCCAGCTTTACCATCGGCAATCATCTGGCAGTGAGCTATCTGGCCGGCTATCTGGCTCGCCACCCAGAAGCCCAGGTGGATATCAATGTCGCCAATAGCTCCGATGTAGCTGCCCAGGTGGCTAACTACGAAGTGGATATAGGCATGATTGAAGGTGCTATCCAGCACAAGGATCTGGAACTCATTCCCTGGCGAGAAGATCAACTCGTGGTATTTTGCAGCCCCTCGCACCCCCTGGCAAAAAAACAGCATCTCACCGATGCCGATATAGTTGCGGCGAGATGGATCTTGCGAGAACCGAAGTCCGGGGCGCGCCATACCTTTAACAATGCCCTAGCGGGACTGATGCCCAAGCTCGATATTTATTTGCAGTTCAAGCATAACGAGGCGATTAAAAAAGCCGTGGAAGCAGGGTTGGGTATTGGCTGTCTGTCAGAGATTGTGCTGCAAAATAACTTTAAGAGTGGTGAGCTGGTACCACTGACATTACCAAAACGGGATATGACGCGTACCTTTTATTTTGTGCTGCCGAAAAATCGCCATAAAACCCTGGCCACTGACTGGTGGATAGAGGAATGTAACCGCACTGACTAAGCCTTAATTAGACTAACCCATCGATAATGCAGCTGAAGACTGGCGCTAAGTATCAGGTTGTGACAATAATAGTCGCCAGTTACAACACTACATAATTCTAATAATAATCGATTAGTGGACTCAGACTATGCGCGCCCTCGAAAACCTTAAAATCCTCGACTTTACCACCCTGGTCCCCGGCCCTTTCGCCACCATGATGTTGGCCGATATGGGCGCCGAAGTACTGCGCGTTGAATCGCCAACTCGGCCCGATATGCTGCGCAGCATGCCACCCTTTGCCGACGGTCAATCAGCCGCCCATGGCACGCTCAATCGCAATAAGCGTTCAATCGCTCTGGACCTAAAAAATCCCGAGGCATTAGATATAGCCAAACGCCTAGTGCAGGATTATGACATTGTTATTGAACAGTTCCGTCCCGGCGTAATGCAGCGCTTGGGCCTCGGCTATGAGCAACTGCGGGAGATCAATCCTAAGTTGATTTACTGTTCTGTAACAGGCTATGGGCAGACTGGTCCCTACCGCGATCGCGCCGGTCACGACAATAACTATCTCTCCATCTCTGGCCTCAATGGTTATTCGGGCCGCGACGGGGACCGCACACCTATTATGGGTATGCCGGTGGCAGATATAGCCGGTGGCTCACTTCATGCAGTGATCGGTATTCTGGCAGCGGTGAATCAGCGCCATATAATTGGTGAGGGACAGCAGATCGATATCAGCATGACTGACGCCATGTTCTCCCTTAATGCACTATTTGGCTCCACCTATCTCAGCGCTGGGATTGAACCCACCTCAGGTTCCATGTCCTTGAACGGCGGCAGTTTTTACGACTATTACCAGACCTCAGATAATCGCTACCTTTCCATCGGCAGTCTGGAGCCGCAGTTTTTTCAAGTGCTCTGCGAGACCCTAGGAGACGATGAACTGCTTAAGCTAGGCAACCAGCAAGACAGTTCAGCCCAGCAGGCCCTCAGGGCAAAACTGGATAGGATTATTGCGCGCAAAACTCTGGCTCAGTGGCAGGAGATATTCAAACACAAAGAAGCCTGTGTCGAGCCGGTACTGACCTTTGCCGAGGCCTGTGAATATCAGGATAGCGCCCAGCGAGAGATGATCGTCGACGTGAAAACACCTAATGGCGGCTCTCAACGTCAGGTTGGCAGTGCCTTAAAGCTGTCTAAATCAGCACCGCAGTACGGCATTTCAGGCGGTGCCATTGGTCAACACTCCGCTGAGATATTAGCTGACCTAGGCTTTGATGCAGACGCTATCGCCGCTCTGCGAAGTAGCGGTGCGGTGGCCTAAGGCTGCGAGGAGTGGACGGCGAGTAACAGACGGCTGCTAGTGCACCACTCACAGGGACAGCTTCTAAATAACACCTAGACCAGTCTGGCAGGTTTATTTAGCCCTGACGGCCGACAGCTAGTGACAGAGGCCCCCCTGTAAAACGTATAATGCGCCATTGATTTTTACTTGGATTGCTAAATGACTGTTCGCACTCGCATTGCCCCCTCGCCCACCGGCGACCCCCATGTTGGCACCGCCTACGTAGCTCTTTTTAATATGGCCTTCGCCCACAGTCAGGGGGGCCAGTTTTTACTCCGTATTGAAGACACAGATCAGGTGCGTTCCACCCCAGAATCAGAAAAATCCATACTCGACGCTCTGCACTGGCTGGGTCTCGAATGGGATGAAGGTCCAGATAATGGCGGTCCCCACGGCCCCTACCGACAGAGCGAACGCTCCGATATCTATCGCCAGCATGCCGATCAACTGCTGAATAGCGGCCATGCCTTTCGCTGTTTCTGCACCACCGAACGTCTAGACCAGCTGCGTAAAACCCAGATGGAAGACAAGCAGTCAATCGGCTATGACGGACACTGTCAGCATCTAGAACAGGATGACGTCAACCAGCGCCTAGCCAATAATGAATCCCATGTGGTGCGCATGAATGTGCCCCGTGAAGGCCATTGTGTGTTTAACGATATGTTGCGCGGCGAAATCAGTATCGACTGGACTCAGATCGACCTGCAAGTCCTGCTCAAAGCCGATGGCATGCCAACTTATCACCTGGCCAATGTGGTGGACGATCACCTGATGAAAATCAGCCATGTGATTCGCGGTGAAGAGTGGATTAACTCAGCCCCCAAGCATATCTTGCTCTATCAATACTTTGGTTGGGAGACGCCGGTGTTCTGTCACCTACCGCTGCTGCGCAATATCGACAAGAGCAAGTTGTCGAAGCGCAAAAACCCTACCAGCATCCTCTTCTATCAGCGCATGGGTTATCTGCCGGAGGCACTGATTAACTATCTCGGACGCATGGGCTGGTCAATGCCCGACGAGCGCGAGAAATTTACCCTAGCCGAAATGCTCGAGGTCTTCGATATTCAGCGTGTTTCATTGGGTGGCCCCGTATTTGATGTGGAAAAACTCAGCTGGTTAAACGGCATGTGGATTCGCGAAGAGCTCACGAATGACCAACTCGCCGACCGCTTGCAAGAATGGGCTCTCAATCGCGACACACTAAAAGCCTTCCTGCCCTTTGCCAAACAGCGCATGGAAACCCTATCCGATATAGCGCCCCTTGGCAGTTACCTGATCTCCGGCATGTTGCCCATCAGCGCCGAGGATCTGCGCAATGCTGGTATAGAGGACGACCGTCTTATAGAAGTGCTGCAATACGCCCTCTGGCGGCTGGAGTCGGTGCAACAGTGGAACCGCGATAATATCTTCGATGCCCTTAAAGCGGTGGCCGATGGCATGGAGATAAAACTCAAGCCCTTCCTGGCCCCACTGTTTATCGCCATCGCTGGCAGTAGCGCATCGATCTCGGTAATGGACTCCATGAACCTACTCGGCGCCGACATGTCCAGAGCCCGACTGCGTCATGCCATAGAGCTACTGGGTGGTATAGGCAAAAAGAAACTCAAGAAGCTGGAAAAGGAATATCAGCAACTTAGCTGAAAGCCCTTTATACCGTGAAAACAGGCTTGACTTGACCCAGGGTCATCCCTATTATGCGGCTTCCTTTTTGGGGCCTTAGCTCAGCTGGGAGAGCGCAACACTGGCAGTGTTGAGGTCAGCGGTTCGATCCCGCTAGGCTCCACCAAATAAAAAACCCTCGCATGCAAGTGCGGGGGTTTTTTATTTGGCGGAGATTAGTGGGGTTGACTCTCAAACCCCGAATGGAAAGCTACCCAGCACAACATCACCCGCTTCGCGGTTGAGCGCTTCGACCGCGGAGGTTTCATCAAACCAGATATATTCATCAAACTGGTGCGGCAGACAGGCATAAAAATAATGGCTTTCCAGTTCGCTTTCTGGGCGGTAAATAACACCGATAGCGCGCTCCAGCCGTTCGGCCATTAGCTTTTTTATCACATCCGACTTAATGGGTTTGCTCAACGGCAATAAAAAGTTATCAGTTGTAACGTTATGAAAGAGCCGCTCATAGCTATCAATATGGGCTGGTTGTACCTGCTTTATTTCCATTGGCCCGCCCCACTCTGATGCGGCTGCCACAGTACCGTGATCTGTGCCAAACCCAATCAGATAGGCACCTTTTTTATAGTGCTCACGAACCAACTGACCAACATTAAACTCTCCGCGGGCAGTCATCTGAGTGGCACGAGCATCGCCTATGTGCGAGTTGTGCTCCCAGATAATGGCTTTGCTATCTTTACCGCGAAATTTGAGTATCGCCTGTAAGGTCTCGAACATATGCCGGTCACGCTGGTTCCAGGAGTTCTGCTCGGCGTAATAAAGCGTTCGATAGTAGCGCTCGGCATTAGCCACTAGGCGCGCATTCTGCTCCGCATCAAAATAGCGCTGTCCGTCCGCATGGGCGTATTTTAGTCGCTGCTTTAACAGATCTCTCAATGTCGCCAAGACATTTTTTTCGCACTTTTTGTACTGTTTGGTTAACATCATCTGCCCGTAAAGCGCGGGGTTTTTGGCCCAGGGTGTCAAACAATCATAACGCACACGAGCCAGCTCTGCGGTCTCCGGATCAACAGTTTCAAGATAACCTAAAACAGCCTCCACAGAGCTGTTAAGGCTGTATAAATCGAGACCATAAAATCCCACGCTATGATCTATAGCAGTGGCACTTGCGTTGTAATCCTTCAACCAATGGCAAAATTCAAGCACCGATTTATTGGCCCACATCCAGTCAGGAAAACGGCTAAACGGGACATTTTTAAGCAACGGGTCGGGGGAGGTATTGTGAATGAAGTGGTTGATATAATTGGCATCGGGCCAGTCGGCCTCGACCGCAACAATATTAAACCCTTTTTTCTGAATCAGCTGCTGAGTAATCTGCGCCCGCATATCGTAAAACTCGGCAGTTCCATGGCTGGCCTCGCCAAGAAGTACCAGCCGACTGTTACCAATTCGGTGCACCAGCTTTTCGAGGTTGACCTAGGCAATCGAACCGAAATGCTCGCTGCTCTGATAAATCAACTCCTCGGCGCTAATACTCCCCGAGGTCTTGGTTGCCGACGAAGGGCGTTCTTCTTGCCAAGCGGAGATCCCGATAAGTGGTACGAATCGCACATCCCCGAGATCTTCTTCTCTGTATTCATCGGCACTGATACGGCGAATTCGCAACAGGCTCTGCCGATGCTTTTCGCTGCCAACCGGAATTACCAGACGGCCGCCCACTGACAGCTGTTGTAACAGAGCCTTGGGCACGTCGGGCCCTCCGGCGGCCACCACGATGCCATCAAATGGCGCCTGAGTCGGCCAGCCCAAGGTGCCATCGCCAACCCTTACCTGGACATTGTCATACCCCAGCTCCAACAACCGTTCGCGGGCACTGTCGGCAAGAATTTTGTGCCGCTCGATGGTAAAGACCTGATCGGCAATTTCAGAAAGGATCGCCGCAGCATAACCCGAGCCGGTGCCAACTTCTAAAACTCTCTCTTCCGGCTTTAACTGCAGCGCTGAAACCATCAATGCGACAATATAGGGCTGCGAAATGGTCTGTCTGGCGGCAATCGGCAACGGTTCATCGCTGTAGGCAAATTCGACCAACTCCGGCGGTACAAATTTCTCCCGAGGCACGGCACTCATGGCACTGAGCACCTCGTCATCACGCAGGCCGCGGGCGACCATCTGGTGTTCAATCATTTGTCTTTTGAGCTCTGCGAAATTGTGCATCAGGCTGTTCCTAGGCGGAGGCTGAATGGCTTTTGATTGTTGCAACTACTGCGAGCAGAAAATTGATAGCCGTCAACAAAGCCTGTACCGATCAACATGCTGTCGAGAAAGCTGGAGAATGAATGCCGCCGAAATATTATCCAGTGAATAATTGCGATCAAGAACCGGCTTTGCGCTAGTCCCGTCAATGGCCTCAAATATGCCGACCTGCTGCGATCGACTGCTGCCATAAATGCCTCTCGGCGTTAATTGCCGCGCGACTATGGCGGTTGAATTTAACGTGCCGCTTCACAAGCCGCGAAACCGCGTTACATCATCATGGGATCAATCCAACGCCGCTCAATGTAAGATACCAAGAAGGAGGCCCAAGTATTGACGTCTTCCCATTTAAAACAACAGGCTCACAAGCCTGTATCAATAATAAAAAGTATTCGAGAACAACATTATGAGCAACTGGCTCAGCACCAAAAAACAAACCGCTCTAAAAAAATTCACTCTAGACTGGCTAACCGAAGTTTGGATGATTTTCTCCAGCCTGATGAAAATCATGATCCCTGCCCTATTAGTTGTGCGCTGTATTGAGCTGCTCGGCTGGATTGAAGCACTGGGCACAATGATCCAACCACTTATGATATTGGTCGGCCTACCAGGTGAAACCGGACTGGTGTGGATGGCCGCCATGATGGGTAATATCTATACCGGTATGGCAGTGTTTTATCAGCTAGGCCTGGCAGAGCAGCTGAGCATAGCTCAGGTCAGTGTTATCAGCTCGATGATGCTTATCGCCCACTCCCTTCCAGTAGAAGTAGCCATAGCTCGAGCGATCGGAATCAGCCTGTGGTTTACTCTGTTGCTGCGTATTGGCGGAGCATTTGTATTTGGCTATATCGCCTACCAGACGCACAGTGGGCTGGCACTGCTGCAAGTTCCTGCACCGCAGTTATGGCAGCCAGAAACTGCCGATACCTCATGGGCGGCCTGGTTCTTAACTCAGGGGCAAACTATCGTTATAGCCTTCGCCATTATTGCTGCGCTGACCCTATTTTTGCGTATCCTACGCGTGCTGGGCATCGAGCGTCTGATGCACTTTTTGTTGGCACCGGTGTTACGACTGCTGGGTATAGCCACGGTGGCGAGTAATATTATTATTGTTGGACTGACTCTTGGCCTTTCATTTGGTGGTGGCCTGCTGATCAACGAGGCACGCCGCGGCCATATTGCTGGCAAGGATATCTTTTTGTCGATGGCCTTTTTAGGCCTCTGCCATAGCCTGATCGAAGATACTCTGCTGATGATGATGCTAGGCGCTGATGTCGGCACTATTGTTCTCGCTCGCATGGCTTTTAGTCTATTGGCCATTTTAGCTCTGTCGCGACTATTAGACTGGTTGCCGGCAAATAAACGGGGCTGGTTTTATCGGCAATCTTCGCCTTAGCCAGCTGCAATGCACAGACATACAAACATTGTGATGTTGGCCCTATTAGGCTCTTCTGCCATAGCGCCAACAAAGCCACCTAAACTGTCATCCCAATAAAACTAGCCAATTTGTCATCCTCAGCGCAGCCGAGAGATCTCATCGCCCTATTGCAGCGGCCTCCGAAATAATCAGCCAACCTCACTAGCTAAACATTACAAATCTTATACCCGCTGGGGATTTTTGAATGCTCTCAGCATCAGCCTGTTGTAGAATTGCCGCCTAAACTCGATGGATTGGAATTAAACATGGGCAGAGCGTACCAAAACCGTAAAGACTCAATGGCAAAGACTTCTGATGCCAAAGCCAAGGTGTACAGCAAATACGGTCGCGAGATCTATGTTTGCGCCAAAGCCGGCGGTCTCGACCCTACAGGCAACCTTGCTCTGCGCAGCCTTATTGAGCGTGCTAAAAAGGATCAGGTGCCAACTCATGTTATCGATAAGGCCATCGAAAAAGCCAAGGGCGGCGCCGGTGAGAATTTCGAGCTGGCGCGCTATGAAGGCTATGGTCCCGGCAACTGCATGGTGATTATCGAGTGTTTAACCGATAACCCCAATCGCACCTTTGGCGATGTGCGCCAGTGCTTTACCAAGACCAAAACCAAGATTGGCACCCAGGGTTCCGTAAGCCATATGTTTGATCATCTAAGTATTCTGATGTTTGCTGGCCAAGACGAGGAGGCAGTGTTAGACGCCCTGCTGATGAGCGATGTAGATGTAATAGACTTAGAAAACGAAGACGGTATGTTAACCGTGTTTGCTCCCCACACCGAATCCTTTAAAGCCAAGCAAGCTCTCAGCGAAGCCTTTGGCGAGATCGACTACGAAGTGGATGAGATTCAGTTTATCCCCCAGAACACTGCGCCTGTAACTGGCGATGATGTGGAGATGTTTGAGCGCTTTATGTCTATGCTCAATGACCTGGATGATGTTCAGGATATTTATCACAATGTCGAGCCTAGCTAAAACCAGCCTTTAAACCCTCGTCGTATTCCCCGCGGCGAGTGAGCAGCCAGTCTAATCACTAAGCCCAAGCGCCCTAACAATCACCGCACGGGTATCAGCGGGGTCAATCACTGCATCGATCTCCAGATGAGCCGCCGCCTCGGTAGCTTTACCTTTTTGGTACATACTGTCGACCAATTGGTTAAATAATACTTCCCTAGTAACCTCATCGGTCTCTGCAGCCAGTTCCTTTTTAAAGCCCAAGCGCACTGCCCCCTCCAGACCCATGGCGCCAAATTCACCCGCCGGCCACGCGGCGCTGTAGCGCGGATGATGAAAGCTGCCACCGGCCATCGCCATTGCACCTAGACCATAGCCCTTGCGCAAGAAAATCGTTACCAGTGGCACGCTGATTTTGGCGCCAGCGATAAACAGTTTCGCCATGCGTCGCACAGCTGCCTGCTCTTCACTGGCAGGACCCACCATAAAGCCGGGAGTGTCACAGAGTGACAGCAATGGAATCGAGAATTGATCGCAGAGAGTGATAAAGCGCGCCGCTTTATCGGCGGCCTCGGCATCAATGGCACCGCCCAAAACTCTGCAGTCATTGGCGATCAGCCCCATGGCCACGCCTTCAATGCGAACAAAGCCGGTAACAATGCCTGAACCATAGGGCTGGGATAATTCAGTAAAACTATCTGTGTCTACGAGGCCCTGAATAATCGAGCGAATATCGTAAACAAAGCGTCTATCCAAAGGCATCATTTCCCGCAGTTGATCTTGGTCAGCGCAGTCCCAGGATTGTTTATCGCCTTGGAAGTAGCCTAGGCATTGCTGTGCTAAATATGTTCCATGAGACTCATTGTCCGCCACCAGATCGACCACACCATTTTCAGCTTGAATAGCAATTGGTCCAATCTCTGTAGGCGCAAAGCGACCCAGCCCACCGCCCTCAATCATCGCCGGACCAGCCATACCGATCCATGAGGTTTTTGTGGCAATACGAATATCGGCGCAGCCAAACAGTGCAGCATTGCCGGCAAAGCAGTAGCCATTGTTCACTGCAATCAATGGCACCTGTCCACTAAGACTCGCCCAGCGGGCGAAGGTTGGCACATCTAAACCGGCGATCTGGGTCTTAACATCTGTATCTCCGGGTCGACCGCCGCCACCCTCGGTGTACATCACCACTGGAAAGCCGGACTTGCCAGCCTGGTCCAGTATGCGATCAATTTTTTTATGGTGGAAATAACCCTGAGTCCCCGCCAGCACTGAGTAGTCATTGACGATCACCGCGACCTGACTAGCCTGAGTGCCAAACTCTGTACTATTAATTGTGGCCAAGCCTGTTATTACTGCATCCCCAGGCGTCTCTACCTTTAAGGATTCGGCATCTTTTCGATCACGCTGTGCGGCCACGGCGAGCTGACCATATTCGACAAATGAGTCCTTATCACAGAGATCGGCGAGATTCTCACGGGCGCTGCGATAGCCCTTTTTGTGTCGGCGCTGAACGGCGTCAGAGCGCAGGGCATCGGATGAATAGGCCAGTTGCGTTAGCAACTCTTCAAGTAAGCTGCCAGAAGTCGGCTGTTCTGCAGCTGCTTGCCCAGCGAACTCAGAGGCCACACTAGTAGCCTCAACTTCAAACAGCAACTCTCCCGCCTGAATGGCATCCCCATTTGCCACCAGGACAGCTGTAACCACAGCGTCTTCAGGTGCAGTTACCAGAGTCTGCATCTTCATGGATTCGAGATTGACCAGTGGTTGGCCTTTCACTACTGGGTCGCCGAGTTTCACGTCGACGCTAATCACCGCCGCCGCCATTGGGGAAGTAATCTGCAAGGCTGGATTGTTCACAGTGTCAAATATCCTTTATTAGCGCGCTACAGCACTTTTGTTATTATTTATTGCAGCTTTTTTCAGCACGCAACAATGGATTTAGTGAGATTTAAGAGGCCCTCAAGTGTAAGTGAGGCGGCAGAGCGACCGCAACTTTATCCTCGGGCTGACCTTTCCCCCATAAACTAGACCATGACGACGATGAGATTTCCAATTAACCT
>ERZ887849.117-NODE-117-length-79858-cov-12.859554_pt1 | contig 79858 bp, 70 predicted proteins | sample MGYA00521267_ERZ887849 | MGnify/ENA primary metagenome ERZ887849 (study PRJEB32303, sample SAMEA104408601) | aquatic metagenome | biome: Brackish water; feature: Pelagic; material: water | place: Baltic Sea | collected 2014-06-06T16:11:00 | depth 2,863 m ...
AAGCACCCCAATCATCATGAGCAGCACAGAAATCTTGATCGTTCGGCATGGCCAAACCCCGTGGAACGTCGAACGACGTATTCAAGGTTGGCGTGATATCGAACTCAATGACAATGGTCGAGCCCAAGCCGATGCCTTGGCCATTCACCTGAGTAATCAACACACCAGCCAACAACAGACCATCGATGCGGTTTACAGCAGTGACCTTTTACGTGCAAAACAAACCGCCCAAGCCGTGGCCCAGGCACTGGCCCTACCCCTAACTCTCATTGAAGGTGTACGGGAACGAAACTATGGCGTGCTTGAAGGCATTGAATTTGACCGCATGCAAGAGCACGCACCCGAGGTCGCCAAAGTCTGGGCTGAACGTCACCCCGATGGGGTGATTCCTGACGGCGAAACATTGCGACAATTCCATCAGCGTGTCACTGAAAGCCTACACAAAGTAGCGGCTCAACACCCCGGTAAGCGCGTGGTGGTGGTGACCCATGGCGGCGCCATGGATATCATTTGGCGCCAAGCCATGGGTATCGACCTGCAAGCCCCCAGAAAAGCCCTCTTGCTGAACGCCAGTGTCAACCGTATTTCGCTAACACCTGCCCCACCGACTTTCCTGTGGTCACTTGTGCAATGGGGCAACGTGGATCATTTGACTAACAGCGACAACGATCTCGGGCACTGAGCCGGGATGAAAACCACCGCCCATCAGCTTAATCAGTTACCGCTGCGCGGTTTTCTGGGGGCATTGACCGCTAAGCGGTCATAGAGGGCGTTGGGCAGTATGCGCATCAGGCGCGACACAATCGCCATCTGCCAAGGAATCACCGCGTAACGACGCTTGGCTTCAATCACCCGCGCCGCACGCACTGCAAAGGCATCGGCGGACAACAAAAAAGGCATTCGGTATGGGTTTTTTGCGGTCATCTCGCTTTGAACATAACCTGGTGCGATGGTGACGACCGTTACCCCATTCGGCTGCAACTCAAGCCGCAGACTCTCGCAATAAGTGGTGACCGCTGCTTTCGAAGCGCTGTAAGCGCCGGCACCAGGCAAACCCCGAATACCGGCCACACTGGAAATCCCCACCAGCGTTCCCGAGCGTCGTTCGGACATGCCCGCAATAAAGGGCTCAAAGGTGGCCATGGTGGCCATCACATTGACAGCAAAAATGCGTTCGAAAACCTCAAAGTCGGCAACCGTTTCCGTTAAGGTGCCTGCGCTAACACCGGCACTGGCAATCACCACATCAACAACACCAACCGCTGCTTCAAACTTACGCGCAGCCTGGTGCAATGCGCCTCGATCAAGCACATCCAAAGTGTAAGCGTGATGTTGCCCGGGCAATGCCTCACAGAGCTGCACCAAGCGCTCGCTTCGCCTAGCAACCAGGCCCAAGGTGTGACCGGCGCGGGCGTAGTGCCAAGCCAAAGCTTGCCCTATCCCGCTACTGGCACCAGTGATGAAAACAGCCATGGCCAAGCCTTAGCGCCCTAGCGCTTCAATGAAGCATGCAGGTCCTGCAAAGCGTAAACCTGCAATCCTCGGCCTTGGCGCAAATAATGCATGCCTTCAACCGCCGCCCAAGCACCCGAGATCGTGGTGTAGTAAGTCACCCGGTTAGCCAAGGCTTGTGTCCGGATAGCACGCGAGTCTGAAATGGCATTGCGTCGCTCTTGAACCGTGTTGATAACCAATGCCACCTCGCCATTCTTGAGCAAATCAACCACGTTCGGACGACCCTCAGCCACTTTGTTCACAGCCACCGCCGGAAGACCAGCCTTGATGATGGCGGCGGCTGTACCACGCGTGGCAGAAAGCTTAAATCCAAGCTCGTGCAAACGGGCGGCCACTTCAATGGCGCGTGGCTTGTCTTCGTCTTTGACGCTGATAAAAACCGTGCCCGACTCAGGCAAGTTAACACTGGCTGCCATTTGCGACTTCACAAACGCCTCACCAAAACTCTCACCAACACCCATGACTTCACCGGTTGACTTCATCTCAGGGCCCAGAATGGTGTCCACCCCTGGAAACTTCGAGAATGGGAACACCGCCTCTTTAACTGAGAAAAAGTGTGGCACCACCTCAGCACCCAAACCTTGGTCGTCAAAGGACAGCCCCGCCATGGCGCGAGCAGCGATTTTGGCGAGTGGTAAGCCCGTTGCTTTTGAGACGAACGGCACCGTGCGCGACGCACGCGGATTAACTTCCAGCACATAAACATCGCCATCTTGTACCGCAAACTGAACGTTCATCAATCCCCGAACGTTCAGCGCTTTGGCCATCAAGGCCGTCTGGCGCTTGATTTCTTCAATCACATCGGTCTGAAGCGAATACGGCGGCAAGCAACACGCAGAATCGCCTGAATGCACACCCGCTTGCTCAATGTGCTCCATCACGCCGCCAATAAACACGCGATGTCCGTCATACAAACAATCCACATCGACTTCGATGGCATGATTCAAAAAATGGTCCAAGAGAACGGGCGAGTCATTGCTGACTTTGACAGCCTCGCGCATGTAGCGCTCAAGGTCGGTTTGTTCATGAACGATTTCCATCGCCCGACCGCCCAACACGTAGCTCGGACGAACAACCAGCGGGTAACCGATTTCTTGCGCATGGGCCAAAGCCTCACTTTCAGTGCGGGCTGTGCGATTAGCGGGTTGACGCAGACCCAGTTTGTGCAACAGCTTTTGAAAGCGCTCACGGTCTTCGGCCATATCGATGGACTCAGGGCTTGTGCCAATAATCGGCACGCCGTTGGCTTCCAAATCACGTGCCAGTTTCAACGGTGTTTGCCCACCGTACTGAACAATCATGCCCACAGGCTTTTCAATGTGAACGATCTCCAGCACGTCTTCAAGCGTCAAGGGTTCAAAGTACAGGCGATCTGATGTGTCGTAATCCGTCGATACTGTCTCTGGATTGCAGTTAACCATGATGGTTTCATAGCCATCATCGCGCAACGCCAGGGACGCGTGAACACAACAATAGTCAAACTCAATGCCTTGGCCGATACGGTTTGGACCACCGCCCAGAACGATGATTTTTTTGCGGTCGGTAGGCTCGGCCTCACACTCTTCTTCGTAGGTGGAATAAAGATAAGCCGTGTCCGTTGCGAACTCAGCCGCACACGTATCCACACGTTTGAAGACCGGGCGCACATTGAATTGGTGTCGGCGCTTGCGAACTTCAGACTCGTTGGTATCGAGCAAAAAAGCCAAACGGCGATCAGAAAACCCACGTCGCTTGAGTTGCAACATCGTTGAAGGATCGAGATCAGAAAGCGTCTTTTGCTCAAGCGCAAGCTCAATATCAACAATCTCTTTGATCTGCGCCAAAAACCATGGATCGATTTTGGTGAGTTCATGGACTTGATCAAGGGTGAAGCCTTGCGCAAACGCATCACCGACGTACCAAATCCGTTCTGGGCCAGGCTCGCCCAACTCAACCTGAATGGTTTCATGGTCAACTGTTTTTTGGTTTAAGCCGTCGACACCCACTTCCAGTCCGCGCATGGCTTTCTGCAAAGACTCTTGAAAAGTACGGCCAATCGCCATGACCTCACCCACCGACTTCATCTGCGTGGTCAGTCGAGCATCGGCTTGTGGAAACTTTTCAAACGCAAAACGAGGGATCTTGGTGACCACGTAATCAATGGTAGGCTCAAATGAGGCTGGCGTAGCGCCACCGGTGATTTCGTTTTGCAGTTCATCGAGCGTATAACCCACGGCCAAACGTGCCGCCACTTTGGCGATCGGAAACCCCGTGGCTTTAGAGGCTAAGGCTGATGAACGCGACACGCGAGGATTCATCTCAATCACAATCAAACGCCCGTCACGTGGATTGAGCGCAAACTGCACATTCGAGCCACCCGTGTCTACCCCGATTTCACGCAACACCGCGATCGAAGCATCACGCATGATCTGGTATTCCTTGTCCGTCAGCGTCTGTGCTGGCGCAACGGTGATTGAGTCGCCCGTGTGCACGCCCATCGGATCCAAGTTTTCAATGGAGCAGACAATGATGCAATTGTCGGCATGGTCGCGCACCACTTCCATCTCATACTCTTTCCAGCCGAGCAAAGACTCTTCGATCAATAACTCACTGGTGGGTGACGCCTCAAGGCCACGCCGGCAAATGGTTTCAAACTCTTCGGCGTTGTAAGCAATGCCACCACCCGATCCACCGAGTGTAAAACTTGGCCGAATCACCATGGGAAACCCCATACTGCCGGTTTCCTCAGCGATACGACGTTGCACAAGAAGGGCCTCTTCCAAAGTATGCGCCACACCCGACTTAGCAGACTCCAACCCGATGGCGGACATGGCCATTTTAAATTTCTGCCGGTCTTCGGCTTTTTCAATCGCAGCCGCATTGGCGCCAATCAACTCAACCCCAAAGCGCTGCAAAACACCCCGTTGATCAAGCTCTAGAGCGCAATTCAACGCCGTTTGCCCGCCCATGGTGGGCAATAAGGCATCTGGTCTTTCTTTTTCAATGATTTTTTCAACAACTTCCCAAGTGATGGGCTCGATGTAGGTGACATCAGCCGTCTCGGGATCGGTCATGATGGTGGCTGGGTTGCTATTGACCAGTATCGTTCGATAGCCTTCCGCTTTAAGCGCTTTGCAAGCTTGTGCGCCCGAATAATCAAACTCGCATGCCTGCCCAATGATGATGGGGCCCGCGCCGATGATGAGAATGCTTTGTATGTCAGTACGTTTGGGCATAGTGTCTTCAGTTTTGTGGTGCGTTGGCCATAAGGCTCATGAATTTATCGAACAACACGACAATGTCGCGCGGACCGGGACTGGCCTCGGGATGCCCCTGGAAACAAAAGGCAGGCCGATCAGTCAGCTCAAAGCCTTGTAAGGTGCCATCGAACAAAGAGACATGGGTCACGCGTGCATTGGCCGGCAATGTCTTGGCATCGACAGCAAACCCGTGGTTTTGTGCCGTGATAAAGACTCGACCCGTGGCCAAATCATGAACGGGATGGTTTGAGCCATGGTGTCCGGTTTTCATCTTCACGGCACTCGCACCAACGGCCAAACCCATGATTTGATGACCAAGGCAAATCCCAAAGATCGGGATTTTTTTCTCGAGAAACACGCGCGTCGCTTCAATGGCGTAGTCACACGGATCGGGATCGCCCGGACCATTTGATAAAAACACTCCATCAGGCTTGATCGCCAGGACTTGTTCGGCCGTGGTCTGCGCTGGCACCACAGTGATGCGGCAACCGCGTTCAGCCATGAGCCGCAAAATATTTTGTTTCACGCCAAAGTCGTATGCCACGACATGTGGGCCATCACCCGATCCCGTGCCATGCCCACTACCGAGCTGCCAAGTCGAACCGACCCAGTCCTGCTGCGAGGTGGTTGACACGGTTTTGGCGAGGTCTTGACCAACCATGCCAGCAAACTGCTGCGCCATGGCCAGCGCTTGATGGGCATCCTCACCCACCAAAACACATGCCCCTTGTGCACCCTTTTCTCGCAAAATGCGCGTCAACTTTCGCGTGTCGATGCCGGCAATCGCCACCACACCCTGGGCTTTTAAGTATTCGGGCAGCGATTGCGTTGACCGGAAATTCGATACGCGCAAGGAACAGTCACGAATCACCAACCCCGCCGCATGCACTTTGGTGGACTCAACGTCTTCGTCGTTGATGCCTGTGTTACCGATATGGGGGTAGGTCAGGGTGACTATTTGGCCGCTATAGCTCGGGTCGGTTAGGATTTCCTGATAACCCGTCATGGCAGTGTTAAAAACAATTTCAGCCACACTGTGGCCATTGGCACCAATAGACTGGCCTCGGAAGATAGTTCCGTCTGCCAAGGCTAGAATGGCGGGAGGATGTTGGGTAACATCCCCGGGAAAGATAAATGGCAGCACGCTGATGAACCCCGGTTTTAGAATCTGTATGCAAACCTTGGAAGTATAACGCCGATGTCCACTTTGCTCGATGCGCTCAAACAAAACACCACCGTCGTGGCTGATACCGGCGATTTTGAGGGCATGCGTCGCTTCCAGCCCACAGATGCCACCACCAACCCCTCGCTTATTCTCAAAGCGGTTCAACTGCCGGCGTACCAAACCCTGCTTGCTCGCAGCCTAAGTCTCACCCCTGTTGGGCAAACCGAGGCCGTGGTTGACCAACTGTTGGTCGCTTTTGGTACGGAAATCTTAAAAATAGTGCCCGGTCGCGTCTCAACCGAGGTCGACGCACGCCTGTCGTTCGATACCCAAGCCACCGTTGATCGGGCCAAACGCTTGATTGATCTTTACGGCCAAGCCGGTATTGACCCCAAACGCGTCCTCATCAAAATAGCCGCCACTTGGGAAGGCATTGCCGCGGCTCAAGCCCTCGAACAACAGGGCATTCACTGCAATTTGACACTTTTGTTTAGCCTGACCCAAGCGGTGGCCTGCGCTGATGCAGGTGTGACCTTGATATCACCTTTTGTGGGCCGGATTTACGACTGGCACAAAAAAGCCGCTGGCAGCGCTTGGGACGAGGCGGCCAATCGTGGTGCCAACGACCCGGGCGTCCAATCGGTTGCGCGCATTTATGGCTATTACAAATCACACGGCATCAACACCGAAATCATGGGTGCCAGCTTCAGAAACAGCGGCCAGATATTGGCGCTTGCCGGCTGTGACCTTTTAACCATCAGTCCTGACTTATTGGCAGAACTCGACAGCACGCCAGGCACGGTCCAAGCCCGTTTAACACCCGACTTTGCCCGTGCCCAAGCCACACCAGCCTTAGCACTGAACGAGTCAAGCTTCCGATTTATGATGAACGAAGACGCCATGGCTCAGGACAAACTCGCCGAAGGCATTCGCGTTTTTGTCAGCGATGCCAAAAAACTCGATGCGTTATTGGTGTAACCATCACTAGGAGATCGACAGCATGCAAACCGTTGGTTTTATTGGCCTAGGCAAGATGGGCGCGCCGATGGCGCTAAATCTCTTGAAAGCGGGTTTTGCGGTGCAGGTTTATGACCGTCTGAGTGCCTTGGCTGACCCCATTGTTCATGCCGGGGCAACAAACCACGATACTGCGCGCAGCGCTTGCGTTAACGCCGATGTCATCATCAGCATGTTGCCTGCGAGCGAACACGTTGAGTCGCTCTACTTGGGTGAGGCAGGACTCTTGCAACACCTTGCCCCCGATACGCTCATTCTTGACTGCAGCACGATTGCACCGGCAAGTGCCCGGCGCTTACATGACGCGGCCGATGCGCTGGGTTTGGCAGCACTCGATGCACCGGTTTCGGGTGGTACCACAGGCGCTCAAGCGGGCACACTGACCTTTATTATCGGGGGTTTGGCATCCAATCTTGAGCGGGCACGACCGGTTCTTAATGCCATGGGTAAAAACATTTTTCATGCGGGCGATGCGGGCGCTGGGCAAACCGCCAAAATCGCCAATAACATGATGCTCGGGATCATGATGGTGGGCACCGCCGAGGCGTTAAGTCTCGGTGTCGCCAACGGCCTAGACCCAAAAGTACTGACTGAAATCATGACGCTCAGCTCAGGCCAAAACTGGGCTCTAGACCACAAAAACCCGTGGCCCGGCATCAACACGAATATGCCTGCGGCAAATGGCTATCAGGGTGGCTTTTCGGTGGATCACATGCTGAAGGACTTGGGCTTAGCCGCGCTCACCGCCCTACAAAGTGGCCGGGCCACCCCAATGGGCGAATTGGCTCGCAATCTTTTTGCCTTGCACGCGCAACAAGGGCATGGCGATCTGGATCTCTCAAGCATCATTAAGCTGATCGACAAGAGAAATTCGGATTAAGTCGCTTTGCGCTCCATGAGCGCCCAAGCCACGGTTCCCGCGTCAACGTATTCAATTTCACTGCCCGCGGGCACGCCGCGCGCAATTCGGGTGACCCTCACGCCTTTCTGCCGCAAAATTTCACCCAAATAGTGCGCCGTGGTGTCACCCTCAGCGGTGAAGTTGGTCGCCAGAATCACTTCCTCAACTTGACCGTTCGTGGCCCGAGAAACCAGCCGATTGAGATTGATTTGCTCAGCACCCATACCCTCGAGCGGTGCGACACGTCCCATCAAAACATAATAAAGCCCGCGGTAATTGTGCGTTGACTCGATCGTGTTTTGATCGGCTGGGGTTTCAACCACGCAGAGCACACTTTGGTCGCGCTGCTGGTTGAGGCAAGTCACGCAGACCGCAGTCTCAGAAAAGCCGTTGCACTGTTCGCAATGCAACAGCGCTGTCAACGCTTGGTGCAACGCCTCAGACAACGCTTGAGCGGCCTGCGGGTCATGCTGCAATAAGTGATAGGCCATCCGTCGCGCCGTTCTGACCCCCACACCTGGCAGCGCCTTCAAAGCATCCACGAGCGCCACCAAAGGCTGTGGCTCGGGTAAGTGCGGGCTCATCCGTTTGTGGCAGTTTTAGAAAGGCAACTTCATGCCAGGTGGCAAAGGCAAGCCCGCTGTCAAAGACGACATCCGCTCTTGTGATGTCGCCTCAGCCTTGCGCAAGGCGTCATTAAAGGCAGCCGCCACCAAGTCTTCGAGCATGTCTTTGTCCTCTGTCAAAAGACTCGGATCAATCACCACACGCTTGACGTCATGACGACATGTCATCGTGACCTTGACCAAGCTGCCGCCAGCCGCGCCTTCAACCAGCACCTCAGCCAACGCATCTTGTGCTTTTTTGAGGTTTTCTTGCATTTGTTGGGCTTGGCGCATGAGGCCTGCCATTTGTCCCTTCATCATGACTGTTTTCCTTTTGTATTGAGTGTCCGTTTAAACGATTGGTTTATGTGTTTGGCGGGTTAAGTGACGCCGTCACTGGCTTGATTGAACCCGGTACGATTTGCGCGCCAAACGACTGAATCAAAGCCTGAACAAACGGATCCTCATCCAACGTTTGGACCGCCGCCGCCAGCCGTGCTTTTTCAGCCTCTTCTGCAAACCATTGGGCTGACAAACCGGCGCCAACTTCACCCACAATAACCGTTAGCTTAACCTCAGCGCCATACCTTTGGGCCAAGACCTGTCTGATACGATCCAAGTGTGGCCCTTTGGCCAATGCATCTGTGGGCACAATCAAACGCAACTCATCGTTTGAAAAGCCCAAACAAGCCGCTTGCAAGACACATTGCTGCGCCATGCCAGAGAGTGGCAACTCAGCTGCCAACACCGGCCACTGACCCACAACATCATCTGCGCCTGCCGTTGCCGCCAAACTTTCCGCAGGTTCAGGGACAGCTTGTGGCGCTGGTACTGGCGCTAATACTGATTCTGGTTCTTGCGCCGACTCGAACGCCGTGGCAACAGCCTCGTTGTTCGGTTCTACCGACTCAACGGGGACAACCGGTGCTGTTTGACTGATGGGTTCTGAGGGGCTGACCGGATTGGGGTCAGATTTCAGGGTTTTTTTTTCAGCTGCGGGGCGATTCGCTGAAAAGGACAGCATCTTCAGGCAAACCATCACGAAACCGGCGTACTCATCGGGCGCCAAGCTCAACTCTTGCCGACCATGTACTGCCACGGTGTAAAAAAGCTGAACCAAGTCAGGGCTTAACGACTGTGCCAGCTGCCCGATCTCAGGATTAAGCGTTGCGTCCTCATCGTCAATAGCACCCACGTGCTGATGAATCGATAAGCGGGATAAAAGAATCGCCAAATCGCCTAAGGCCGTCTTAAATGACAAGCCTCGTGTGGCCAAGGCATCAGCCACCGCCAGAACTTCTGGTGCGTCGTTATCACACAAAGCCTGCAACAATCGAATCAGGTGCGTCTGATCGACGCTGCCCAACATGCCTTGCACGGCTTCAAGCGTGAGGTTAGAAGCGCTGTAAGCAATCGCTTGGTCAGTCAATGAGAGTGCATCACGCATCGAACCGGAGGCCGAGCGCCCAATCAAGGAAAGCGCCCCAGCTTCAAAACTGACCTGCTCTTGTTCGAGCACGTGTGCGAGATATTGCGCAATCGAGTCGGCTGGCATTTGCTTTAAATTGAACTGCAGGCAACGCGACAAGATGGTCGGTGGAATTTTTTGTGGATCGGTGGTCGCTAAGATGAACTTCACGTGCGGTGGCGGTTCTTCAAGCGTTTTGAGCATCGCATTGAACGCGTGGCCACTGAGCATGTGGACTTCGTCGATCATGTAAACCTTAAAACGACCCATGACAGGCGCATACACCGCTTGCTCCAGCAAGCTCGTCATCTCATCGACGCCGCGGTTAGAGGCCGCATCAAGCTCAACATAATCGACAAACCGACCGCTATCAATTTCAGTACACGCTCGACATATACCGCAGGGTGTGGGAGTGATGCCAGTTTCACAGTTCAGCGACTTGGCCAAAATGCGTGACAAGGTGGTCTTGCCAACCCCACGTGTGCCCGTAAAGAGCCAAGCGTGGTGCAACCGTTGGGTCGACAAGGCATGCGTCAAGGCGCGCACCACGTGCTCTTGACCCACGAGGCCTTCAAAATCTTTCGGTCGCCACTTGCGGGCAAGAACCAAATAACTCATGTGAACCCATGTCCTGCGATAAGTGATTTGTCACCGAACAACAAAATGACGAGCCTTACTTCGGCACTGACTCTGCACGGCTGTGGCTGCTTCGTTCCCGACCTGACCAGATTAACCGCCGAACCATGCGAAGGGGCCCGCCGTTGCCATTCTAGCAGGCTCAAGCCGCTCACACTGTCAGCCAAAGGTCGTCGCGCGGAAAGTAAAGAGCGGCTTGCACAGGCTTGTCGTCAAACGCCTGCAATTGCGCCACATAACGTTGCAATTGACCACGATATCGTGCCAACATGCGCGCTTCGAATTGTCCCAACGATTCCTGGGGGGCTGGGCGTGCTGTTTTGTAGTCCACCACCAGCCAATCGTCTGCCCGCTCAATGGCCAGATCCATAATCGAGACCGTCTGGCGCGCATCAAGCAATGCCCACTCCACTTTACGGTGCGGTTGGTTCAATAACCAGCGCCCTTTTTCGCTCTCGCGCATGGCCGCCAAGGCAGATAGCACCTCGTTTGCCGCGGTTGGCCGCAAGGCCCCGGGCAACCCGAGCGCTTGCAACTGTGACTGCACCAAGGGCGCAGCCGGTAGCACCAAAGCAGCATCCTTGGCGCTCGCCCAATGGGCCAACCACGCGTGAATCAACACCCCAACCAAACGTTCAGCGGTTTCAGACACCCCCCATCCGTAACGGTCCTCACCCGCAATGGTTGCAGAGGACAAAGGCGGCAAGGCCATCGCTTGTTTTCGGCGCCACATGACTGGTGCTCGCCAGACTGGTTGAGCCCCAAAATCTTCTGTGCCCTGCGCAACGGCTGGCTGCTCGCCACTCGGTGGCGGCAAGGGACAATGTGGCCATAACCGATCTAGCAGACTGTTTTTCTTCGGGCTTTGCCAATCGCCCGTCTTAGGATCGAGCCCGTGACAAGCCACCAGATGCAAATTCTCTCGTGCGCGGGTTGCCGCCACATAAATGAGCCGATCAGTCTCGTAGGCCATGCGTATCGCTTCGCGACGCCCTAAAAACAATGCCAATCGATCCTGCTCCGTTTCTGTTTTGGACTTGACCGGTCCAAACAACACCCGCGCTTCTGATTGTTCAACACGCAACAAAGGCGCCCGGTCTGCCGGCGGTTGACGCTCAAGACCCAACAAGACCACAGTCTCAAACTCCAAACCTTTGGCCTTGTGCATGGTCATCACATCAATGGCCCGCGCACTAGCAGCCGGCTCGGCATACAAGGCGTGAAGTCGGCGCTCGAGCGCATCGACATCCAAAAAGCTGTGCTCGGCCATGTTTTCAATCAAACGCAGTAGCGCTTGAACATCTTCATAATCGCTGGTCTCGGCCACTAGACGGTGGCCTTCTAAAGCCCGCCAAGTCTGCTCTAGTCGAGCCGCAAAGGGCAACAAACCATCGTCATCAATGGCATTTAACAACACCTTCGCCACCGACAGCAACCGCACACGCTGTGAGGCCTGAATCGTTGCGGCAAACTCATTGCTGGCCAACACACGAGCCAAGCACTGAGGCACCGTCAGACCTGGGGTAGCCATTAAACACTGATGCAAGGTCCCCAATGTCAGCCCACACCAAGGCGCGCGCAGCACACCAACCCAGGCCGCGCGATCACCCAAGTGCAGTAAAGCGCGTGCCAAATGTAAAACGTCATTGATCACCGGCTGTTGCTTAAGCGCCACCAGCTCAATGGCCCGACAGGGTAAACCTGCCGCCTGTAAAACTCGGGTCACGGCACCCAAATGTGAGCGTGAACGAACCAAAATAGCCATTGGTGTAGACGACTGCGCGTGTGTTTGCCAAGCCTGCTGCGCCAATTCAACCACCCGATTCCAAGTCGCCGGTTGATCATCAAGCAAGTGCCAACTCACCGCTGGGGCGTCGCTTATCGGATGCCATTCTTGTGCCTTCGAATAAGTGATTGCCCCCATATTGGCGTCATTGCTCGCGGGGAACAACTGCAAAAAGGTTTGGTTGACCCAGCGCACGATGCCCCCCTGCGAACGAAAGTTCGCCGTCAACGTCAGTCGCTCAAGCGGCACAAGCCCCAAGCCCTCGTTCTGTACTTTCAAAAACAACCCAACCTCAGCCTTACGAAACCGATAAATCGACTGCATCGGGTCACCCACTAAAAAAGCGGTACGCCCATCCTCAGGCAACCAACCCGAGGTCAGCAGTTCGAGCAAGCGCAATTGTGGCAAGCTGGTGTCTTGAAACTCATCAACCAAAACGTGCGCTAACTGCGCATCGAGCTTTAATAGCAAATCACTGGGGTCATCGGCTCGGCCCAAAGCCTGAACAGCCCGCTGCGACACCTCAATGAAGTCAACTTCGCCACGCTGCGCAAACAGCGTCAACAATTGCGCGGCACACAAGCGCAAGCAACCCAATTGGGCTTTAAGGATGGTGGCTTGCTGGGCAGACAATTCGGGCTCTGGCATCAGACGCACAGCATGCAAGCGCGCCACCCACGGGGCCGCAGGCTTGAGGCCAACGTAAGGGGCGAGCCACTGCTGCAGCAAGGCCTTTTGCTTAGACTGGGTTGGGCAGCCAATCGCTTTGGTGATTTGCACACGAACCCCACCTGGGTTGGTGAGTAATAAATCGGCTAATGCATGCCACTTCGCGATGTGGTTCGGGTCCGGCCACAGTTCGCCAGGCACCCAGTGTTCTAGCGGTTGCAGGTGCGTTTGCGCTGATTGCTTTTCCTGACTGAGCGCCTGCGCCGCCAGCCTTGCAATCGGTGCCAGCGCCTCCTGCCAGCCCAATGGCATGGCTTGAGCGAGCTGCATCAAATCATCCGTTAACACTGACCATAAATTCTCTTCCAATACATCGGTGTCATCGCCATCACTTAACAACGGCAGCCACTGGTCGCGCTTACCCAACATGTCTGCTAACGCCTGTGCGCCGGCCTCAACATCCAAATCCAAGTGAGTCAACACTTGTTGCACAGCATTGTCTTGGCTGCCCATCAACAGCGTTCGTCTGGCTGCCTCTAAATAAAGACTCGGGGCGTCCTGCACAATTCGCGGCATACCCCCTAAGCCAGAGAACCATGGCATGGCACGAACCAGCGAAGCGCAAAAGGCATCAATGGTCTGAATACGCAAACGCGCAGGATGCGACAACAAGCCCCACGACATCGCTTGATCACGAACCAAAGCCGCGCGTGCCAAACACCACCCTTGGTATTCGTGCGCATCGTCAGGTGCTTGATCATCAGTCGCGCGCGCTAACTTTTCCATAACGCGCATGTGCATTTCAGCGGCCGCTTTGCGCGTAAAAGTCATGGCCACGATTTGCTCAGGGCGATCGACACATGCCAACAACGCCAATATTCGATCGGTCAATAATGACGTTTTGCCGGAGCCGGCAGGCGCCTGAACGATAAATGAACGGGTCGGATCAACCGCCAAAGCACGCTGATCGGCATCGTCAGGCAAGCGTTCAGTCAAACTCATCACCACTTTCCTCATGCAATCGCAGCAGCGAACGAATCTTACAAAAGCTCATGTCTTTGTGATGCCAGACCACATTGCTGGTGTCACCTCGAGTAAATGATTCACCCAGACTCATCAGGCGATCACGCCACACTAGCAACTGCGCTGACCAATCAAGCGAGCTCCAGGCCTGCGCTGACAGCACGGCTACCCCCTCAATCCCCGTTTCCGACTGTGACAACCCACTCAAGGCTACTGAGCCGGCATGTAACTGCCCCCACAGCAAGGCTGAGGGTGGCTCTCCCGCCTCACTCAGAACCTGAACATAGGCCAACAATTGCACATTCTTTAGCCGCGGGCCCATCCAATCTTTGGCTGGATCGGGCAAGTGTTTGCCTGTTTTGTAATCAATCAGTAGGCTTTGGCCATCGGGCAACTGATCAAGGCGATCTAAAGACACCTTCAAGGACAATCCATCAAGCGACCCAAGTACCAATTGATGACTTTGCTCGCACTCAGCCACTCGAAACGGCGGACGCGTTGCCTCAAACGACAACCAATCCAAAATTACCGTTTGACTGCGTTTCATTTCTAACAAGCGCAAAGCCCGTGGCCAATCAACCAAATAATGCCCTGCCCTTTCAACCACCCGTTTCTCAACCAAATTGGGCAATTCACCGCTGGCTTGTTGCTCAAGCAACACTGCTTGTGAACCCAACGAGAGCCAAACATCCTCTATCACCTTGTGCAACAACATGCCCCGCTGCACTGAGGTGTTGGGCAGAACCGCGTGCGCGGCTAATCCGTCAACGCCCAAACGATGCTTAAAAAACGCCCAACAGGGGTTGATTGCCTGTAACTCGAGCACAGACACGCCGCCCCCAATTTTTTCATGGGGTTGCAAGGCCACTTGTGGCTCGTCTAACCACGATTCCAAAACAATAGAGGCCACATCTTGATCACGACCGATCATCCATTGCTCAGCCGATTCAATGGGTAAGTCAGCAATCAGCGGGGACGCCCGCATCGGACTATCGCCGTCCCGAGCCGGCCAGCTAAACACCATGTTTGGCGCCAGCGCACACAGCGCGGCATACAACGATTTGGCCCACTCAAACTCGCGCGCCGGTGTCGAACGCGGCGCGCCGGCTTGACTCAATGCTAGCAGCGGAATCAACGGGTTGGGACTGGCCATGGCAGGCAAAACCTCATCGGTTACGCCCATCACCCAGACCCCATCCCAGTGGCCGCCCTCGGCCTCAAGTAAACCCAACACATCCAATCGCGCGTGTCGGTCACGTTGTGGCTGAAAAGCAGTTTGACGCGCCAGTCGCTTAAGCATCTGCAAAGCGCCATCAACCGTGGGCGCTGGTAACAAATCATCAAGACTCGCCAATTGCGATAACAACGCATCCAATGCCCGTGTGGCTTGATAGGCTGCCGAACTTTGCGTGGTATCGCCTGGGAATCCGATGGCCACTAGTGTTTGTCGAAATCGATTGGCCCAAGAAAACCAAGGCGCTATGGGGCCTAGGGTGTCATGCCAGATCGCTTGAACGTCTAACCACGCTTTTGATAGTTTGGGGGCTGATTCAATGGCCGAGAGCCAACGCGATGTGGTCACAACAGTCACCTGCCAGCGCCGCCACTGGACATCTATTAAAGCGCGAGCACTGGCTTCGCTGTCCAAGCCGACGCAACCGCCACCGACCAACGTTTGACCCGCCAGTGCCGGCTTGGCATGGCCTTCAGTTTGCAGCTGAACAGCCAGCGACAACCAGTTCAGCATGGCTCGCCCGAGTGGCCAGTGGGCTAAGGGTGGCGCCACGGCGACGTTAAAGGTGAAGTCTTCTAAAACACGGGCTAGCACCCGTCGGGCCAAAGAGGCCTCGCTTTGTAGGGCAGGCACCACGATGGCAAACCGGCCTTGTGGATGCGCTGCCAACTGCTCACGAGCCCAATGAGCCGCACCTTGCCATTGCTCAGCCATGGACTCAAACCCAACTCGGACAATGGTAGGCGTCTGAGCAGCAGGCCCTGTGGGTGACGCCCCGGTTAGCTCGACGAGCTGAACCGAGGCGCTTTGCAACTGCTCAAGCAACGCTCGCATTTGCGGCGAATATTCGTTAAAGCCCGCCAAAACAACCGTCGCTGGCAAAGCAATCTCACCATTGGCGACCCACTGCCTAACTCGTTCGGCCAAGCGATCTGGATCCAAGGCGCCAAGATCACGCAACCGCCCCTCGAAGGCTTCGCGCCACGCCAAAAAACGAACATAATCCGGTGTTTGCGCTGACTCGGGCACGTGAACCTGCCATTGCCAAAGCAAACTGTCAGCTTGTTGCGCCAACAAAGCCGTTTGTTCGACATCAATCAACCCATCGTCTGACTCCGCTTGCGCAATGACATCAGCCCACAGCAATCGCGCTGCCGAGGTATCAAGCACTCGAGCCATGTGAGACGCATCACCATCAAAGCTTCGCTCAAAGGCCAAACCGTTAAGCCAAGCAGACCAAGGTCGGATGCGTGGCAGTTCAATTGTTTGGTCAGTTAAGGTGTCAGCAAGTTGCGCGGTCACGGTTCGAGACAAGCGGTTATTGGCCGTCAGCACCAAAACCTCATCCGCGGGCCGACTCAAGAGATCATTGATATCCCAATGCGCCCAATCGATTGCTGGCATGCTTCAAAAACCGCACATGGCGGCAATGGTTTCCCAGTTCAGACGCATACCCGGGGTGAGGTAACCCAGAAATCCGACAGCCATCACAGCCACCAACAAGAACCAACCCGCCAGGCGCCAAGCCAAACGCGTTTTGGGTAACGCGGTATTGGTTGCTTGGTCGGGTGTTGGTGATGATAATGGAGAGGGCGAGACTGACACTGAGTGCTCCTGCCATTTAGCTGGGTTGAGCCGCAGCCTGAGGCTGAGCCAAGGACTGTTCGCGGATGGGTAAACAAAGCGCACCGGCAATCAATGCCAAGGCAATACCCATCCACCAAACAATATCATAATTGCCCGTGATCGCCTGCACTTTTCCGCCCAACCAAACACCGGTGAAACTACCAATTTGGTGGCCCAAAAAAACCATGCCTGACAAGGTGGCTGCAAATCGTAAACCATAGATTTGCGCAATCAAACCTTGGGTCAGTGGCACCGTGCCCAGCCAAAAAATCCCCATCCAAGCCGCAAACACGTAAATCACCCAAGGCGACAGCGGCAAAAACATAAGCCACAACATGCCAATCGCCCTTAATGAGTAAATGCCCGCGAGAAGGTTTTTCTTACTGTATTTACCACCCAATCGCCCTGCCCAATAAGACCCAAACACATTGAACAAACCGATCAAGCCAATGGCGATGGCGCCCGTGCTCGCATTTAAGCCGCCATCAATGGCAAACGCTGGCAGATGCAGCGTGATGAAAGCCGTGTGAAAGCCACAGACGAAGTAGCTCCAGAATAGGAAATGAAAACTGCGGTGCTGGAGCGCTTGCGCAATCGCTTGGCGCATTGACAGTTCTATCCCCGTGCCTTTGCTCGGTTTGCCGCGCAAGTAGTAAGCCATGGGAATGGCGCACGCCAAAAAGACTGACAGCACCCAATAAGCACCTGTCCAGTCTAGGGTATCAATCAAAACCTGGCCTGTGGGCACCACTAAAAATTGGCCCAGTGACCCACCAGCGCTGGCGATGCCCATGGCGGTACTGCGATAGCTCGCTGGCGCTGAACGCGCCACAACCGGTAAAATAACAGCAAATGTGGTGCCGGCTTGACCGAGGCCTACCAACAAACCCGCCGTTAAATAAAGCTCCATTTCGGTGCCTGCCAAGCGCGTACCCACCAAACCCATGGCATACAAAAAAGCCGACAGTGCGACTGTGCGACCAGAACCATAGCGGTCAGCCATCATGCCTGCCGCGATCGCCCCAACACCCCAGGTTAAGTTTTGTAAGGCAAACGCCATCGAGAAGACTTCACGCGACCAACCAAACTCAACGCCCATGGGTTGCATGAAAAGACCGAAGGTGGCGCGTGTCCCCATGGCCATGAGCACGATAAGGGTGCCGATCAAGATCGGCTGCATGCTGACGGTCGTTTGACTTTGATCGCTTGACATCAAATCCTGCTTCTGTGGGATGGCGCCGCCGGCACGAATCGAACGTGCGACTCCCTTCTTAGGAGGAAGGTACTCTATCCACTGAGTTACGGCGGCAAGTTTGCCAGTTTAGCAACAAGGCCCGCACAGTGCCATTCTAGCCTCTGGGGTGGTGTTGCGCGTGCAACTGCTGCAAGCGCTCGCGAGCCACGTGGGTGTATATCTGTGTGGTTGAAATATCTGCATGCCCAAGTAACAATTGCACCACCCGCAGGTCGGCACCATGATTGAGCAAATGGGTGGCAAAGGCATGTCGCAACACGTGGGGTGACATCGGTGCGCGGACACCGGCGATCACAGCATATTTTTTAATCAACAACCAAAACGACTGCCGCGTCATGGCTTGCGCCCGCGCGGTAACAAACAGCGCCGAACTCGTTCGAGCACCAAGCAAGGACATCCTCGCTGATTTAAGGTATTGATCAAGCCAATGGGCAGCCTCACCACCAAGCGGCACCAACCGATCCTTGCCGCCCTTGCCCTCCACAACCCGAACCACGCCGTCTGAAAGACTCAAATCCAATACACCCAAGTTAACCAGTTCCGAGACCCGTAGACCCGTGGCGTACAGCAACTCAAGCATCGCTCGATCCCGCAAGCCCCGATCGGTTTGCACTGCCGGCGCACCCAACAAGGCCTCAACCTGCTGCTCACTGAGTGTTTTGGGCATGCGCACGGGTTGCTTGGCGGCGCGCAATTCCAAACAAGGATCGACTTGTATACGCCCTGCGCGCCTGGCCCATAAAAAATAACGACGCAAGGTCGCCAAGCGTCGATTGGCCGTGCTCGGTCGCGTCTGAGCATGAGCCTGAGCCTGCCAACCAATCACATCGGCTTGGCTAGCTTGATCTAGCGTTTTGTGTTTTTCATGTGCCAACCAACGCTCAAAAGCCACCAAGTCTTGTCGGTAAGCCGATAAGGTGTTCGCGGCAAGCCCGTCCTCGAGCCACAACGCATCAATGAATGCGCTGACTGCCAAAGACCCTTCTGTATCTGGACTGGCCTGCTTCATGGCCGCTCCTCGAACGGGAAATGCCGTCACAATACCAGTATTGTGTTCTCATCAGAAAGTAGACTATGCCAAAGATACATCATCCGCCTGGTTGTTACTGCGTGATATCTGCTGATTATTGCGGGGTGGGTACGCAACCACCGACACAAGTGATGCGAGGATAATTTCAATCGGCTAAAAAAGACAGTGACCTATTGGCAAGGCGACAGCCACAGCTTTTTGTGGCCTAACTGAAACCAGAACCGCTCACTAGATGACAGCTCGCCAGGTTGCTCGCCGGCTCTGGTTTGGTGATTCTGGTACGCTAGCAAATAGAAAAAAACGTTTATGTTGCAGCATGACAACAACGCCTTTAAGCCACTTTTTGCCCGATGAAGCCGCAACCGATGTCTTGGCTCGTGCGGTGGCCAGTCTTGTGCTCCAAAGCATGCCCAATGCAGTAAACTCTTTTGCAAGCCCTACTATTGCTCACGATGGGCCGACAAATGGCGTGGCTATTTACTTACAAGGCAACCTAGGCGCTGGCAAGACAGCCTTTGCGCGCGCCTTCCTAGAACATTGCGGCGTCAAGGGGCGAATCAAAAGCCCAAGCTACGCCCTGCTTGAGTCTTACAAAGTTTCGAGTTTATACTTTTATCATATTGATTTTTATCGCTTTAACGATCCAAGGGAGTGGGAAGACGCGGGGTTTCGCGACTTATTTCGCCCCAATGCGGTTGTTTTGATTGAGTGGCCTGAAAAAGCTGCCGGTCAATTGCCTTCACCTGATTTGCATATTTCACTGCAATACCAGGACGAGGGACGTACCGCTGGATTACGAGCAGAAACTGAGCGAGGGCAACAATGGCTAAAGACATTAACCCACCACGGGTCAGTGACCTGATTGAAATGCCGCTCAAACGTGCGCCTATCACGCGACGCCAACTTTTGAGTGCTGCCGGCGCCTTGATTTGTTTGCCGGTTTTCCCGCGCATGGCCATGGCAGCAGCTGGCGTTCTTGCGGTGCGAACATGGCCCGCGCCTGATTACACGCGCGTCACGCTTGAACTCAATAGCGAACTCAAGGCCGAACATTTCACGCTGGAAAACCCACACCGAATGGTGGTGGACATTGACGGTCTGAGGCTCAGCCCAGCGTTAGAGAGTTTGGTTCGCGATATCAAACCAGACGATCCTTACATTGCATCCCTGCGAGTGGGTCAAAACCGCCCAGACGTTGTCCGTATTGTGATCGACCTCAAGCAAGCCATCGCCCCCCAAGTTTTCACGTTAAAACCAGTCGGTGACTACCAGTACCGTCTGGTACTCGATCTCTACCCTATTGTTGCCCAAGACCCCCTTATCGCGTTGTTAAATCAACAGCCTGATTTTGGTGCTGATGATCCTTTGGCCAAAATCCTTGAGAATTTAAACCAAGGCGCACCAGTTACTGAACCAACGCAAATTACTTCAGTACCGCCAGTAGCCCCCCAGGTCACTCCCAAAACAGCGCCCACAACGACCGCTCGGCGACCGTCTCGACAACGCACCTTAACCATCGCCATCGATGCTGGTCATGGTGGTGAAGATCCCGGTGCCGTTGGCAAGGGCGGCACTTACGAAAAAAATGTGGTGCTTGCAATCGCCAAAAGACTCAAAACCAAAATCGACGCCACGCCTGGTATGCGCGGCTACCTCACCCGTGATGGCGATTATTTTGTGCCGCTGCACGTTCGCGTGGAAAAAGCCCGTCGTGTCAAAGCTGACCTTTTTATCTCCGTGCACGCTGACGCGTTCGTGCGTCCTACGGCAGGCGGCAGCTCAGTCTTCGTTTTATCAGAGCGCGGCGCCACCAGCACGACCGCCCGTTGGATGGCCAAAAAGGAAAACGCCTCTGACCTTATTGGAGGCGTCAACTTGAAAGGTCAAAACAACCAGGTTGCCAAGCTACTTTTAGACTTATCGACATCGTCACAGATTAAAGACTCGCTCAAAGTCGGTCGGGTATTTCTAAACGAGCTCGAAGGGGTGTATCGCCTTCACAAACCGCAGGTTGAACAAGCTGGCTTTGCGGTCCTGCGCTCACCTGACATGCCCTCTGTGTTGGTGGAAACCGCATTTATCAGTAATCCGACAGAAGAACGCCTGTTGCGCAGCGCCAAACACCAAGAGAGGTTTGCCACGGCCATGCACAAAGGGGTCATACAATTTTTTGCCAGCAACCCTCATTTGGCACGCGCTGACTAACGACCCGCTAGAAGCTCGTCATTTAAGCAGCAAGACGCCGAAGCACCCTCTACAATAAGGGTGCTTCTTTTTTTAGGCTCGCCATGACTGTTTCTGCCGCGCGTATTGCCGCTTTGCCCGACCAACTGATCAGCCAAATTGCCGCTGGCGAGGTCATTGAGCGCCCCGCCTCAGTGCTTAAGGAATTAGTCGAAAATGCGCTCGATGCCAACGCGCAAACCATTGAGGTTCGGCTTGAAGCTGGTGGTATTCGTCGAATTGCCGTGATTGATGATGGTAGCGGTATTGAATCCCATGATCTTGCCTTGGCCTTACAGCGGCACGCCACCAGCAAAATTCGTTCACTAGACGATCTAGAGAATGTCAGCTCAATGGGGTTTCGAGGTGAGGCACTGGCTTCAATCGCCTCAGTGGCTCGTTTGACACTCACCTCTCGCACCGCGCAAAGCAACAATGCCTGGCAGATGACGGCTCAAACCGAGCCAGAACCCGCCGCTGGGGCCGTGGGAACCGTTGTTGATGTGCGCGCTCTCTTTGACTCAGTGCCTGCCCGGCGTAAGTTTCTCAAAGCCGAAGCCACTGAGTTTGGCCACTGCATGGACGTCATGACCCGCATCAGCTTGTCACATCCTGATGTGGTGTTTCGGGTATTTCACAATGAACGCGCCGTCAAGCAATGGCCAGCAGGTTCCATGCTCAAGCGTATTCGCGACGTTCTCGGTGAGGAGTTTTCTGAGCAAGGACTCATCATTGAGGCCAACAGCGGCACCACCACCTTAAAAGGACTGGTCACGAGACCCACCGCAGCCCGAGCGCGTGCCGACCGACAGTTTTTGTTTGTCAACGGCCGGCACGTTCGCGATCGCACCGTCTCACACGCTATCAGAGCCGCCTATGCCGACGTTTTACACGGCGATCGACAGCCCGCCTACGTGCTTTTTTTAGAGATCGATCCTCAGGCCGTTGACGTCAACGTCCATCCCGCCAAGCAAGAAGTGCGGTTTCGAGACAGCGGGGCTGTCCACCGACTGGTGCAACAAGTCATCACCCAAGCGCTAGCAGGTCAACAGACACCGCAAAGCCGTTCTAGCTCCCAGATCGTGATGGCACCATCAGAACCCCACTCAGTGCCTTCGCCTTTGGCCTATCCTGCTAGCGCCACCCAAAGTCGACTGTCGCTGGCTGAGCCGTTGGGCCGCTATCAGAGCAGCCATAACAACCAAGCTTTCAATACCATCAACACCCAAAGTCACAACGCCAACAACAGCATGGGTCCGGGCTGGCAGCAAGCTCATCAGCCGTTACCAACCACAGACCCAATCGCAGCACACGACCCCACCAATCAAAACGCACCAGTCTGGCCACTTGGACGCGCACTGGCTCAGCTGCACGGGGTTTACATTTTGTCGCAAACCAGCGACGGACTGATATTGGTCGATATGCATGCCGCCCACGAAAGAGTGGTCTACGAGCAACTCAAAACCAGCTTGGATCAGCAATCGGTCGCCACCCAAGGCTTACTGGTGCCACTGGTGCTCACCGCCTCAGCGCGTGAAGTGGCCTTGGCGCAAACACACGAAGCGGCATTGAACGGCATGGGGTTCGAAATCCGTGCTGGCGGGCCTCAATCATTGATCGTGCGGCGAGTGCCGGCTTTACTGGCCCGCGGTGATCTCGATGCTTTGGTGCGTGGGGTCTTACACGATATTGAATCGGTTGGTGCCAGTGAATTACTCACTGAACAGCGCAACACGTTGCTAGCGACCATGGCCTGCCACGGCTCGGTACGTGCCAATCGTCAGCTCACCATCGCAGAAATGAATGGCTTGCTTCGACAAATGGAGCAAACCGAACGCGCTGATCAATGTAACCATGGCCGACCCACCTGGGTCGCGTGGCGCATGACCGATCTGGACCGTTTATTTTTGCGCGGCCAATGAACGCCTTTGCAGCACCTGCCTGGCCACCATTGCTCTGCTTGGCTGGCCCCACAGCCAGCGGCAAAAGCGCCGCCAGCGTGGCAATTGCCGAACACTTACCGATTGAAATCATCAACGTCGACTCAGCTACTATCTATCGGGGCATGGATATTGGCACAGCCAAACCCGATCACCACGCCCGGGCGACCACGACCCATCACTTACTCGACATTCTCGACCCTTCGCAATCCTATTCTGCCGCTCAGTTTTTAAAAGATGCCCAAACCTGTGTGCACGCCATCAGGGCACGAGGCAATATCCCTTTGCTCGTCGGTGGCACGATGCTTTACTTCAAGGTACTTAGGGACGGCATTGACGACTTACCGAGCGCACCACCTGCCTTGCGCAGCGAGATCCAAGACCGTGCTCAAGCTTGCGGATGGCCCGCCATGCACCAAGCCTTGGCTAAGCTCGATCCAATAACTGCCAAACGATTGGCACCTAACGACAGTCAACGTATTGGACGGGCACTCGAGGTCTATCACTGCAGTGGTCGGCCCTTGTCGGATTTTTTCAACCAAGAACGACCAACAGCATCGCCCATTCGCTTGATCAGCCTCGAACCCCAAGACCGCGCACGCTTACACGAGCGGATCGAGCAACGTTTTGACGCCATGCTCGAGCAAGGGCTTGAAGCAGAGGTGCGCGCTTTGCACGAACGCGGCGACCTAAGCCCAACGCTACCATCCATTCGTTGCGTGGGCTATCGCCAATTGTGGGCATACATTGAAGGGCATGACACCCTAAGTCAGGCGCGTGAGAAAGCCATCGCAGCCACACGCCAGTTGGCCAAACGGCAATTGACATGGTTGCGCGGCATGCCCGAGCGGGAAATCATCGATTGCCTGTCGCCCAACTCAACCAGAGATGTTTTGAACAAGGCGCTCGAAAACGCCAAGCTCATGGCTCAAACCAACGGCACTGACTAAATCACCACAGTCTGCGCGTCACCTTCGCCGCAGGCTGCGATTTCCCCTAAAGCGTAGACCGTTTCGCCAGCTAAGCTTAAATTTTCAGCCACAGCGTTAGCCTCGCTAGCGGACACCACTAACACCATCCCAATGCCGCAGTTAAAGACGCGATACATCTCCTGGCTTTCAATGCCGCCCTCAGTCTTTAACCAATCAAAAAGCGTTGGCAAAGGCCACGCGCTTGAATGCAGACGAGCCTGAAGACCTGGCTGCAAAATTCTTGGCACGTTGTCTAGCAATCCACCACCCGTGATATGCGCCAAACCCTTAATCGACGAACCAAACTGAGCCAAGGCAGCCAAAACGGGCTTGACATAGATGCGCGTGGGCGCCATCACCACGTCGCCTAGTTTCTGACCATCAAACGGATCATCCGGTTTGGCGCCGGTTAGGCTCAACACCCGGCGCAAAAGCGAATAACCGTTAGAGTGCGCACCACTGGACGCCAATCCCAGCACGTGATCTCCCGCTTTTGTCGCGCGCCCATTGATAATCGCTGACTTCTCCACCGCACCGACCGCAAAACCCGCCAGATCGTACTCACCGTCTGGATACATGCCCGGCATTTCAGCGGTTTCTCCGCCTATCAATGCACAACCGGATAATTCGCAGCCTGTGGCGATGCCGCCAACCACGGCTGCGGCCACATCAACCGACAAGCGCCCGCATGCAAAATAATCCAGAAAAAACAGCGGCTCGGCGCCCTGCACCAAAATGTCATTTACGCTCATCGCCACCAGGTCGATGCCGACCGTGTCATGTCGTTGCCAATCAAAGGCGAGCCGAAGCTTGGTGCCCACACCGTCTGTACCAGACACCAGCACTGGTTCTCGGTAACGCTTGGGCACTTCAAACAACGCGCCAAAGCCGCCAATGCCAGCCATAACTCCCTCGCGCATGGTTTTGGCGGCCAACGGTTTGATGCGGTCAACCAATGCCTCACCGGCATCGATATCAACACCGGCATCGCGATAGGTCAAAGGGCTTTGGGATTTGTTCATTCAGGTTACGCCATGTCAGTCAAAGGGAGCCTTACCAAGAGCCAGAGGATATCGCGCGTGCAATGTGTGACAATGGCAAGGTTTTAAATCAATTGAGCGTCATTTTACGACGAGTGCATGGCCCAACAGCTCATCCTCGATATTCTACCGCCGCCTGAGCCAACCTTAGCCAATCTAATCGTTGGTGAGAACGCTGCCGTAGTCGCCGCAGTAAAGGCACTGAAAACGGGACAAACCCTCTATCTCTGGGGATCAGAGGGCTGTGGGCGCACGCATCTGCTAAAAGCAGCCAGCCAGCATCACCAAGGCGTCTATTTTGCTGCTCACCAAGCCAAAGACTTACAAGCGCGCCTTGATCAAGACACGGCAATGCCGCCTTGCGTGGCCATTGATGACGCCCATCGGCTTGACGAGCAAGATGCGAGCGCTGTCTTCCGACTGTACAATCGGTGGCGCGAAGAGGCATCAGGAGTCCATGCGTTCCGTTTGATTTTGGCCGGAGACCGGGCGCCGATGCAATTGCAACTGCGCGAAGACCTCCGCACGAGACTCGGTTGGGGTTCTGTTTACCGATTGTTTGCGCTATCTGATACGGAAAAGTTTACAGCCTTAACCGTCCATGCAAGAGAACGTGGCACGCCTTTGTCGGCTGACGTGGTGCATTGGTTGCTAGCTCATGGTTCACGCGATATTCGCGAACTGTTTGGCTGGCTTGAGGCCTTAGAAAAATATGCTCTCGCGCGGCATCGCTCGCTCACTTTGCCGTTATTAAAGACGATGCTCGCTGTCGAAAAAACGGACTCGCAGATCCCCTTGAAACCAAAAAATACCGATTAAGACGCAACCCCAAACCCATGCCCAAACAAGCCACTCGACTCGCCTTATTTGATCTGGATCACACGCTCCTGCCGCTAGACAGCGACTACCAATGGGCCGATTTTCTGGCGCGCACTGGCCGCGCGGGCGACCCTGACGTCGCGCGCGCACGCAATGACGAATTAATGGCCCAATACAACCGCGGCGACCTAACCGCTGACCAAGCCGCTGAATTCATGCTCGGGCTATTGGCCGCCCACCCACCGTACGAACTGGCACACTGGCATGAACAATTCATGCAAGAAGTGGTCCGTCCTGCGCTCACCCAATCGGCCCTAGATTTGGTCAACCAACACTTACTTGCTGGTGATTTGTGCGCCATTGTGACGGCCACCAACAGTTTTGTGACGGCGCCCATTGCGCGTGCGTTCGGCATCGAGCACTTGATTGCGACCGACCCCCAATATCTCTTGGGTCGCTACACCGGTAAAATCAAAGGCACGCCAAGCTTCAAAGAGGGTAAGGTTATCCGCGTAGATGCTTGGCTGAAAAGCCTCGGTCTAGCAATCGGTGAATTTGAGCAAAGCTACTTTTATAGCGATTCGATTAACGATCTGCCACTGCTTGAAGTCGTCACCCACCCGATTGTCACCAACCCGAGTCCGAGCTTGCGCGATGTCGCTGTCGAGCGCCAATGGCCGATTTTGGATATTTTCGGTAAACCCTTGGATCAAAAATCCTAATGCTGGCTAAAACCATTAAAGGCCTTGTCAAACGGCTGGTCAAACCCAATCGCGCCATACCTGAAAGAATCGGCCGCGAACAACACGGTGTTGACCGACGACTGGTGTCGCGCCATGCCATCAAAGTCTGCGAAACGCTACAGCAAGCGGGTTTCGATGCGTACATTGTGGGCGGCGCTGTGCGTGACCTCATCATTGGTTTAGAGCCCAAAGACTTCGATGTGGCCACCAATGCCACACCCGAACAAATCAGATCGCTATTTCGTCGCGCCCGGATTATTGGTCGTCGCTTCCAGCTCGTACACGTGGTGTTCGGACAAGAGATTATTGAAACCTCGACCTTTCGGGCGCCTGCCTCGAATGGGCAAATGACCGATGACCATGGCCGCATCTTGCGTGACAACGTGTTTGGCAGCCAAAAGCAAGACGCCGAACGGCGTGACTTAACCATCAATGCGCTGTACTACGACCCCGTTACAGAAACAGTGATTGATTTCCATGAGGGCGTGCCCGACTTAAAAAAACGCGTGGTTCGCATGATCGGAGACCCGGCTACTCGCTATCGCGAAGACCCTGTCCGCATGCTGCGCGCCGTGCGTTTTGCGGTTAAGTTAAACGGCCATATAGAACCTGCCACCCAAGCACCGATTGGTGAACTAGCCGATCTACTCGGTAATGTGCCCGCGGCACGCGTTTTTGATGAAATGCTAAAGCTACTGACCTGTGGACAGGCCATGGCTTGCGTCAAACAACTGCGAACACACGGGCTTCACTCTGGCACCTTACCGCTACTTGACGTCATCTTGGAAGATCCTGAAGGCCAAGCGTTCATCGAACTGGCTTTGGAGAGAACCGACAAACGCATCCGCATGGGCAAATCAGTCAGCCCAAGTTTTCTGTTTGCCGCGCTGTTATGGCCACAGGTACGCAGTCAATGGCAACGGCTTTGTGACGATGGCGAGCAACGCATCCCTGGCCTATCTCAGGCCGCTGACCAAGTACTGGTTGCCCAGACTGAGAAACTCGCTATCAACCGGCGCTTCAGTTCAGACATGCGCGATATTTGGTTCATGCAACCACGCTTTGAACGTCGCGTGCCAAAGGCCATTTATCGGCTATTTGAACAACCTCGGTTTCGGGCAGCGGTTGACTTCATGCAAATGCGCGCAGCTTGCCATGAAGTCGACAGCGTTTTAGCGCAGTGGTGGATGGACTTGGCTGATGCCAACGATGCGGGACGCAGCGATATGATTCAGGCTTTAACCGAAGAGCCTCGAGAAGAAGGCGTGGCCACCAAACGCCGACGCCGACCCCGACGCAAAAAACCAGTCAATGCCGCTGCCCCGCTAAACAGCGGGGTCTCGTAAGGTTTAAACATGTCTAAAGCCATGGCATATTTGGGGCTCGGTGCCAACTTGGGCGAGCCCATCGATACCTTGCGCCAAGTCCTCCACGATATCGGGCACTTGCCTGGCATTGAAGACTGTGTGTGCTCGGATTTTTTTGGGTCAGCCCCACTTGATGCGCCAGGCCCCCACTACGTCAACGCCGTGGCTAGAGTCCACACCACACTAGCACCGTTAAACCTCTTAACCGAGCTGCAACGCCTGGAAGCCCAATATGGTCGCTTGCGCACAGCTGACAGCGTGCGCAACGCGCCACGCACCCTAGACCTAGACCTGCTTTGGTATGACAATCTCAACTTAACGACACCGCGCTTAACGCTGCCCCACCCAAGGATGTCTCAACGCGCGTTTGTGCTGCGTCCACTGGCCCAACTCAGTCATGATTTTGTTCTTAACGGTCACTCTATTGAGACATTGTTGATCGGCTGCGCCGATCAACAATGTGCACCCATCGCTTGATCTCTACCCCTAGATCGCGCCCGCTTGCTCAAGGGCACTGATCTGCTCAGCTGATAAGCCAAGCTCTTCCAAGATCTTCTGCGTGTGTTCCCCAAGCTCAGGGATAGCGGTCATCTGCGCGTCAAACGCCGAATTGGTACCCGGGGGCAACAGCGCCGGAAGCTTGCCAACAGGGCTATCAATTTCAGTCCAACGTTGGCGTGCCGCCAACTGCGGATGTGCCCAAACGGCCTTCATGTCGTTGACACGCGCATTGGCAATCTGAGCCTGCTCTAGCCGCTCGGTCACCTCTTCAATGGTCATCTGACTAAACCGCTCAACGATCAAGGCACGCAGGCGCTCACGGTTTTTGACCCGCTTAGGATTTGAATCAAAATCGAGATCCTTAGCCAATGCGGGTTGCGCCATCAGCTTTTCACAAAAGATCACCCATTCGCGTTCGTTTTGCAAGCCCAGCATGATGGTGTTGCCATCACCCACTGGGAACGGACCATAAGGGAAGATGGTGGCGTGCGCCGCACCAGCCCGAGGCGGCGGCTCAGCTCCCTCAAAAGCGTAATAAAGCGGAAAACTCATCCACTCGACGGTGCTCTCAAGCATGGAAACGTCGACGCGGCTGCCGCGTCCCGTTTTACCCCTAAGCAAGATCGCATTCAAAATACCAGAGTAGGCGTACATCCCAGCCGCGATATCAGACATCGAGCAACCCGCCTTGGCAGGCTCATCAGGTGAACCCGTCACTGACAGAAAACCGCTCTCGCTTTGAATCAGTAGGTCGTAGGCTTTTTTCCTTTCGTAGGGTCCACCTTCACCATAGCCCGAGATATCGCACACGATGAGCTGCGGATACTGCACCTGCAAATCATCAAACGACAAACCCATGCGGGCCGCCGCACCGGGCGCCAAATTTTGAACGAGCACGTCTGCCGTTTTAAGCAAGGCATGCAACGCTTTCTGTGCCTCAGGATGCTTTAAATCAAGCGCCAAACTTTCTTTGGATCGGTTGGTCCACACAAAATGTGAGGCCATGCCCCTGACACGCTCATCGTAGCCGCGTGCAAAGTCACCCACTTTGGGGCGCTCTACTTTGATGACGCGAGCGCCCATGTCAGCCAGCTGTCGCGTGCAAAATGGCGCTGCAATCGCATGCTCCAAACTGATTACGGTGATGCCATCGAGTGGCCTAATATTTTGGGTCATGGCACAAACCTCAATTCAGCCTGATGGGCAAGGGTACCGTCTTGAGAAGCCCACAGCCGAGCAAGCCCGTCTTCGACTATCTCACCAGCTGCCTCGAAGGGCTTGGGGGCGATCAAAGGACGCAGTCCACGGTAGGCCAAGTGATCGATTCGAGCCTTTGGATGCGCGCGCACAAACGACTGAACCATGGTCGTTGCAATCAACGGCCCATGGACAACCAGGCCAGGATAGCCTTCGGTTTGTGTGACATAGGGAAAGTCGTAATGGATACGGTGGCCGTTAAACGTCAAGGCTGAATAACGGAATAACAAGGTTGCTGTCGGATCAACCGTCATTGTCCATCCTGCCGCAGGTGCCTGTTCTGTGCCTTGCAACTTCGGTGGTGTGGGCACGCGATAAACGATGTCTTGTTCCTCACGAATCACACGCTGCCCACTTTGCAAGATGTCATGCGCCACCGTCACAAACAGCAAAGAACCGGTTTTGCCTTGTTTTTCTGTGATGTTGATCACCGTTGAGGTCTTTTGAGCCTCAATGCCTGCAAGTAATGACCCCTCAAAATAAACGCGGCCACCGGCCCACATCCGGTTACGACCAACGGCTGGCGGCAAAAAACCACCGCGAGCAGGGTGGCCATCAGTGCCAAGCGCATCCATGCCGACAACTTCCGGAAAAAAACACCAGTGCCAAAGTGCTGGCAATGGTTTACCGTGGTCAGGTGCCGACTCTCCCAAGGTTGCCGCTAAGCAAGCCGCGTGGCCCACATCTAAGGCATCAACCACGGTTTGGGATTTCCCTACCCAGTCATCCAAAGAAACTTCACTCATTCCAATCCTCTGTATTCTTATGCGGCCATCAGCGTCTGCGCGCGATTCAAGTGGTAGTTGTTGTCCCCGAGCAAAACACCCATGTAGGACAGGCGCTTGAAATAGTCACCGACCTCGAGCTCGAGCGTCACGCCCATGCCCCCGTGTAAGTGAACCGCTTGCTCACCCACAAACCGCGCCGCTAATGCGACCTCTGTCTTAGCCATCGAAACACGCTTGGCACGAAGCGGCGCAGGGTCATCAACCAAGGAAACGGCAGCCACAAAGGCATTAGAAACCGCCATCTCTTGTTGAATCAACATGTCAGCCACACGGTGCTGCACCACTTGGAAATTAATCAGTGGCTGGCCAAATTGCTTACGTGTTTTTAAGTAATTGGTCGTGACTTCAATCAAATACTGCATGGCACCACAAGCGTGTGCGCACAACGCCGTGATAGCGAAATCCAAACCTCGATCGAGGATAGCCGTGGCGGCCTCGCCGCGCGCCAACAAAGCCGCGCCATCAAGCGCCACTTTCTCAAATGTCACGTTGGCGCAACGGGCCAAGTCAAAAGTCGGGAAATCGACCATCGACACCCCCGGTGCATCAGAGGCCACCAAGAACAAAGCGGCTTGCCCATCAAGCAAAGCCGTCACGATCATGGCCGTTGAGCCTTTGCCATGCCACACGTGGCGCTTGACGCCTGTCAGCTCAAAACCATCACCCCGAGCAACGGCTTGGGTCGACGAAGCAGCCATGGCAAATCGCTCGCCCTCTTCTTGCCAAGCCACTGTCAATATCGCTTCACCCTCGGCGTGGGCCGAGAGCCACTTTGCCTTGACCGACTCGTTTTCGATAGCAGACAGTATGGTGACCGCCATCACCGCACTGGGAATCACCGGCTCACTGACGATGCCGCGGCCTAACTCCATGTGAACAGCCAGCATGGTTGCTGTGCTTTCACCGAACCCGCCGTACGCTTCTGGCACCATCAAACCCGCCACGCCAAGCTCGGCCAGACTGGCCCAGGCCGCTTGATCTAACTCGCCTATGGCCGCGCGTGCACGTCGCTTATCAAAAGTCCAACCCTCAGCCATCACGCGTCGCAGGCTGTCAGTCAACATCCGCTGCTCTTCTGAATATGCAAAATCCATGATTATGTTTCCGAAAAAATGTCTGTGACGATGTGGTGTCAAACGCCGATAAGCTGCTTGGCAATGATCCCTTTCTGGATCTCGTTGGTGCCGCCATAAATGGTCGTCTTTCGCATGTCGAAGTAGGTCGCCGCCGAACCGACATCAAACTCACCACCAGGGCCATGAAACTCGCTTTCAGCGCGCATCCAATCGGGGTCGTAAGCCCAAGCCTCTGGACCCGCGACCTGCATTTGCAGACGAGCCAGTTCTTGCTGGAGTTCAGAACCACGGATTTTAAGAATCGATGCTTTTGGACCTGGGCCCGCCGTGCTGTCCGCCGCCACGCGCAAGAGCAACATTTCTAAAGCCAGGACTTGGGCTTCGATTTGGTTGATGCTGTCCATCATCCGCGCATCAAAGCTTAACGATGTTTTGCCTGCCATGGCTTCGCTGGCCATCCGCTTAAGGATCGCCAATTCACGATGGCAATGCCCAATACCAGCAATACCGGTGCGCTCATGCCCTAACAAGTACTTGGCATAAGTCCATCCATCGTTTTCTTCGCCAACCAAGTTCTCGAGCGGCGCCTCAACATTTTCTAACCAGACCTCATTGACCTCGGCACCACCGTCTAAGGTCTTGATAGGCCGCACGGTCACGCCAGGTTGGCGCAGGTCAATCAAAACCATCGAAATACCGCGCTGGGCTTTGACCGAGGGGTCCGTGCGCACCAAGCAGAACATCCAATCGGCGTGGTGGCCCAAGGTTGTCCACGTTTTTTGACCATTGATGATGTATTTGTCGCCTTGACGTTCGGCGCGGGTTTTAAGCGAAGCAAGATCCGATCCCGAACCAGGTTCAGAGTAGCCTTGGCACCACCAGTCTTCGACACGGATGATGCGCGGCAAGTAGTAATCTTTTTGTTTTTGGTTGCCAAACTTCATCAAAACTGGGCCGATCATGCTCAGACCAAAAGAGAGCAAACGTGGTGCACCAGCTTTGAAAGTTTCAATTTCAAAAATCAACCGTTCGACAGCATTCCAGCCCGTCCCGCCATATTCCTTAGGCCAAGTTGGGGCACCCCAACCGTGGTCAGCCAAAATGCGATGCCAACGGATATAGTCATCTTTTCCTAGCCTTTGGTGGTGCATTTGCTTGTCGCGAATGTCGGCAGGTAGGTTTTTTTCTGTGAAAGCGCGCACTTCTTCACGAAATGCCGCTTCTTGCTCAGTCCAAGTTAAGTCCATGCTTTTCTCCACTCATTTTTTCAAATGTAACAAGCCCGACGAATGCACCGGAATCTGTCATTTTGGAACGCGGGTTTCACAACAAACAAATCTCTTAGCCTCGGGCGTCTGACCGCTGCGCCAAACTGACGCCTTCTACAAGTGCATTTTTATTGACCATTGTAGTTTGGCTTATCAAGCGTCATACCATTGGTAATCACCTATCCTAGGCTATGTGGTAGGGTTTAGGATAGTGGTAAATCCATCAAAAAAAACGAAATGGGAGAAAACAGATGACTGGTATGTTGACAGGTAAAGTTGCCGTGGTAACGGGTGCTGGTGGGGGAATTGGGCGCGAAATCGCACTGGCAATGGGTGCGGCTGGCGCCAAAGTGGTCGTCAATGACATCGGTGCCGCCCTATCGGGTGAAGGCCTCACCGGCGCACCAGCACAAAACGTCGCTGATGAAATCAAAGCCGCTGGCGGCATTGCGGTGCCCAACACAGATAGCGTGTCGACTCGGGCGTCTGCCAACGGCATCATTGAAACCGCCATTTCACACTTTGGTCGTATCGATATCGTGGTGAACAACGCCGGTAACCTTCGGGACCGCGTTTTTCACAAGATGAGCGACGAGGAATGGAGCCAAGTCATCGACGTTCATCTGAATGGCACCTTTTTTGTCAGTCGCGCCGCTGCCAACCACTTTCGCGAGCAAGAGTCAGGCGCTTTTGTTCACATGACATCGACCTCAGGCTTGATTGGCAACTTCGGTCAGGCCAACTACTCGGCCGCAAAACTCGGTATTGCCGCGCTGTCTAAATCGATTGCGCTGGATATGAACCGCTACAACGTGCGCTCAAACTGTATCGCGCCATTTGCCTGGAGTCGCATGACAAGCTCCATTCCAGCCAATACCGATGAAGAAAAAGCGCGGGTTTTGAAACTGCAAAAAATGGAAGCCCATAAGGTGGCCCCAATGGCTGTTTTCTTGGCCTCTGACAGCGCCAAGGATGTCAACGGTCAGATTTTTGCTGTGCGCGCCAATGAAATCATGCTCTTTAGCCAGCCACGTCCCGTTCGCTCAGTGCACATGAGCACAGGCTGGACACCCGAATCCATTGCGCAGATTGCAGCGCCCGCCATGAAGCATCATTTCGCGGCCCTTGAGCGCTCGCCCGATGCCATTGACTGGGATCCGATTTAATATGGACGCATTCGATATCCAATAGGAAACAGCATGACATTATCCCGACGCGCGCCGCTAGACGGCGTGCGGGTTCTTGATTTGTCCCGTGTTTTGGCGGGACCCTTTTGCGCCCAGAACCTGGCTGATATGGGTGCTGATGTGATCAAGGTCGAACGCCCAGGCACGGGTGACGACACGCGCGCTTGGGGCCCACCATATTTGCGGGACGCCCAAGGTAACGACACAACAGAGTCTGCTTATTACTTGAGCACAAACCGCAACAAACGCTCAATTGCGGTTGACTTATCTACCCCAGAGGGGGCTGCCACTGTGAAAAAAATTGCCAGCCAGTGCGACGTGGTGATTGAGAATTTCAAAGTGGGGGGCTTAAAGCAATACGGTCTGGACTACGAGAGCCTCAAAGCTGAAATGCCCGGATTGATTTACTGCTCAATCACGGGATTCGGTCAAAATGGACCATTCGCTCAGCGCCCTGGGTACGACTTTATGGTCCAGGGCATGGGTGGTTTGATGAGCATCACCGGTGAACGCGACGGTCTACCCGGCGCTGGCCCACAAAAGGCCGGTGTTGCAGTTACTGATGTCATCACAGGGCTATACGCCGCACTCGCCATCACGGGCGCCATTCACGAGCGGGCGCGCAGTGGTTTGGGGCAATTCATCGACTTGGCTCTCTTAGATTGCCACATCGCCATGTTGGCCAATCAGAACTTAAATTACATGACCTCTGGCGTTGCCCCCACCCGAGCCGGCAACGCCCACCAAAACGTTGTGCCTTACCAGGTGTTTGAAGCCAAAGATGGGTACTTGATTGTGGCTGTGGGCAACGACTCGCAGTTTAGGGCGTACAGCCACGTGATTGGCCAGCCTGAACTTGCCACAGACCCCAAATTTCAGACCAATTCTGTCCGTATTGTTAACCGAGATGAACTGATCCCCATGCTTGAAGGCATTATGCTCACTCGCACGCGCGACGATTGGATCAGCTCACTTGAAAAAGTGGGGGTGCCTTGCGGCCCCATCCAGACCATTGATCAAGTGTTTAATCATCCCCAGGTCAAGGCACGTCAAATCTGGCGTGAAGTGCCACATCCCGTCGCAGGCACGTCACCCACCACCGCTAACCCCATCAACTACTCAGACACACCTATTCAGTACACTCGCCACGCCCCTGGGCTTGGCGAGCATACTGGAGAGATCTTGCGGGAATTTGGCATCAAACCCAATTAAGCAGCGACAACCGGGATACCGACACTTTTACCGGCCCATTCTTTTGGGCCGGTTTCATGTACTGACGTCCCTTTGGCGTCAACAGCAACAGTCACCGGCATATCAATCACATCAAATTCATAAATGGCTTCCATGCCAAGGTCTTCAAACGCCAACACTTTGGCGCTGCGAATAGCCTTTGAGACCAAATAAGCCGCGCCACCGACCGCCATCAAATAAGCCGACTGGTGTTTGGCAATCGACTCAATGGTCGCTGGCCCACGCTCAGCCTTACCAATCATGGCAATCAAACCGGTTTGGGCCAACATCATCTCAGTAAATTTATCCATCCGTGTTGAGGTCGTCGGTCCTGCAGGTCCGACCACTTCGTCACCAACCGGATCAACAGGCCCGACGTAATAAATCACGCGATTGGTGAAATCCACAGGTGGCTTCTCGCCTTTGGCCAACATGTCCTGAATTCGTTTATGCGCTGCATCACGGCCGGTCAGCATCTTGCCAGTTAACAGCAACGTTTGGCCAGGCTGCCAACTCGCAACCTCTTCTTTGGTCAAGGCGTTCAAATCCACAGGCAAAGAAGCTTTGTAATCGGGCGCCCATTTCACGTCAGGCCAATCAGACAAGGACGGGCGCTTAAGCTGCACCGGACCTGAGCCATCAAGCACAAAATGGGCATGCCGTGTGGCCGCACAATTTGGAATCATGGCCACAGGTTTTGACGCGGCATGGGTCGCGAAAGTGTTGATCTTGACATCAAGCACTGTGGTTAAACCGCCTAGACCTTGAGCGCCAATACCCAATGCATTTACTTTTTGATAGATCTCAATGCGCAATTCCTCAAGTGGCGTCTTGGGCCCGCGAGCCAATAGCTCGTACATATCCAAATCTTCCATCAGCGATTGCTTGGCCATCAACACAGCTTTTTCTGCCGTGCCGCCAACACCGATACCCAACATACCAGGCGGACACCAGCCCGCGCCCATGGTTGGCACGGTCTTTAAAACCCAGTCAACGATCGAATCACTGGGGTTTAACATGGCCAATTTGGATTTGTTTTCAGAGCCACCGCCTTTTGAGGCAACTTGCACATCAACAGTGTCACCTTGCACCAATTCAATTGAGAGCACACAGGGTGTGTTGTCTTTGGTGTTCTGGCGTGAAAAGATCGGTTCATCTATGATCGATGCTCGCAATGGATTGTCAGGGTTGAGGTAACCGCGACGCACACCCTCATCGCACAAAGATTGCAAATCACGCTGGGTATCAAAACGCACACCCATGCCGATTTTTAGGAAAACATTGACGATGCCAGTGTCCTGGCAAATGGGGCGCCGCCCCTCAGCACAGAGCTTAGAATTGGTCAAAATCTGCGCCATCGCATCTTTGGCAGCCGGGCTTTGCTCGCGCTCGTAAGCGCGCGCCAGGTGCGCAATGTAATCGGCCGGGTGATAGTAGCTGATGAATTGAATGGCATCGGCGATCGACTCGATCAGATCCTCTTCCTTAATAACCGTCATGACTATTTCCTCTTTATTCTAAAAAAATCGGCTCATTGGGCAACCAAATAAAACAAATCAAATCCACAGTACGCGCTATTGACCGCGCCAGATAGGTGTGCGCTTTTGCGCAAAAGCCAGCGCCCCTTCTTTGGCATCTTGCGAGGCCAAAATCTTTTCCATGAATGGCACTTGTTTGGCAAACATCTCGTCTTGCGACCAGTCGATCCCTTGGCTAACCACTTGCTTAGAGAGCTGAACCGCCAAAGGCCCATTGGCGGCTATTTTTTGCGCCAACATTCGTGCCTCAGTCAGTGCTTGTCCAGGCTCGGTTAAGGTGTTTATTAGACCAAAGGCGTGCATACGCGCTGCCGTCATGTGATCACCCGTCAGGATTGCTTCCATGGCTAAGTGGTAAGGCAAACGTTGCGGCAACCGCAGCAAACCACCCGCACCCGCAATCAAACCGCGCTTGACTTCGGGTAAGCCAAACATGGCCGTGTTAGCGGCTACCACCAAATCACAAGCCAAAACCATTTCAAAACCACCGGCCAACGCATAGCCTTCTACAGCGGCAATCAACGGCTTGACAGGTGGCTGCTCAGTAAATCCAGCAAACCCCCGGCCGGGCACGCGGGGACGACGCCCTGAAGCAGCAAAGTCCTTCAAGTCCATGCCAGCACTGAAATGACCACCCTCGCCCGTCAAAACACCGATGCGAATGGTGTCATCGCTATCGAGCTTCTCAAAGGCGCTAGCCAAAGCCTGCGCACAGTCAAAGTTAATCGCGTTACGCGCGCCGGGGCGATTAAGGCGAATAATCAGTACCGCACCGTCTTGCTCTGTTGTGACCAAATCACTCATTGCAGCCCCCGAAATATGTCGTAACGGCTCGTCGCCTAATGCCGACATCAAAGCCTCAATCATAGGCGATTCACACACCCACTGTGGCCAATAGCCGTGAACCAAGGGTTGGCTGCCGTGTCGCGCTAAAATGATTAATTGTTCCTCAAAACGCGTTGGCGACACTGACCAGGCAAACGTTACTCATGATCACTTTTCAGCAAATCATTCTACGACTGCAGCAGTACTGGGATCAGCAAGGCTGCGCCCTGCTCCAGCCCTATGACATGGAAGTTGGTGCTGGCACGTCACACACAGCGACTTTTTTGCGTGCCATTGGACCCGAGCCTTGGCGGGCTGCCTATGTGCAACCGTCGCGTCGGCCCAAAGACGGTCGTTATGGTGAAAACCCCAACCGTTTGCAACACTACTACCAATTTCAAGTGGTTCTCAAACCAGCACCCCCAGAGATCTTTGATCTCTACATTGGTTCGCTCAAAGCCATTGGTGTTGATCCCTTGGCGCACGACATCCGATTTGTTGAGGACGACTGGGAAAACCCAACACTGGGTGCATGGGGCTTGGGCTGGGAGGTTTGGCTCAATGGCATGGAAGTAACCCAATTCACTTACTTTCAGCAGGTGGGCGGTTTGGACTGTACGCCAACCACGGGGGAAATCACTTACGGCCTAGAACGCTTAGCCATGTACTTGCAAGGCGTCGAGAGCGTTTATGACCTTGTGTGGACAGAACGCGATGGCCAGACATTGACTTACCGCGACGTTTTTCACCAAAACGAAGTGGAACAATCGACTTACAACTTTGAGCACGCCAATGCCACCGTCTTGTTTGGCCACTTCGATGACTATGAAGCACAGGCCAAAGCATTGATGGCCGTGCCGTTGGCATTGCCCGCTTACGAAGCCACCCTCAAAGCCGCCCACACTTTTAACTTGCTAGACGCCAGAGGCGCCATTAGCGTGACTGAACGCGCAGCCTACATTGGCCGCATCAGGAACTTGTCGCGCGCCGTGGCGCAGGCCTATTTTGATTCCCGGGAAGCACTCGGCTTCCCGATGCTTAAAGCGGTAGGGAGTCAGCCATGAGCACCCCAAATATTTCCAACACCGCAAATCACGAATCCCTGTTGGTTGAGCTACAAACTGAGGAGTTGCCACCCAAGTCCCTTAAACGCTTGGGCGAGACCTTTGCCCAAGCGTTGAGCCAACACTTGTCTGATAAAGGCCTGCTGAATACCGATAGTGTCATCACACCGCTGGCCACGCCGCGCCGATTGGCGGTACACATCACCGCAGTCGCACAAGCGGCTGCCGATCAATCATTTACTGAAAAGCTCATGCCCGTCAAAGTGGGGCTTGATGAAAACGGGCAGGCGACCCCAGCGCTCTTAAAAAAGCTAGCCGCTAAGGGGCTCGAACACCTAGACGTCAACTCTCTTCAGACCATTGATGATGGCAAACAGACCTATCTGGTGGCTTCTGGCACAGCACCAGGCGCGCGCTTGGCCAATACCATCGACGACGCACTGGCCGCTGCCCTTCAAGCCTTGCCCATTCCAAAGGTCATGCGCTATCAACTTGCCGATGGCCAGACCTCAGTCAGCTTTGTTCGGCCCGCGCATGGTTTGATTATTTTGCACGGTGACAAAATCGTCGTCGGGCACGCGCTTGGCCTCACCGCCAATCGGCTCACGCTCGGTCATCGCTTTTTAGCGACTCAGCCGCTTAGCATTGAGTCAGCCGACCGCTACGTTACGCAACTGGCCACCGAGGGCCATGTCACGGCCAGTTTTGGTGAACGCCGGGCGCTCATCGAAGCCAGCCTTCGGGCAAAGGCTGGCGAGCTTGATGCCTCCTTAGGCCAAGATCCCGAAGTCGACGCGCTTTTGGATGAAGTCACGGCCTTGGTTGAAGCACCAGCGGTTTATGTCGGCACCTTTGAGGCCCGTTTTCTTGATGTACCCCCCGAGTGCTTGATTTTGACCATGCGCTTGAATCAAAAGTACTTCCCCTTGTTTAATCCTGAGACGGGTCGCTTAACGCACCAGTTCTTGATTGTCAGCAACATGCCAATCGCCGATCCTTCGGCGATCATCACCGGTAACGAGCGCGTCATTCGTCCCCGATTGGCCGATGCTGAGTTTTTCTACCTCACCGACAAACGCCAGCCCCTAATCAATCGGGTGTCAGCCCTTGACACTATCGTGTATCACAACAAGCTAGGCACGCAGCGCGCACGCATTGAGCGATTCCGTCAAATCGCTGCTTGGTTAGCCCAAACACTCGGCAACAGTGGTGCTGACGTCGAACGAGCGGCACTCCTTGCCAAGGCTGATTTAACGACCTTAATGGTGGGCGAATTTCCTGAGTTGCAAGGCGTCATGGGCAGCTATTACGCACGAGCCGACGGCGAATCGAACGCGGTGATTAACGCCATTGAGCGGCAATACCAGATCCGTTGGCACGCCCCCGTGACTGAGCCCGACGTGGCTGGCGTGATACTTTTCATGGCGGAGCGTGCCGAGACATTGGTGGGTATCTGGGGCATTGGTTTGGCACCCACGGGTGAGCGCGATCCCTTTGCTTTACGCCGCGCCGCACTGGGTTTGATCAGTGCCTTTGAGCAACTAAGTGCCGGTGGCCATCTGCCGTTGTCGATGCAAACCAACTTAACGCTTGAAAACCTATTGGCTGCTGCGCGGGCGAGTTTTGGTGACGCCTTAAAATTGTTACCCAGTACGGTGACTGAGGTCGCGCAGTTCGTGCGTGAGCGTTATCGCAACCAACTGCTCGGTCAGCATACCCGTGAGGCCATCGAAGCGGTGTTTGCACTAGACCCCCCGTTGCACCAGATCGAGGCCCGTATTCAAGCCGCCGAGACTTTCATGCAAACGCCCGAGGCGCCTAGCTTGGCAGCTGCCAATAAACGCCTCAGCAACCTCCTCAAAAAAGTGAGCGATTTACCCGCTGCTTTAAACCCAGCTGCCCTGCAGGAAGACGCTGAAAAAACACTGCTTAATCAAATCCAGTCGATCGCACCGGTGGTTGATCAGTTTGTGGCGCTGGGTGAATACGGTCAAGCGCTAAGCACGCTGGCGACTCTCAAAGCGCCTGTTGATCGGTTTTTTGAAGAAATCATGGTGATGGCTGATGACCTCGAAGTCAGGCGCCAGCGCTTGGCCTTGCTGTCAAACTTGCATCACTTGATGAATCAGGTTGCTGATATTTCAAGGCTAGCGGCGTGAAACTCATTATTCTCGACCGCGATGGCGTGATCAATCAGGATAGTCAAGACTACATTAAGCACCCTGACGAGTGGTTGCCCATAGAGGGTAGCCTCGCGGCCATTGGCAAACTGCACCAAGCGGGCTGGAAGGTTGTGGTGGCCTCAAACCAATCAGGCTTGGCGCGAGGCTATTTTGATGCGGCTACCTTGCACGCCATGCATCAGAAATGTCTGCAATTGCTCACGCCTTTGGGCGGCACTATTGATGCTTTCTTTGTCTGCCCCCATGGGCCTGACGACAACTGCCATTGCCGCAAACCCGCGACGGGTCTTTTTGAAGACATCAGCAAACGTTTTGATACGTCACTGGCTAACGTGCCCGCTGTGGGCGACTCGATGCGCGATCTGCAGGCCGCTTCAAGCATGGGCTGCCAGCCGTGGCTGGTTTTAACCGGCAACGGCACCAAGACCGAGTCAAACCCAGATTTACCCCCAGGCACCCGCGTGGCGCAAAACCTCGCGCAAGTCGTCGAACAACTGCTTGCTCAAACAGAAGGCGCATGATGGCTTGGCTTCGCGCATCACTCTATTACCTTTTTTTGACCATCACGGTCATCCCTTATGCGTTTTTGTGTTTGCTCTGCGCGCCCTTGCCTTTGCACTGGCGCTATCGCATCACCATGGGTTGGCCATGCTTGGCCACTTGGGGTGCACGCGCCTTTTGCGGGGTTCGTTGGCAAGTCGAAGGCACAGAAAACCTGATCGATGGCCCCGCCGTGGTTTTGGCCAAACACCAGTCAGCTTGGGAAACATTGTTTTTACCCAGCCACCTGCCCCGAGAAGTTTGCTTTGTATACAAACGCGAATTACATCGAATTCCTTTTTTTGGCTGGGGCTTGGCACTTTTGCGCATGATCCCCATTGATCGCACCAAAGGCAAAGAGGCCTTTGAGCAAGTGGTTCAAATCGGCCAACAACGCCTAGACGAAGGCCGTTGGCCAATCCTCTTTCCTGAGGGCACTCGAATTGCACCAGGCAAAATGGGGCGCTTTAAAATGGGTGGTGCTTTGCTCGCGATTCGCACCAACAGCCCTATTATTCCCATCGCGCATAATGCTGGCGAGTGCTGGCCGCGTCACGCCTTTACCAAAAAGCCCGGGTTAATTACCGTGCGTATTGGCCCACCCATCCTGCCCGATGGGCTTACGCCTGAAGCATTAAATGACAAAGTATCGGCTTGGATCGAAGCAGAAATGAAGTCGCTGAACCCAGAGCGATTTCGTCACCCGTAAAGTCTCAACAATGACCCAACAACTGTCGTTTGATCTTGATACCGCACCTTCGCTCACACCCAAGCGTTCGCCGGAAATCGGGGCACACGATCGTTGCGTGGTTCATCTTGGCATGTCGTTGCCGTACCGGCTTCATCGCTCACGACGACGTTCAATCGGCCTGACCGTGGGCGACGATGGCTTGCGCGTCACCGCCCCCTCCTGGGTATCCTTGCGCCACATCGACGAGGCTGTTATTGAAAAGTTTGACTGGGTGCAAAGCAAATTACAAGCCATTCATATTCGTCACCAAAAGTTGGCATTGGCCGCCAGCAATTGGCGTAATGGTGGCATATTGCCCTATCTGGGTTGTCGCTTGGTGTTGCGATGTGGCAGCGCCCCTGAACAACCGAACCCAGCGGTCGTTTGGTTTGAAGGCGACCCTGATGTGCCGCAAGCCAACCAAGCCCTGTGGCTACCCTTGCCTGAAGGTGTCGATGGCGCCCGTCTACGCGACTTGACACAGGCTTGGCTGCAGCAACGAGCAAAAGCTCTGTTTGGCACGCGCTTGGCCCATTTCAAGACGACCAGTGGCTTAAGCCCCAGCACCTGGAAGCTCTCTTCAGCCAATACCCGCTGGGGGACTTGCAACAGCGATGGGCATATTCTCTTAAATTGGCGTTTGATTCATTTTGAACCCGCCGTGATCGACTACGTCATTGCCCATGAGCTAGCCCATTTGCGGGAAATGAACCATGGCGCCGCGTTTTGGGATGTTTTGCAAACCATTTACCCTGACTACTTAGCGGGGCATCGTGCATTAAACGGCGTATCGCCAGGTGACATGCCAGCGGTATGATGCCCTGAGAGTAATTTATTTGGAGCCTATAAGATGAGAATCCTGCACACAATGCTGAGAGTCGGCAATCTCGAGCACTCGATCGACTTCTACACCAACGTACTCGGTATGCGGCTGCTTCGCCGAACCGACTACCCAACAGGTCGCTTCACCCTTGCGTTTGTGGGCTACCAAGAAGAGGCTGAAGGTGCTGTGATCGAACTGACCCACAATTGGGACACTGAAAAATATGACCTCGGCGATGGCTATGGTCACATTGCACTTTTGGTGCCTGATGCGGCCAGTGCTTGCGATTTGGTTCGCCAAAAAGGCGGTAAGGTGACCCGTGAGGCGGGTCCCATGAAGCATGGTTCAACCGTCATTGCCTTTGTCGAAGACCCAGATGGTTACAAAATTGAATTCATTGAACGCAAAACCGCTTAAACAAATGAACCCTGAGCTGATATTGGCATGCTAAACGGTCTCTGGCTTGGTTTCTTTTTGGTGGGTGCCGCCGCCGGTTTGATCCAATGGATTTGGCTAGGCGACGCCGATGTCTTTTCTCGCATGGTGGCCAGTCTGTTTGACATGGCCAAACTCTCCGTCAATGTGATGGTGCTATTGTTCGGCACCTTGACGCTCTGGCTCGGTTTGTTACGCATTGCTGAGCAAGCGGGTTTGGTGCAAACCTTAGCGCGCTGGCTGGCTCCCTTATTCGCCCGCTTGATGCCCGAGGTACCACGCGGTCATCCGGCGCTTGGGCTCATCACCATGAACTTTGCAGCCAATGGGTTAGGGCTAGATAACGCCGCTACACCCGTGGGCTTGCGTGCCATGCGAGAACTGCAAACGCTCAACCCAAACCCAAAAGTCGCGACCAACGCACAGATTCTTTTTCTGGTGCTCAACACCTCTTCGCTGACGCTATTACCAGTCACCATTTTTATGTATCGCCTGCAGCAAGGGGCGACAGATCCGACCTTGGTGTTCTTACCCATCTTGCTGGCAACCTGTGCATCCACCGTGGCGGGTTTTTTAGCGGTCAGTTGGGTGCAACGACTGCCTTTGCGTGACCCCGTTGTGTTGCTCTGGTTAGCCGGTACCGCCTTGATCATGGGATCCATCATGGCGATGGCGGCAACGCTAGCCACAGCCACCTTGGCGCATGTTTCTAGCCTGGCGGGCAACTTGGTGCTCTTAGGCATCATTGTGCTGTTTTTGGTGATGGGTGCTTGGCGAAAAATTCCAGTTTACGAATCATTTATTGATGGCGCCAAACAAGGTTTTGACATTGCCAAAGACTTGTTGCCCTATCTGGTTGCCATGCTTTGTGCGATCGGCTTGTTGCGAGCCTCTGGCGCCCTGACCTTCATGATTGAAGCGATTCGTTGGGGGGTCGAAATCATTGGTGGTGACACGCGCTTTATTGATGCTTTACCCACAGCATTCGTCAAGCCCTTTTCTGGCAGTGCCGCTCGTGCCATGATGATTGAAACCATGCAGTTTCATGGCGTTGACAGTTTTGCGGGGCTACTGGCTGCAACACTCCAAGGCAGTACAGAAACCACGTTTTACGTCTTGGCGGTTTATTTTGGGGCCGTGGGAATACAACGTGCACGCCATGCGGTGGGTTGCGCCCTGTTTGCCGACTTCGCCGGTATTGTGACCGCTATCTTTGTTTGTTATGCCTTTTTTGGGGTCAGTTAGCGCTGGCCATTTCGCTCATGAAAATCGTAATCGCCCCCGACTCATTTAAAGAAAGTCTCGGCGCTTTGGCCGTGGCTCAAGCCATAGAAAGAGGTATTAAAGCCGTCTTGCCAGACGCATCGACGGTTTGCATTCCCATGGCTGACGGCGGTGAAGGCACCCTGGAAACGGTTCTTCAAGCCACGGCGGGTCAATCGCGTGAGCTAACTGTACTTGATGCGCTTGGGCGCCCTCGACTGGCGCAGTGGGGCTGGTTACAAAAACAAACAGCCCTGATTGAAATGGCCAGCGCCGCAGGCCTAGAACAAGTGGCACCCATTGAACGCGATCCACTGCGAGCAGACACCTTTGGCGTGGGCCAGCTGATGTTGGCAGCCTTAGACGCTGGCGCAGACACCATTGTACTGACTGCAGGGGGTTCGGCCACCAACGATGGTGGCGTTGGTATGCTGCGTGCACTCGGGATTCGTTGGCTTGACCAGCACGATCAATTGCTACCTGCCGGTGGTGCCGCCTTACTCAATCTCGCTCGAATCGATGCCAGTGGACTTGATCCTCGTTTGTTGCGCACCAAAATCATGATCGCCACCGATGTGAACAATCCGCTTTGCGGTCCCAAGGGCGCATCAGCGACGTTTGGGCCACAAAAAGGGGCCACACCTGAAATGGTGAGCCTGCTCGACGAGGCTTTATCACGTTTGGCTGATTTCAGTGCGCAAGTTTTGTCACGCGACGAACGCCACTCGCCTGGCGCTGGCGCAGCCGGTGGGTTGGGGTTTGCTGCCATGGCATGGTTAAACGCACAAATGAGACCTGGTGCGGCAATGGTGGCTGAGCTCGTGTCGCTTGACCAAGCCATGCAAGCGGCTGACTTGGTCTTCACTGGTGAGGGCAGCATGGATGCGCAAACACTCCAAGGCAAAACACCCATGGGGGTGATTGAAGTGGCGCAACGCCATGCCGTGCCCGTGATTGCACTGGTAGGACGCTTGGGTGATGGGTACCAGTCGCTCTATGACGTGGGCTTAACGGCGGCCTTTAGCCTGACCAACGGACCCATGGCGCTTGAGCAAGCCTGCGAACAAGCAGCCGAACTCCTTCAGGCGCGCACATCAGATATCATGCGCACATGGCTGAAGGCGGCAAGCGCGCGGACAAAGCATCACTGATACGAATAAAACCCGCCACATCGACTTGCTCAGCACGATCGGTTGGCAACACCCCCATCTCCTCCCAGGGCAGCACTGCTGTCCAGTCCCCAAAGGCACCTCTAAGCATCTTACGGCGCTGAGAAAACGCCCTTTGAACCACCGCGGCAAACATCGCGTCATGTCGCGCGCGTGGCCGATCATCGCCTAAGGGAATCATGCGCACCACGGCAGAAACCACCTTGGGTGGTGGTTCAAAAGCGCTAGGAGCCACATCAAAAAGCTTTTCCATGCGATACCGATACTGCAACATGACAGACAGTCTGCTGTAAGTTGACGAGCCAGCGTCTGCCACCATGCGATCAACCACTTCCCTTTGCAACATGAAGTGCTGATCAACCACATGGTCTGCCGCTTGCAAGCAAGCAAAGAGCAGTGGGGTCGAAATGTTGTAAGGCAAGTTACCGACCACGCGCAAGCCAGGACCAAGTTGGGCGAAGTCGACTTGTAGGGCGTCCTGCTCGATAATAGTCAACACCGATTCTGAATACTGCCGGCGCAGTCGCTTGGCCAAATCACGGTCGATTTCAATCACTGTTAAGTGATTAAGTTTGGCCAGTAAGGGCGCCGTCAACGCCGACAAGCCGGGCCCGATTTCGACCACACGATCTTCTGGTCTTGGGGCAATAGCCTGAACGATTTGTTCAATCACACCCAAATCGACCAAAAAATTCTGCCCGAATCGCTGTCTCGCCTGATGGTTTGCTGACTGACCCCTCACTTGGCATCTGGCCGAAACATGCGATTATCAACGAAGGTTTGGTTACGCACTTGCTGTAGCCATGCGTCAAAATTACTGGCCGCACGGCGCAGGAACAACTCCTCACGAGCGAGGTTGCGCCGGTATTGATCCGCCATGTCTTGGGAGCGACGCTCTAGCACTTCAATCAGGTGCCAGCCAAATTCAGTTTTAACTGGTTCGCTGAGCTGGCCGACGTCCAAACTGTTCATTCCCCGCTCAAACGGCGGCACAGTATCCCCCGGGTTAAGCCAACCCAAATCACCACCTTGCGGCGCTGAGGCGTCATCAGAAACGGCGCGAGCAACCGCCTCAAAACTTTCATCACCATTCACAATCCGCTGGCGGGCGTTTTCTAGGCGTTGCCGGGCTTGATCATCGCTCATTACCTCAGAGGTTTTAATCAGGATGTGACGCGCCTTGGTTTGATCAACCATCAAGGGACCGTCGGGCACGGTCCTGAGAACCGGTTCGGGTGGTGGTGGTGGCGCAGGCTGCACGCCACCAGCGCGACCCAATACCTTCAAAATATGAAAACCAGCGGGGCTGCGTAGCACGCCAGAAATCTGTCCCGCCTGCAAATTTCGCGCGTTGTTAATGAAAAGGCTAGGCCAGCCCTCAGCGGGTCTCACACCCATGTCACCGCCTCGCGAGGCCTCAGGCCCATCTGAGTTCTCTGTGGCAAGCACGGCGAAGTCTTGACCTTTACGTAGGTTGGCACGAATGCCATCAATCCGTTTCTTCAATGCCGCCACTTGTTCTTCCGAGGCTGACTCGGGGACTTGAATAAAAATTTGAGCAAGCTGCATCACCAGTGGCCGCACGGGCTGAGGCTTCGGCGGTGGCGGTGGCGGTGGGGGTGGCGGTTCTAAACCACTAGCCTTGCGTGCCACCTGCTCTTTCAAATAAACATCAACATCGGCATCACTGATTCGAATGGTTGATTCTGCCATCGCCTGTCGGACCCGATCAACTGTCATTTCGCGGCGCAACCGATCTTCGTACTGAGGCCATGTGAGGCCAACGGCTTTGACTTGATTTTTGATTTGAGCAATGGTGACATTATTGCGCTTAGCCACACTTTCCACGGCTCGCGCCAACTCTTGATCACTAATCCGAACACCCATTTTTTCACCTTCTTGCCGTATCAGAGACTCGGTGATCAACATATCGAGTGCTTGGCGTTTGATTTCATCTTGCGCAGGCATGGGTTGGCGGCTGTTACGTATTTCGCCGGCAATCAGCGAGGCCCGCTGATCAACCTCGAGCACGGTAATCACGTTGCCACCGACCACAGCAGCAATGCCATCAACGAGTACAGAAGCGCGCACTGGCGCCTCGTTCGAGCCACGGAGACCCTGACCATGGGTCTGGGCCGATAAGGCTAAGAGCAGGAGTCCAAAGAATAAGGCGGCTGCGCGTTTCATCAAAATCATTATTCATACCTTTCAAACTTACCCACCGGCTTGATCGCTGGTGTGATGTTTTGGAAATTCGGAATGCTACTTCTCAATAAACCCATGGGATCTTGACCGAGCCCACCCAAACCAGACAGTTCAAGCTGGAAAAATATGGCGTCGTTAACTTCGCTTGGATCAATCGCGTAACGCTGATAAACGACACGCGCTGCCCAACAACAGTCACCTTTATACTCAAGTCCTGCAATCGCTTGAGTCACGCGTGGCACCACATTGCGCGCCGGGATATTCAACAAAGAATAATCGACACGACCGACAGAATAAATATTAGCGCTCAAAGGCCACTGAAAGGCCAACCCAATCTGTTCCTGACCCTGGGGCTGAAAGGCCCCTGTCGGGTTGCGTTGGTAACGGTATGACGCGGATAAAGTCGCAGCTCGCTTAGGATTAAAACGCCCGACGATTTGCGCCCGATCCCAACTACCATCATATGGGTTGTACTGTAAATCGATGGTGGCACTAAGCGTGTCAGTCAACTCTGCTGAAGCATTGATTAAAAATTCCGAGCGAACGTCAGAGCGCGGTGTTTCACCTGGCAACGTCACCAACTGATCCACAAAGTAAATCCGCTGTCCCACCGCAAACGCCGCACGCTCAAACCCAGTCTCCTCATCAAGCAAACGCGAACCCAGGGCTAGCGTTAGCTGGTTGGCATTGGCGATGCGATCCCAACCCCCGGTGTAGATATTCTCTTGAAAAGCTTGCGAAAAGCTGAAGTCAGACAGCGTCGTGTCATAGACGGGCAAATTCGATTGGTCACGATAAGGCACATTGAGGTAGTAAATCCTAGGCTCTAAGGTTTGGATCGCATCCAAACCAAAAAAAGATGTTGGGCGCTCGAAGGTCATACCAGCATCAACTGAGGTGATGGGCAAGACCCGATTGTTGCTTGATTCGCGTCCCCCCACGCCCGACAGTCGATACCATTCTGTCTCGTAGCGCGTGGTGTGTAAGCCAACTTTGGGGGTGATGTACCAGCCCGGACGCACCATCGGAAACGAAACCGAGTTGTAGGACACATAACGCTGACCATCCGGACCAAACTGCTGACCTTGCCTGTCAGTGGGACGATCAAACCAGACGGCTGCATTCTCTGATTTCAAATCAAAACCGTTTTGATCAAACCGCGCGCCATTAAGCGTAATCCCAGGCACTAAGTTGTATTGCGGCACAATGTCGCCAAGCGTCTGAAAGGTGGTGTACTGAACGTTCGCCTGCCAATCGCGATTGGACCACCCGGCAAACACAGAGCGCGGCAAATAGGTGGTGGTGGCCTCGTTGATGGCCAAGAGCGAAAAGTCTTTGAAGTAGTCGTCATCGGACACACCGCTGACATTCCAGCCGCCTGTAAAACCGCTACCAAAGGACTGGTTGTGCTGCAGGCTATACAGCCAGCGATCCGTGCCAAGCTCACTGTCGCGATTGAGATAGGTGCCAGCGAATTGACCGCTGGAAGACGGATTCAAGTACCGGAATTCACCGCCCAGCATCAGGCCACGCTTACTCATGGGGCGCGCCACCAAGGTGGCGTCGTAATTGGGGGCCAAATTCAAGTAGTAAGGCAAAGTCAGGTCAAAACCAGTCTGGTTGGTCGTGGCAAACGTTGGCAATAAAAATCCTGACTTGCGTTCGGGCCGCAGTGGAAAGGTGAGGTATGGCGACGCCAAAAGTGGCACGCCCTTGAAAAACAGCACGCCATTGCGAGCCACACCCTCGTTTTCGTCATAATTCAGATCGACCTTGCTCGATTTGATGTACCAGGCGGGATCTGGGCATGGGCAACCGCTGTAGGTGACGTCTGTGATCGTCATTTCGTTGCGATTGGTCATGACAGCCTTAGTACCAACCCCAGCACCACCGTTGTCTAACCAAAACTGAGGAAAGTCGACATCGCCGACATCGGTATCTAGGTTGTAACGCATCGATGGGCCAATCACGATGTTACCGTCTTGCACCAGCCGAGCATTACCAATGGCTGTGACGTCTTCTGTGTTTTGCTTGTAATACAAAAAATCACCACTCAGCACACCATCGGCACGCCGCACCACCCCCTGCCCGTCGAGGGTTAAGTTACGCTCGTCGTCGCTTTGCATGGCTTCAGCCCCAAGATAAACAGGCAATTCACTGTCAGGCACAGTCACAGGCCTTAGCATGGGTGAGACCGTCAAACCCCTTAATATTATTTGGGTCGCCGCGTCAGGCGCTGGCTCTGGCGCTTGAGCCCAGACGAGCGCCGACATTGCCAACCAGAACAGGGCAAAAGAAGGTCTTTTCAGAAACGAGCCCCTCAAACGGGGCTCCAATCAAGCAACAACATCAAAGCACTCTCAAACAATGGGTGCGCCCAATGGCACAAAAGACGCTCTATTATAGAGATCGGTCAAACCCTCAACACAATAGCCAAACAAAACCACCCATGAGCCACACCGAATCCACTGCCAAACCACACCTTCACACCGACCGAGACCGTGCCCTGTTGCACTGGCTCAGCGATTTGGATCAATCACTTGCCTTGGATTTGGACAGTTTAAAGGCAGCGTCAAGCGACGCAAGTTTCCGGCGATATTTTCGTGTAAACACGGCACAAAAAACACTCATCGTCATGGATGCACCGCCACCCCAAGAAAATTGCCAGCCATTTATCGATGTGACACAGCGCTTGCAAGCCGCCTCAGTAACGGTACCCAAAATTTTGGCAAACGACCTTAAGCAGGGATTCCTACTTTTAACCGACCTTGGCCAACACACCTATTTCGACAAAATCGTCGAAGGCTGGCCCGATCAAGCCCGCCAAAGCCACTACTTGCATGCGCTAGACGCCTTGGTTAAGCTACAACTCGCCCACACCGGTGGCCTGGCGGTGCTTGATCGTCAACGCTTGATTGATGAGTTACAGCTTTTTCCTGAGTGGTTTGTACAACAACACCATGGCGTGGCACTCACGACCCAAGAAAACACCCAACTGACATTGATTTTCGAAACTTTGGCAAACGAAATCGCCAATCAACCACAAGTTTTGGTGCATCGCGATTTTCATTCGCCAAACCTCATGGTGTGTGATGATCCTGGTGTAGGAGCGAACCCAGGCGTACTGGATTACCAAGACGCATTGCTCGGCCCCATCAGTTACGACATCGCCTCGCTCGTGTTTGATGCTCGCACCACTTGGGAGGAGCCACAACAGCTTGATTGGGCCATCCGTTATTGGGAGCGAGCCCGAGCAGCAGGCTTGCCTGTGGATGCTGATTTTGCGGTGTTTTACAAACAATACGAATGGGCTGGCCTGCAACGGAACTTACGCATTCTTGGGGTGTTTGCGCGCTTGAATTTACGCGATCACAAGCCAGCTTACTTGAACCATTTGCCGCGGGTACTTCAGTACGTACGCCAAGTAGGGAACCGCTATGGTGTTTTCAGACCGTTGATGCGGCTACTCGATCGCCTTGATGGCATCGAGCCACAAACCAGCTTGACCTTTTAAGATGAAAGCAATGATTTTGGCGGCTGGCCGCGGTGAGCGCATGCGACCACTGACAGACCACACACCCAAGCCACTGCTACTGGTGGCGGGTCAGCCCCTGATCGTTTGGCACTTAAAAAGGCTGGCTGCAGCTGGGATTCATGACGTGGTCATCAACCACGCGTGGCTGGGCGAACAAATCGAAACCACGCTGGGTAATGGCGACCCGTGGGGGGTCAGCATTCGGTATTCACCAGAACAGACGGCCCTTGAAACAGCGGGCGGCATTGCAAACGCCCTACCGCTTTTAGGCAATGATCCCTTCTTGGTTCTAAATGGCGATATTTGGTGTGACTGGCCGCTTGAAAGCGCTTTGAATTGGGTCAGTAAGACACCGACACCGGCTGATTTACGGGCGCACCTTGTTTTGGTGCCAAACCCAAGCCACCATCCCAAAGGTGATTTTTCCATCGACCCGCAAGGCCGTTTGAGCCCTCACGATCCACCACTGTTTACTTACGCGGGTTTGGGCATTTACTACCCTGAGCTTTTTGCTGATGTTTCACGCCACCAGCCTAGCGCCTTAGCGCCACTGCTCAAAGACGCCATGGCGCAAGGTCGGGTCACCGGTGAGTTGCACACTGGACAGTGGATGGATGTCGGCACCCATGAACGTCTCAAGGCGCTTGAGCAGCAGCTTTGTTGAGTTAATTTGCAACCACTTGTTGCAACGCTAGGACACCATCGACCGCTTAGCGTTATCCTTACAGCTGTAACAAAGCCGACTTGGCCTTGTTACCTCTTTTATTCACGTCAGGGAATCAGTCGCATGGGAATTTTTCGGGGATCGCGTCGCCAGGTCTTTAAGCCGTCGCCATACGACACACGTCGCCGCTCAAAAGGATTGCCGCGTTGGTTCACTTTATTGGTGATCGGCATTCTCATCGGTGGTGGCGGTGTCTTGATGCTACAGGCCAGTTACGGGCCCAAACGGCTCACCTTGATTGAATCACAACGTCTCACCGACGAACTGGCCTCACTGTCGCTTGAGCGTCAGCAGCTTCAAGCCGAAGTCACGACACTGCAAAGTCGCCTCAAGACTGCGCAGGGACAAGCTGACCAATCGATCAATGCGCTTGAAAGTGATCTCTCTAAACTGCAACAACGCGTCAAGCCCTTGCAAGACGAAGTGTCCATGTTTTTAAAAGCCATCACCAGCAATGTCAAAATGGATCCAGTGGGTATTTCAGGTGCGAGCTTCGTGCAGCCCAATAACGGTGAGACACTGAGTTATCACGTCCTAGTCGTCCAAGAAAATGACCAACAACCCACTTATGATGGGCGCATTGAAGTCACCTTCGAAGGTCGCTATCCGAATGGCAAAACAGGTGCCATCAAGGCCTTGGTCGTGCCATTTTCTGTGGGTCACTACCAAAATTTGAGTGGTGAGCTGACATTACCGAACCAGTTTCAAGCCACAAGAGCCACCTTGCGCATCTATCAAGGCGATGGCAACCGGGCTTTGAGTTTTCGCACCTTTGGCGTGACGCGAAGCAACTAATCACCACGCATTACCGACCAAAGCCGCACTGCGCTCGATAATAGTCCTAAGAATTATTTACACTTCTTAAGCAGCCCATTTGCAAAGCCGGGCAATTGCAACGCTATGCCTTTGAGCCCATCATCGCCTATTCCATGTCTCGCAGCATCTCTCATTTGGCCCATGCCTTTCACACGCTAGAGATCCACTGCGTAGATGGCATCGAGCCCAATCTTGATGTCTTAAAAAGAACACATGGATCGCTCCATCGTCTTGGTCACCGCCCTGAATCCACACATCGGATACCAACACGCCACCGAGGTTACCCAAACAGCCTTAAAGACTGGGCAACGGGTCTACATATCGTGCTTGAGCGAGGCCTACTAACCAAGGCACAACTCGACGAGATCTTGCAACCGGCCTCTCTGACCGCAACGCGGGCCTTGTACCTAACGTTGCACTGCCGCTACGATTGCTCGCGACGGTAACGCTCAAGATTGGCTTCGTTCGGTGGATACAAGCCAGGCAAGGGATGACCGAGCTCGACTTGCTTGATGATCCAAGCCTCGAGGCGCTCCTGCTCTTGTGCGACAGCCAAAATCTCTTCGAGCAAAGCCTGCGGGATGACCACGGCACCGTCGTCGTCAACCACAATCACGTCACCTGGCAATATCGCCACGCCACCACAGCCAATCGGTTGTTGCCAATCCACAAAAGTCATACTGGCTACTGCTGGTGGGGCAGCCGCGCCACGACACCACACGGGCAGTCCTGTTTGCAGTACACCGGCCAAATCTCGCACCACGCCGTCTGTCACCAATGCGGTAACTTCACGTTTGGCGATGCGGGCACAAAGAATATCGCCAAAAATACCAGCATCGGTCACGCCCATCGAATCAACCACGGCAATACAACCGGCCGGCATGGCCTCAATGGCAGCGCGTGTTGACGTTGGTGAGTTCCAAGAAGCGGTGGTGGCCAAGTCTTCACGCGCCGGCACAAACCGCATGGTAAAGGCACGGCCCACCAAACGAGGCTGACCCGGACGAATCGGGCTCGTGCCACGCAGCCAGACATTACGCAGCCCTTTTTTCAATAGGATGGTGGTAATGGTGGCTGTCGAAATCGTCTGCAGCGTTTGCACGACGACGGGATCGAGTGACATGTTGATGGCAGTGGTGTCGGTCATGACGTGTTTTCCCCGTTAAGCCAGTTGGTTCAGTCGCTGTTGTTGGCGAGCCAGCAAGTATTCAATTTCAGCCATGTCTTTGGCCGACAGTGCTGGGCCAGGCTTGCGTAGGGCGGCTGTGGCAATCACGCCACGCTTGGCCAAGACATATTTTCTGACGGCAAGACCGATACCTGCTTGCTGCTCATAACGGGCAAACGGCAAATACGCGTCAAACAAGTCAAAGGCTCGGTCCTTGTCACCGGCAGCAAAGGCTCGACAAACTTGCACCATCATTTCTGGAAACGCGAAGCCGGTCATGGCGCCATCGGCGCCACGATCCAGCTCTTCAGGTAAGAACAAACCACCGCCATTACCCGTCAAAATAGAAATTTGGCGCAAGGTCTGTTGGGCTTGAGCCGCCCGGATCGCTGAGAGCTTACCCAAGCCAGGGCTGTCTTCATGCTTTAGCATGACGCAGCGCGGCGACTGCGCAATCACTTGCATCACCACCGCCGAGGACATCTGCACCCCAGTTGAGTTGGGGTGATCTTGCAATACCCATGGCACATCAGATCCCAAGGTCTCGTTAACCATGGCGAAATAAGATCTGATCTGATCATCGGTGCGCACGTGGTGAGCGGGCGCCACCATGACACCAGCCGCCCCCATATCCATGACGCGTCGTGTGAGCTCGCCCATTGACGCAAACCCCGCCGCCGAGGCACCGACCACAACCGGTATTTGGCCATTGATTCGAGCGATGACGCGCTCGACGAAGTGCGCAGATTCCTGCGCCGTCAGTTTTGGGGCTTCACCCAAAATGCCCAACACGGTTAAACCATCAACGCCCTGCTCAAGGTAGAAATCCACCATTCGATCGGTGCTCTCGAGATCCAGTGCACCGGTTTCAGTAAAAGGGGTAACAGTGATGATGTAGACCCCGCGCGCATTCTCATCAAACGTTTGGGTCAAAACAGTCATGATTCGGTCCTTTAAAAAGAGTACGGCTTTTTCTTAGTGGCTTGGTCGCAGCCTTATGAACGCTCATTCAAAATAGACATGGCCACGTCGCGCCCGCTTAAGAACGCTTGTTCAACACGGCTATGCGTCAATCCGTCACCACAAACGCCCAACCGCTGCTGCGCGTGCCACAAACTTAAACCCAATGTAGCCAGACCCGGGGTTCGACGCGCATAGAGCCAACGGTGCGCCATGGCCGTTTGAGTATTTACCATTTGTGCAACACCGAGTTGCGCCAACAACGCTTTTTGTAATTCGCCGATGACCACCGCTTTATCGGCATTTAAGTGCTGCTCAGTCCACGTCGAATTGGCTTGAATCACCCAGTCTTGTTGGCGCTCATTTTTTGATCGATCGGGCTTACTGTCGTTGCGAGCCCACCAACCGATCGGGCCCGACTTAGGCTGGCCCGCTTGGAGCGTGCTCGCCACAGGCTCGGTACTGAGCATCACGGTCCAGCAGGGCAATAAAGCAATGGCGGCCAAGCTCGCCGCCCATTCAGCCCGATGCGGTTGCAACAAAGGCACGGCCTGCTCATTGGGAACAGCAACCACCACCGCATCGAATGTTGTCTCAGGGGCGGTGTCAGCAGCCGTGTCGTGAGCGATTTCAGTTGCCGCCTCTTCAAAGGCCAATTGCCATTGACTGCCCTGCCATTGAATGGCTGAAACACGCGTATTGGGCACCACGTTCAAATCTTTGGCTTGCGCCCGAGCCAGTGAATTCATCCCCGGGTTAGCCACGTACCAAGGTTCGGCCGGATTGGGTTTGCTCATCACCGGCGACCATTGCGACACGATATCTAGGGCCATCAATCCACTGATCCAATCCATAAAAACAGGATCTCGAGCAGTAAAGTATTGGGTACCGTGGTCAAACGTCGCCCAGTCAACGCGTCGCGTTGACAACCGGCCACCAACACCGCGTGACTTTTCAAAGACGATCACATCCAGTCCCGCTTGGGTCAACTCACGTGCGCAGGTCAAACCCGCCAAACCCGCGCCCACGACTGCCACTCTTTTGATCGTCATGACGTTCTCTTCCATTCACTCATAAATTTGCTAAAAACGCCCGTCCAACGGCATCCGTGCCCAAGTTACCGCCCATGTCCCGCGTGACCTTGCCCTCACGTATGGTTTTAACCATTGCAGCCTCAAGTCGTTGGGCCACCTCTAGGTATTCAGGCTTGCCCGTGCGCTGTGAATACCAGCTTAACAGCATCGCTGCTGACCCAATCTGGCTGAAAGGATTGGCAATATTTTGACCGGCAATGTCAGGTGCCGAGCCGTGAGCGGCTTGCGCCATGGCAAAGTGATCAGCGGCATTGATGGATGCGGCCATCCCGAGACTGCCAGCCAATTCGGCTGTCAGGTCAGACAAAATATCACCGAACATATTGGTTGTGACAACCACATCAAAACGCTCAGGTTGGCGTACAACGAGCGCCATCATGGCGTCAACAATCACCGAGTCCACCGTCACATCAGGAAACTCTCGGGCCACGGCCTCACATGTTTGTACAAACATGCCGTCACCAATCTTTAAGACATTGGCTTTATGAACGATGGTGACCTTCTTGCGCCGCGTCATGGCCAGCTCAAACGCACGGCGTGCAATGCGCTCGCAGCACGCGCGCGTGATCCGTCGCAGCGACACCACCACATCATCAGTCACCAGCATCTCACTGCCACCTGACACCATGTTGCGATCCGCATAAAAACCTTCGGAGTTTTCTCGAACGACCACCAAGTCAAAGGGCTTGACCCGAATCGGCGCCCCTTCAAAAGTTCGCGCCGGTCGAATGTTGGCATACAAGTCAAAGTGCCTTCTAAAGAACATAGACGGATTAATCCGGCCTTTGGCTTCATCATTTAATTGATGGGTCGTCATGGGACCCATCATTAAGCCATCAGCAGCCTCGATCGTTTTGATCAATTCAGGGCGAACGGAGATGCCGTGTTGCGCCAAACTGTCGAGCCCAGCAATCTCATGCACCAGCTCAAGTACCGCTTCGCTTTGCTGAGCCGCTTTTTCAAGGGCCTTCACGGCCACGCTGACCGTCTCTGGACCGATGCCATCACCGGGGATTACTACTAATCTCATCACTTTCCCTTTTTATTTATCACGTGGACCCGACATTCGCCTGAGCCTTTAATCGGATATCTGTCAAAGATAACAAACTGGCGCTCAATCTGTGCTGGATTGAACACACAATGCCCTCTCTCTGGTCTAATTGAGTGTTGCGACGCACAAAACCATATCATGCCAATTATTTCGTCTCTGATATCTTCGCGCTTTTCTTCGGCTTGGCGATTGCTGGGTTTGATGACCTTAGCGATAGCAGTGACCGCTTGCGATGCGCCTGAAATAGACAGCACGATTGACGAATCGCGACCGATCGTCAAAACTGTGGCCGCGCAAGTGGCAATCGACCCTCAACTGGTCTTGTCAGGCACGATCCAAGCCGTCCGACAAAACCCAATTTCGTTCCAAGTCGGGGGTCGCATTGACCGCCGCTTGGTACAAGCTGGCGATGTGGTCACTCCCGGTCAAACCCTATTTACACTTGACCCGCGCGATCTCGAGCAAGCCTTGACACTGGCCCAAGCTGAGGTTTCAGCGGCACAATCGTCCGTTAAAACCACGCAAGATGAATTGCAACGCAGTCAATCTCTTTCAAAATCTGGATTCATCAGCCAACAAGCCCTAGATCGCGTCGAACAAATCGCCCAAGAAAGCCAGACTAGATTGGATGCTGCACTCGCGCGCGCACAACAAGCCCGTTTTGCTGTGGATTACGCCACGCTCAAAGCGCAAGACCATGGCATCGTGACTGAAACCTTGGCTGAAGTGGGTCAAGTGGTGACACCTGGCCTTGCGGTGGCTCTGTTTGCACAGGCCGGACCCATTGATATTGAAGTGTTTCTGCCACAGGGCTTAAAAGCGCCTGCCAGCGGCGTCGTGTCTAGCGGCAATCAACGTTGGCAGGCAAGCTTACGTGAAGTCGCCGGGGCAGCTGACCGCGCATCGCGCACCATTCGCACTCGATACACCCTGCTCGGTCAAGACACGGCTCTACCCATTGGCTCTGTGGCACAACTCACCATCACCACTGGCGAGCCTGGCCAAAACGTAATTCGTGTGCCGCTTGGTGCCCTAGACGAACGCGGTCAGGGCGCACAGGTCTGGATCGTGGTTGACGGTCTCACGCAAGCGGTACCGGTTCAAGTGCTCTCACTTTCGACTGAGAACGCTCAGGTGCAATCCACTTTGGCACCCGGTGCACCAGTGATCGCCATGGGCACCCATCTCATACAACCAGGCATGGCCGTAAAGGTTCAGCCCAGTCCAGCACCATGAGTTTTCCGAATCTGTCGGCGCTAGCTGTTCGCGAACGATCGGTCACGCTTTTTTTTCTGATCTTATCCATCATCGCGGGTCTGTACGCATTCAACTCGCTCGGGCGTGCCGAAGACCCGCCCTTTACCGTTCGGGTTATGGTGGTCTCAGTCCTTTGGCCAGGGGCCACACCCGATGAATTGCAGACCCAAGTCGTCGATCGCCTCGAGCGCCGTATTCAAGAGGTGGATTATTTTTTAAAAGTCGAAACGACCATTCGACCGGGTCGCGCCGACATGATGGTTGAGTTTGAAGATTTTTCGCCCAGCGACATCGTGCCAGACCTCTTCTACGAAGTCCGAAAGCGCATGCTAGACGAGTCTCCTCGCCTGCCAGCCGGTGTCATTGGCCCCATTGTCAATGATGACTTCTCAGACGTCTATTTCTCAATGATTGCTTTGATGGCACCCGGTCTGCCGATGTCAGAATTGGTCAAAGATGCCGATAACATTCGAGACCGATTGCAGCGCGTTAAGGGCATACAAAAAGTATTTTTGTTGGGCGAAAGACCACAACGACTGCACATCAACTTTGATCGCGCCAAACTCGCTAACCTCGGGCTCTCAGCGCCTGATGTTTTAACCGCTATACAAGCCAACAACGATTTGGTGCCTGCGGGCCAAATCGAAACCGCTGGCGCTCGTGTTTACGTGCGGATTGACGCAGACTTAACAGACCTACAAGCTTTGGCCAACGTGCCGCTTCGCGTCAACAACCGCGTCATTCGATTAGGCGACATTGCTGAGGTAGAACGGGGCTACGAGGAGCCACCCACCTACATGATCCGAGCCTCCGGCCAAGACAGCGTGCTACTCGGTGTGGTTGCCGCTGACGGTGAAGACGGGTTGGCGCTTGGTGAAAGGCTATCAGCCTTTCTCGCGCTCGAGCGCAAGGAACTGCCACTGGGCATGTCTTTAACCCAAATCACCAACCAGGCTGATGCCATTGCACAGGCCGTCGACTTGTTTCAAATCAAGTTTTTGGTGGCCATGGCCGTTGTGATGGCGGTGAGCGTCTTAGCCATTGGTTTGCGCGCTGGCTTGATTGTTGGGTTGTCAATTCCCCTGACCCTAGGCCTGACTTTTGTGCTGATGAAACTCACAGGCATGAACCTTGACCGCATATCTTTGGGCGCACTCATCATAGCGCTAGGGCTATTGGTTGATGACGCCATCATTGCCATTGAAATGATGATCGTTAAGATGGAACAGGGCTGGGATCGCGTTAGGGCGGCAAGCCACGCCTGGGAGGTGACAGCGGCCCCGATGCTATTTGGTACTTTGGTGACGGTGGCCGGATTTGTGCCCATCGGCTTTGCGCGCTCGGCGGTTGGTGAGTACGCAGGTGGCATTTTTTGGGTACTGGCCTTCGCGCTCTTGGTGTCGTGGGTGGTGGCCGTGACCTTCACGCCCTATCTGGGTGTCAAAATCTTGCCTGAGATCAAACAAGACTCAGCACAAAACGCACAAAGTTCACAAGACCCACACAACGCACACGACTTGCTTTACCGAACCCCAGGCTATGAACGACTGCGCGCCATCATCACGTGGTGCGTCACCCGACGCAAACGTGTCGTCCTTGCCACATTGGCCGCTCTGGTGCTGAGCATTGCCAGCATGGCTGGGCCTGTCGAAAAACAGTTCTTCCCAAGCTCTGATCGGCCCGAAGTTCTAATCAGCGTTTATTTGCCGGAGGGTTCAGCCATCGGCGTGACTGATTCGGTTGTTCGTGCCTTAGAGAGGGATCTCATCGACCGACCCGAAATTGAAACCCTTTCGGCCTACATAGGGGCTGGCGCACCTCGCTTTTTTATTTCCGCCAATCCTGAACAACCCAACCCGGGCTTCGCGAAGATGATTGCGGTGACCCAAGACGACAAAAGCCGAGAAACATTGATCGAATTTCTCAATGGTCGAATCGCCGAAGGCACTTATGCTCAAGCGCGGGTGCGGGTCGCGCGCCTTCTTTTTGGGCCACCCGTGGATTGGCCTGTGAGCTTTAGGGTGACGGGCCCCGACACCGCGGTTTTACGCACCATAGGCCATCAAGTGCGTAACGTGATGCAACAAAACCCTCACATGGTCGACCCCAACTTAGATTGGGACGAACGCGCACCGACCCTTGACCTAGACATGGACACCCAAGTCTTACGGACCTTAGGCTTAACAACGCGCGAGGTGGCCTTGCAATTACAGTTCCAACTCAATGGCGTACCCGTGACCAACGTGCGTGAAGGCACCCGCAGCGTGCAAGTCCGCGCACGAATGGCACCCACTCGTGGCGAATTGCTCGAAGGCATAGAAATCATCACCCCAGACGGCACCAAGGTGCCGCTGACACAACTCGGCACAGCCACCATTGCGTTTGAAGATCCCGTTATCAAGCGCTACAACCGTCAGCCTTTTCTGTACGTTAATGGCGATGTAAAAGGCGCGCAACCACCCGATGTGGCCATGGCCGTCTGGGCCGCGCTTTCATCAGTGCGTGCTGACTTGCCCGAGGGTTATGCCATCAGCATTGCCGGATCCATTGAGCAGTCGGCAAAAGCCGATGCTTCCATCCAAAAACTCCAACCCCTGATGGTCGCCCTGATGTTGGTGTTCATCATGCTACAGATGCGCAGTTTTTCTGGGATGTTTATGGTGGTGGCCACAGCACCACTGGGGTTGATCGGAGCGGTATTGGCTTTGTTGTTGTTTTCTCAACCGTTTGGCTTTGTGGCGCTTTTGGGGCTAATTGGCTTGGCTGGCATTTTGATGCGCAACACCCTGATATTGACCCAACAGATTGCGGATAACGCCCTCGAGGGGATGGCGCCGCGGCAGGCAGTGATCGAAGCAGCGGTACAACGGGCTCGCCCCGTGGTGTTAACCGCTGTGGCTGCAGCCCTGGCATTCGTGCCGCTCACCCTCGATCGTTTCTGGGGACCTTTGGCCTACGTTTTGATTGGCGGTGTGTTGGTTGGCACGGCCATTACCCTGCTATTTGTGCCCGCGCTTTACGCGTGGTGGTTTCGCATCGGATCGCGACCTAAGGGCAACTCAGCGGGCTAACATGTGAAGGTGCGCAAACAAGCTGACGCGAGCTCGCCTAACCATTATGCTCACCAAAGATTAAATCCTTAACAAGTAAATAAACAAAGCAATGACCAAGCTACGCGATGACATCACCTTAGAAATACTGAACCAACGCTCGAATGACAATTTACCGGGCCTGATGGGGGTGGTGTTAACAGAATTGAAGTCCAAAGAAGTGAAAAGTCTGATGGCGCTTAAAAGCATTCATTTTGCCCCTAACACTTACCTACATGCAGCCAGCGTGATTGCGCTTGCCGACACCACCTGTGGCTATGCAACGGTCGCACATTTGCCGCCTGGGGCACATTCCTTCACCACGATCGAACTGAAAAGTAATTTTTTAGGCACGACCCGAGGCAGCGAAGTTCACTGCGTGGCCAGAGCCCAGCACTTGGGTCGCAATACCCAAGTCTGGGATGCTGAGGTGTTTGATGCGGAAAATGGTGTAAAAATTGCATTGTTTAGGTGCAGCCAAATGATACTTTGGCCAAAACCCAAGGAAAGTACATGAGCGATGTTGTGCGAATTGACATGGTGTCAGATGTGGCCTGCCCGTGGTGCGCCATTGGCTTGACGACCTTAGAAAAGGCGATTGCGATCACCGATAAAATGTCGCGCGGTCAAATCGTGGTTCGTGTTTATCTACAACCCTTTGAACTCAATCCTGACATGCCCATCGGCGGCGAAGAGGTGATTGGCTACCTCGCGAACAAGTACGGCATTTCAGCGCAACAGGTGCGAATCAACCAACAGCGTATTTATGACCGGGCTGCCGAAGTGGGATTTGCTTTTCACCCAGAGGGTCGCAAACATGTCTACAACACCTTCAATTGTCACCGCTTGATTCATTGGGCCCAGACCGAACAGAGCCCTGAATCTGCACTTCTGCTTAAAAAAGCCCTGCTAGCGGCCTACTTCACCAGCGTGGAGGACATGGATGAGCCAGACACCTTGCTTGCGGCCGTCGCCCAAGCTGCGCTTGACACGGATCGAGCCCGCGAAGTCTTACTAGATGACGAATACGCACAAGACGTGCGCGCAGCCCAGGCGCGCTACAAAATGCTCGACATCCATGGCGTACCGGCTTTTATTCTGAACAACAAATTTTTAGTTGAGGGGGCCCAGCCAGTCGAACACCTGGCTGCCGCCATACAACAAGCGGCCAAACGCGCCCGCGAAGATTTGCCAAGCGAATCGATTTGACAACTTGGCTTCATTTGAAAAACACAATTATTTCGACCGGAAGACAACAGCAGATGACAACCACAAACTTATCACTTGACGTTAAACCGATAGCCGGGGCCATTGGCGCTGAGATTCATGGCGTGGACCTCACCGCCCCCCTCTCAGACGAAGATGTTCAAGCCATACGAGCGGTCTGGCTTGAACACGGCGTTGTTTTCTTTAGAAATCAGCCACTTGAACCGAGTGCCTTTCAGGCATTTGCCGAGCGATTTGGTGACGTGGTTGAGTATCCGTTTGTCAAAGGCATACCCGAATATCCCATGATCATCCCAGTGCTGAAGTTGCCACACGAGAAACACAACTTTGGTGGCATCTGGCATACCGATACGGCCTATCTCAACGCCCCACCCATGGCCACCATGTTGATCGCTCGCGAACTACCCCCAAAAGGCGGTGACACCTTGTTTGCCAGTGGTTACGCTGCCTACGACGCCCTTTCCGACGGGCTAAAAAAGACACTCAGCACACTGAAAGCGGCCAACTGCTCCACCAAAGCTGAAGTCACCAAAACCCGCGAAGACCGTGTGGCTGACTCAGCCACTGACAAAGCCAATCAAGCACTGGTCGGTGAGCATCCTGTGATCCGAACTCATCCTGAAACTGGCCGAAAAACACTGTACGTCAATCCCGCTCACACCACGCATTTTGTGGGTTGGACTGAACAAGAAAGTCAGCCTTTACTGGAATTTCTGTTCGCGCATCAGACCAAAGCAGAGTTCACGTGCCGATTTAACTGGCAAGAGAGCTCAATCGCACTTTGGGATAACCGCTGCGTATTGCACAATCCGGTTAACGACTATCACGGCCACAAACGCTTGTTACACCGAATCACCCTCAAAGGTGACGTCCCGGTTTAAGACACGTAATCACACGAAGCCTGAAGGATGGCTGTGACGTCTCGATTAAGCCAACGTTTATTGACGGCATAAACATCACTGTGGATGTCTGCATAAGCCGTTAATCGTTGCTGAACCACTGCCATGACCTCATCTTGGGGCACGATTTGGTCAGCAAAACCAGCCGCTAGGCATTGCTCTGCGTTGAGCCTTTCTGCTCGCTGGACCAGCGTTTGTATGGCCCTAGGATCAAATCGTCGGGCAGCAATCGCGGCACCAATCGGGGTGGGTAGATTGAGTTTGGATTCGGGCAATGAAACCCAAGCACTTTGCGACAGCACAATCTCGTCACAGGCACAAGCCAACATCAATCCCGCCCCGATCGCAGGCGCATGAACTGCTGCAATGACAGGCTTGGGACAATTAACCACGTCAATCAAGCAACGCAGTAAAAACCTCAATTGCTTTACCTCGGCCTCTTTGTGCGCAAGGTCAGCATATTCCTTGACATCAGCGCCCGCGCAAAATGCTTTTTGACCATCAGCAGCCAACACCACTGCGCGAACACTAGGGTCTTTTTGTGCGGTAATGAAAGCGTGGTGAAGTTGATCGTAGATCGCCTCATTTAGGGCGTTGACCGGCGCTCGCGATAAGGTAAGCGTCAATATGCCAGTGTCGTCATCTAAATATGTATGCAACATCGCGTTTACTTGGGTTTGGTTGACAAGGCAGTCTTTGACTGCCACCGCTGACTGTAATCTGCACGGCGCCTTTCGGTGAATGCATTCAACCCCTCCTGCCACTCGTCTGAAGACGTCTCACGTAATGAAGTGTCCACCGTGGCCCAATCAGTATGCGCATAATGATTGGCATAGCGCTTGGTCAATGCCAGCGCGTCAGGGGCTGCACTGCTGACAATTCGCTGGGCCAAAGCCACTGCAGCGGGTACAGATTGCCCACTGGCAACAACCTCATTGACCAGTCCATGAGCATGAGCCTGTTGAACCAAAAGCTTATCGCCGGTATAAGCAAAAAAAAGCAGTGTTCTTAACCCGACTATTTGTTGCAACCGCTGCAATGCCGTATTGGCAATCACGCCGTGCTGCACTTCTGGCAAACTAAACCACGAGTCTTGGCTTGCAATGGCGAGATCGCAGCTCAGCATCAATTCAAAACCACCACCAATGGCAGCGCCATCGATCGCGGCAATCACGGGTCGAGGGTCTGTTGCCAAACGTTCAAAGACCCGACCCGGTTCAAACGCTGGCGCTAAGCCATCCATCCAACTGTTTTTTAAATCGTCGATATTGGCGCCCGCACAAAAATAAGGGCCCGTAGACGCCACCACCAAAGCCCGTGCCGAGCGAACCGACTCACTATCGAGCGCCCTTAAGAACGCCGTCACCAAAGTGACAGAAAGCGCATGATGAGTCTCTGGCTCATCCAACCAAACAATAGCCACATCGCCCTGTCTCTCGATGGTGACTGCCATTATTGCTTTGGTGCCAAATGGGCGCCCGCTTCATGCTCGATGCGCATGTAGATTTCTCCAGCCATGGGTTGCCTGATTTCTTCGATAATGTGCCCAACAAGACCAACGGCTCGAGCAGCCACGGCCAATCCTCGACAGTAACGCCACGACACACCCATTTGCGACACCACGGCAGCCATGGCCGCCGTCACGTTCACAGGCAAAATCTTTCCAGTTCGCTCTTCTGCCTTTTGCCCAATCAAAGTAATGAGTGTGGCATAGGGCCCGTCGTAACCTGTTTCTTTGGCGACTTTAAACAGTGCCACCGTACGCGGGTCAATCGGTTTATGAAACGGGTGTCCAATACCAGGAATAATTGCTTTACGATCCAGAAAATCGTCCACGATCGCTTTTGCCTTGAGTTCAAGGTCGCCAGGGTTATTAGGATCGGTGATCGCCTCTTGCAACATTTTGGCAGCCTGATCCAAAGAGCCTACAAACACTGACCCCAAACCCAACAGTCCCGCAGCCACAGCGGCCTGCACTGATTCGGGCGCGCCAGAAAATGTCAAACGCGTCGACAACGATGACGGTGTTATGCCGTGTTCAACTAGGATCACCATGACGGCATTGAACATTCGTCGCTCGTTTTCGTCTTTGGGGAGGCGGGCAAAGATCTGCAAAAAAGCCATTTGCCCAAAATCAATCTTGCCCACCAAGTCATCACAAAGATTGTGTCCATGGATCAGGATTCGATCAGGGGCACTCCATGCAATATCGGATTTAATCTCAGTTCGCTTCATACTTTTCGCTCGCTCTCAATGTCGTGAATAACAATCGCTTGCGCACTGTCACGCAGCTTGTTTTTAAGAATCTTTAGACCGTTTGGTCCTTCTTTGCGGGGGTAATCATCAACAAAAACGAAATATGACGGTACCTTGTAATTGGCAAGACCGGCACGGCAGTGTTCATGCAGGGCATGATCGTTTAATGAATCGGCTAGCTTTCTGACAAAGGCCACGGCCACATCACCACGCTCAGGATGCCGGTAAGCCACCACTTGCGCGTCTTTGACGTCAGGGTGTCTTGCCAAAAACTCTTCTATCTCAACCGGATCTACCAAGTAGCCTCGAAGGCGTAAGGTATCTTTGATTCGCGACAAATAAGCCAAGCGATCACCATAGCGATATCCGAGATCACCGCTCTTAAACCAACCGTCTTGTGTGAATGCATCTGCTGTGGCTTGAGGATTATTTAAGTATTCATTCATGACGTTATAGCCACGAAATTGCAACTCACCACGCTCATGCTCTGGCAACACCACGTCGGTATCGATATCAGCAACACGAAACGCTATTTCTGGTGTGATCGGCTTGCCACCAGGTACCGCGCGAGCGCTGCAGTCGTCGCTACGAGGCTGACCTGCCATAATCGAAAAACACTCAGAAGAACCGTAAAGTGCTGTCATGGGAACACCGATCTCTCGCCACGCCTTTTCAGTCACTTCTAATCCGCGCCCAGCGAACTCAGCGAAACCGACCACCTTTAAAGACTTCACTGAACAATCAGGCACGCTCATGACATCATCAAACAACCCCTCACCACCATAGAAATGCGTGGCGCGGTGCTGTTCAATCAATTGAGCAGCGCGAACGGTGTTGAAAGTCTGCATCACAACGCAATAGCCACCGCCTGCTAAAGCGCTGAAAGCTTGCATGAACCCCAACACACCATAAAGCGGTAGCGCACAGAGCGACGGATCACCAGGCTGAACGTCCGTGAAAATCGCAACATTATTGGCGTGGTGAAAAATACCCCATTGTGTGTGTACAGCTAACTTTGGATTTCCTGTTGTGCCTGAAGTACTAAAAGTACATAGGCGATCATTTAATTGTCCCTCGTCCACGCTGATCGCTTCATATGCGCTTGCATCCCAAAGTTCAGCGGGACGTTCAATGGCAATCACATGTTCAACAGATGGCACAGCTTGGGCGATTTCTTGCGCCACTGCCCAATAGTCATAATTAACGAATTCAGGCTGTACAAAAATCAATTTGGGATTGGCCGTTTTGACGACATGAAGAGCCTCTTCTTGCCGAAAACGGGTACTGATGGGCACCATCAAAACACCCAAACGCGCGCAGGAAAAAAGCAGCTGTAACCAAACACCACCATCGGGCAACCAAACACAAATCGTGTCACCCCGCTTAATTCCCAGCGACTTGAGATACCCCGCCAAATGATCAGCCGCTTGCTGTAATTGCCTACGAGTAGCCTGCGCGGCCAGACATTCAAAAGCCATGTCCTCTGGATTTTTAACTAACAAATCACTAAATGATGTGTTTGCTGAGGGTGCTGATGCGATCACGTCGGACTCCTACTCACTCAGAATATGTCTAGCGATTTGAAGGCGCTGCATTTCAGACGTGCCTTCCCCAATCCGAAATGCGCGCACATCCCTATAAAACCGCTCGATGGGTAGTTCCGTCATATAGCCCATGCCACCAAATATCTGCATCACGCGATCGACGACTCGACAACCCATTTCGGTGGCATAGAGTTTGGCACGCGAGGCAGCAATACGCGCATCATGCACCCCCTGATCAGTCAGTACCAATGCCTCCTTAACCAACAAACTAGCGGCTTTTAGCTCAACATCATTATCAGCCAACATGAACTGGATCGCTTGGTGATCAGCCAAACGAGCGCCGAACGCGCGACGGTCTTTGGCATAATCAAGCGCAAGTGCCTGGGCACGCTTTGCAATACCGAGCGCTCGATAGCCAGAAAAAACACGGTCTGTGTTAATGCAACTCATCATCACTAAGAACCCTTCGCCGACTGCCCCCAAAACATCTTCGTCCGGTACGAAACAATCATCCAGAGAAAAACCATTCAATTGATAGCCCCGCCAACCCATTTTTTTATAGCGCGTCATACCCTTTAAACCAGGGTTTTCTTGACGCACCACAAAAGTCGTTAGCTTGTTCTTAAGTTTGGCTGTGGGATCAGTGCACGCCAATACAACAATAAAATCTGCTGTTTCTGCATTGGAAATAAATTGTTTGCTACCGGTCAGACGCCAACCACCTTCAACACGCGTTGCACGCGTCTGAACGGCAGACAAATCCGAACCAGCAGCGGCTTCTGTTAACGCGTAAGTGATTAGCTTTGTGCCGGCCACCACTGGCGCCAAAAGTGAATCACGCTGAGTGGTACTGCAGTAAGCCAGCGTCAATGGCAAATGCCCCAAAGCTTCGACCAGTGGCATGGATGTTTGTGTGATTTCTTCATAAATGACTGCCTTTGCCTCGGTCGGTAAATCTGGGCCACCCAGTGATAACGGGAAATTAAACCCGTAGATCCCTAATGCTTTTGCTTCTTGACGGATGGCCGCATCCAAAACGACCGGTAGCTCATCGTCGGCGTCGATCTTGGCTTCTAGCGGTTGCAGTCGTTCCCTAACAAATCGACGTGTTGTCTCTCGCAGCATGGCGATTTCATCTACTGACCACTGCATGACTATTCCTCGTTGGTGATAGTTACGAGACGCTGATCAGTACAAATCCATTAATTCGGCATTGTCGCTGAACGATTCGGGAGCGCCCTCTTTGATTATTTTTCCTGACTTCATCACAATGACGCGATCAGAAATCTTCAACGCCTCTTTGACGTTTTGCTCAACAATCAAAATCGACATTTTTCTTTCGACCTGCAATTCCTTAATCGGCCCCAAAAGGTCCTGAAATAACTTGGGCGCTAAACCAATCGAAGGCTCATCAAGCAACAAGCACTGAGGCTGACTTAACAACGCTCGGCCTAGAGAAACCATTTGCTGCTGACCACCTGACAACGTACCCGCACGCTGTTGATAAAACTGTTTAATCATCGGCAAGACTTCAAAGACCCAGTCCAAACGAGCGCTTTGTTCGCTGGGTCTGACGCCTGCTGCCCAAAAACCGAGCCGCATAATTTCAGCAACTGAAAGGCCAGGGAATACACCGCGACCCTCAGGCACGAGCGCCACACCGCCAGCATTCATGCTGCGAGGGTTCACTGGATTAACAACACTCCCCTTTAACCCAACAGAGCCTTGGCTAGCAGGGATTAACCCGAATAGCGCTTTTAACAGCGTCGACTTACCGGCACCGTTATGTCCGATCAGACACAGGACCTCGTTATGGCCGAGCCGCACGTCGATCTCATCCAAGACTGGACGCCCCCCGTAACCCACTTGCAATCCTCGACCCTCGAGAAACCACGAAGCGCTTGTCATCTTTAGCGATCTCCAAAATAGATAGCAGCCAAATGGGGATCCTTCAAAATATCTTCTGACGACCCTTGCGCCAAGAGCTTGCCTTGATCCAAAAAGGCAACGGTATCGGACAATCTGATCACAATGTCTAGATTGTGCTCAATGATGCAAATCGTCACACCGCGTTGGGCATAGCTTTTGAGCAACGCCACAAAACGATCAAAGGAACGCGGGTCAAGACCAGAAGCGGGCTCGTCTAGTAGCCAAAGTGTGGCGTCACCCGCCATAATTCGAGCCAAACTCAAGAATTTTCGCTCAGCATAAGCCAAATCAACAGCACGCTCATGCCTTTTACTGGCGAGCTCTGTCTCGTCAAGCACCTGTTCAATTTTTTGCTTCATGGCAACCGAGCGACGTTGCCATAACCAACTGCTGCGTTCCATAACCGTTTCAATATTTTCTTGAACCGTCATGTGGTTAAAAAGGCGAAGGTCCTGAAAGGTACGAGCGATACCTTTTCTGGCGATTCGCCAAGGTGCAATCCCATTTAAAGACTCACCGAGCCAATGCACTGTGCCGCTAGAGGGCACCAAATGCCCAGTTATCATATTAAAAAGCGTGGTTTTACCAGCGCCATTGGGACCAACCAATGTTGTGATGACACCTGATGGCAAGTCAAGATTAACGTCGGTTATCGCCTGTAAACCACCGAAATTCTTGTGTAAGCCTCGGACTTGGAGAAGAATCTTGGCGGGATCGGTTAAGTTTTGAGCCGCAGTCATGTCGATTTTCCCTTTGCACGCGCGCCAACCACGCCACCCGGTCGATACATCATTAGAATGACCATGGCAGATCCATAGATGATCTGTTGGATTGTTCCAAGTTCACCAGGCGGAATAAAGGGCAGATAAGTCAGCGCCGCTGGCAGTGCCATGACAATCGCAGCGCCCACCACTGGGCCAATTAAAGTGCCCGTACCGCCAATGATGACCATGGCCATGAGCAGGATCGACATATCCAAAGTAAAGACCTCAACGTTCACAAAGCTCATATAGAACGCATATAGCACGCCACCCAAAGCCGCCAATCCAGCCGAAATAGCCACTGACAACGTTTTGACAGTATTAACCGACTTACCGTAGGCCTGCGCCGCAGACTCACTGTCTCGGATAGCCATCAAACTGCGTCCAAAACTACCCCTTACAAGCAATGACGTAATGACCAAAATGCCAATCAAAATCACGCCAGCCAAAATCAAAAAATCTGTGGTTGATCTGAACGTGTAACCAAGGAAGACCGGCGATGGGATACCGACCATCCCACCCAAGCCACCAGTCACTGATTTCCACTCAGAAAAAATGGTGACGCCAATCATCTGTAGACCCAAAGAAGCAGCTACAAAATATTCTCCCCTGACGCGCAAGGCGGGTAGGGCCAAAGCCATGGAAATGACCGCTGAAAGCCCCATAGCAGCAAGCATGCACAAAACCAAAGAGTCGGTGTAGTTCAAAGCCACATAGGCGGCTGTGTAAGCACCTATTCCAAAAAAGACCGCATGCGCTAAGGAGAAAATCCCCGCATACCCCATGATGAAATTAAGCGTTAATGCCAAGATGGCATTAATCGAAAATAGAACCACTATGTTTTGTAAGTAAGCAAGCATGGCGATTACGACACAATGGCTCGCCCGTAGAAACCGCCCGGACGAAAGATGATGAAAAGGAACAAGATGACAAATGTCACAGCCTCGCTCCACTGTGGGTCAAAAAAGGCCAGTGACAAGTTTTCTGCCAAGCCAAATAACAGCCCAGCCATGGCTGCGCCTCGCAAACTGCCGACACCACCGACAATAGTGGCTGCAATACTGATCATCATGACGTGATGACCCATGGCTGGATTAAGCCCTGATGTGGCTGCAGTCAAGATTGCCGCAGGAACAACCAAAACAGAGCCGATGAGGAAAGCATACTTACCCAAACTTTTCGGGTTTAAGCCAAAGACGTCTACCAAGACAGGATTTTCACCAAGCGCGCGCAATGCAACACCCATGCTGGTGTGCGTAAAAAGGTAGTGAAGTAACGCAAAACAAATAATGGCTGTGATGACAGCAATAAATGCCATAGGTGCTACGTATAGGCCAGGCATTAATTCAATACTTCGGCTCAAAGGTGTCGAGACGGTGACCATGCCTTTACCGAAAAAGATCGAGATCAGATTTTGCACCACAATTGCAGCACCAAACGAGGCCGCGAAGACAGTAAAGAATGATCCCTCATGGCGCTGAATCACCACATACACCCAGCGATTCAGGAGCACCCCAAATAATGCAGCTGCAGCCGCACATGCCAAAACTGAAGGAATCAGTCCCCATTCTAAAACGGCATAAAACTCGTAAAAGACAAAGCCCGCAATCGTGAACGTCGCCCCGTGTGCTGCATGGAAGATTCGGGTCATGCCAAAAATCAAAGAGAAACCCGCGGCAATCAGCGCGTATAACGCACCCGTTTGAATGCCATTAACCAACAGTTGCAAGTACAACATGGGACGACGATTCCTTCTAAAAGTGCAATAAGACCAATAACTATTGAGCTTACTTGATTACTTTTGAAGCGCCACCAGTGATTTCGTTAATTTGTATTGGCGCTTTAACGGTGCCATCATCGGCGAACGAAACTTTGGCACCCACGAAATCAAACGAAGGCGTTTTTTTGCGCATCTCTAATAAGTTCGCCCCTGTCAATGGCTTTCCTTCCTTTTGCAAAGCAGCAGCCAAGTCCGCAAAGGTTAAGACGGCGTTGTAGTAGTTGATCGCATACATGTTGGGATCCTTACCGAATTTGGCTCGGTAATCAGCAACCATGCGCTTGGTCCTAGGGTCTGGGTTGTTAACGTTGATCTGCTGGCTGGTGAAAATGGCGCCTTCAGCCTCGGGCAGCTTCAACATCGAAGGCGTTGAAAAAGCCGAGTAGCTCGCCAAGGGTTGACTCACGCCGTTATCACGCAATTGTTTAACCAACTGAACCTGCTGATTGCCATAAGTGGCGATGTAAACCGCGTCAGGCTTTGTGTCGCGTACGCGAGCTGCGACCCCTGAAAACTGTTGTGCCGCTACGGGAATTGAAAAGGCACCAACTAACTCCCCACCATTGGCTTTTAATTCGGTTTTCATCTCTTGCAGCGCTGCATCACCAAGCGGATCATCAACGTAAATCATGGCGATACGTTTTAGACCCTTTTCCTTGACCAAGTAGGGCGCCATGGCTTTGACTTCAAAGTTAGCCAATGGAATCACATTCCAAAAGTAAGGGCTCAATGTCGCCAAGTCTGGACCGACACCACCACCATTAACCATCACCACTTGGTTACGGGTTCCTAGCGGCGCAATTGCTTTTGAAACCCCGGTAAAGGCCGAGAGTACGTACGGTGTCTTTTCAACGTTAATAAGTTTGTTGACTGCCACCACACCGGCGGTCGGAAGTCCTTGACTGTCTTCATAAACAAGGACCAATTTACCCTTGAGCATCTTGTCAGTATTAACATGCTCGACAGCCAAGTTTGTCCCACTGGCAAATATCTCACCGTACTCTGCGTTGGCACCACTTAATGGAAAAGCAGCCCCAATTTTTATGTCTTGCGCCACAGCGATGCCCGCCATGGCTTGGCACACGGCCAATCCTAAAAGTATTTTTTTCATTTTCTGTCTCCCTTGAAGGTATCAATAAAAGTGTTACCAACTCGGTGTTGGTAACGTCGTTCCAACCTGCTGTCTATTTACTTTACTTGTGGAGCATAAGATGCGCCGCCGCAAACCGTTCGTCAAGAGTGCTAATCCAAGTGGGATTCAAATGGTTGAGGGAAAGGTCGCCGTTGCCACAGACCAACCTTTTTTAGCTAACGCATTGAATCCGAATATCATTTAACTGATTTATGATGATTAAAGTCTTCCTCTTATTCTGAATAGGAAAACACAGAGTTTTGGTATGCGCGACCCCGCATTTACCCGATGTCTGAACTTATCTGTCGGCAAAGGAGGCTCTTGCTTGAAATCGATTATCCAACATCTTGTTTGGCACAACTCACTATGAACACATCCGCAGCCCCCAATGAAGCCATTGCTTGCGTTGACGTTCCCGCGTTAACTGACTTGCCTGAAGACATCCGTGACCGTTTGCTGGCAACACAAACCAAAGCCGGTTTCATTCCCAATGTGATGCTTGTCTTGGCGCGTCGACCCGCAGAGTTTCGCGCCTTCATGGCTTATCACGATGCCTTAATGGATGGCGAGAGCGGGTTAAGCAAAGCCGAACGCGAGATGATTGTGGTGGCTACGTCAGGTGCTAATCATTGCTTATATTGTGTGGTGGCTCACGGTGCCATTTTGCGCATTCGAGCCAAGAGCACAACAATCGCAGATCAAGTGGCGACCAACTATCGGCACGCTGATTTAACTGAGCGGCAACTCGCCATGCTGGATTACGCCATGACGGTCTCGCGCGATGCGGCAAGCTTAAGCGATCGTGATCGACAAACCGCACGCCAAGCGGGACTTTCAGAAGAAGACCTGTGGGACATCGCCAGCATCGCGGCCTTTTTTGCGATGAGCAACCGGTTAGCGAGTGCCACCGAAATGAAACCCAATGCCGAGTTTTACAGCATGGGGCGTTAGAACATCACCAATTGGCCCGTGATGTTCTAACGACTTCATTGAACAATCTTGGCCTGAGACTGCAGCTTCTGGATATAGGCTGAAAGCTGCTTCTGTGTCACAGCCTGGCGCAATTGACTTTCAATGTCAGTCATTGGCGGCGGTGTAAAAGCACGAATGCCGTCCACGCGAATCACGTTCCATCCGGCACGGGTCTGTATCGGCACCGCACTGACACGACCTTCACTGAGGTTGGCCACCACATTGCCAACGGCAGGCAACATCTGCTCAGGCAAGAGCCAATCGAGCTTACCTTGATCGGCCCGGCTCGCATCAATCGATTCATCTGCGGCCAGTTTGGCGAACAGACCTTTGTCCTTGGTTTTGCCAATCTCAGTGATGATTTCTTTGGCGCGGGCTTCTGTTGGCACCACAATCAAACTGAGTTGGTATTGCTTGGCACCCTTGATATTATTGAGAAACGCGTCGTACTCAGCCTTAATCGCAGCTTCGGTGACTGGATTGGTTGTGTTGTGGTGATTAAGCAAGAGATTGGCCAAAAAGTTTTGTTGCAGTTGTGCCATTTGCGCTTGCGCCTGACCGGTCTGATCAAGCTTTAATTTTTGAGCTTCTTGCGCCAGCACCTCACGCCCCACCAGTTCGTTTTTGATCACCTCACGCAACTGCGGCGTGTCAGCACGACCTTGGGTGACATTGGCCGCAACATTCACATCAAGCAAGGCATCGCTTAGTGGTTGGCCGTTAACGGTGGCAAATACGCCAGGTGGTAACGCCGCTGATTGAGCGAAAGCGCTCACGGATGCCACCCCAAAAATCATCGCCACAGACAAGCCAGTCCATCGTTTACACCATATTTGCATGTTCATTCGTCTAAATATCCCATTAGAGTGAGTGCCTCTGTGAGCCATCAGACTAGCACTGATCGCCCTTGGCCGGCTATCCCATTTTAATTGGCAAGCGCCAAAAGCGTTTGGCAAAGCACCTGACAGCCCGCTGCCAAGTCGCAGGCCTCAGTGTGCTCGGCAGGGTTATGACTGATGCCTGCCACACTGGGCACAAAGATCATGGCTGAGGGACAAATTCGACTGAGCATCTGAGCATCGTGGCCTGCACCTGAATTAAGACGCCGGTTGGTGTAGCCCAAACTCACGGCTTGTTGCTCAACCAAATCCGTTAAGCTCACATCAAAACTCACCGGTGCAAACCGCACTTTATCCGACACCTCGATCGACACACCCTCGGCTTGCGCCAATTGCTCTAGAAACCCTGCCAAGCGATCCCGCGCAACGTTCAGCAAAGATTCGTCTGTATTACGCAGGTCAACAGTCAACACAGCTTGCGCGGCAATGACATTGGCCACATTGGGGGTGAGCTTGATCTGTCCGACGGTGGCCACTTGATGGCCGCCCATCTCACGCGCAAGTTCTCGGACGAAGGTCATCACCGCAGCTGCCGCATAACCAGCATCATGGCGCAATGTCATCGGGGTGGTACCTGCATGATTGGCCTGTCCACCAATGGTGATTTCTTGCCATGAGATGCCCTGCAGGTGTTCAACCACACCAATTTGCCGCTTCTCTGCGTCAAGGATCGGACCTTGCTCGATGTGAAGCTCAACAAACGCATGGGGTCGGTGGATGCCCAATGGCGCGGTGCCCGCGTAACCGATTTTTTCAAGGGCAGCCCCTAGGGTGACGCCCTGCTTATCGCTCAAAGCCAATGCTTGCGTCAACGTCATGCCATCGGCATAAACCAATGACCCCAGCATATCGGGCGTAAAACGCACGCCCTCTTCATTGGTAAAAATCGCCACCACCAGGCCTCGCTGCGTTTGCTGACTGGCCTCGTTTAAACACTCAACAATCTCTAAGCCCGCCAAAACACCATAGTTGCCGTCATAAATGCCACCGGTGCGCACCGTGTCGATGTGTGACCCGGTCATCACGGGCGCCAAATCCTCGCGCTGACCTGGCCGATAGCCAAAGATATTGCCGATTGGATCAACCGATACTTGTAATCCCAAATCAGTCATCCACTGCACCACCAGGTCGCGCCCGGCGCGGTCTTCGTCAGTTAATGCCACACGACAACACGACCCATCGGCGGTTTGGCCCACAGCGGCTAGCGTCTGCAAGCGTTGCATCATGCGTTTCGCATTGATCTCCAAGCGCACCTGACTCATGCCGTCACCTGCTCGGCCGAGCGGCCCACAACCGACTGATAAATCGCTGGATCTGTGTCGCCTTCGCTTCCCAGGATTAAAACGCGAGAGTGCGCATTAAGCCCCAACAGCTGCTTGAGCTCAGGTGATTTTTCAATAGCCAGTAGCAAGCCAAGACCGACGCTGCCGGTTTCACCGGCAACGATGGCTGGATCGGGTGCGCTCGGTTCTGCTAACAGGCTCATGGCTTGCAAGGCAAAGTCATCAGCCAAGGTGGCGTAAGCCTGAACACCGAACCTTAAAATATCCCACGCCACTGCTGACACTTCCCCACAGGCCAAGCCAGCCATCACCGTGTCGAGCTCACCGGCAACGGCCACGGGCTGGCCCGCCAAGCCGCTCTCAAAAAAACAGGCCGCATTTTGTGGTTCCACCAAAATAAACTGTGGCCGTTGGGGACCCCACGCCAACCAAAAGGTCGCGCAGACCGCCGCCGCAAACGCCCCCACACCAGCCTGCACAATCACGTGTGTTGGCGGGGTGGGCATTTCAGCCACCACTTCACGAGCCATGACACCGTAGCCGTGCATGACATCAATCGGAATCTTGCGATAGCCCTCATAGGTCGTGTCAGACACCACTGTCCAGCCATGGACTTTTGCCTGTTGTTCGGCGTGTCGCACCGAATCGTCATAGTTGCCCGGTACCCGAACCACTTCGGCACCAAAGGCCGCGATGGCATCGGCCCGCCCTTGGCTGACGGCCTGATGAACGTAAATGACACAACGACAACCAAACGTTTGCGCCCCCCAAGCCACTGATCGACCGTGGTTGCCGTCCGTGGCGCAAGTGACTGTGAGCGCAGCAACGGTCTCTTTAAAACGGCCTGAGAGAATGTCTGCAACGGTTGCCTGAACGCCGGGAAACTGGAGCGCGATCGCCTTTTGGATCAACCGAAACACCGCATAGGCACCACCTAGGGCCTTAAAACTTTTAAGGGCAAACCGTTGGCTCTCATCTTTATAAACAATCGATTCCAAACCCAATCGAGTCGCCAACTGACTCAACCGATGTAAGGGCGTGGGTTGGTAGCCTGGCCAATGACCAATTTCTTGCAGCGCGGCGTCAAACCCGTGATCACTTAAAGCAGCGCCAACGATGGTCGCATAAGGTCGGTCAGCAGGTACGGCCTCACAATTTAAGTAGGCCGATACGCCAACAGCGTCAATGATTGTCATGTACCTACTCTACCAACGCTCACACCAAGGGCGCAAGTCCAATTCAAATGTCCACGCGTCTTTTGGCTGCTGATGCAGCATCAAATAGTTTTTTGCCAAATGCTCTGGCAGCAACAACCCATCCTCGCCAGCAGCCGCGACTCGCTCGGGTTGCTGCTCTCGAATCCGAGGGGAGTCTATCCCACCATCGACCACGATATGCGCAACATGGATGCCTTGCGGGCCAAATTCGCGGGCCAAACTTTGCGCGAAGGCTCGAAGTGCCGTTTTGGCGGCAGCAAACGCAGAAAAGCCAAGCCCACCACGCATACTTGCGGTGGCGCCCGTAAACAATATCGTTCCTCGTCCACGAGGTTGCATCACACGAGCCGCCTGTTGTCCAGTCAAAAATCCAGCCAGCGCGCTGGTTTGCCAAGTCTTCAAGTACGTTTCAGCCGATGTCTCTAAAACGCCTGCCCGCACATTACCCCCCACATTGAAAATCGTCACTTCAATTGGTCCAATTGTTTGCTCGACATGATCAAACAACGCACCTAGCGCTGCAGGGTCACGCGCATCAACGGCAAAACCATGCGCATCAACGCCCTTCGATCTGATGTCATCAAGCAGTGGTTGCAGGGGTTCTGAGTGTCGTCGCACCAAACAGACCGTTAAACCAGCAGCGGCGAAGGTTCGAGCCAAGCCTGCACCCAATCCACTGCCAGCACCAATAATTAAACACACCCGCTCAGACATGATTGATGAATCCTAAGACATGAAAAAACAGTCGTCACACCACTTTAAGCACGTGCCGTGGGTCGCGCACTCACATCAGCATACCAACGACTGACATGGGTGCAATCGGTTGGAATTGGCGTGCCCGTTGGTTTGGCCATGATCAAAGCACATTGCAAAACAATATCCGCCATGCTGTATCGGTCAGTGGCCACAAACGCTCGATCTGCCAATACTTGATCTAGCCATGCATAGGACTCAAGCGCTCGCTCACGCCACCACTGGCCAAGTACTGGGTTCTGCTCAAGCTTACCTTGCCAATACGCACCGGTGTGTCTAAAGGCACTGGTTAACGGGAGCACCATTTCCGATTCGAGTCGACGGGTCCACATTTCGACGATCGCTTGGGTCTTGGGGTCTTCACCAAACAAAGGGTTTTGAGGATGAAGGGCTTCCAAATACCGACAGATGGCAATGGATTCACTGATATAAGTGCCATCATCGAGTTGCAACACCGGTAGCTTTCCGAGCGGGTTGATCGCCAAAAAAGCCGCTGTGCGGTTTTCATTTTTGCTGCCGTCCACCGCTTGGATCGGGATTTGAAGGCCTTTTTCAGCCAAAAAAATACGCACCCGGCGGGGGTTCATGGCCGTACGCATGTCATAGAGCAACATTTGGGAACCTCTCTACTTTTGTCTGGTTTCAGCGAGTGACTGACGCCGATACTCATGATTAAGAACTAAACATTAGAGTAGCAAGAAAACACGCCATGAAAGTTACTGGTGAATAAAATGACGATTTGAAAAAATAATAAATTTAAGCTTACACTCGCGTTATGGATTGGTTCGTCGTACACACAAAACCCCGGCAAGAAGTGCGGGCTCAGTTAAACTTAGAACGTCAAGGGTTTACCTGTTTCTTGCCAACCTTTACCAAAGAAAAACTCACCAAGCAGTCGCTTGAAGTGGTGAGAGAACCACTGTTTTCTCGATATTTATTCATTGAACTCGACACCCATCTTTCGGGCAAAAGCTGGTCACCCATTCGATCAACGCTCGGCGTGAGTAAATTGGTGAGTTTCGGCATGGCGCCCGCGCGGGTTGATCATGAACTCATCGCTTTATTACGCGACCAAGAAAACAGACTCACCCAATCGCCCAAAAGTCTCTATCAACCCGGCGAAGCCGTTGAGATTAAAGAGGGGCCATTCAAAGGCGT